>Ga0335077_10001479_pt1 | contig 27945 bp, 24 predicted proteins | sample Lox_Sample_31_FD_207151 | JGI IMG/M metagenome (GOLD analysis project Ga0335077, IMG submission 207151) | Soil microbial communities from Loxahatchee National Wildlife Refuge, Florida, United States - Lox_Sample_3.1 | ecosystem: Environmental > Terrestrial > Soil > Wetlands | place: USA... | reverse complement strand
GACGGCGTGCCGTTCGAGCTGCGCAAGCGCCTGGCCGCAGATCTCAGGTACGACACCGTCGGCGAATCGGTGGGCTTTTTCCGCTTCGCGCAAGCCGCGGCGGCCAGGCTTACGGCCATCATGGCCCATTACGTCGGCAGCGGCCGTGGCAACGAGCCGCACGAAGAAGCGGTGCGCGACCTGCTGCGCGAGGCGAGCCAGCCCTTTGAGGTCGCCGACATCACCGGCACTGCCTGGATTGAAATCGACTTCCCGGATGACGTCGAGCGGGCGGCGCGGGACGTGCTTCCGCAGCTATAGCGGCGGCTGCGCATGAGTCCGCCGCGCGCTCCGGTGTTCGTGCGACGCGCGCAGCGCGTAGCTGCATGACGCACCTGGCCCGGCACCGCCGTCTCTGGGGAGCACTCGCGCTCTGTGCGGTCGGCGCGCTCGCTCGCGCACAGGCTCCGCCCTCGGGCGAGTCCGAGCCCGCCGTGCCCGTGCCGCCGGAGGCGACGCTGCCAGGCCCGCCGGTGCCAACCGGTCCGGTCCCGGAACCCTCAGGGTGGCGACGCTGGCTTAACCCCTCCACCGCACCATTCATCCCGGTCCCGGAGATCGCCACCGACCCGAACGGGGGAACTACGGTGGGCTTGCTGCCCGTGTGGCTGCGCACGAACGAGCAGCACCAGATCGATCGCATCTTTGCCCCGGACGTGCTGCACAACAGCTACTTCGGCTGGGGCATGCACGCGCGCCTGTACATGTACCCCTCGGAGGATGTGCAATGGTCGGCGGTGGTGGGCGTCAAGCAGCGCGTGGAGCACGAGCTCGACCTGGAATACCAGTGGGGGCGGCTGCGCAACAACCGCTGGTCCTTCGCCGGCAGCCTGATCTCGGACCGCGACGGCTCGCCGCGCTATTACGGCATCGGTAACGACACACCCCAGTCGGCCGAGACAAACTACACCGCGCAGCAGCAGGTGGCACGAGGCCTGATCGGCTTCAACCTCAGCCATACCTGGCAGTTCGCCTATTTGGTGCGCCTGAGGTGGATGGACGTCCTGCCCGGAACGCTGCCGAAGATCGACTCAATCGAAGAGCGTTTTGGCGATTCCGTGCTCGGCAACGACCGGGAGTTCCTGCATCGTCTGGCCTTGATTCATGATACGCGTGACAACCTCACCGTATCGAGCAGCGGCGCGCAGTACATCACCTACGTGGGCGCGGCGAGCCGCGAGTTCTTTTTCAATGACGCCATGTACCGGGAGGCTGGCTTTGACGGGCGCCTGTTCTGGCGTCTCTCACCCGACACGATCCTCGCGACCCACTTGTCACTGCACTACCTGTTCAATGATCACAGTCCGCCATTCTGGACATTGAGCACCCTCGGCGGGCAGGCAAGCGACGTTGGCGGCCAACAGCCGCTCCGCGGCTTCGGTGCAGGGCGCTACACCGATCGCGATGCTTTCTCCACCACCGTGGAGCTGCGCCACCGTGTTTTTGGGTTCAACGCGCTCTCAACGCGCGTGGATATCGAAATGAGCCCGTTCTTGGATTTGGGCCGGGTGTTCGCCAACTCGGACACGTTCCCGGTCTCCGGTCTCCACACCGTCGGCGGTATCGGCTTTCGTGCCATCGCCAGGCCCTTCGTCGTCGGCTACGTGGACATCGGCTACGGGAGTGAGGGCACCGCCATCTTCACGGGCATCAACTACCCATTCTAGCGCGCAGGGCTTTGCGTCAGCTCAGCGGCGTGCCCGGGACTTGTTCAGTGTCACGGCCGCGCGAATGAGCGCCTTCAGCGCGACTTCATCGATGACGTCATCCTCGTGAAAGTCGATTGCGCGGCGGGTGTTCCCTTCGAGGCTGGAATTGAAAAGACCGGAAGGGTCCTGCAGAGCGGCGCCGCGGGCAAAGGTCATCTTGACGACGCTCTTATAGGTCTCCCCGGTGCAGATGATGCCGGCATCGGACCACACGGGGACGCCGCGCCACTTCCACTCCTCCAGCACCTCGGGGTCGGCTTCCTTCACCAGACTTCGCAGTCGGCTGAGCGTCTTGCCGCGCCAGTCCCGCAGCTCCTTGATTCTTGCGTCGATCAGCTTCGCTGCAGTTGTGGGTGTGCGTGGCGCCTCTTTCTTCTTCACGGCGGCCCTCCTGGTAACTTCTCTAGTGTATCCAGTGCCGCAGCCGTGGTGCACGGGCCCCGAGTCTGACTGCCAGAGAGCGGCGCAGCGTGCGTATCCGCCAGCTTCAGCGCGGCCGGGAAGTCGTCGGCAAACGTCAGATGCGGTCGATCGGTGCCGAGGTCCATCGGCGCCAGAATGGCACGCGGCTGCTCGCGAAGACCGGACAGCAGGAGTTGCGTGGCGGTGTTCCCCGCACCGCTTCAGCAGCCGCCGGAGTGCCGTTACACCACTTGCGTCGATGAGCGGAAATAGACGCGTAGCTTCAGGAACTGGCTGAAGACCTCATCAAGGCGGCCGCTGACGGCCAAAAAAACGGCCCGGAAAACCTGGTAGACCTCTACGCCGGGTGGTAGTGCGGCGCGCTAAGCTTTGCAGAGGACGCCTGCGCCTGGATGCGCAGCGGATGACGCGCATCCCACAACGTTCGCTTGGACGCGTCCCCTCTACGCCGGTCAGTCGATCAGATCTGGATCTGGACCGAGCGCACGCCGGCCTTGAGGTCAGCTGTCGAGGTCAGCTGGCTTTCGGATTTCAACGCTGCCGCCAGGCTCGGGCGTGGCACGCCGCTGTACTCCCCAGGCCGGGTCGATACAAAGGTCTTCAGCGACTTGTTATGTCGCTTGCTGAAGTTGTTCCAGAGGCTGACGGGCGTCGCGTTACAGCTGCCGTGGTGGCCCACCTTGTAGACGTTGACATCCGCAAGCAGGGCGACATTCTTCGGGTCTTTCAGGGCGCACATCCAGTTCTCCAGTTGCGCGTCCCCGGGAAAAAGAAGCTTCGTTGAGCCAATGGTCATCAGCAAGATCAGACTCGTGTTATTGATCGTATCGTCCAGCGTGCGCACGATCTGCAGCAGGCCGTCCTCACGCACTTGCGTCAGCCGCCGCGCGAACCAGCGCGCCTGCGGCGGAACTGCGCGCCGCCGGCCCTTGAGGGCAAGCCTTGAGGCGGAAGGCACTCCTTGCGCGCTGGCTGCCGCCTGAAACTTCCAGTACTCGCTGCTGCTGGCGGCATACTTCATCAGGTTCTGGCCCGCCGCCTGCGCCTGCTTGATGGTCGGAGGCCCGAGCACCTGGAGGGCAACTCCGGGCAACAAGGCAGAGACATCGAGCGGCGATCCCAGCTGCAGATACCTTGGCTTCAGCCGTCCCATGGTCATCAGACTCCGGACCGCGCTCGCGTTGGTGATGTTGTTGCTGCCGACGAAGTCGACCTCGCCCGGCTGTGGCCCGCGCGCTGCCATCAGGCTTGCGGGCCTGAATGCCACGGCCTCTGCGAGGGCCTGCATGTTCACCAGATTCTGCGCATGCAGTTGCGCAGGCGTGGGCTCGATGGCGTCGGTCGCAAGGCCCGGGATCTCGGTCCAGGGCTGCAGCACCCGATCCGGCTTCAGTCCCCGAATGATGTCGCCTGACGCAGTTCCCGTTGTGGACGTCTGAAACCCGGAGATATGGTCGTAGTGCCGGTGCGTCGCGATGACCATGGTCAGCTTACCGCCGCAGTCTGCGGCAATTTGCCTGGCAATCCCGGCCATGTCCGCCTTGAAGCCGGTCTGCGAACGGAACTTGGTGCCGAAATCCATGAGGACGTGCCGGTCGCCACTCGGGTAGCGGAAACTCAGTAGAAAGCAGTCGCCAAAGCCGACTTGGTAACTGGTGATCGTCAAACCCTTGGGGTTGTCCTTGGCACTCGCCATCACGCCCACTCCAGTTTGGTGCGCAGTGGTGAGCCGAGCATGCGATTACGGTGCAGCGCCTCAAAGCGACGCACGCCATCATCTGTCGCACCGGCCTCCCACACGGAGGCGATGCGGGCATTTTGCTTCCTGCTGAGTACCCCCGTGCCAATGTGAAACTTGAGCTTGCCGTAGTCATCGAATACCAGCGTGCCCCCTCCGAGAAGCCGGACGGGTGCGCCCAGCGGCATGTCTCGCGGTTTTGTGAGCTTAAAACTGCGCAGATCGCTGCCGCGAAGGTCGAACAACTGGAAGTACTCGACGATGGTCTCGCGCAACAGGAAACCCTCCGGACCGGTGCGTACGGCTGGCCGCACGAAGTTCACCGTGGTCATCGCGTCCTGACTGATCTCAAGCGCGGCGCGGTTCTCCCACAGGAACCGCATGATGGCTTCGCGGTCCCACATCATCTCCGCATGGCCGCTCTGTCCGTAGATGAGCTGCCGGCCGCGCGGAATCTCCGGGGGCAGCCACCAGCCCACGGTGGTAGCAGGCAGTATGCGGTAGCGGGCGAATGACTCCAGTATCCGCGTGCGATAGTCGTACCGGCCCGAGCCCGGCATGAGCTCACGATCCACGGTCAGGAGCGCCGAGAGAAAATCCCCGTAGGACATGTTGACCGGTGGAATGTAGTCGATCGCGCGGATCATCATGTGCAGCAGGTGCTGCGCGGCCTTTGCGCCATCTTCGGCCGCATGATCGCGGTCAGCGACGCGGCTGCCGGGTGGCGTCAGGGTTCTCGACCTCGCATACCACAGGTCCAGAAATGCGTTCATGGTGGCCGCCACGAGGATCTCGCCGAGTTCGTGCGGCTCACCGTTGCGCGCCGTGTCGTAGTTTTGCGTGTGCGGATTGATTTCGACCGAGCGACGCAGCGCCGTGGCCGAGCGGTTCATGAGGTGCTGCTCGGCCAGGGCCTTGCCGAACTGTTTGGCGAGACCGAGCAACACGCTCTGGCGGAGCGCTTCGGGTCGCAGTTGGGTAAGCGAGATGACGTCGCGCCCACGCGCACGACGCTTTGGTAAGACCAGCTTCAGCAGCGGCTCGCGTGCCAGCGCCGAGAGCAGGGCGACGCAGTCGGCGAAGCCCTCGTGGAAGGCCGGTTGGTCGGGGGTCGAAGGACGCATGAGCTCGATCCTCAGACCATCGAGGATTGCGTGCGTGCTCTCATGGGTGACGATATCCGCGGACAGGCAGGTGTAGACATAGTCCTGGGGGCGCCGTGGCGGGCGCGCGTGCATGCCGAAGTAACCGAAGCACAGCGCTTCATCGCGGCGGGAATAGAAGGCGTTCATGTCGAGGAACGCGTGCGGCGCGACCTTTATGTGGTGAGCGCCGGAAGGAAAGGCCCAGTTGACGTGCCGGCCCAGGGCAGACTCGAACTGCGCGAGCGTCGTCGCAACGTGACCGTAGACATTCTGTGCATGGAAATCGCGGTCGGCCACCAGGCGTGCGGTGCTGGTGACGTTGGCATAGCGATCAAAGGGTGAGCTCGGCCTCTGCGGGTAGGGCGCGTAATACCTGCCCTCAGTGGAGTCGTAATCGATTACCTGGATGCGCGGGCCCTTCGGCCCCGGCGCCAGCGATGCGCTCGGTACCGGTACCGTAATGGTGAGCATTTGGCCGTTGACCAGGACCGACGGGTCCTGCGCCAGCACGGTCAGTGGCGCGATGGGATAGCGCGAGGTGAAATCCATCTCAAGTGCACTGCGATTTGTTAAGACTACCCATCCCATTTGGTCTTGGGTGGGGTCGGGTGGCAAGGAAGCACTGTCCCGAAGTCGCCCCAGATCTCAGTCGCCGCTCCTGAGCAGCGGGCGATGCATTGCAACAGAGCGGGCTGAGGGACCACGATAGCGGCCCTGCGCATTCGACACGCAACTCGGGGGACACCATGAAGCGTCTGGTGATCTGCGCGGACGGGACCTGGAACTATCGCGACCAGCAGGATGATCGCTCGCACCTACGCCATGCGACCAACGTGACCAAGGTGGCACGGGCGGTACTGCCGCGCTCGGCATCCGGGGTCGACCAGGTCGTCATCTACCACGATGGCATCGGCACGCAGACCGGGCTTGAGCATCTGACCGGAGGGATCACCGGGCTCGGCATCGAAGGCAATATCCGGGATCTCTACCGCTCAGTGGCCTACAACTACGTGGCGGGCGATGAGCTCTACCTGTTCGGCTTCAGCCGCGGCGCCTACACAATCCGGACACTCGCGGGCTTCATGTTCCACTACGGCTTGCTGCAGAAAGGCGATGACTTCTACGTTCCCGACCTCTTTGCTGAATACGAGGTGCGCAAGGATCTGTCCACGCTCCGGGCGGATCCGCGGTTTAAGAATATGGGCGAGCCACGCCCGTGTCCTCCGCTCAAGTTCATCGGGGTTTGGGATACCGTGGGCGCGCTCGGCCTGCCGGGACCGCTCGGTACCGTACTCAATGGCAATCGCTTCGCCTACCACGACATCGACCTGAACGACACGATCCAGAACGCCTACCACGCGCTCGCGATCGATGAGCGCCGCGTGCCGTTCGCACCAAGTCTATGGTCGGCTCCCGACAACTGGAGCGGGCGGCTCGAGCAGACTTGGTTCTGCGGCGTGCACTGCAATGTGGGTGGCGGCTACAACCCCGACGGACTCGCGAACGAGGCGCTGCACTGGATGGTCGAAAAGGCAACGCTTTGCGGCCTCGAGTTCTCTGAGAGCTACCTTGCCCACTATCTGCCGTGCTTCAACTCGGTACTGAATGATTCGATGACGGTGATGTACCGCCTTATCGGAGAGCATGTCCGCCCGGTCGGGGTGCAACCGCGAGGCTGCGAGCAGATCCACAGGTCCGTGCTCGATCGGCTCGGCTTGGCGGCTCTGGGCTATGACCCTCCAAACCTGTCCCCACAGCTGCGCAGCGGCAAGCTGCTGCCAATCGTTGATACCAGCCGCATCGCCCGCGGCGCTCCGTGCCTGCCGGCGCAGGAGCATGCATCGACCCCGCGCTAGAGCGGGCTGGCACGCCGGGCTGCGGCACCCTGGCTTTAAGTAAGCCGGCAAGCGCCGGGCAGTCGCTGGGTGGAATTCGCCGGCTTTGCACCCGGCACGCAGCGGCTGCTGGTAGTCCGCGCGGTCAAGGAGCACGGCCGCTTCCGGCGCCGCTTCGAGGAACTCTCCCTTGAGGAGCTGATCCCGGTAGGCGAAGCGAGCAGCCCCGAGCTGCTCGCAGACTTTGGGCGCTGGCAGGACGCTGCCTGGCGACGGGACACGCTGACGCTACGCTGAGCGCGGGCGCCGGGCATCGCAAGCTGAATCCTCTACAATGCTGCCGCCGTTAACGGTCGAGGTGGGTACGAGATGCCGGATGCACGAGCAGCCGTGTGGCGAAGTTCCGCTGTCCTGAGGCTATGCCTCGCAGGGCTGGGCCTGGGCATCGCAGCCGCGCACGCCGCGGAATACCCGCTGCCGGAGGCTGGCGCGACGGTCATTGGCGAGGACGCCACGGTCACGACGGTGTACGAGGACACGCTGCCTGATCTGGCCCAGCGCTACAGCCTCGGTTACTACGAGATCATCCGCGCAAATCCGGGAGTGGATGTGTGGATTCCCGGCGGCGACCGGCAGCTGATTCTGCCTGGGCGGCGAATCCTGCCGTCCGGCCCGCGCGAGGGCATCGTGGTAAACCTGCCGGAGCATCGCCTCTACTACTACCCCAGGCCGCGCAAGGGGCAGTCGCCGACGGTCATCACCTTCCCGGTGAGCATCGGCAAGATGGACTGGCGCACGCCGATCGGCGAGACGCGGATCGTATCCAAGGTCCGCAATCCGACCTGGACGCCGCCGGAATCAGTGCGCAAGGAGCACGCCGCGCGCGGTGACACGCTGCCCAGAGTCGTGCCGGCAGGGCCCGACAACCCACTGGGACTGTACGCCATGCGCCTCGCCGTCGGCGGCGGCAGCTACCTCATTCACGGCACCAACAATCCCGTGGCGGTCGGTATGGCCGTTACACATGGGTGCATCCGCATGTACCCGGAGGACATCGCCGCACTTTTTCCGCTCGTGCCCGTCAACACGAAGGTGCGCTTGGTCAATGAGCCGGTTAAGGCGGCATGGGTTGCCGGGCAGCTGCTGATCGAAGTGCACCCACCGGTGGATGCCGAAGGCCAATCGGTCGAGCCGGACGTGAACATCCTCGAGCCGCTGCTCGATCAGGTGCTCGGCAGCGACGTTGCCGCAATCCACTGGGACCTGACACGCGAGACACTGCAGGCTGCGAACGGCATGCCGACCTTGGTAGGACTCGCCGCCGAAGCGGACCCGGGCACGGAATCCCCGGCCGCCCCGGTCTCGACGGCTCACTCAGGCGCGGCCGCGCATTGAGCGCCCGTCAGGCGCCCTGTACAGTCAACTCCACCGGGACGTTGCCGCGCGTGGCGTGCGAGTACGGGCAGATTTTCTCGTGCGCCTCGAGTACCAGAGCCTGCAGTTCGGCTTGCGCAATACTGCTGTCAACCACGTGCAGCTTCACCGCGATGCCGAAGCCACCGCCATCACGCGGTCCGATGGATACGCTGCACGTCACGGAGGCGTTTTTGGCATCGCGCTTCCGCTGCACGGCCACGTAATCCAACGCCCCGCCGAAGCAGGCGGCGTAGCCGGTCGCAAACAAGTGCTCCGGGGTCGTCGTGTTCGGCCGCCCGGGACCCCCCATAGCCTTCGGCACGGACAGGTCGACACTGACCGAGCCGTCCTGCGCGGCCGAGTGCCCATTGCGGCCGCCGGTGGCGGTCGCCACCGCAGTAAAAAGTGGTTTGATATTCATCGTTAGCTCCTCGCAATGCATGGCTGGCTCAGAAGCGCTTACCCGTCCGCGTGAAGCAGTGGGGCGCAAGTACCCGCATTGATCCCGGCCCGCGCGAGTATGGCGGGAGCTTGTCGCACCACGCTCAGCGAGTCGCCTAGGGATCTTCGCTGATGAGGCGCATCAAGCGTTCCAGGTCCCGATCCTCGTGGCTTGGCGAGCTCTCGTTGTGTACACCACGGAAATAGCGGTACAGATCGCCGTCACTGGGCCGGCGGATGTGGCCAGCGAGCATCCCGTGGTTCAGCACATCGATCGTGACGCCGGCGGCTGGACCCTCATGCGCTTTGAACTGGATCATGACTCTTTGCCCCCGACACCTACGCGATCGTACGTCGGCGCATTGCAGCAAATGTAGTCGTCCGACAAACGGCTGAAGGCACCTGCGTTCCCGGGTTACGTCCACCTTAATAGTGCCCGGCTCGAATGCGCCAGGGGTAAGCGAGTTCGGGCGAACCCCGGGGACGGACCGGCAGCTCGCAGGGCGGCCCCCGGTTCGTGCCGGGAGGCCATCCCGCATACGGCTTGCGCACGCGTAATGGTCATGCTATCCACAGCCGCGCTCGTTTGCCGAGCGATAAGCCCAAGTCCCGAGGCAGAAGCGGGCTCGGACGTCAATTACTGGGGAGTAAAGCAATGAGAATCGTGCGAATTGCGGCCATTGGTCTGGGAGTGACTTACTTCGGCGCCGCTGCGGCCGCGGGTCTGGACGGCACCCAGCCGCTCACGTGCGCCGGACTGGCGGGCTACAGCTGCGAACCGACGGCGCAGTGTAGCAAGCTCAAGCCCGAGGCCGGCTCCAAGATAAAGCCGGAGATGCACATCGACTTCGCGGGCAAGACCGTGAAGACCCCGTACCGTACCTCGCTGTTGCCGATCCAGAATTCGGCGGTGAATGATGAGCAGTTGCAGATGCAGGGCACGGACCTGAAGTTCGCCTGGAGTGCCGTCGTCAACCGCAAGACCGGCAAGGTGACCGTCACGATTGCGGACCGCGTCGGCGCCTACGTAATCTTCGGTGAGTGCAAGGTCACCGAGGGCGGTGGTTGATCGAACCCTGCCGGAGGCGGGCTACGGCGGCAGCCCAGGCCCGCTTCAGTCCTTGCCGTTCGCGGCGTCGAGGGCATCGCTGAGGGCACGCGCCCAGCGCGCGATGATCGACTGGGCCGCCGCCATGTTGGTGACGCTGGTGGCGATCTGGAACGTGTCACCCCAGTGGGTGCTCTGGGCATCCAGGGCGCGCGCCAGTATTTGCTGGGTCTCGCTGTCGCGCAGCTCCGCGACCAGGGTCATGTGCCCCGGATCCGCCGTGTAGGTGTAGGAGCGCCCTGCGCTCATCTTGTCGGGCGCGGCAATGTACAGGTCGACCACAAACGGAGTCACGTCGAGCACATCCGGTGCCGCCTCCTCGGTGACCCGGTAGCCCGCCTTCTCCAGCACGTCGCGGGTGGTCTTCGCGAACTCATCGGCGAGTGCGTTGCGGATCTTCTCGAAGTCCTCCTTGGTGAGGCGCTGCGTCACGGTGCGCGAGCGGTTGGGGTCCCAGTCCTTGTCGAATGCCACCTGCAGGCGCTCCAGGCGCACGCGCTTGTAGCCGGTGAGCGTGGCTTCGGGGCGCACGTACAGGCGCTGGACGCGCTTGCTCTTGCGCAGCTGCAGTCCGTCCCACTCCTTGGGCGGTTCTGCGCCGGCAGCCACCGGGGCCACAGTGCCGAGCACCAAACCGCCGCACACGCACAGCAGCACGAGTGCGCACAGCGGTGCGCGGGTCGGGGTCGGCTCGGCGTGTCGCATCTCAGCTGCCTCCGGTAAGGATTGTGCGCCCATGGCTTTTTAGCCCGCAACCGCGGCGACGCCTGCGCGTTCCGGATGCGCGCGCTACCGCACGGTTCAGGCACCGGGGTAGTCTTGCAGCACGGCACACCGCCGGGTCCGCGTGCGCCCGAAGGTGCGGAGGTCAGCATGGGTAAATTCCGACAGCGAATCTACGCCGAGGTGATGGGCTATCTCGGCATCGTGCTGTATCTGTGGGTGGTGTTCGGACTGCTGGTGCTTTACAAGTCCCTCATCCTGCGCGAGCACCAGATCGACTACGTGCGCGGTGGGCTCGCGCTCTTCAACGCCCTCGCGCTGGGCAAAGTCCTGTTGCTCGCACAGGCACTGCATCTGGGCCGACACACGGAGTCGGCGCCCATGGCTGAGGCGGCGGTGGTCAAGGCCGCCATGTTCGCAGTGGTCCTGGCGGCGTTCCAGGTCCTGGAGGAGACCGCGATCGGCGCGTGGCGCGGCCACAGTGTTGCCGAAAGCATCAAGGCGATCGGTGGCGGCACTCTGGAGGGCATCCTGACACTCACCCTGATTCTGTGGGTGCTGCTGATTCCGTTCTTCGCGTTCGCGGAGCTGCAGCGCCGCCTCGGACGGGCAGAACTGTTACGCCTCCTTTTCGAGCGGCGCGAGCCGGTAAAGCCCGTCACCTGAATTGGGGTGTGCAAGGGCAGGTAACGATTGTCTACAGCGCGCCGGAGGGTGTGTGGGGACCGCGGCCGCGCCAAGGTTAAAAGGACCTGAAGCGGTACCGTGTTCGTCAGCCGCGCTCGGATTATCGTACTATCAGCGCAGCCAAGGACCCGCGGGAAAAGAGGAGGAAGCCATGATGTCGCCCCGCTTCAGATTTCTCGCCGTCGCCGTGCTGGTGTGCCTGGCGCCGGCCGCACGTGCGCAGTACTACAGCTACGGGTTGCCGGACAACAACCCCGTGCGCTGGCACATCATGGGGGGCTACAGCCAGCCGGTTGGCGATGCCGACAGCCTGCTGCAGGGCGGCTGGCATTTCGGCTTCGGCGTCACCTGGCATCAGCCGGAGAGTCCCTTCGCGCTGCGCCTGGACATCGACTACGCCACCAACAATGCGACAAATCACCTGCTCGATGAAGCCAGCAGCGCGAAACTGCAGTTCACCGGCGGCTGGGCGGACTTCTGGACCGGTACACTCAACGGCGAGTTCCGCATTCCGCTCACTCCGGTCGCGACTGCCTACCTGATCGCCGGTGGCGGTGCCTACTACACCCGCATGTCCTTTACCGAGCTCGGCTATGGCTACGTCTGCAACCCCTGGTGGTACTACTGCTATCCCGGCGTGGGCGAGTACGTGGTCGACTCGAAGGATGTCACGAAGTTCGGTTGGAACGCCGGCGCGGGCGTGTTCTGGAGGTTGCGCGGCGGCACGCAGCTCTTTGTCGAGGGGCGCTATAACGAGGTCAAGCTGAACCAGACCATCTCGTGGGTGCCCGTCACCATCGGTCTGCGCTTCTAGCGTCCCGCAGATTAACGGCGCCACTGCACGCGTCCATGGCGTGCGAGCTCAGGGCGTCCCGTGGCGCTTCTTCAGCGCGGCGGTGAGCCGGGCGTCATGCCCGTAGAGGTCCGCATAGAAGTGCACCTCGCCGTCGGCATAGGCGATTGCCGTACCGTAGACGATGAACACCGGCGTGCGCCTTGCGAGCTTGACGGTGACGTTGTCGGGTCCTGAGTCCATCGCTTGGCGCACGCGCTCCAGCGTCCAGCCCGGGTTGTCGCGCAGTGCCCACGCGGTCAGCTCCGCCGGCTGCTCCACGCGGATGCAGCCGGAACTGAAGTCACGGCGTGAGCGCGCGAACAGCTCCGTGGCGGGCGTGCTGTGCAGGTACACGTGATGCTCGTTGGGGAACATGAGCTTCACGAGCCCGAGCGCATTGTTCGGCCCCGGGCGCTGCCGCACCGTCAGCTTGCCCGCCTGTAGCTGGCTGAGTACCTCGTCCGAGATCGCCGCGTCGGTGACCAGGGTGCCGTTGTGCGTAGTGACCTCGTAGCGGTTACGCGCCAGGTAATCCCGGTCGCGTTTGAGTGCCGGCAGGATCTGCCGGCGCATGATCCCGGGAGGCACCCCCCAGTACGGGCGGAAGACGACGTAGGTCATGTCGCGTGTGAACACCGGCGTCTCGGTGCGCATGGCCTTGCCGACCACGACCCGCATCTGCAGGTCGAGCGAGTTGTCGGGCTTCAGGGCGCGCAGGCGAAAGTCCGGAATGTTGACGATGATCGGCGGCGAGGCGAACTCCTCCGGCAGCCAGCGCCAGCGCTCGAGAGCAAGCCGCAGCTGCCAGACACGCTGCGTCAGCGGCACGTTCAGCTGCCGCACGGTGGCCGATCCCAGGCGCCCGTCATCGGTAAGCCCATGCCGGCGCTGGAAGCGTTTGACCGCCTCCACCAGCGCGCCCTCGTAGGCTGACGGCGCCGCGGCCGGCGAATCGGGCAGGTCGCCGAGCCGGTGCAGCAGCTCGCCCAGGCGTGCCAGCCCGGCGTACGGCTCACCCGGCTCGATGGTGCGTGCGGGCAGCGGCAGTGGCTGCCCGTCGTCCTCGCGGGCGAACTGCACGTAGCGGACCAGCGCCTCCTGCGTGCGCCAGTAGGCGGCGAACGGCGGCTCGACGAAGGCGAGCACTACGGCTGTATCGCTCGCCGGCAGCAGTCGCTGCGCGAGAAATTCCGCGAGGTCGTAGCGCTTCTGCTCCACCGGCAAGGCGAAGTCGAGGTGCTGCGGGTTGATGCGCCCGACGCGCAGGTCCGACACGTAGCGCATGACGCTCACCGTGAGGGCGACGTCGAAGCTGGCGGCCGCTTCCTCCGAGCGCTGCACATCCCGGAGGCGCGCCGGCCAGCCGTCCGCGTCGTAGTCCGCAGGCTCCAGGCCTTTCTGCCAGGCGAGCTGAAAGTCCTCGATCAGCGCCAACGCCTGGGGCGAAGGTGCGCCGTCCGCGAGCCAGGCGGGCAGGTAGCCGCGCGCTCCATAGAACTCACGCACGCTGTGCTCGTACTGCGCAGAGTCCCCGGATCGCAGCCCGCCGATCTGTGCGGACGTCAGCAGCTGCTCGATGCGCGCCGGGAGCTGCGCGCCAGCGAGGGTCGGGAGTAGGAGTGCGCCAGCCAGGCGCAGGATGCGCGCGCCCCTCACCGCCGCTGCGCCTGGACCGCGGCCGCGCCTTGCGCGTGCGGCGCACGCCCGCGCTCCTGCCAGCGTTGCAGGATCACGTAGAAGGAGGGCACGAACAGCACCGCGAGGCAGGTCGAGGCCAGCATGCCAGAGAACACGGCGATGCCGATCGAGGCGCGGGCGGAGGCGCCGGCTCCCTTGGCCAGTACCAGGGGAACGACCCCGAGGATGAAGGCGAAGGAGGTCATGATGATGGGGCGGAAACGCTTGCGCGCGGCCTCCACCGCGGCATCGTGAATGCTTTGACCCGCCTCGCGCAGTTCGCGCGCCACCTCGACGATGAGGATGGCGTTCTTGGCCGACAAGGCGATGAGCAGCACGAGCCCAATCTGTGTGTAGAGGTTATTAGCCACGCTGAGGCCGAGCAGGGCGCCGGCGGTGCCCAGCAACGCCAGCGGTATGCCGAGAATCACCGCGGCCGGGGTCACCCAGCTGCCGTACTGGCCGGCTAGCACCAGGTACACCAGCAGCAGCGCGAGCGCGAAGATCAGGTAGGCGGAGTTGCCGGCGAGCTTCTCCTGGTAGGACATGGCGGTCCATTCGCTGTGCATGCCCGGCGGCAGGGTGCGCCGCACCAGGATGCGCTGCTGCAGGGTACGAATGTTCAGGTACGCGTTCGCCACACCGGCGGTCAGGCTGACGAGCGCGCTGTCGTAGGCGGCGAGCGAGGCCATCATCGCGGCGCGGTCTGCCTCGATGCCACGCCGGAACTTGCCCCAGAAATCCAGCTCCCAGCTGAGGTTGAAGCCGACCTCGCGGGTCGTCAGATCGGGGTCGAGATTCTGCGAGAGCAGCGTGCCGCGGCTCTGATGCTGCTTCTCGATCTGACCCCCCAGCGCCTGGGTCTGCGGGAACAGCTCGCGGATCGCCACCTTCAGTTGCGCCTGGGCCTCCAGCACGCGCGCGCCGGCGATCTGCAACGACAGATTGTTGTGGTAGGCCTCGGCGATCAGAGCATCGAGGGTCGGGTCATTGAAGACCGTCCACCAGGCAGCGGCCGCCGAGTCCTGGGGCAGCGGCGCCGAGGGCTCATCGATCCAGTGCGGGGCGACGCTGGCGGTGGGCCGCTGGAAGTCCGGGCCGACCTTGCAGGCACTCAGCGCCGCGAACGCCATGGCGAGCGGGGCCAGGCGCGGAAGTTGCTTCCGGCTCGGAACGAGGCTCATGAGGTGCGCATCTTCCCCGCGTCATTCCATCCAGCTTGGCTCGCGGGCTGCTTGCGGGCGCGGCTGAGGCGCTGCTGCAGCTCTTGCCGCGGTGCGGTCACTCTACGGCAGCGCTGCGGCGGGGATCAAGCCTGCGCCACGGGTGCGCAAGTCAGGGCCACAACTGTCGAGGTGGGGCCTTGCTAGGGCATGCGCAGCACGACGCGGAAGCGCGCCTTGCCGCTCATCATCCGATCGTAGGCCGCCTGCGCCTGTTCCAGCGGGAAGATTTCGTTGCGCGAGGTGATCTTGTGCAACTCGCTGAAGCGCAATGTGTCCTCCGAATCCGCACTGGTGCCGGAGTACCAGCCGCGGATTGCCGCGCGCTTCACCAGCAGCTCAAGAGAGTCGACGGCCAGCGACCCGACGGCACTGATGACGAGCAGGGTGCCGTTCGGCCCCAGTCCTCCGATGATCGCTTGCATCGCGGCGGCATCCGTGACGGTCGCGAGAATCGCGCGCGCGCCTCCCAGCGCTTGCAACGCTGCCGCGGCATCGGTGCGCACCGTGTCGATGTATTCGTGAGCGCCGAGGGAGCGGGCGAGCGGCTCCTTGTCCGCACCGCGGCTCACTGCGATCACCCGGAAGCCGAGCCGCGCGGCAAACTGCACGGCCAGGTGCCCGAGTCCGCCGATGCCGTGGATTGCGACCACATCGCCCGCGCGCGCGCCGCTGTGGCGGAGGGCGTTGAAGGTGGTGATGCCGGCACACAGCAGCGGCGCTGATTCGACCGCATCGAGCGAATCCGGCACGCGGGCGAGCGCGCTCACGTGCGCGAGCATGTGCGTGGCATAACCGCCGTCGCGACTCACGCCGGTGGCGCCATGGACGTTCAGGCAGGCGAATGCATCGCCACGGCGGCAGCGCGTACAGTAGCCGCATGAGCCTGGCCACCAGCCAATGCCGACCCGGGTACCGACCTCCCAGCCTTCGACCTCCGCTCCCAGCGACTGCACGGTGCCGATGACCTCGTGGCCCGGGATACGCGGATAATTGAGGCCGGGCCTGGGGCCGCCGCGCACGGTGAGGGCATCGCTGTGGCACACGCCACAGGCGTGAACGCGCAGCAGTACCTCGCGGCGCGCCGGGTTGGGCAGATCGCGCTGCTCGAGCTGCAGGGGCCCCCCTGCCGCCCGCACCACCATCGCACGCATACCGGTCATGTTCGCCGCCCTCCTGGCCTGGGCGGGCAGTTCTAGTGGATGCCGGGGCGGCCGTCGATCAGCCTGCGACGCATGGTTCAGGCCGCCCCATGGCGGATTACGACCGCCAGGTAGGCCACGAGCAGCGCAATAGTCGCCACAACATCGAGCGCGATGAATTCCATAAGCCACCACCAGGTCCAGGACATGCGGCAGACTCTAGCCAGCGCCCGCGGCCGAAACCGCCCCCGCGCGGGGGAGGGCACGCGGCAATTAAGTAAGTCCGGGCCTCTGTATTTAGGGGTATTGATATGCCAGACGTATCACGAAGTTGTGCGTCATCCGGCAGCCCCAGGGTGCGTTGCCAGCCATAGTGCGGCTGTTGCGAGGCTCGGAACCCGGACATGACGAGGTCAGGATCAAACCCGGGAACGGCGTGGCTGCTGGGGTTGCTGGCCGCGGTCGCCGCTTTCGCCGCACGAGCCGACGCCGTCGCGGCGGTGCAGGTGCTGCGTGCCGGGGGGTGCGGCGGCCTCGTGCCGATGGCCCCGGTGCTGCGGCGGAGCGTAGCCCTGGATCAGCTGGCTGAGGCGTGGTCGCATGGCACGCCGCTGCCGCAGCTGATCAGCGCGCGCGGGCTGCCCGCCGGCGGCACCCTCGGCGTGCACGTCACGGCGAGCGACACGCAGCTGCTCGAGCAACTGCGGCGCTCGCAATGCGCCGCGCTCGCAGACCGCGCTCTGCGCGAGATCGGTGCTTTCCGCCGCGACCTCGAGCACTGGGTGGTCGTGAGCGGCGGCAGTGCCGGGGCGACACCCGCCGCCCAGTACGCCGCCGTTGCCGCCACCGTTGGTTCCGGCACGCGCTACACATCACCCCCCGCCGCGGCAGCCGCAGTCTCGCTCTCGCAGCGGGCGCTGCAGCTGGTCAATGACGTACGGGCCCGCGGCACCCGCTGCGGCAAGCGCGACTTCGCCCCCGTGCATGCGCTCAGCCTTTCGGACACGCTCGCGACGGTCGCATTCGGTCATGCCAGCGATATGGCCGCGCATCACTACTTCGAGCATCAGGATCTGGCCGGCAAATCCCCCGCCGACCGCGTGCGGGCCAGCGGCTACCGCGAGCAGCTGGTGGGCGAGAACATCGCCTATGGTCCGAAGACGGTCGATGAGGCGGTGCAGGGCTGGCTCGACAGCCCGGGCCACTGCGAGAACATCATGGACCCGCGCTTTGCGCAGATGGGGCTGGCCTTTGCCAGCGGCCACGGCAGCCAGCACGGGCTTTACTGGGTGCAGCTGCTCGCCGCACCCAGGGCCTAGGCGCTGATCCCCGGAACGGTCGGGAAATCTTCCCATGGCCCCTCGGCTAGGCTCGCCGCGGGGGCTCAAGCACCCCCGCGGCCAGATGCCACTCCAGCGTGTGCGTCGCCGCGCGCGTTGGATCGGCGAGCGCAGGGGGAGTGCGTGGGGAGACGGGACCAAAGAAGGCTGGCCATGGCGGCCGCGGCGCTGGCTGTGCTGCCCGTCACCTGGGGCGCCGAATCCGCCGCGCCACCCGGTAATGCTGCGGCGGTGCAGGAGCTGCCACAGGTGACCGTGATCGGCAATGCTCCGCTGCCGGGCTTCGGGTTACCCCTAAATCAGGTGCCCGCCAACGTGCAGAGCGCGGACAGCCAAGACCTGCAGCGCTCCCAGGCCACCGACGTGGCCGACTATCTCAATCGCAGCTTCAGCGGCATCAACGCCAGCGAGAGTGCCTCGAACCCCTTCCAGCTGGATGTCTACTACCACGGCTTCACCGCCTCGCCGCTGCTGGGCACCCCCGAGGGCTTGTCGGTGTACGTCGATGGCGTGCGCGTCAACGAGTCCTTCGGCGACACCGTCAACTGGGAACTGATCCCCGAATCGGCCATCTCCACCGTATCTCTGATCTCCGGCTCGAACCCGGTGTTCGGCCTCAACACGCTCGGCGGCGCACTGTCGGTGCAGACCAAGAGCGGTCACGACAACCCCGGCACGCAGTTCGAGGCGTACGCAGGCTCCTTCGGACGGCGCTCGCTGCAGGGCGAGAGCGGCGGGGCGCTCGGGGCGTTCGATTATTTCGCCACCGTGCAGTACTTCGACGAGGACGGCTGGCGTGACGGATCCCCGACGCGCCTGTGGCAGGCCTTCGGCAAGGTCGGCTGGCAGACCGAGCACACCGACCTGGATCTCAGCTACACCTACGCCGATGCCAGCCTCTACGGCAACGGCGCAGTGCCCCTGAGCATGTACGACTACCGCCCACAGACCAGCTACACCCCGGACCTGACACACAACCTGCTGCACTTTGTGAATCTCACCGGCACGCAGTATCTGGGTGAGCACCTGCTGCTCTCGGCCAATGCCTATTACCGGCGTCTGGTGAGCGACACCAGCAACGGCAGCAACAACGACAACTACCTGAGCGATTCCTATCCGGGGCCGCCCATCGATTGCGGCGTGCCACCGCTTGAGAGCCTGACGATCGCCTACTGCTCACAGGCGGCCACTCAGGTCGGTGAGCTGCGCCAGCGCACCAGCGGCCTCGGCCTGCAGCTGACCGACTCGCAGGACCTGGGGCACTGGGGCAACCAGGCAATCCTCGGCGCCGACTACAGCGATGCCGAGGACAGTTTCGTCCAGGCGGTACAGTACGGCGCGTTCGCCCCGGACCGCACGCTCATCTACTACCCCAATCCGCTCAACGGCGCGACCGCGATCTCCCTGTCCGGCAGCAACCGCATCCTGGGTGTCTATCTCACCGACACGCTCTCCCCCTCGGCCTACCTGCACGTCACCCTCGCGGCGCGCTATAACCACAACACCGAGCAGCTTGATGGCTACAGCGTCGACACCGACGTCGGTGATGCCGGCGATGGCTTCGGTGAGACTCGCCCGCTCACCGGCACTCACACCTTCAGCCGCCTGAACCCGGCGCTCGGCTTCACCGTGACCCCGCACGATCAGCTCACCCTGTACGCCAACTACAACGAGGCGAGCCGCGCACCCACCGTCATAGAGCTCGGCTGCGCCGATCCCGAGAATCCGTGCGGGTTGCCCAATGACTTCGCCAGCGATCCCGCGCTCAAGCAGGTGGTGGCACGCACCTTCGAGATCGGCGCCCGCGGCGGCCGTGCCGACCAGCGCCTCACCTGGAGCGCGGACCTGTTCCGCACCGTAAACCGCGACGACATCCAGTTCATCGCCACCACCACGAATTCGGGGTACTTCGACAACGTCGGCAACACCCGCCGCCAGGGGCTGGATTTGGCCCTGGGTGGGCGTGCGGGTGGCCTGACGTGGAAGCTCGTCTACAGCTTCGTCGACGCGACTTTCCAGTCGGTGTTCGAGGTCAGCGCCGAATCCAACAGCACCGCGGATGCGGACGGCAACATCCTGGTGCATCCTGGGGACCGCCTGCCGCTCGTGCCACGTCACACCGGACGACTGGTGCTCGACTACGAGCTGACCAAGCGCCTGCAGGTCGGGGCCAACGTGATCATCGCCTCGGGTTCCTTCCTGCACGGCAACGAGAACAACGCCAACCAGGCGGGCACCACCAACGGGCAGGGCGAGTACATCGAGGGTACCGGGCAGATCCCCGGCTATGTGCTGGTGAACCTGCAGGGCACTTACCACCTTGGCTCCAGGCTCGAGCTGTTCGCGCGCGTCGTGAACCTCTTCGACCGCAAGTACGCAACCGCGGGCTTCCTCACCACCAATACCTTCACCCCGAGCGGCGCCTTCCGCTCCGATCCCGAGGACTGGACCAACGAGAACGCCATTTCCCCCGGGGCACCGCGCGGGGTGTGGGCCGGCGTGCGCTTGCACCTCGACTGACTAGCGTCGCCTGCAGCAGCAGCCACTGGTGGCGCGGGGCACGTACTACACTTGTCGCCAACTGCTGCGGGGCGATGCGCACGGGGTCACCCGTGCCGCCTGCGCACCGAGGGGCCCCGGATGTACCTGCACACGCGTCTCCTGCTCGGGATCCTGGCCGTGACGCTCTTTGCACTCGCGGTGAGCGTGCTCGTGCCCCTGGCCTCGTTGCGGCAGGACGTCACGCGCGAGACCGAGGCTTCGATGCAGCTCGCGACGCTGCTGCTGGACATCGAAGCCGGCATTCGCGGCAGCGCGAGTGCCGCGGATGCCACGCGCGGCGCTGCGCAGAAGCTGCGCGCCGCCCCCGCTCTGCGTCATGTCAGCCTGGCGCTGCTGGATCGCCAAGGCGGCGTGCTCGCCGTGACCGCCCCCGACGCGCCGCGCATCGGCTGGCTCGAACGGCTGCTGCTGCCGAGCCCCGGGGAGCGCACCGTGAATCATCCCCTGAGCTACGCCGGCAGCAGCCTGGGCGTGCTGCGCGTGCGCTCCAACCCGCTGTCCGAGTTCGAGGAGCTCACCGAGCGGGTCGGCAGCGACATCGCACTGCTGGCGGTCGCGATTCTCGCTATGGCGGTCAGCATCTACTGGCTGGTGCGCCGCGGCCTGCGGCCCATCGGGGCCATCAAGGGCGCGCTGACGCAGTTGGCGCAGGGCGAGCTGGACACCCGGCTGCCGCACTTTCGCCTCAAGGACCTGGATGAGATCTGCGTACGCTTCAACCACTGCGCTGGCGCGCTGCAGGAAGCGGCCGAGAACCGCCGCGAGCTCACCCGCCGCCTCATCAACGTCGAGGAGGAGGAGCGCACGCGGCTCGCGCGCGAGCTGCACGATGAGCTCGGGCAGAGCCTGACCGCCATCAAGGTCGACGCCGTATACATCGAGCGCGAGGCGCAGGGCCGCTGGCCGCAGATCGCCGCCTGCGCCCAGGGAATCGAGCGTCTCAGCAGCGAGGTGATGCAGCTGATCCGCGGCATGCTGGCGCGGCTGCGCCCGCACGCACTGGAGACGCTGGGCTTGCGCGAGTCGCTGCAGGAGCTCATCGCGAGCTGGGAGAGCCGGGTCGCCGAGCGGCTGCGCTGCGCACTCACCATGAGCGTGCCGGCCGGGTTGCTCAGTCCCGAGCTCAACATCGCCATTTACCGCCTCGTGCAGGAGGGGCTGACGAACGCGGTCCGTCATTCCCAGGCCACGCGCCTGGACATCCGCGTCACGACCGACGCCCCGGCGCCTGGCCCCGGAGCACGCGTGCACGTGCGCCTGGAGGAAAGCGGCTCGCGCGCGCCCGCGGGCGCTCCGGCCGCCACCGGGATGGGGCTGCTCGGCATGCGCGAGCGGGTCGAGGCACTCGGCGGGGAATTGACACTCACCAGCAACCCCGGCGGACTGAGGCTCGAGGCGTGGTTGCCGCTGCCGGCTCAGCCGGCGGAGGTGGCGGGTGGCTGAAGCATCGAGCGTGCGCATCGTGCTCATCGACGATCACGCGGTGGTGCGGGCCGGGTACCGGCGCTTCCTTGAGCAGGAGGCCGGCTACGCGGTCATCGCCGAAGCCGGCTCTGCGGAAGAGGGTTACGCGCTGCTGCAGAAGCTCACCCCGGACATCCTGATCCTCGATCTGAGCATGCCGGGGGAGGGTGGGCTGTCGGCGTTGCGGCGCTTCAAGCTGCGCTGGCCGCTGCTGCCGGTGCTGATCTTCAGCATGCACGATCATCTCGCATTTGCCCTGCAGGCGCTGCGCGCCGGCGCCAACGGCTATGTGACCAAGAGCAGCGAACCGCAACAGATGGTAGAGGCCGTGCGCCGGGTCCTCGCGGGGCAGCTGGCGCTCAGCCCGGACCTCGAGCGGCGCATGATGCGTCGCGGCAGGCAAGCCGCCGCGGAGGCGACCCTGGGGCTCTCGGTACGCGAATTCGACATTTTCCGCCTCATCGCCAGCGGCAAGACGCATGAGGAGATTGCGCAGCTGCTGTCGCTGAGCATGAAGACCGTAGCCAACCAGCACTCTCTGATCCGCCAGAAGCTCGCGATCAACTCCGACATCGAGCTCTACCAGCTGGCCGTCGAGTGCGGGGCGGTGGAAGCGCGCGCGCCGCGCTCCTGAAGCCACCGCGCCGCGAGCATCAGCGTCAACGTGGCCCGAGTAGCGCGGTTGGGCAATTGAATTTGCCCACTCCGTGGGCCATGCTTTGCGCCGACGCGTGCCGGGCGCTCCAGACATTCCAACAAGAGGTGACGACCATGGCCGAACCCAGACCGCTCGCTCATTCCCTGGCCCACGGCATAGAACAGCTGCACCGTTCGTGGGGCTGGTTCGTCGCGCTCGGGCTGCTGCTGATCGTGCTCGGGGTCGTCTGCGTGCTTGGCGAGGTGGCGACGACCGTGATCTCCGTGCTGGTGCTCGGCTGGCTGCTGCTGCTGAGCGGCATCGTCGCGCTCGTACACGCCTTCCAGACGCGCACGTGGAGCGGCTTCTTCCTCTACCTGCTGAGCGCGGTGCTGCGCGGCCTTACCGGGTTCCTGCTGGTGCGCTACCCGCTCGCCGGTGCCTTCAGCCTGACGCTGTTGCTTGCAACACTGTTCATTGTCGGGGGCATTTTCCGGCTGGTGGGTGCCATGAGCCTGCGGTTCCCCATGTGGGGCTGGACCGCCATCTCCGGGGTCATCGCGCTGCTGCTCGGGGTGATGCTGCTGTGGCAGTTGCCGGCCTCGAGCCTGTGGTTCCTCGGACTGGCGGTTGGCATCGACCTGATCTTCGAGGGCAGCGGACTGATCGCACTCGGCAGCGCGCTGCGGCGGCACACGCTCCCGCTCGTCGCGGCGACGCGTCCCTGAGGCACGCTCCGCGGTCGCCCGCTGGCGGCGTGGCGCCGCACGTGCCCGGAGATTCCGGCCAGGGGGGTTGGTCGCCCCCGCTTGTGTGTATCGTCACGTTGCGGTGGCCGCGTACATTGGCGCTGCTTCGGTTGGGTTGGATGAGCGCTCCCGGCGCCACCACGGTTGACGCCGACGGCTAGAGCGGCCGCGTCCTCACCCAGGCCTGGCTCTCGATTCCTCGTTGCAGCATCTCGCCACTGGAACAGGTGGCGTTCCTGCATGGCCTGGTGACACCACGGCTTGACGTCTCGAGCAAGGCGTATGAGATGACCGGACGTATCACCGGCGCAGGGTGAGGTCGCACGCGGCTGGCAGGTGCACGGCAAGAGCGGCACGGGCTTCGAGATGTTCCCCGGACGGCGCTGGCCCGGACCTCAGGCGCCAGATTGGGTGGTACGTCGGTTGGGCAACCCGCACGGACCACAGCGTGGTCTTTGCCTGTCTCATCCACGATGAGCTGCCGCAGGACATGCGGGCCGCGGCCCGCGCGAAGGCGGCGCTGCTGGCCGAGCTGCCGCGGCTGCTCGAGGCGCAGGCCCGCTAAGAGGGCGTTCCGCGCGGCAGATTGCGCCTTCCGGTCAACGCCGTGGCGCGATAATGCGTTCGAGCAGGGAGTGACGGCGGACACCATCGGACCGCACCGGAGGGCGAGGACTGCATGAAGAGCGCAAGAGGACGCACGTATCGGGCCGGCGCAGCGCTGGTGATGACCGCCGCGTGTGCGCTGGGCGCCGCCGCGTGGGCGCAGGCGCCGGCCCCGCCCCCGGCACCAGCAGCGCCATCGGCTGCGGCAGCGGACGCCGAACAGCCGCCGGTGGCTGCGCAGTGGACCCGCAAGGAGCTGCGTTTCACATTCATGGGCTTTACCGCGACCTACTCCTGCGACGGCCTCGCCACCAAGGTGCGCGATGTGCTGCTGTTGCTGGGAGCGCGCGCCGGTAGCCTTAAAGTCAACCCGTACGGCTGTTCGGCCGGGTTCGGTACGCCCTCCAAGTTCCCCTCGGTGGCGGCGAGCTTCGAGGTGCTCGTCCCGCTGCCGCCGCAGGACGCCCCGCCCGGAACCGAGGTGGTGCCGGCGCACTGGCAGAACGTGGTGGTGGCGCCGCGCGGGGAGCCGTTGCGTGCCGCGGGCGACTGCGAGCTGAGCGAGCAGGTGAAGACCGGCATCCTGCCCGCCTTCAGCCCGCGAAACGTCACTTACAGCTCCACCTGCATCCCGCACCAGCTGCAGGTCGGCGGCACGCAGCTGACCGCCGAGGTGCTGATCGCAGACTCACCGACCGCGGCCGCGGCGCAGCGTTAGCGCCCTTTCAGCTGATCTGATCCGGCAGGACGCTCCTGCGGCGCGCAATGTAGGCGCGCAAGGCCTCATCGCGGGCGGCATCCAGCGGCGGCGGCTGGTAGGCGGCGAGCAGTTTCTGCCAGCGCTCGTGCGCGCGCGTCAGCTGGTCGCGGCTGCCGGCCTCGCTCCACTGCTCGTAGGAAGCATTGTCGGCAAGCTCGAACTCGTAGTACGCGCGCTCGTAGTTCTGCAGGGTGTGTTGCGCGCCGAGGTAGTGCCTGCCCGGGCCGATCTCGCGGAATGCCGCCAACGCGAAGGCGTTCTCATCGAGTGCCAGTCCGGCGGCCAGCGTGTGGAAGGCGCCGAGCTGATCGACGTCCATGACGAACTTTTCGTAGGACATTGCCAGCCCCGCCTCGAGCCAGCCGGCGGCATGCAGCACGAAGTGTGCCCCGGCGAGGAATGCGGGCCAGAGCGAGTTGGCGCTCTCGCTCGCCGCCTGCGCATCGGGCACCTTGGAAGCGCACAGGTTGCCGCCGCAGCGCAGCGGCACGCCCAGGCGACGCGCGAGCTGCCCGATCGCCAGGTACGCGAGCGCCGGTTCGGGCGTGCCGAAGGTGGGCGCGCCACTGCGCAGCGACATCGAGGACAGGAAGTTGCCGAGGATCGCGGGCGCCCCCTTGCGCTCGAGCTGGGTGAGCGCCACGCAGAAGGTGGCCTCGGCGAAGCACTGCGCCAGGGCGCCCGCGGTGGTCACCGGACCCATGGCGCCGCCGAGAATGAAGGGCACGCACACTGCGGCCTGGTTGGCGGCGGCGTAGGTGCGGATGACGCGGCTCGCTTCTCCGTCCAGCACCAGCGGCGAGTTCACGTTTACATTGCCGAGCAGCACGCAGTGCTGCTCGAGGAACGGCCCGCCGAAGAGCAGCCGGCACATCTCGATGGAATCTGCCGCGCGAGCCGCGCTCGTGACCGAGCCCATGAAGGGCTTATCGGAGTAGCGCATGTGCGCGTACACCATGTCCAGGTGACGCTGGCTGACCGGCACGTCCACCGGTTCGCACACCGTGCCGCCCGAGTGATGCAGCCACGGACTCAGGTAAGCCAGCTTGACGAAGTTCTCAAAGTCCGCAAGCGTGCCGTAGCGCCGCCCGCGGGCGAGGTCGGTGACGAACGGCGAGCCATAGGCTGGTGCGAACACGCTGTGGCGGCCACCGATCTCGACGCTGCGCGCCGCGTTGCGCGCGTGCTGCGTGAACTGCGCGGGAGCGCTCGCGCTCACCAGCTGCCGCGCGAGGCCCGCCGGCACGTGCACGCGGCAGTGCTCGCGTACCGTGGCGCCCGCGCGCCGCCACAGCTCCAGCGCCTCCGCATCGCCGCGGATCTCCATGCCGATCTCCTCCAGGAGTTGATCGGCCTGCTGCTCGATGCGCAGCAGCGCTTCCTCGTCCAGGATCTCGTACGGCGCGAGCCGGCGCGTGAGAAAGGCGGGCGCCGCGGGCGGCAGCGCGCGCCGTGCCTTGCGCGCCTCGCGCGCGGCGCCCCGCGGGCGCGCTGGAAAGCTGGAGTCAGTTTCGCTCATGGGCCGTGTCCGATGGTAGCCGAGGCGCGTGCACAAAGCGCTGCGACAGGCTATCCGAACCGGCCCCACGGACCACAGCGCCCGGTCATCATCGCAGCGCCGGCCCGGTGATGGCGCTGCCGCTGGTGACCTTCAGCTTCAACACCTACTGGGACGGCCATTACCGTACCTATCCCTGGTACATGCGGCGTGGCTACTACTAGGGCCAGTGGAACCACTATCCGCATGGCCGGCCGCCGCCGCCGCCGCGACCGCCTCCGCCACCGCAGCCACGCTGAGTTGCGAGGCGCGCGAACTCAGTAGGGGAAGGAGCGCGCGCGCCGCTGATCCTGCTCGATGTCGCGTGCGGCGATGAAGTAGTGAATGGTGGCCCACAGCCCGGTGGGCACCATGCACAGCATCGCGATGCGCAGGGCGTCGGCCTCCGAATAGTGCGCCGCTACGAACCAGTCGTTGAGCTGGCCGATGACGATAGGGGCAATCACGAGGTTGCCGACGTTGGCCAGGAACAGCGTCATGGCGCAGAACATGGCGCGCATGCGGCACTGCGCGAGGTTGTTGAGCAACCCGAAGCAGGGGCCGATGTAGAAGTAGATAGCCGGGATGAAGATCCAGAACATGAGGCGTGCCACCGCCAGATCGTGTGTGGCGTAGGCGCCCCAGGAGGCGAGTGTCGCGATGAAGGTGCCGCCCCCCAGCAGCCACATGATGCGCCGCGCATCCGCCATCACCGGACGGGCCATCAGGACGCCGGTGAGCACCGTGGCCGCCGACCCGCCCACCAGGTGGGCATAGGAGGTGACGTTGGCCGCATCCCCCGGGCTTAAGTGGTAGGTGCGCTGCACGAAGGCCTGAGTCCAGTACATCAGCCCCCAACCCCACAGCGCGCACACCGCGCTCCCGATCATCAGGTGCACGGCAGAGCGCTGCGACCACCAGAAGCGCGCGGTCTCGGCGAGGCCCGGCGCCGCCCCGTCGTCGCCGGCATCCAGGCAGCCGCGCCGCGGCTCGTGCACCGTGAGCCAGATAGACACGCCCACCAGCACACCAGGTACGCCGAGGGCATAAAACACCGCACGCCAGCCGAAGTGATCGTTGATGGTGCCGGCCACCTGGTAGCCGATCCACGCGCCGATCGGGGCGCCGAGGGAGAAGACCGTGAGCGCCATGGCACGGCGCGTGGCGGGGAAGTAGTCCGAAAGCAGCGAGCTTGCGCCCGGGGTGCCGCCGGCCTCACCGACCCCCACGCCGATGCGCGTCAGCGCGAACTGCAGCGTGCTCTGTGCCAGCCCGCACAGCGTGGTCATCAGCGACCAGACCACCAGGCATACCGCGATGATCTTGCGGCGGCTGTAGCGATCGATCAGCCACGACAGCGGAAAACCCAGCACCACGTAGAACACCGCCAGGGGCCAGGCGGTCACGAAGGCCACGCCAAAGTTGCTCAGGTGCAGGTCGGCCTTGATCGGATCCAGCACCGTGGAGACCACGTAGCGGTCGGCGATACTGAGGGTGTACACCAGGCACGTCATGATGAGTACGTACCAGCGCTGCCCGAAGGAGGCGAGACCTGGCGACTCGAGCGCGCCCGTGAAGCTAGATTCGGCTTGGCTCATGGCACTCCGCTGCCCAACTGCGCGTGCAGCAGGTTACGCGAGCGGCGCACGACTGTCTTGCAGTATGAGGTCGGCGGCCTTCTCGGCCAGCATTATGGTGGGTGCGTGCGTGTTGCCGGAGGTGACGTTGGGAAAGGCGGCCGCATCCACCACGCGCAGCCCGGCGAGCTGGTGCACGCGCAGCTGCGCATCGAGCACCGAGCTGTGTGCATCGGTCCCCATCGCACAGGTGCAGCTGCTGTGGAAGACGCTGCCGGCGCGCGCCCGGAAGTCTGCGAGCACGTCCGCGTCGCTGCGCACCGTGAGCCCTGGCTCGCGCTCGCCGGCGTTGACGGCCGCCAGCGGCCCGGCGGCGGCGAGCTGGCGCAGCACGCGCGCGCCGTCGAACACGTCGGCAAGATCGGCGGCGGCGGCGAGGGAGTTGGGTTCGATCGCCGGGCTAAGCTGCGGGTCCGCGCCGCGGATATGCACCGAGCCACGACTGTGCGGTCGACAGGTGTTGAAGGACATGAGGAAGCCCGGGTAGGGGTCCGGATTCAGCAGGCGCCGCC
>Ga0335077_10001478_pt1 | contig 27947 bp, 23 predicted proteins | sample Lox_Sample_31_FD_207151 | JGI IMG/M metagenome (GOLD analysis project Ga0335077, IMG submission 207151) | Soil microbial communities from Loxahatchee National Wildlife Refuge, Florida, United States - Lox_Sample_3.1 | ecosystem: Environmental > Terrestrial > Soil > Wetlands | place: USA... | reverse complement strand
GACATGTCGACCTCGTCAAAGACGTAGAGCGGGCTCGGGTCGTAGCGCTGGAGCGAGAAGATGAACGCGAGGCTGGCGAGCGACTTCTCCCCGCCGGAGAGCTGCTCGAGGCGGGCGACCGTCTTCCCGACCGGTCGCGCCTTGATCAATAGTCCACCGGCGAGCGGGTCGTCCGGGTTTTCGAGCGCGATCTCGCCCTCCCCTCCCGCGCTCAGCTCGCCGTAGATCTCCTTGAAGTTCGTGTTGACCTGGACGACGACCTCGCCGATCTTCGCCCGCTTCTTCTTCTCGATCTCCCCGACCAGCTGGACGAGCTCGGCCTTCTCGCTCGTCAGTCGGGTGACCTCGGAAGCGAACTCGTCGGCGCGGTTCTTCTCCGCGTCGTACTCCTCGACGGCGCGCAGGTTGACCGCGCCCATCGCTTCGAGCTGTTCGGTCAGGGTCCCGATCTTGCGCTTCAGCTCGTCCACCGGGACCGGCTTCTCGTCGGCCTCGGGGGTCGGGAACTCGCGGAGAGCCTCCTCGAGCTCCTGGAACTTCGCCTCGGCCTGGGCCAGGCGCGTCTCCTCCTGTACGACCAGCCCCTGGCGGGTCGTCAGGTTCGCCTGGACCTCGCCGAGCTTTCCGGTGACCTGGAGCCGCTCGGTCTCGAGCCCGCGCTTCTTCTCGGCGAGGGCCTTCTGGCTCTCGCTCTGCTTGGACTCGACCGTCTTGAGCGCGTCGAGAGCGGACCGGGCGTTCTGGGCCTCCTTCTCGGTCCGCGAGATCTCCTTCTTCTTCGCGGCCAGCTCCCCCTCCGCCTTCTCGAGCTCCTGGCGGTGGGTCGCCAAGTTCGCGACGAGGGCCTCGAGCGAGGCGCGGGTCGATTCGAGCTCCCCGTTGACCTTCATCCGCTCTTCGCCGGTCTTCTGGGCGGCGTCCTGGAGCCCGCGGAGCCGGGTCGAGATCGCTTCGGGGAGTTGCCCCAGGTACTCTTCCTGGGCCTTGGAGATCCGCTGCTTGAGCTCAGCGAGCGAGTCGGCGAGCTTCTGCGCCGCCTGTTCGGCGGCCGCGAGCGACACCGCGGCGGTCTTGGCCTCCTTCTCGGCCGAGGTGATCCGGGCCCGCGCGGCGGCGAGCTTTTCCCGGGCGGCTGCAAGGTCGGTCTCCAGCAGCTTGCGGGTGGACTGGTGGGCCTGGTCCTGGATCGAGCGGGTCGCAAGTTCCTGCGCCACCACCCGGATCCGGTCGGTGACCTTCGCGAGCTCGGTCCGCGCCGCGGACTCCGCCTCGCTCTTCTCGCGGAGCTCCTCGCCGAGCCGCTTCAGCTCGACGGCGCTATCGGCCCCGCGACCCTGCGCCGAGGGGTCGAGATACCCCCCGGAGATCGCACCGGTCGCCTCGATGAGGTCCCCGCTGAGCGTGACCAGGCGGACTCCGCCCATCTGGGCGCGCGCCTGGGAAAGGTCGCCCATGACCACCGTCTCGCCGAACACGTACCAGAACGGTGCCCGGAGGTCCTCGTCGAAGCGGACCAGGTCGATGGCGAACCCCTCGGCCCCGGCGGCCTTCGCGACGACCAGCGACTTCCCGTGCGGGCGGCCGGGGAGCATCTTGTTGAGCGGCAGGAAGGTCGCACGACCGCGCTTCTCCTGCCGGAGGAGCTGAATGCACTGTTCGGCGACCTGGTCGGTCTCGACGACGATCGCCTGGAACCGGTTGCCGCCCGCCATCTGGAGGGCGGTCTTGTGCTTCGGCTCGTACTGGGCGAGCTCTTCGACCGTTCCTCGGATCCCCGCGACCTTGCCGAGGTTCCGTTGCGAGAGCAGGAAGTCGACGGCCGCGAGTTGGTTGGGGCGGCCTCCCGACTCGGCGCGGGCCTTCAAGCGAGCGTCGAGCTGGACGTACCGTCGGTTGACCTCCGCGACCTCCCGGCTCAGCCGGTCGGCCTCGGCGGTGAGGGCCTGCTCCTTGGCCTTGATCGAGTGCAGCTCCTTCTGGAGGTCTCCGGCGGAGGCGGTGTCCGACGAGCCCTTGCCTCCGCCCGCCTCCTTGATCCGCAGCTCGAGGTCCTTGACCTCGACCTCGCGCTCGCGCAGGGCGTCCTCCGCCTGGGCTTGGGCCTGCTCGGAGGTGTGGACGGCGGCGCTCAGCGACTCGCGGTCGCGAACCGCCCCCTCCCAGGCCTTCTGCTGGGCCTCGGCCTGGCGCTGGAGTTCGAGCTGGGCCTTACGGGCTTCGGCGAGCCGGTCCGTCCCTCTGCCCTTCGGGGCCGCGGCCCCCTGGATCTCCCGGGCCTGGGCCTCCGCCTCCTTCGCGAGGGCGTCGAGCTTCTTGGAGAGGGTCTTTTCGGTCGCCTCGTAGGTCGACTTCTGCTCCTCGTCGGAGCGGACGGTCGCGCTCAGTTCGTCGACGCGGGCGGCGAGCGCGTCGCACGCCTCGCGCAAGTGGGTGAGGTTCTGGTCGAGCCGGGCGAAGGCGATCTTCTTCGCGTCGAGCTCCTCCTTGAACTTGACGGCCGCTGCGCCGCCGGCCTCGGCGACCTCCCGGTCGACCGCGTCAACGGCCGCCGCGAGCTCCTGCTGGCGGTGGTCGAGCGTGCCGCGCTCGGTCTGGAGGCGGTCGATCTCCGCCCGGGCCGCCTCCACCTGGCGGCGGCAGGTGGCGAGCTCCTGCTCGGCGAGGCGGTGGCCGGCCCGAGCAAGCCGGGCCTCGGTCCGTCGCTTGTCGTCCTGGAGCTGCTTGTACTGGATCGCCTGGAGGCGTTGGGAGCCTAGCGCGGTGATGCGGCCCTGGATGTCGCCGAGGAGCGTTTGGATGCGCGCGAGGTTGGCGTCGAGGTCGACCCGCTTGGCGGCCGCTCGCTCGAGCTCGTCGTCGTACTGGCTGATCCCCGCCAGACGTTCGACCAGGCCCCGGCGCGGGACCGGGCCCATCGTCACGACCTTGTTCACGTCCCCCTGCTGGACGAGGTTGTAGCCGTCCCCGCTCAGGCGGGCGTGGGAAAGGATGGAGTCGATCTCCGTCTGGGTGGTGCGCTTGCCGTTGACGTAGAAGTAGGAGTAGTAGCCGTCCGGGTCGCTCGGAGCGAGCTTCACGTACCGCGTGATCTCGACCTCGGCCGCTTCAATCGGGAGGAGCTTGTCGCCGTTGTCGAAGACGAGGGAAACCTCGCACTCCGTCGCGGGCTTCTTGGAGGACCCCCCGTTGAAGAACAGATGGGTCAGCCGCTCGGCGCGCAGGGCCTTCGAGCTCGTCGGCCCGAGGACGAACAGGATGGCGTCCGAGATGTTCGACTTCCCCATCCCGTTGGGGCCGGCGACCCCCGTGAACCCGGGCTCGAACGGGATCTCGGTGGCGCCGCTGAACGACTTGAAATTGCGGACCTTGACTCGCTTCAGGTACATCGAGCACCCCTCCCTACCGCGTGACTCCCTGGCCGCTTCCGGGCCGACTTCTGGCTGTTTGTCAGACAGTTGTCAGCAGGCTACCCCTGCTCTGTCCGCCATATTAAACCTACGTTTCGACGGGCGCCGAGCGGGACGAACGCGCCGGTCGGACCCTGTCACCGAGCGAGAGCGCCCGACCGTTGACCTGGAGGTTCCGGGTCGAGAGCCCGACGGTATGGCGGACCAGGAGATCCCGGGACGCGCTCCGGACGCGGATGTTCTGGAGTGTCACAGACTCGATCGGCCGCCGGGCCGTTCCGACCGAAGAGACCGCAAACTCCCGGGCGGTCCGGCAGGCCAGGTCCTCGATGCGGAGGTTCCGGAATCGGGGCGGGTGCGGATGCCCCCGGATGCGCTTGTAGTCGGTCTGGAGCCGGACCAGGCACCCGCACGAGGCGACCCGGATGTCGCGGAACCACACGTTCTCCACGGTCCCGCCTCGGTCGCTGTTGGACTTGATGTACACCGCGTTCTCCCGCACGCGGCCGACCGTGCAGTCGGAGACGACGACGTTGCGCACACCCCCCGACATCTCGCTGCCGATCGAGTAGGCGCTCGCACGGGACCGTAGGGCGATGCACCGCCGGACGACCACGTTCTCGCACCCGGGCAGCCCCCATGCATCCCGGTCCCGACCGGCCTTGATCGCGACGTGGTCGTCAGCCGTGTCGAACGCGCAGTCCTCGACGAGGACATCCGTGCAGGAGTCCGGGTCGCAGCCGTCGTCGTTGGTCGTGCCCCGGAGCACTCGGACGCGGCGAACGGTGACGTTCGTGCAGAAGACCGGATGGATGGTCCAGAACGGGCTCCCTCGGAAGGTGACCCCCTCCACGAGGACGTTCCGGCAGCGGTATGGTTCGAACATACCGGGCCGAAGGTAGTGGCCCGTCGCGAACCTTCGATCCGCGAGTGGGACTCCCCGCTCCCCCATCCTTCGAAGCTCGTGTTGGTCGCGGGACTGCCTCGACTTCCACGCCCCCCAGAACCTACGGGCCTGACCGTCGAGCGTTCCCCGGCCCGTGATGGCGACGTTCGTTTGGCGGTAGGCGTACACCAGGGGGGAATAGTTGTAGCAGCGCGTCCCCTCCCACCGCACTTCGACCGGCGGCAGAAAGTCCTCCGGGTTGGTTCCGAAACGAATGGTGGCCCCAGCCAGGAGATGCAGGTCGACGTTGCTCAGGAGGTGGACCGGCCCGTTCAGCCGATACGTGCCGGGCCGGACCACGACATGGCCGCCCCCGGCTTCGTGGCAGGCCCGCATCGCCTCCGCAAACGCCGGCCGGCTGTCCTGCCGCCCGCGACGATCCGCCCCGAACCGGACCGCGTCAAGGGTCCGTCGGGGGAAGGCGGGAGGTTGGATCCGACGCAGAATGCCGGCCAGGACCCGCGAGGGGACCGGCACGGCGGCCGCTGAGGATTGAGGGGGCACGGTGCCGTGGGTAAGACCGCCCCCGCATTACGATTCGACCCACCCCCCGGTCGCGCAAGGCCCCGTGTCGTGCGATTGTGCCGGGACGGGCCCGGACCGGACGGGGGGTGCGTCCGTTCCGACCGTCGGTAACTCAGCGTCGAGCCGACGTGGTGGTGGCGTCGAGCGCGCCGCCGCCGCCCGCGGGGGCTGCGACCCCCGGCTCCGTCTGGGAGGCCGACTGCCCGTAGATGAACCGCCGGCCGCGGGCCGCCGAGACCACCGCAGCAAGCGTCGTCACCCCGCCCGCGAAGACGAAGGCCTCCGCCAGCGCGTTACGGAATGCCGGCCCGATCGCGGTCGCGAAGAAGTGCGGGGCAAGGAGCGAGGCGGTGACCGACCCGGGCAGGGTCTGCCACCCCGGGGAGAGCGACGCGGCGACCAGTAGCGATTGCATCGGGTTCTCGCCCAAGAAGGCGCCGAAGAGCGCACCGGTCGGGTTGGCCGTCACGAACCCGGTGAGGATCTGGAGGTCGGGCGAGCCGACCTGCGCGGAGGTGAGCGCACCGCTCACGGAGCCGCCGAGGCCGGCCGAAAGCCCAAGGATCACGATCGTGAAGAAGATCGCCATCGAGACCTGCTGGCCCGTGTTCTGGAGCGTGGCGAGCATCCCCGAGGCCGAGCCCCGGTTCTCCGGAGGTACCGAGTTCATGACGGCGGCCGCGTTGGGTGCGGCGAACATCCCCATCCCGCACCCCTGCACGTACAGCAGGATGCCCATCTCCCAGTAAGCGAAGTTGAGCGGCAGGAGGGCCATCAGGAAGAAGGTCACCGCCGCGACCGACATCCCGACGGTCGCGAGCGTGCGCGGACCTTGGCGGTCCGACAGCCAACCGCTGAGTGGTCCCGCCGTCAGGAATCCGGCGATCATCGGCATCATGAAGATCCCCGCCCACAGGGGGATCTCGCTGAACGAGTAGCCGTGCAGCGGGAGCCAGATGCCCTGGAACCAGACCACCAGGAGGAGCATCATCCCGCCCCGGGCCACCGAGCCCAAGAAGGCGGCGAAGCTCCCGGCCGCGAACGCCCGCTCCCGGAACAAGTGCAGGCGGAACATCGGGTCGGCGACCCGGGTCTCGACGATCAGGAAGAGCGCGAGCAAGGCGACCCCGGCGACGAGGCCCGCGATCACCCACGGGCTGGACCAACCGGTCGGCTGGGTGCCGTACGGGAGCAGCCCGTACGTCACCGAGATGAGCACGAGGGTCAGGCCGACCCCGAACGTCGTGTTGCCGATGTAGTCGACCTTCTGGTGCGCCCGACGGATCGACGTCTCCTTCAGTCGGGCGTAGGCCCAGATCGTCCCGATGACCCCGATGGGGACGCTCACGAGGAAGATGATCCGCCAGGTCGGCAGCACCAGGCCGAGGAAGTGCAGGTCCGGGATCGAGGCGAGGATGCCACCCGCGACCAGACCCACGAGCGACCCGCCGATGAAGGCGACCTGGTTGACGCCCATTGCCTTCCCGCGCTCCCCGGGCGGGAAGGCGTCCGTGAGCAGCGCGGCCGAGTTGGCGAAGAGGAACGACGCCCCGACGGCCTGGATCAGCCGGAACCCGACCAAGAGCCAGGCCCCGGTCGCCCCGTTGTACGGTTCGATGAAGAGGAGGATGGAGCCGCCGGAGAAGATCGCGAACCCGAAGTTGTACATCCGGGCCCGGCCCCACATGTCGGACAGGCGGCCCACCGTGACGAGCAGGGTCGCGGTGACCACCCCGTAGCCGAGGAGGAGCCAGATGAGGATCGGGAAGCTGGAGGGAAGGAACGGGTTGACGCCGATGCCCTTGAAGATCACGGGCAGGGAGATCAGTACGATGGTCCCGTCCAAGGAGGCCAGCAGGCCCCCCATGGTCGTGTTGGAGAGAACGGTCCACTTGTACTCCATCCAGTCCTCCGTCTCCTCAAGCGGCGGCTCGGGTCTCGAGGACCCGAGCCAGTTCCTCGCTCCCGCGGCGGAGGGCGTCGAGCCCGCCCGGGCTCATCTCGCCGGTGATCTCCAGAATGAAGGCACGGACCCGGCGGGCCGTTCGATGGTAGGCGCGCTGTCCCTCGGGCGTGAGCCGGACGACCGTCGCCCGTCGATCGCTCGGGTCGGGGTGCCGACGGACGAGCCGGTGCCGCTCGAGCCGGTCGAGGAGCTGCGTCGCGGCGGCGGGCGTCAGGTCCAGCCGCGCCGCGAGGGACGTGGGATGCATCGGACGCTCGCTGATGAACTTCAGGGCGCGAAGGTCGGTGAGAAGGAGACCTTCCGGCACGAGGATGCGCCGGGCTTCGCGGAGGAATCCGGCGTAGTTCGAGCGATAGATGTCGAGGGCCGTCCCGGTCCATGCGTCCCGGGACGTGGAGGTGCTCAGCCGCGCCGATCTTCGAGAGGCCACGAACTATTAACTTAACGGCTGTATATTACAGCAGTGTAGTTCCTGGAGCGAATCCCGGCGGCGAACGCAGGGACCTGGCGGGTGCCGCCGGTGGGGGGACACCTAGACGGGGAACGGGAGGAGTTCGGGGAACAGCCCGACCAACACGGTGAGGGAGCCGACCAGGATCAACAATCCGCCGAGCACGACGCGTAGGCGCTCCTCGGGCACTCGGCGGCTCAGGTAGGAGGCTCCCGCCGCCGAAACGGCGGTGACCGTGACCAGCGCGGCCACAGCCGCCACGTACACGAGCAGCACGTTGCCGGTCGCAGCGACGAACACGATCGCCAGGATCTGCGTGTTGTCCCCCATCTCGAGGAGGAAGGCCAGACCCAGCGCGAGAGACTGAACCTGACGCGCGGTGTGGGCGGCCGCAGGGGTGCCCTCCCCCGGCTCACGGACGGGAGAAGGTGCCCGCAAAATCTCTCGGGCTCCAAAGGCGACGAGGACCAGGCCCCCGGCCACTTTCACCCACTGGAGCTCGGGCCCCAGCAGCGTCGCCGCTGCGTAGCCGAGGGTAACCGAAACGACGGTCGCGGCCGCCAGCCCGAGCGACGCTCCCAGGAAGACGTCGCGATGCGGATGGCGCGTGGAGAGCGCGATGACGCCAAAGTTCGACTTGCCGGGGAGCTGCAACGTCGCGACCACCGCGAAGATCAGAATCCCTTCGACGATCGGACTCGCCGCCACCGCGTTCACCCCCGGATTGCTCAGTGCGGGGAGAGCATGACGGCTTCGTTCCGGTGGGTCCGTCGGCGTGGGGCGGTCAAAGCCTGCACGAGGCGATTCGGCAGGTATAAGTATCCGGGGGCGTGGTGGCGCGTCAGGAGCCGAGGAGAGGAACTTGAGCGCACCGTACTATCAGGACCCGCCGGAAGTCCAGTCGATCAAGTCGATGCTCCACATCGCGAGGATTCTCGCGATCATCTTCGGCATCCTGATCCTGATCGGAGGGATCATCTATGCCGCCTGGGTCGCCTACCTCGCCAGCGTCTGCTCGACGTTCATCGGCATCGACCCGTACTGTGGCGGGGCGATCCTCGGCGCGCTGATCCCCGCGATCTGGCTCGCGATCTCGGGCGTCTTCCTGCTGATCGTCTACATGCAGATGAAGTCGATCGAGGCGAAGGTCAACGCTCGACAGTACGAGCAGGCCAAGTCCCAGACCCTGATCTGGATGATCCTGGGATTCATCTTCGGGATCCTGCTCGGCATCATCCTCCTAATCGCCTACATCAAGTACGACGCCGTGATCAACGCGCAGCGGCAGTCGATGGGTCAGGCGCCCCCCGCCGGCGGCTACATGCCACCGCCCCAGGGCGCCCCCCCCGCCTACGGGGCTCCCGCGCCTCCCGCCCCTCCGATGGCCCCGGGCGCCGCCCCCTCGGCGGCGGCCACCTCGGCACCGTTCTGCTCGAAGTGCGGCAAGCCGACCACCTACATCGCTCAGTACGGCCGGTACTACTGCTACGACGACCAGCTCTACGTCTAGGCCCGACCGTCGACCCCCCGGGCGACCCCGTTAGGGGGCGCAGGAGCCGGGCCGAGGCCGGGGCATCCCGAGCGGAAAGCAGTCACTCCAGCCATGCCGCCGAGCCCGCTGAGGTGGACCTACACCGGCATCCGGGTCCGCGACGTAGGCCGGTCGGTCCGCTTCTACAAGAAGATCGGGTTCCGTGAGGTCGGTCGTGGTAAGATGGACCACGGCGGCGTCTACGTGGGCCTAGTCTTTCCGGGCAGCGCGCACGAGCTCGAGCTGAACTATTATCCCCGGGGAAACCCGTTCTACTCACCGTACCGGACCGGCAGTGAGTTCGACCACTTCGGGTTCGACGTCGACGACATCGAGGCCTGGGTCCGACGTCTCCGACGCGGCCATCTCCCGATCCTGGCCGACTGGACCGAGCGGGGCTTCCGACTCGTCTTCACGCGGGACCCCGACGGGAACTGGCTCGAGGTCGGTGGCAAGGTCCGGGCCCCTCCATCCCGTCCGAGGGCCAAGCCGCGGCGACCGAGCTAGCCGGCTAAAGCAACGCTTTTTAATCACCGCCGTACTGTTCCACTCGAATGCCTCGCACCCTGAGGGGAGAAGCCCCTCGCACTTCCGCCTGAAACCAGACGGATCTCCGACCGGACCATGGAAGTTCTCGAGGCAATCCGCGCGTACAGGCCGTGCGGCGAGTTTTCTCCGCGGCCGCTGGCACCGGAGACCCTCAAGAAGGTCCTCGGGGCCGCTCGTCTAGCCCCGAGCCAACGCAACCTCCAACCCTGGCGGTTCGTCGTGGTCCGGGACGACGAGCAGAAGCGACTCCTCGCCCAGGCCACGCCTCGTGGCCGCCTCGTCGCCGAGGCCCCCGCGGTGGTCGTCGCTTTCTCGGTGGAAGAGGACATCCCGATGACCATCGGGGGGTTCATCTCGGCCTATCCGCTGGACGTCGCGGTCGCGATCGACCACCTCCAGCTCGCGGCGACCGCCGAGGGGCTCGGAACGGCGTGGATCGTCGAGTTCAACGACGAAAAGGTCCGCTCCGTCCTTCACGTCCCGGAGGGGATCCATCCCCTGGCGATCATCCCCGTGGGCTACCCCGCCGAGCCGAACGGGAAGGCGAAGCCCGAGTCGGATGGGCGCAAGAGTCCGGACGAGATCATCGCCTACGACGAGTACCCCTGGTGACCGCCCGGCCGCGCGAGGTCCGCTTCGTCAGCCGCAACCCCGACAAGGCCCGGGAGGTGCGGAACGTCCTGGCCCCCTTCGGCCTGAAGGTCCGCTGGCTTGAGAGGGACCTGCCGGAGCCGCAGGCCCCTTCCCTCGACGCAGTGGTCCAGGCCAAGCTCGAGGCAGTCCGCGACCTCGGGGGGTACGTTCTGGTGGAGGACTCGGGCCTGTTCATCCAGTCCCTGAAGGGCTTCCCCGGCGTGTACTCCGCCCACTTCCTCGAGACCTGGGGCTTTGGCCCGATCTTTGAGTTGCTACGGAGACGTCCCCGCAGAGCCGTCTTCCGGACGGTCGCCGGCCTCCGTCACGGGAGGAACACCTGGACCTTCGTCGGCGAGGTGCGCGGCTCGATCGCCCGTCGGGTGCGTGGGAAGGGCGGTTTCGGCTACGACCCGATCTTCATCCCGCACGGGTGGGACCGAACGTTCGCCCAGGTCCCCCCGGCCGCCAAGGACGAGATCTCCCACCGCGCCCGGGCGGTCCGGAAGGTCGGAGAGTTCCTCTCCCGGCCATCGAGCGAGCGACGAGCGCGATAGCGCGAAAACGAATCCGCCCTCCCGCGGGATCCCCGGGAGGGCTCGGAAGTGGTTGCGGGCTGGGGGACGACCGGAAGGTCTAGTCCTCGCCGAAGTCCCCGCCCATTCCGCCCATGCCACCCATGCCGCCCATGCCGCCGCCGGGGCCGCCGGGTCCTCCGCCGCTGGGGGGCGGGCTGGACTTGGAGGCGATGACGTCGTCGATCCGCAGGATCATGACCGCCGCGTCGGTGGCGCTCTCGATCGCCTGGCGCCCGACCCGGATGGGCTCCACGACGTGGAGCTCCTCCATGCTGCCGACCTTGCCCGCGGCGATGTTGACGCCGTCGTGCCCGCGGCCGGCCTTGTGCGCCTTGCGGAGCTCGATCAGGATGTCGATGGGGTCGAGCCCGGCGTTCTCCGCCAGGGTCCGGGGGATCGTCTCGAGCGCCTCGGCGAACGACTCGAAGGCGATCTGCTCGCGGCCACCGATCTTCGCGGCCTCGTCCCGGAGCTGCATGGCGAGCTCCTCCGCCGAGGCGCCGCCGCCGTAGACGTACCGCCCGTCCTCGACCGCGACCGCGGCGACGTTCAGCGCGTCGTCCATCGACCGCTCGATCTCATCGAGGACGTGCTCGGTGCCGCCGCGGATCAGGACGGAGACGGCCCGGGCCTTCTTGGCCCCGGTGACGAACGTGAGCGCGTCGTCCCCGATCTTGCGCTCCTCGACGAGGCCCGCGGTGCCGACGTCCTGCGGGGTGAGCTCGCTGACCTTCGAGACGATGTTCGCCCCGGTCGCTTTCGCGAGCTTCTCCATGTCGGACTTCTTCACGCGCCGGACGGCGTAGATGCCCTCCTTGGCGAGGAAGTGCTGGGCGAGGTCGTCGATCCCCTTCTGGCAGAGCACGACGTTCGCGCCGGACTTCTTGACCTGGTCGACCATCCGCCGCAGCATGTTCTCCTCCTCCTGGAGGAAGGCGTTCAGCTGGTTGGGGTCGTTGATCTCGATCTTGGCGTCGATCTCGGTCTTCTTGATCTCGAGCGCGGCATCCAGGAGGGCGATCTTCGGGTTCTCGACTCGGTTCGGCATCCCGGAGTGGACCTTCTCCTTGTCCACGATGACACCCTCGATGAGGGAGGTGTCGGTCATCGCGCCGCCCTGCTTCTTGATGATCTGGATGTTGTCCAGGTCGACGGTGTAGGTCTCACCGGACTTCTGCGCGACCGCGCTGACCGCCTTGACGGCGATGTCGGCCAGCTGCTCGCGGTTGTAGGAGACGGCCTTCGAGGCCATCGAGGTGACCGCGATGCGCCGCAGCGTCTCGTGGTCGGAGGCCGGCACGGGGAGCGAGATCTGCTGGAGGATGGCAAGGGCCTTGGTCGCGGCCAGGCGGTACCCCTGGGAGATGATCGTGGGGTGGATGTTCTGCTCGATGAGCGCCTCCGCCCGCTTGAGCAGCTCGCCCGCGAGGACGACCGCCGTGGTCGTGCCGTCGCCGGCTTCCTGGTCCTGGGTCTTGGCGACCTCGACCAGCATCTTGGCGGCCGGGTGCTCGACGTCCATCTCCTTCAGGATGGTGACCCCGTCGTTCGTCACGACGACATCGCCCATGGAGTCGACGAGCATCTTGTCGAGGCCCCGCGGGCCGAGCGTCGAACGGACCGCATCCGCGATCGCCTTGGCGGCCTGGATGTTGTTGGCGAGCGCTCCGCGTCCCTTCTCTCGGCGAGTCCCTTCTCTCAGCACCAGGATCGGTGTCTGTCCGGTTAGCATGGTTCTAGCCTCCGAGATTCCTCTCGGCAGTCGAGTTTGGTAGAAATGCGGTTCTATTTAATACTACCTTGAACGACCGGTGGCGTTCTCTCCCTCTTCTCGCGGGGGCTGGTCCCTCGGTGCCGGCGGGCCCCTTGGCTAGCGTGCGTAAATCCCGCCCCCGGTTGGGCGGGCAATGGCCCTACGGGTCCCGACCTTCGAGCTTCCCGGCCACCAGCTCGGGGTCAAGGCAGGACTCCCCGGGCGGCCGGGGGTCCGGTTCGCGCTGGATACCGGGGTCGGGATCACCGCCTTCTCGGCCGACCTGCTCGCGGGGACCGGCGGCTCCCCGAGCGGGACCACCTTCACCGGTAGGCGGATGTCTGGCCAGGCGCTCACCGTCCCCTTGGCCGAAGTGCCCTGGGTCGAGGTCGGGGGCAGGCGATTCGAGCGAGTACCCGTGGGCATGATCGACCTGGCCCCCTTCGTCGTGCACCTTGGCCCGCTCGCGGGGATCCTCTCCCTCCCCTTCTTCCAAGGGGCGCCGATCACGCTCGACGCCGCGGCCCAAGCCCTGACGATCGAGGACGAGGTTTCCCTCGCCGAGAGGGAGCGCGAAGGGTGGTCGGCAGGGGTAGAAGTCGAGCGGGACGGGCCGTCGGAAGTGCTCTTCCTGCGTCTCATGTTGCCCCGCGTCGGCCCCGTCCGCGTGGAGGTCGACACGGGGAGCTACTCGCTGATCCTCGATCGAAGGTTCATGTCGCCGCTCGGCATGGCCGAGGACGACCCGGCCCTGCGCACGCGCCAAGGCGCGGACGAGACCGGACACCTCTATACCCGATACTCGACCCGACTCTCCGGCGCGATCTACCCCGACGGCCTCCCGGAGGTCCGCCAGGTCGACCCGGAGGTGACCTTCCAGGAGATCATTTACGATGGGCTCGTCGGACGCGAGTTCCTGGACCGGCAGCCGGTGACGTACGACCCCGCTCGTTCCCGGATACTCTTCGGGCGTCGTTCCCAGCCCTCGGCGGCCGGACCTCCCGTGTAGGGAGGGATAGTTAACACCGGGATAGCTCGCCCCCCGCGCACGAATGTCGACGGCCACCAGCTCCTATCGCCGCCTCCTCCGGGAAGTGGGCTACCTCCGGGTCTTCGTCGCAGGTCTCGGTTCGGTCGGCGGTTCCGCGGTGGCGGGGGTCTGTACGATCTGGATCGTCGCGGTCGAGACGGGGTCGACCCTGGACGTGGCGGTCCTCGGCACCGTCCAGCTCGCGGCCGGGATCCTCTTCAGCCTCGTGGGGGGGACGCTCGTCGACCGGTACGACCGGCGCCGGCTGATGGTCCTCTCCGACTTCGTTCGTGCCGCGACGATCGCGGTCCTGGTGGTCGACCTGGAGGTGTGGGGATTCAACCTCTGGGGGTTCCTGGCGGCGATGTTCGTTGTCTCCGCCTTCAGCACGGTGTTCAACCCCGCCGAGCAGGCGGTCGTGCCCTCCCTCGTGGGGCCCGAGCTGGTCCCCGACGCCAACGGCTTGATCCGCTCGACCCGTTCGGCCGTGGGGTTCGCCGGGGCTGCGGTCGCGGGGGCCCTGATCGTGACCGTCGGGCCGGTGGCCGGCCTCGCGACGAACATCGGTACCTTCGTCTTCTCCGGCAGCCTGCTCACCGGCCTCGTGGTCGCCTCCCCGCGACGGGCGTCCGCCCCCGTGGGGGCGCGCTCGAGCTACATGGCGGACCTGGTCGACGGGTTCCGGTGGCTGCGGAGGGCCCGTGGTCTCCTCGACCTGACGCTGTCGGCCGGGGTCTTCAACTTCTGCTACACGGTCATCGGCACCTTCCTCGTGTTCTTCGCCACCGAGGTCCTGCACGGCTCCGCCCTCCTCTTCGCCTCGCTGCTGGCGGTCGAGGTCGCCGGGACGGCGATCGGCTCCCTCCTGGTCGGCCGGGTGGACGCCGTTCGATGGGCCGGGAAGGCTTGGGTCGTGCCCTACGGAATCGTCTCGGGGGCCGTCGCCGTCCTGCTGGCCGTCCTGCCGGTCCCGCTTGTCTCCCTCGCGGCGCTATTCGCCCTCGGACTCTTCGGCGGGTTCGCCGGGACCGCGTGGCTCACGGCCGCTCAGCTCCTCGTCCCCACCGAGATGCAGGGGCGCTACTTCGGGATCGACTCCCTTGGCAGCTGGGCGATCATTCCCGTCGGTCAGATCGGGGGGGCCGTGCTGATCGCGGAGTACGGCCTCGACCGGACGTACCTTCTCGCGGGGGTCCTGTGGGTCGTCGCGGGCATCGCGTTCCTCGTCTCGCGCCCGCTCTGGCGGCTCAGCTTCCCGCCGGCCCCCGAGGACGAAGCTAGCTACCGTGCCGTCGACGGCGCTTCTGGTAGGCCTGGATCGCCCGGAGAAAGTCGGCCCGAGTGAGCCCGGGCCAGAGGACGTCGGAGAAGTACAGCTCGCTGTAGGCCGACTGCCACAACAGGAAGTTCGAGATCCGCTCTTCGCCGCTCGTACGGAAGATCAGGTCCGGGTCCGGAAGGTCGGCGGTGTAGAGGCGGCGGGAGACCGCCTCGGAATCGATCTGGCTCGGCTCGAGTCGCCCCTCCCGTACCTCTTGGGCGAGCGAACGGATCGCCTGCAGGATCTCGTCCCGGCCGCCGTAGGCCAGCGCGACGTTGTACCGGTAGGCCGAGTAGTTCTCCGTCGCCTTCTCGGCGATGTCGATCGCCTCCTGGATGCGGGGCGGGAGCAGCTTTCGGTTCCCGAGCACCCGCACCCGGATCTGGTGGCGGTGGACCCGCTCGTCGACGGCGATGTCCCGCAGCGCCTTGTCGAAGAGGTTCATCAGCCCCTCCAGCTCCTCCGGGGCCCGGCTGAAGTTCTCGGTCGAGAGTGCGTAGACCGTCAGGACCCGGACGCCGATGTCCAGGCACCAGTCGAGGAGCTTCTCTAGCGTGTCCCGACCGGCCGCGTGCCCGTCCGTGACCGCCATCCCGTGCTCGCCGGCGAAGCGGCGGTTGCCGTCCATGATGATCGCGAGGTGGTGGGGCACCGGCTCGGCCCGGACGCGCTCGAGGAGCATGCGCTCCTGGGCGTCGCGCAAGGCGTCGCCGACGATGTGCGATAGGTAAGGGGAGGACTTTCGAGCCTCCTCCTTCTCCTCCTCGGCCACGAGGGGCTAACCCCTGCCGGGCATAAGTGGTCACGCGGGGGGGAGGCGCCCTGGTCGGGAGTTCCGGGCGGCGGGGGGAGGCCCCGTCGCTCCTTCGAACCCGAGTCCCAGCCTCGACAGAGCTAGATCCTAGACCACTAGACTACCAGGGCAGCCTCGTCCGCCTATTCGCGCCATGCTATGAACCTTACGCGATGGGGCGGGGCCGTTTTTCCCTCGGTGGGTCCGTCGGCCCGAACCTTCCGTGCCAGTGGAGGCCTCGATTTATCTACCGGATGGCCAGAATTCGCGAGTTACCTGCGAGGGATCGATCATGGCGCTGAACACTGCCGAAGCGTGGGGCGTGGCTATTGCGGGAATCCTGGGACTTGTCCTGGCGCTGAACCAACTGGGAGTCGATGTACCTTCGGCGATCAGCTCGGCGATACACGGCACCGAGCAGCTCCTCAATCATCCCCTGCTCTGATCCGCAGAATCCCGGATTGCCCTTCGTAGCGCGTTGAGCACGACAAAGGAACGCAAGCTCGCCCGGTCCCCTCCGCTGACATAGGCCGAGCGACCTCGGGTCGCGGGTCGGGGAGACCTCAGCGCCGGGTACCGGCGCCCCGGGAGGGCTTCTCCCCGTCGAGCGTCGCCCGCTCCGCCCGCGCGTGCCGGGCGAGCACCCGCGAAAGGTCGCGGGGACGGACCACCCCCGCCGGGGTGATGAACGCCGTCACGAAGCGTGCGGGCGTCACGTCGAACGCCGGGTTGCGGGCCCGGCTCGCCCGGGGGGTCATTCGGCGCCCGCCAACCTCGGCGACCTCCTCCTCGCCCCGCTCCTCGACGGGGATGGTGGCGCCGGTCGCCCGTCGGGGGTCGAAGGTGCTCCAGGGAGCCGCGACGTAGAACGGGATGCCGTTCTCCCGGGCCACGACCGCCTTCTCGTACGTCCCGATCTTGTTGGCCACGTCGCCGTTCCGCGCGATCCGGTCGGCGCCGACGATGACCGCGTCGACCTCGCCCGTCGACAGGAAGTGCCCCGCGGCGTTGTCGGCGATCACGGCGTGGGGGATGTGCTCCCGGGCGAGCTCCCAGGCGGTGAGCCGGGCCCCTTGCAAGAGAGGACGCGTCTCGTCGACCCAGACGAACAGTCGGGCGCCCCGGGAGCGGGCGACCCGGAGGGGGGCGAGCGCGGTGCCCCACTCGACGGTGGCCAGGGCGCCGGCGTTGCAGTGGGTGAGGACCTTCCGCGACCGAGCGAACAGGGGGGCCCCCGCGAGACCGATCGCGTGGCACTCTTCGACGACGGCCCGCCGATACCGGTCCGCCGCCCGCTCCACGTCCTCGCCCGCGACCCAGGCCGCCCGGATCGTTTCGATCCCGACGAACAGGTCGTGCGCCGTCGGCCGGGTCGCCGCGAGGAGCCGGGCGGCAGCGGCGGGTGTGCGGTCCCCCTGGCGTTGGGCGAGCACCATCCCGTAAGCGCCCGCGACCCCGATGGACGGTGCGCCCCGGACCGTGAGGGTACGGATCGCCTCGGCCACTTCCTCAACAGTTCGCAGGCGGAGCACGACGGTCCGGCCGGGCAGGGCCCGCTGGTCCAGGACGTGGAGGACACCGCGGCGGTACCAGAGAGCGCGGACGGCCACGAGCGCCCCCTACGGCTCGAAGGTGTGGAGGAGGTCGAGCCAGTCGGGGGTGACGACCTTGGTCGACCCGACGGCCTCGTCCAGCGGGATCCCGACGATCTTCGGCCCCCGCAGGACCGCCACCTCACCGAAACGACCGGCGAGCGCTAGGTCCACCGCGGCGGAGCCGAGGCGGGTCGCGAGGATGCGGTCGAACAGCTCCGGCGGGCCGCCGCGCTGGATGTGCCCGATCTGGGCGCTGCGGCTCTCGATGCCCGTCGCCTCCTGGATGCGGCGGGCGAGCTCGGCACCCACCTCTCGCTCCGCGAGGAGCTCGTGGCCGAAGTCGTCCTTGCTGCCGGCCGAGCCGCGGCGCGGGCCGAGGTCGACCCCCTCGCTCGCGACGACCAGGGCGAACCCGCGGGCCTTCGCGGCCGCCCGCACCCGTCCGAGCAGGGCCGCCTCGTCGTACGGCTCCTCGGGAACGAGGGTCGCGTCGGCCCCCGCGGCGATCCCGGTGGCGAGGGCCACCCAGCCGGCGTGCCGCCCCATGACCTCGAGCACGACCGCGCGGTGATGGCTCCAGGCGGTGTCGCGCAGCCGCTCGGCGGCGTCGACCGCGACCGCGACGGAGGAGTGGAAGCCGAACGTCCAGTCGGTCCCCGAGACGTCGTTGTCCATCGTCTTCGGGACGCCGACGACCTTGCCGCCCCTCCGGAACAGCTCGCGGGCCGCGGTGAGCGTGTCGTCTCCCCCGATGGCGATCAACGCCCCGACCCCGTCAGTCCCGAGCCGCTCCACGACCTTGGCCGCGTCCGCCTCCTTGGCGAACGGGTTCGTCCGCGAGCTCCCGAGGATCGTCCCGCCCCGGTTGAGCAGTCCCTGGACGTCGGCGACCGCGAGGGGACGGCTCAGGCCGTCGCGCACGCCCTTCCAGCCGTCCAGGTAGCCGAGGGTCTCGTGGCCGGAGGCCGCGGCCCGGTAGACGACCGCGCGGATCGCCGGATTGAGCCCGGGGCAGTCGCCCCCGCCGGTCAGGACCCCGAACTTCACGCCGGGACCTCGAGGTATCCCCTCGGCGCGGTCGTGAGGAACTCGTAGCCGGACTTCGTGATCACGACGTCGTCCTCGATCCGGACCCCGCCCTTTCCCGGGAGGTAGATCCCCGGCTCGACCGTGACGACCATCCCGACCTCGAGCGGGTCGTCGACGCTCGGGGCGAGCCCACCGCCCCCGTCGTGAACGGCGAGGCCGAGCGAGTGACCGAGCCCGTGGTTGAACCGTCCCTTCCACGGCGTGGCCGCGACGACCGCCTCCGCGGCCGCGTGGACCTCCTTGCCCGGGATCCCCGGCCGCAGTATGGCGAGGGCCGCGTTCTGGGCCGCCTCGACGCACTCGTGGACGGCCTTCATCTCGGGGTCGCGCCGACCGAAGTGGAAGGAGCGCGTGATATCGCAGGCGTAACGGCGGTGCCAGGCTCCGAAGTCGCAGACGATCGAGTCGCCCGCTCTCAGCTTCGTCTTGTCGGGCTGGTAGTGCGGCTCGGCGCTGTGCGCCCCGAACCCCACGATCGTCGCGAAGGAGCGGCCGTTGGCCCCGAGCTGGTTCATCCGGTACTCCATCTCCGCGGCGAGCTCGAGCTCGGTGCGTCCGGCCTTCAGCATCGACGGGATCTCGGTCGCGACCTTCGAGCCGACCTTGGCCGCCGCCCGGATCCGCTCGACCTCGGCCGGCTCCTTGGTGATCCGGGCGCGCTGAAGCCCGACGGTCGAGTCAACGAACTTCGCATTCGGGAGCATCTCGGTCAGCTTGACGTACATCTCGTGGGTGAGCTCGCGGAAGTTGAGGCCGACCGTCGCGGAGGCCGGAACGAGCTTCTGGACGGCCGCGGCGGTCTCTCCCCGTCCGACCACATGGACCGTCACGTCCGGGTCGTGCTTGGCGGCCAGCTCCGCGCTCTCCGCCTCCAGCGGGGAGGAGGTGATGTCCAGGGCGCCGTCCGGGTGGGCGATGGCCATCGACCCTTCGAAGAGACCGCTGGCGACGTCGAACAGGTAGAAGAAGCTCAGGTCGATGTGCGGGTCGGTCGAGTTCGCCAGCAGCACGACGTCCGGCTTGGTCGGGAGGTTCGCGAAGACCTTCAGCACCCGCGACTTCATGAGGGCGCCAAGACCGATGGGGGCGTTTCAGCTTTTGGGACGCCGGCCCGCAGGTCCTTCCACGAGAGGAGGGGGACCCGTGCGGCCCGGACCTCGTCGATGCGCCCGACCGAGAGGTTGCGCGGGGCGGCGTGCAGGTTCTCCGGCGTGTCCTTGACCGCCCGCTCGAAAGCCGCCGCGAACTCGTCGAGCTCCCGCTTGCTCTCCGTCTCGGGCAGCTCGATCATCAGCGCCTCGTCGACGAGCGCCGGGAAGTAGACGGTCGGCGCGTGGACCCCTTCGTCCAGGAGGCGCTTGGCGAGGTCGAGCGTGCGGACCCCCCGCTCCTTGAGCGGGGTTCCCGAGAGCAGGAACTCGTGCTTGACGAGCGGGCGGAAGGGACGCGGCAGGAGGGTGCCGAGCTTCTGGCCGAGGTAGTTCGAGTTCAGCACCGCGCGGCGCGCGACGTGCTTGAGCCCCTCCTCGCCGTGGGAGATCGCGAAGGCGTAGGCGCGCACGTCCAGGCCGAAGTTCCCGTAGCCGGACTTGATCTTCCCGATCGACTTCGGGCGGTCGTAGTCGAGGTGGAACTTCCGTCCCGTCTTGGCGATCCGCGGCACCGGAAGGTAGGGGGCGAGCCGCTCGCCGGCCGCGAGAACCCCCGCGCCGGGACCGCCGCCGCCGTGCGGGGTGGCGAAGGTCTTGTGGAGGTTCAGGTGGGCGACGTCGAACCCCATGCGCCCTGGGTGGGTGACTCCCAGGATGGCGTTGAGGTTCGCGCCGTCGTAGTAGAGCATCCCACCGGCCCGGTGGACCGTCTCGGCGATCTCGAGGATGTCCGACTCGAAGAGGCCCGCGGTGTTCGGGTTCGTGAGCATGAAGCATGCGGTCCGGTCGGAGACCGCGCCCCGCAGCGCGTCGAGGTCCACGCACCCGTTCTTGGAGGGGATCTCCCGCGTGGTGAACCCCGCCATCGACGCGGAGGCCGGGTTGGTCCCGTGGGCGGTGTCGGGCAGGAGCACCTCGGTCCGCTGCTCGCTGAGCCCCTGGTCCCGGAAGTAGGCCCGGACCATCATGAGCGCCGCCCACTCGCCGTGAGCCCCCGCCGCCGGCTGGAGGGAGACCTCCGGGAAGCCGGTGACCTTGCACAGGAGGCGTTCGAGCCGCCAGAAGAGCTCGAGGGCGCCCTGGACGGTCGACTCCGGCTGGGCTGGGTGGAGCTCCGCCGCGCCCTTGCGTCGGGCGAGCATCTCGGAGACCTTGGGGTTGTACTTCATCGTGCACGAACCGAGCGGGTACGGCGCGGTGTCGATCCCGAAGTTCATCTGCGAGAGGCGCGAGTAGTGACGGACCACCTCGAGCTCGGAGAGCTCGGGCCACCGAACCGGGACGCTTCGGCGGAGCCGGTCCGGCAGGCCCGGAACCGCGGGCACCGGATCGGCGGCGCGCTCCGGGGCGAGGTCCCAGATGTTCGGCTCCTCCCAGCGGGCTTGACGGAACGTCATCGCCCACCCCCGGCGGCCATCGCCGCACGCGCGGCCTTGCCGTACTTCTGGACGTCCTTCTCCGTCGTGGCGTCGGTCGCGGCGACCAGGAGCCGCGCGGGGGAGGGGGCGGCGCCGGGGCGCGGGTCGGCGAGCGGAACCCCGCCGAGGATCTTGCGCCGGCGCAGGCGCTCGAGGAACTGGTCCACCGTGCCGTGGGTGAGCTCGACCGTGAACTCGCCGAGGTAGGGCGCTTCGAACCGCGGGGACTGGATCCCTTCCACCCCGCCGAGCGCGCTCGCCAGGGTCCGTGCCTTCTCGGCGATGGAGGTCTGCAGGCGGGCGAGTCCGCGGGGGCCCACGAGGCTGGCGTAGACGACGAACGCGAGAGCCATCAACGACTGGTTCGTGCAGATGTTCGAGGTCGCGCGGGAGCGTCGGATGTGCTGCTCGCGGGTCTGGATCGTGAGCGCGTAGGCGGGGCGGCCCTCGGCCTCGACCGTCGCACCGACGATCCGGCCGGGCGCCGACCGCAGGTGCTCCTTGCGGCAGGCGAAGAGGCCCAGGAGGGGGCCGCCGAAGGAGGGAGCGATGCCGAACCCTTGGCCCTCGCCCACCACGACGTCGGCACCGTACGAGCCGGGCGGCTCGAGGACGCTGAGCGCGAGCGGGTCCGCCGAGACGACCAGGGGGACGTCCCCGAGGATCGACTTGAGGTCCCAGAGCCCCTCGTCCACGTGCCCGAAGCCGTTGGGGACATCGGCGAGCATCCCGAAGACGTCGTGCCCGGCCAGGGCCCGACGGACGTAGTCGAGGTCGAGGCGACCGGTTCGGGGGTCGTACGGGACCTCGTCCAGGGTCAAGCCAGCGCCCCCGGCGTAGTTCGCCAGCACGCTCTTCTCCTCCCAGGGGAGGCTCGCGGGCAGGAGGAACCGCTTGCCCTCGTGGACGCGTCGGCAGAGGAGCAGGGCCTCCCCGGCCGCGGTCGCGCCGTCGTAGAGGGAGGCGTTCGCGACGTCGAGGCCGGTGAGCTCCACCCAGAGGCTCTGGAACTCGAACAGGGCCCGCAGCATCCCCTGGCTCGCTTCGGGCTGGTACGGGGTGTATGACGTGAAGAACTCGCTCCGGGAGAGGATCGAGTCGACCGCGGCCGGGCTGTATCGGGTGGAGATCCGGCCGCCGAGGAAGCTCGAGAACTTTGACAGGGGGCGGTTCCGGTCGAGGATCTTGTCGATGTCGGCGACCACCTCGGGCTCCTCCAGGCCCGCGGCGATCCCGATCCGTCCGATCCGGGCCTTCTTCGGGACGTCGGCAAACAGGGCGTCCGCGGACGGGATGCCGAGGGCGTCCAACAGGGCCTGCTCCTCCCCGGGTTCGTCCGGTATCCATCGAGGCACGGTGATCCCCGGCAGGGCGAGCGGTCCGAACCATAAATCCTAGGGGGACCCCGACGGCCCGTCGCCCCTCGCAAAGGTATTCGGGGCTCGGGGCTCGGGCCCGCCGTACGACCCATGTGCCCTCAGGTACCGGCGCGACGAAAGCATCGCGGCAGCCCTCCCCCGGTGGCGCCCTCGGTCGAGATCCTTGACGTGGCGTTCCACCGGGCCTCGCTCGCGACCCCCCACGGAGAGACGAAGGCCGAGCGCGACCGGCGGCGGGCCGAGCTCAAGGTCGTCCGCGCGGGGGCGACGGTCGTCCGGCACCTCCGCCTCGAGACCCGACGGTTCCTCCGGCCGCCCCTCACCCCGTTCGAACGGGTCCTTGTCGCCGAGCGGTTCGGGGAGGGCTCGCTCGACCGGTCCGTCACCCGGATCCGCCGGGCCGAGGAGCGGATCCGTGGCCTCCAGCGAGAGACCGAGCGGGAGGCCCGTCGGCTCCACGGTCCGGAGATGCTGGGCGAGGCGGTCCGTGCCTACTACGGCCGGCTCTCTAGCTTCGTCCGCGAAGTCGACGCGGACATCGCGCGACTGAGGGAGGTCGACCGGTTCCTGGCCGAGCGACCGAAGGTCGACCCGTCAAAGCCGACGCTCGTCATCGCGGGGTTCCCCAACGTCGGGAAATCGTCCCTCGTGGCCCGGATGTCCAGCGCCCACCCGAAGGTCGCCGACTACCCGTTCACCACGCTCTCGATCGCCCTGGGCCACGCCGACCTCGGGTTCGACCGCCTGCAGGTCCTCGACACCCCCGGGGTGCTCGGTCGTGCTCGGCGGGCCAACCCCGCAGAGGCGGAGGCCGAGGCGGCGGTGCGCGGGGCGGCGACGGTCGTCCTCTTCCTCCTCGACCCGACCGGGACAGGGGGATACACCCTCGAGGAGCAGGAGGCCCTCCTCGAACGGTGGCGGACCGAGCTGCCGAACCTCCAGATCCTCCCGGTGGAAACGAAGTGCGACCTGCTCCGCCGGCCCACCGAACGCCTCCAGGTCTCGGCCGTGACCGGGGAGGGGATCGCCGAGCTGCAGAAGCGGGTCCGGGACCTGGTGAAGCCGGTGGGCGAGCTGCCGCCGATGCAGGAGGCGCTCGTCGAGTCGCCTCCCGAGGTCGAGGAGCTGCCGACCCCGGCCCCCAAGCGAGGCGGACGGCGCCGTTCCGGCTAGTGGGGGCCGCCGGCCTCTCCTCAGAGGGCGAAGGTCGGTCCGTTGCCGGGGAGCAGGACGTTCGCCCGGGCGCTCAGCGCGTCGCGCAGGGCCTCGCGCCGGTCCCCGTGCATGAGCACGATCGTTTCGGCCCGGGTGGACTCGGCGAACTTGACCAGGTCGGAGTGGCCCGCGTGCGCCGAGAAGTCGTACTTCTCGAGCTCGCACTCGGGTCGGATGACCGTGTCGTCGATCCTCAGGGTCCCGGTGTCGAGGAGCTGGCGTCCGTTCGACCCCTCGACCTGGAACCCCGTCAGCAGGATCGACGAGTTCGCGTCGCGGTGCAGCTCCCCGATATAGTAGAGCACCGGACCCCCGTCGAGCATCCCGCCGGTCGTGACGATCACCTCGGCCTCCCGAAGCGCCTTCTTCCGGTCGCCCGGGTGCTCGACGATGTTGACCCCCTCGAGGGCCCGGCGGAACCGCTTCGCGTCGGCCAGATACTCGGGCGCGCTGAGGTAGATGCGGTTGACCGCTCGGGCCATCCCGTCCAGATACGTCTCGAACCCGGAGGAGGCCAGGGTCAGAAGGACCTCCTGGGCCCGGCCGACGGCGAACGCCGGCACGATCACCTTGCCCCCCCGCTCGACCGTCTCGGCGACCTTGGCGCGGAAGCGGCGCTCCGTCTCCTTCCGGTCCGGGTGTTCCTTGCCGGCGTACGTCGACTCCATCACGAGCACGTCGCACTCGAGCGGTTCCGCCCCCCCGACCAGGTGCGTCGCGTGGGTCTGCAGGTCGCCCGTGAAGAGGATGTCCTTCTCCCCCCGGTACAGCATCATCGAGGCCCCGGGGATGTGGCCGGCGGGGGTGAACTCGATCTCGAGCCCGCGGTGGCGGAAGGTGGCGTGCCGGTCGACCGCGGTCGCCTGGGAGTGGAGCGAGTGGATGTCGTTGGTCGTGTACGGCGCGAGGTAGCCGTTCAGGCGCGCGACCTTGAGCGCGTCCCGCGTGAGCAGGTCCGCCACCGCGAGCGTGACCGGCGTGGCGACCAGGCGGGCTTTCGGCAGGCGGGAGAGGACCGGGGTCATCCCGGAGTGGTCGAGGTGGGCGTGGGAGAGCACCGCGATGTCGATGTTGGTCGGGGCGGGGCGCGGGTACGACGGGGGGTCCGTCGGGGTCATCCCGTAGTCGCACAGGATGGTCCGGCCCTGGTCCCGGATGACCAGGCCCAGGGAGCCGATCTCGGAGGCGCCTCCGAGAAACTGAAGTTCCATCGGCGGGGCGAGCGGCCATCCCAGATAACGTCATGCGGGAGACCGGGCGGTCCACCGGCGAAGAAGGGGTCATTAACGCCCCGCCCGTCCGGGGGAACGTGAGCGACCGGACGCGGGGGGACCTCGACATCCTGTACCGGGTGAGCGTCGCTGTCCACCGGGTGTTCCGCGACCTCGCGAGCTCGCCGCATCGCGGCGACGTGGTCGCGATGGGGGCGACCGGGAGCCCCACCGAGGAGATCGACCGCCTCTCCGAGGCGGAGATCCTCAAGGTCCTCGACGCGGAGGGGGTCGACTGGGACCTGGTCTCTGAGGAGATCGGCGCGGTCCACCGGGGAGGGGGCCGCACCCTGATCGTCGACCCGATCGACGGCACGCACAACGCCCTGCGCAACCTTCCCTTCTCCACGGTCTCCCTCGCCCTCGGGCGCCGCGACCTCAGCGGCATCGACATCGGGCTCGTCCGGGACCTCTACCGCGGTACGACGTACTGGGCCACGCGGGGAGGCGGCGCATTCCGGGACGGCCGTCCGATCTCGAGCCGCGCATGGAACCCGCGCACCGAGGTCCTGTTCGCGAACCTCGGGCGACACGCGACGTCCCGGGTCGGCCGGTTCGCGGCCAAGGGACGGCGCATCCGCTCGCTCGGCTGCGCCAGCCTCGAGATCCTCTCCGTGGCCGAGGGAGGGGGCGACGCCTACCTTTTCGAGAACACGCCGGACACTCGGAACCTCCGGGCCACCGACCTCGCCGGAGCCTACCGGATCCTCCTCGAGGCCGGCGGCGGGCTCCAGGACGCGGACGGACGTCCGCTCGACGCTTTCCCCCTCACGGTCGACCGGCGGACGAGCGTCTTTGCCTGGGGGGACGCGACGTTCGCGAAGGTCGCCGCGTCGGAGGGGTACCTGTGAAGCTCGGGGTAACTGCGAACCCGCGCAAGCCGGCGGCCCTGGAACTCGCGCGCCGCCTGGTCGCCCAGGTCGGGAGCCGGGCCGAGGTCGTGATCAGCGACGAAGCGAAGGAGGTCGCCCCCGAACTTCCTCACCAGAGCCTCGAGGCGATGCGACCCGACGTGATCGTGGCGATCGGGGGCGACGGCACGTTCCTCTATACGCTCGGGCAGACCCAGGTGCCGCTCCTGCCGATCAACGCCGGGACGGTCGGGGTGCTCGCCGAGGTCGCCGCCCGTCGCCCGCAGGAGTTCGAGGCGTCGGTCGAGCGCCTGCTCGCCGGCTTCTACCACATCGAGGAGCGGATGAAGCTCGCCTCCGAGGTCGACCACACCCCGCTCCCGGACGCGACGAACGACGTCGTGGTCCACGCGGCCCACGTCGGGCGAATGGCCCGGTTCGAGGTCTCGGTCGACGGGGAGCCGGCGGGCCGGGTGCGCGCGGACGGCGTCATCGTGGCGAGCGCGACCGGCTCGACCGCCTACTCGCTCAGCTCCTTCGGACCGATCGTCGACCCGGGACTGGACGCGCTCGTGCTCACGTCGATCGCGCCGTTCCGCGCGGACGCCCGGGCGATCGTCCTCGAGCCGTTGCGCACCGTCCGGCTTCGGGCCCTCGACGCGGACCGGGGCTCGGTCGTGATCGTCGACGGCCAGAGAGAGGTGCCGATGCCGCCGGGCGGGGCGCTGACGATCTACCGCTCTCCGCGACGCGCCCGGATCGTGCGGTTCGGCGCGAGCTTCTTCTACCGGCTTAGGGGCAAGGGGATCCTCCCGTGGACCGAGGAGCCGACGGAGGGCTCCGCCGGCGATGCCGATCTTCCGCCCCCAGCGTAAGCGGCCGCCGGGGGGTCCGCGCCTCGGCGACGCGCCGGGGGCGATCACCCGGCGGGCGCTCTTCAGCGCGCTCTCGAGCGCCCGGAGCGCCTACCCCAACGAGTTCGGCGGGGTCTTCCGCGCGGACCCCCCCGGGGTGATCAGCGAGCTCTTGATGCTGCCCGGGACCACGGCCGGCCGCAGCCATGCGAACTTCCAGCTGTACATGCTCCCGGCCGACCTGACGGTCGCGGGGAGCGTCCACTCCCACCCCTCGGGCGCCCTCCACCCGTCGAGCGCCGACCTGCGCCTCTTCCGCAACTGGGGCCGACGCCACGTCATCCTCGGGGCCCCGTTCGACCCCGGCTGCTGGCGGGCCTACGACGGCAACGGCAAGGAGGTCCGCCTCGAGGTGCTGGAAACGGGCGCCCCGAGCCTCCGCGTCGCCGAGTGGCGGCCCCGGCCCGTGCACCGACCGGAGCCCCCGCTCCGCGACGCCGCGGAGTTCCCCCAGGACGAGGCGTGAGCCCGCGGCCTACTCGCGGACGGGGATCGTCGGGACCGGCAGCCGATCGGGTGTGAGGTTCGGGTCCCGGATCTCCCGGCCCGGCCGTCGCGAGGGGCTCTCGAGCCCGTGCATCCGCATGAGGGTCTCGAGGAACCAGATGAACCCGCGGAAGGTCCGGCGGTAGAGGGTCGTGTGCGTCCCCTCCCAGTCGAAGAACTCGTCCAGCATGGCGCGGGACTGGCGGACCCCGTGCGAGAGCGCCCGCTTCAGCAGCTCCTCCTGCATCGGGCTCACCATATCGCGCCGGAACCAGTCCCGCGACTTGAGGTGGCCGAGCGGCACGAAGAACATGGGGACCAGGAGCGCGCGGAAGTCCCAGAGGTCGTCGATCAGGTCGATGGTCTTCGCGACGTCGTCCTCCGTCTCCTGGGGGAGCCCGACGATGAAGGTGCACGCCGGGAAGACGTGGTTGTCGTTCATCAGGCCGGCCGACTGCACGACCAGCTCCGGCCACTGGGAGGCCTTGAACGGGGCGACCTTGCCGGGCATCGCGGCGGTGATCATCCGGGGCGAGCCGGTCTCGACCCCGACCTCGACCCCCCACCACGACTGCTTGTCGTCGATGAGGACCTCGGCGCACTTTCCGAGCAGCTTCGGCTTGGTCATCAGGCTCGCGACTGCGACGTGGCTCCAGCCGACCTGCGAGTAGTACCGCTTGGCCAGCTTGAGGAGGGGGATCAGCTTCTCCTCGTGCGGCATCACGTTCGGGCTGCCGTAGAAGTAGACGTCGTCCGAGTGGAGCAGTCCCTTGCGGATCCCGAGGGTCGCGTTGACCCGGAGCTCCTCCTCGATCTTCTCGAGAGGGTACCAGCGTGTCGGACGGGTCGTCACCGAGCAGAACGAGCAGCCGCGGCAGCATCCGCGGCCGATCTCGATCAGGCCGTTGACGCTCGGGAACTTGATCGAGGAGATCTGCTCGACCTTGGGGGCCTCCTTCGCTCCGAGCACGATGTGGGGCGGGAGGAACTCGTCCCGGAGCGCCTTGCCGACGAGCTCCCGGACGAACACGTCCGCCTCGCCCTCAACGACGCAGTCGACGCCGCCGAAGGAGTCGAGGAACTCCTGGATCCAGG
>Ga0335077_10001477_pt1 | contig 27948 bp, 18 predicted proteins | sample Lox_Sample_31_FD_207151 | JGI IMG/M metagenome (GOLD analysis project Ga0335077, IMG submission 207151) | Soil microbial communities from Loxahatchee National Wildlife Refuge, Florida, United States - Lox_Sample_3.1 | ecosystem: Environmental > Terrestrial > Soil > Wetlands | place: USA... | reverse complement strand
CAGTTGGTAGGGCCCGGCGCGCCCCTGGCGCAGGGCCGCCTCGAGCACGCCGGTCCCCTCCTCGATCTCCGTCCGGTCCCAGCGACTGCGGTCCTGGTCTTCCAGCGTCACCAGGTCGCCGGCGGCGTCGACCCGGCTCGCCCGCCGGGCGTCGTGCAGCAGCATCAGCGCCAGCAGGCCCAGCGCCTCGGGCTCGCCGGGCATCAGCCGGGCCAGGGCCCGGGCCAGCCTGATCGCCTCGGCGCACAGGCCCTGGCGCAGCAGATCGGTCCCGGCGCTGGCCGAGTAGCCCTCGTTGAACAGCAGGTACACCACAGCCAGCACCCCGGCGGTCCGTTCTGGCAGCAGATGGGCGGGCGGGACGCGATAGGGAATCCCCGCGTCGCGGATCTTGTGCTTGGCCCGCACCAGGCGCTTGGCCATCGTCTGCTCCGGGACCAGGAAGGCCCGCGCGATTTCCGCCGTGGTCAGGCCGGCCAGGGTGCGCAGGGTCAGTGCGACCCGCGCCTCGAGCGGCAGCGCGGGATGGCAGCAGGTGAAGATCAGCCGGAGCCGGTCGTCGCGGATGCCGCTCTCATCGCCGTCGCCGACCGGATCGTCTGCCGGCGCCAGCACGGCTGCCTCCTTGAGCTTGGCGGCCTCGGTCGCGCTGCGGCGCAGCCGGTCGGTGGCCCGGTTCCTCGCCACCGTGGTCAGCCAGGCGCCCGGGCGGCGCGGGACGCCGTCGCGCGGCCAGGTCTTCAGCGCCTGCGCGAACGCGTCCTGCGCGCACTCCTCGGCCAGGTCCCAGTTACCGGTCATCCCGATCAGCGCCGCGACGACCCGGCCCCACTCCGCGCGGAACGCCTCGGCGACGGCGTCGCCGGCGTCCGCCGTCATTCCGCCCAGGCCGGCCTCACCTCGATCGTCCCGATCGCGGCCGCCGGGTGCCGGGCCGCCGCGCCCAGCGGCCGTCCGTCTCCGCGATCCGGGCGCCGGTCGCGCGCCCCGTCCCGCCTTCCCGCGGCGTCAGCGCTACCTCCTCGTCCCGGCAGATCATCAGCATGTACTTCATGACTCCCCTACGATCTCGTCCGCGCGCTCGCGCCTTCGCCATCACCACGAACGCGGGCGCCCCGCCGTGCGCACCGGCCCGGAACGGGTTTCCCGGCTGGGGTGAGGGCCGTGGCCGGGCGCCCAGGCCGGGTCCGGCTAGGCCGCAGGGGGCGGCGCGCCGATGCCGGCAATGAGGATGTCCAGCGTACGGCCGATCGCGGCGGCCTGCTCAGACCGGCTCAGCGCGGCCAGCGGCCCGTCGACCAGCAGCGTCGCCAGCCCGTGCACCGCCGCCCAGAACGCGATCGGGGCGACCGGCCGACGGGCCCGGTCCAGCAGGCCGACCGCGACCAGTTCATCGAGCGACTCCGACAGTATCTGGTACGGGCGGGAGGCCGCGATCCGCGCGGTGACGTCGCCCGGCGCCGGATCGGCCGTGCCGGGCCGGCAGAACGCGGTATGGAACAGGCCGGGGTTGTCCAGCGCGAATCCGACGTAGGCCCGGCCCAGGTTGCCGAACCGGCGGACCGCCTCTTGCGCCGGGTCGGCCAGCGGCTCGCCGCCGTCCAGGCCGTCCTGCAAGGCGTCGGCCAGCGCCGCCAGGGCCCGCTGCTTGACCGCCTGCAGCAGTTCGCCGTGTCCCATGTAGTGCCGGTACGCCGCGGCGGCCGAGACCCCCGCCCGGCGCGCCGCCTCCCGGAGCACGACCGCGTCGGGCCCGCCGCGGCGGGCCAGGTCGGTCGCGGCGTCAGCCAGCGCGCGGGGCAGGTCACCGTGGTGGTAGCTGGCCCGGCCGACGCGGGTGGTGGTCATCGCTTCATAGTGCACCGCCGGCCGCGAGCTGACAATGTGAACACCCGTTAGGACCGGGGTGGCCGCCTGAGCCCGGCCCAGGCGGCCCGATGTCCAGCCGATCCGCAGGGCATTTTCAGGGTGCCCGCACCTTGCCGCGATCTGCTATTTCCATAGCGCGGCGCGAGGGCTCGCCGGAACGGTCCTGCTCCCATGATCCGGCATGCCGCGCACGTCACCCGGACGGGCCCGGCTGTGACCCCCGGGCCGCCGGGTGACTCAGACCGATCCGCTGGCCGGTCAGCCGAGCCAGCGGCGCAGCCAGTCGAACTGCTCCGCGAGCACGTGCAGTACCGACTCGCGGGCCAGGTAGCCGTGGCTCTCATGCGGCAGCAGCACCAGCCGGGCGGTCCCGCCGTTACCCTGGATCGCCTGGTAGAGCCGCTCGGACTGAATCGGGAACGTGCCCGAGTTGTTGTCCTGCTCGCCGTGGATGAGCAGGATGGGCGCGGCGATCTGGTTCGCGTAGCGGAACGGCGACACCTGGTCGTAGACCCCGGCCGCCTCCCAGAAGCTGCGCCGCTCGGCCTGGAACCCGAACGGCGTCAGGGTCCGGTTGTACGCGCCGCTGCGGGCGATCCCGGCGGCGAACAGGTCGGTGTGCGCGAGCAGGTTCGCGGTCATGAAGCCGCCGTAGCTGTGCCCGCCCACGACCACCCGTCCCGGGTCCGCGATGCCCATCTCGTCCAGGGCCCGGACGTGCGCACGCGCGGCCGACGTCACCTGATCGATGAAAGTGTCGTTCATCGTCTCGGGGTCGCCGATCACTGGCATCGTCGCGCCCGAGAGCACCGCGTAGCCGCGCAGCACGAACCAGGTCGGTTCCAGCGCGTTCAGCCTGGTGAACCGCTTGCTGCTGCCCCGGACCTGGCCGGCCGTGGCGGCGTCGCCGTAGTCAAGCGGGTAAGCCCAGATGACCACCGGCAGGCGCCCGCCCGTGGCCGGGTCGTAGCCGGGCGGCAGGTGCAGCATTCCGGAAAGCTGCACCCCGTCGCCGCGGTCGTGCACGATCAGCCGCTTCTGGAGGCCGGTCAGCTGCGGATGCGGATCCGGCCAGCGGGTCAGCGCCCGGGCGCCCGAGCCGTCCAGCGCGGTGAGGTACAGGTTCGGCGGCTCGGCCGGGCTCTCATGCCACAGCACTACCTCGCCGCGGGCGGTCGCGGCCAGGCCGCCGGCTCCCCGGCCCTCGGCGGCGGGGAAGCCGAGCACGTGATCCAGGCTGTCCGCGGGGCTGGTGTACAGCCGCTCCTTCTGGGTGGTATCCAGATCCAGGCGGTCCAGGAACGGCCGGTCGCCCTCTGGCGTCGAGCCGTCGCCGCGCAGGTAGATCGCGGACCCGTCCTGCAGGACGGTCCGGCGGCCGTCGGGCCCGGTGGCCATCAGCGGCGACCCCGGATCGGCGTAGGCGTCGTCCATCGAGTGGTCGAACAGGATCCGGCGCTGCTCCGGCGCGGCGAGGTCGCAGATCCAGGTGGTCAGCCACCGCCGGTCGCGGTCGTGCTCGGTCAGCAGCACCCGGTGCGGCTCGTCCAGGTCGAGCCAGCCGAGGCAGCGCTGCCCCACGTCGAACACCCGCTCGGGCTTCCCGGTGAACGGCGCGGCCAGCCGCATCACGCGATCGCGGTGGTCGGCCGTGGCCACCGGGTCGCCGCCGTCCAGGGCCTCGGTCCAGACCAGGCTGGCCGGGGCCCGCTCCTCCCAGGACACCTGGCGCGGGCCGGTCGGCACCCCCTGCCGCGGGACCTCATCGCTGACGCCTAGCTCGGCCACGACCCGCTCCAGGTCGCCCGAGGCCGACCACACCTCGATCGTGCGGGCGAAGAAGTGATAGGGAACCCGGAACGAGAACGGCCGTCGCAGCCGGTGGACCAGCAGGTGCTCGCCGTCGGGTGAGTCGGCGAGCCGCTGGTAGAGCCCGGGCGGGCCGAGTTCCTTCGTCGCCCCGGTCCGCGGCTCGACCCGCAGCGGCACGGTGGTCGCCAGCGCCTCGAACGCGTCCTCGTCGGCCGCGGTGCGCAGCAGGTCCTGGTAGGTCGCCATCTGTGATCGCTTGCCCGCGGTCTCCTCGATGCGCGGCTCGTCCGGTGCCTCGGGCGGCGCCGGCGCGGGGCCCGGCGCGCCCAGCGCAAGCAGCGAGCCGCTGTCGCGCGACCACCGGACGGCGGCGCCGATGGTCAGCGGGTCACCCCCGAGCACGTCCCGGACCCGCAGCCCTGGCACCTGCCAGGCGGTGGCGGTCTCGGCGTCGGCCACCCAGGCCGCGATGCCGTCCGGTTCGTCCACCGTGAACGCGAACGTGCGCCCGTCCGGGGCCCAGGCCGGCACGCTCGGCGCCGCCCCGTCGGGCAGCGGGATGGCCCGCTCCGCCCCGTCGGCCAGGCGCAGCACGGACAGCCCGGTCAGCCGACGCACCCGCTGCCGGCCCGCCAGCACCGGATCGACCCGGATCCCGGCCAGCGGCCGGTAGCGGCGGGCCAGCAGGGCGACCGGGGGATGCGACTCGTAGTGCACCAGCGCGACGAACCTCCCGCCCGGAGCCAGCAGCGCCACGGGTGTCGGCGGCGCGTCGATGATCGCGACGATGTCGCGTTCCGGGGTCTTGTACGGCACTGGTGATCCTTTCGCTGCGTGGCCTCAAGCGCTGGGCGCCGCGCGATCGGGCCGCCCATGCCAGTCTGACGCACCTCGCCGCCTGCTCTCGCGCCCGCCGTGTTCCCCGGCTCGCATCCTCCGCCCCGGCCCGCCTCCTCCGCCCCGGCCCGCCGCCTCCGCCCCGGCCCGCCGCCTCCGCCCCGGCCCGCCGCCTCCGCCCCGGCCCGCCGCCTCCGCCCCGGCCCGCCGCCTCCTTCCCGGCCCGCCTCCTCCGCCCCGGCCCGCCGCCCCTTCCCGCGCGCCCACCCTCTTCCCGGGCCCGCCGGCCCTTCTCCGGCCCGGCCTGTCGTAGTCGCGTGACGGCGGGGCGGATAGCGTGGATGCCCGTGACCGACGAGCGCACGCAGCGCCTGCTGGCCGCCCGGCTGGCCCGGGAGCAGTCCGCCCAGCGGCTTCCGTCGCTGGCCGCCGGGCTGGCCCGCCAGGGCGCCCTGGTCTGGTCGGGCGGGCGCGGCCGGATCGACGGCGCGCGCGGGCCCGCGCCCGGCCCCGACGTCCAGTACCGGGCGGGCTCGATCACCAAGACGTTCGTCGCCGTCGCGGTGCTGCGGCTGCGGGACGAGGGCCGGCTCGACCTGTCCGACCCGATCGGCCGGCACCTCGGCGCCTCCGCCGCGGGCGCGGCGGAGGCGACCATCGGCCAGCTGATGTCGCACACCTCCGGCCTGCGCGCCGAGACCGCCGGGCCGTGGTGGGAGCGGACAGCCGGGTCGTCCCTGGAGTCCCTGGCCGCCGCGTCGCTCGGACCGGACGCGCGGCGGGTCCGGGCCGGCCGCTGGCACCACTACTCCAACGTCGGCTACGCGCTGCTCGGCGAGCTCGTGGCCCGGCTGCGCGGCCGGCCCTGGAGCGACGTGATCGCCGCCGAGCTGCTCGCGCCGCTGGGCATGAGCCGCACCACCGCCCGGCCGGAGCCGCCGCACGCGCTCGGCTTCGCCGTGCACCCGCACGCCGACCTGCTGCTGCCCGAGCCGGAGCACGACGCGGCCGTGATGGCCCCCGCGGGCCAGCTGTGGACGACGGTCGCGGACCTGGCCCGCTGGGCCGGTTTCCTGGCCGGCATCGGCCCGCCCGCGCTGCTCGACGCGGCCGCCCTGGCCGAGATGCGCGAGCCCGCCGGCATCAACGACGTGGCGGGGCAGCCGTGGGAACTCGGCTACGGGCTCGGGCTGCAGCTCTGGAACGAGGGCGGCCGCCGAAGCTACGGCCACACCGGCTCGATGCCCGGGTTCATCGGCATCGTGCGCATCGACGCCGACACCGGCGACGCGGCCATCGCGCTATCGAACGCAACGGCCGGGCTGGATGGGCCGGGTCTGGCGGCCGACTTGCTGCGGATACTCGCCGAGAACGAGCCGGCGGTCGGGCCCGAGTGGACGGCCGCGGGCGTGGCGGACCAGGTGCTCGGGCTGGTCGGGACCTGGTACTGGGGACCGATGGCGTTCCTGGTCAGCGTCAGCGGCGAGGTGCTCGAGTTCCGCGTGGCCGGCTCCCGCGAGTGCGCGTTCCGTTTCCGCCGGGACGACCACGGCGGGTGGACCGGGCTGGACGGCTACTTCGCCGGGGAGCCGCTGCGCCCGCTGGCCGGGCCGGACGGCCGGATCGTCGCGCTGGACCTGGCCTCGCACGTCTACACGCGGGTCCCCTACGACGACGCCGCCCCGGTGCCGGGCGGCGTGGATGCCGCCGGCTGGCGCGCCAAGCCGCCCGGCGGGCCCAGGACAACCAGATGATGCGGCCGTTCACGGTCACGCCGTGCGGCCGAACGAGGTCAGGGCGGGGCGACGGGCTCCGGTTCCGCCCCGCGGGCCACGGGCTCGCCGGCCAGTGATAGCGGGCCGCCGAGCGTGATACCCTCCGGGCCGATGTCGAACGCGCAGGTCACCGGCGTGTGACGGCTAGCGCGCGTCTTGATCACCGATATCGTCCGGCCAATGGTGGCCCGGTGCTGGAAGTAGCGGAGCAGCACCACGTTGTCGGACAGGTGCGAGATGGCGCCGTCCGTGAGGCGGCCGGTGCCGAACAGATCGTGGATCTCGAAGGTCAGAATGCAGCTGACCCCCTGCCGGGAGAAGCGCTGCACGAGCGAGTAAATGAACTCCCGGAACCGGATCTCGTCCGGTGCGGCCAGCCTGAGGTCGGCCAAGCTGTCGATGAGGACCCGGGTGGCTCCGGTGCGCTCGACCGCCCGGAGCAGGTCGTCGGCCCATTCGTCGATGTAGATGTCGACCGGCGAGCGGTACATGACCTCCACCCCGGGCTCGCTCAGCGACCACCCGAAGCCCGCCGCGATCCGGCGCAGCTGGGTAGTGTTCTCCTGCAGCGCGGCGATGACCCCGTGCTGCCCCTGCCGCGCCCCGTTGAAGATGAAGTGCAGCCCCATCAGCGTCTTCCCGGAGCCGGACGGTCCCGCGACCAGCGTCGACGCGCCGGGCCAGTACCCGTCGGCAAGCAACTCGTCGAGCGCCGGGATGCCCGACGACATCCGGACGCCGCCGAGCTCGTACTCGGTCGCGTCCGCCACGTCGGCGAGCCGGGGGAAGACGTGGATGCCGGCGCTGCTGAGCCGGTAGGCATGCCGACCTGACCGGAAGCCGCTGCCGCGTAGCTTCCTGACCTGGAGAAACCGGAACTCTCGCTGGCCGTACCGCTCGGTCAGCAGTTCCACGATGGCGTCCGCCACCGCGAACTCCGGCAGCGACCCGATCTCGGCGTCCTCGTACTCGCCCAGCCACAGCGAGGCCGCCGGGTAGGCCGTCAGCCGCCCGGCCAGCTCGTGCAGGAACTGGCGAAAGTCGCCGTACCCGTCGGCGAAAGCGTGCAGCGCCTTGAAGCTGTCGATCACCACCAGCCCCGGATGGCGCTCCCGCAGTACCGCCATCACCCGGCGGCCGACGGCGGCCAGGCCCTCGCTGCTGAGCGTGGCGCCCAGATCCTCGTAGAGCACGGAGGTGCCGATAGCGGCCGGGTCGAAGAAGTCCAGGCTCTGGGCGAAGCGCACGATCTTCTCCAGCGGCTCGGAGACCGTGGAGAAGTAGACCGCCGGATGCTCCGGCCGGCTGTTCTTGAACACGTACTGCTGCGCCAGGATGGTCTTGCCGGTGCCGGGCAGCCCCATGAACAGGCTGATCGCGTTGGCGGGCAAGCCGCCGCCGAGCACGGCGTCGAGGGAATCGTGCCCGCTCAGCAGCCGGTCGCTCACAGCGCCGCTTCTGGTCGTGGCCGCGGGGCGGTCCCGATCAGGTCCCGGATGGCCGACGACAGCCGCAGCGGGCTCAGCGGCTTCCCGAGGAACGCGTCGGCCCCGGCGGCGAGGGCCAGGTCCCGCGCCTGGAGCACCGAAGCCACGATCACCGGCACGCCGCTGCTCTTCAGGGACCGGCACAGGTCCAGGCCGGTGCCACCGGATATCAGCGGCTCGATGACCGCGACCGCCGGGCGCCTGCTGCTCAGCGCGCGGCGCGCCTCGGCCTCGCTCAGCGCCACCTGGACCTCGAACCCCTCGGTGGTGAGAAAGTGCTCCTGCAGCTCGGCGGCGTACCGGTCGCAGTCGGCCAGCAGGATCGCCGGGTAGGCATCCGGAACCGCCCCGGCCGCTTCCCCCGGTTCGGCGGGCACCCCGGCCGCTCCGGCGGACTCTGCCGGCCCGGCGGGCGTCCCGGACCCGGCCGGCACCCCGGACCCGGCCGGCACCCCGGACCCGGCCGGCACCCCGGACCCGACGGGCTCCCCCGGTCCGGCAGACGGCAGCGGGCCGAGGTCCCGCCGCTCGGCGAGCAGCCGGTGGGCGTCGGCCGCGCTCAGGCCCTCGGCCATCCGGGCCCGGACGAACCTGAGCTGCTCGACCTGGTCCCGGCGGTACAGGCGGTGCCCGCTGGCGCTGCGGTCCGGGACGACCAGCCCGTACCGGTCCTCCCAGGTGCGGATCGTCGCAGCGGGGACGCCCAGGGTCCGGGCCACGGCGCTGATGCTGAAGACAGGGCGCGCGGCTGCTTGCACCGCCACATCATAACTTCTCGATAACATCCGTCTCACTCGCTGCCTAACAGTTGCCCAACGCGAGTCTCGGGCGATATCTCGTCAGGACTTCAGCAAATATGCTCCAAGCTCCCGTGTGAACTGCCCCGAACTCGGTAGTAGCATCGGCCACATACTCTTCGATAGTTCTTCATCAAGATCGGTGAGCAGCTTGAAGGGGTTGGTGACCCCACCGTGACTGGCATGCCGCGCAGCGCGCGCGGAAGCGCGAAAGGGTTGCCGGACCGTGGGTGACGAGGTACTGCGCATCACCAGGGCCGGCGATCAGCCAGGCCTGATCATCGCCGGGGAGATCGACGAGTCCGGCTACCCCCTGCTCCTGCAGAGCCTGGCCGCCCTGGACCCGGAGGGGGACGTCCACTTCGACCTCAGCGGCGTGGAGTTCTGTGACCTGGCCGGGCTCCGGGCGATCGTGTGCGTGGCCGCGCCGGACGACGACTGCCCGGCCCGGAAGGTAACCCTGCACGCGGTGCCCGCGCGGCTGCGGAAAATCCTGCAGATCCTGGGCTGGGATGTCATGCCCGGAGTCGCCTTCGACGACCGCGGCCTGCCCGCTCCCCGCGCCACGCCCCCGCATCATCAGTGGTACGCCCCCCACCACTAGCCCCGCCCTGAACCACCCGCGCCGTCCTGGCGCGGCCAGCCCCGCCTTCGCGCCAGCCACCCCAAGCCCAAGCCGCGAGCAGCCCGCCAGTGACGGGCTGCTCGCGAGTGCTCGGCTCAGGCCACGGGCACGAGCCCGGCCGCGGCCGGCATGGCCTCCTCGGCCGGCTGCGGCGCCGGGCGCCGCGGGAGCGCGAAGGCCGCGGCGATGGCGGACACCAGCGCCACCGCGGCGGCGACCCGGATGCCCAGGCTCATCGAGCTGACGAACGCGTCGTGGGCGGCGCCGACGAGCTCACCGCCGGGAATCCCGCCGATCTGCCGGCCGACGATGTCGGCCGCGGCCACCGAACCGGTCGCCGCGTGGGCAACCGCGGCGGGAACGTGGTGGGTGACCATCACGCCGGCCAGCCGGGACCGGTAGGCGGCGGCGGCCAGGCTGCCGACGATCGCGACGCCGAGCGCCCCGCCGACTTCCCGGATCGTGTCGTTGATGGCGCTGCCCGCCCCGGCCTGGTGCGCGGGCACGGTCGTCATGATGGTCGAGCTAGCCGGCGCCATGACCAGTCCCATGCCGGCGCCCATGATCGCGACCGCCACGGCGAGCGGCGGGTAGCTGGTGTGCACCCCGGCCGTGGACAGGTCCAGCAGGCCGAAACCCATCAGGGCCAGCCCGGCCGGGACCACGACGCGGCTGCCCAGGCGCTGGGCCAGGACCGTGGACACCGGTGACATCGCGCCCATCGCGGCGGCGAACGGCAGCGCGCGCAGCCCGGCGGACAGCGGGCTGTAGCCGTGCACGAGCTGCAGGTACTGGGTGAGCAGGAACAGGCTGCCGAAGAGGGCAAAGAATATGACGGTCACCGACGCCGCGGCGGTCGTGAACGGGCGCGAGGCGAAGATCCTCAGGTCGATGAGCGGGTGCGCGACACGCAGCTCCCACCAGACGAAGGCCCCGAGCGCCGCGACGCCCACGGCCACCTCGGCCAGGGTGGACGGGGCGATCCAGCCGCGGTCCGGGGCCTCGATGATGGCGTCCACGATCGCGACCAGGGCGCCGGCCACCATCAGGACGCCCGGGATGTCGAGTCGGTGGCCGCTAGGCTCAGCCGTCTCCGGCACGGCCAGGATGACGCCCGCGAGCGCGATCGCGACGAGCGGGACGTTGATCAGGAACACGCTGCCCCACCAGAAGTGCGACAGCAGCAGGCCGCCCAGTGTCGGCCCGATCACGATGCCCACCCCGGCCACGGCCGACCACGCGGCGATCGCCTGCGGGCGCTCGGCGGGCGGGAAGACCGCGTTCAGGATGGACAGCGTGGCCGGCATGACGAAGGCGGCGCCCAGCCCCATCACGACCCGCGCGCCGATCAGCATGCCGGTACCGGGTGCGAACGCCGCGGCTACGCTGCCCAGCGCAAAGACGATCAGCCCGCCGACCAGCGAGCGCTTGCGCCCGAACTGGTCGCCCAGGGCCCCGGCCGGGATGAGCAGCGCGGCGAAGCACAGCGTGTAGGCGTCCGTGATCCACTGCAGTGAACTGGTTCCCGCGTGTAGCACCCGGGCCAGGGTCGGCAGGGCGGTGTTCAGGATGGTGTTGTCGATCACGACCACGAGCAGGCTCAGGCACAGGACGAGCAGGATCTGCCGCCGCCTGGGGTGCCCGCCGGGCCACCGCGAGTCCGCCTGGCCGCCGCCCGGCCCGGGCCGGTCCGCTCCGGTGCTGGCTGGTGCGCTCATCGCCTCTCCTCAGCTTCTTGCTTACGCTAGTTGCCTTACAGTCGTAACCATACTCCGCCAACCTAACACCTGTAAATACACCCGCACAGATTTCCGCCCCGTCAAGGGTGATCGTTTCGACTTATCACGTCTCCGGTAATCACAAACCGGCATAAATTGGGTGATCAAATGACCCGAGCACGTGATAAGTGGGCCAGACGATCACTTTCACGCCCGGTATGCCCCGGAATGTGGATACGAAGGGGCGGGCCGGGGTGCGGGGGCGGAGTACGGGAAGGCGGAGTACGGGGGGCGGGGTACTGGGGGCGGGGTACTGGGACCGGGGTCAGGGGGCCGGGGTCAGGGGGCCGGGGTCAGGGGGCCGGGGTCAGGGGGCCGGGGTCAGGGGGCCGGGTCAGGCGCCGTGGACGAGGTCGACGGCGGCCTTCTCGATCGTCGGCTCGTCCAGCAGCACCGCGCTGGCCGCCCGGCCGAGCGGGATGAAGCTGTCCTCGCTGGTCACCCGGGCGATCCGGCCGCGGTACCCGGCGTCGACCAGCGCCGTGACCACCCCCTCGGAGACTCCCCCGCTGCGGCGGGTCTCGTCGACGACCAGTACCCGCCCGGTCACCTCCGCCTCGTAGAGCAGGTGGCCGACCGGCATCGGGGCCAGCCACCGCAGGTCGACCACCCGGCTGGAGATCCCCCGGCCGGCCAGCCGGCTCGCCACCCGCAGGCTCATCCGCAGCCCGTTGCCGAAGGTGACCAGGGTGAGGTCGGTGCCGTCGCCGTAACTGCGTGCCTGCCCCACGGGCACGTGCGCGTCTGGCCGCGGGTACGGGGCCAGCCAGCCGCCGTCGCCCTCGTCGTGCAGGTCCCGGGTGTGGTAGAGCGCGATCGGCTCGAGGAACACGCAGACCGAGCCGTCCACCGCGGCCGCGGCCAGGCAGGTGCGCAGCATCGCGGCCGCGTCGTCGGGCCGGGACGGGGAGGCGATGACCAGGCCCGGGATGTCGCGCAGCACCCCGACCGCGTTGTCGTTGTGGAAGTGACCGCCGAAGCCCTTCTGGTAGCCGTAGCCGGCCACCCGCAGCACCATCGGGTTGCGGAACTGGCCGGCCGAGAAGAACTGCTCGGTAGCGGCCTCCCCGCGCACCTGGTCCTCGGCGTTGTGCAGGTAGGCGAGGTACTGGATCTCCGGCACCGGCAGCAGCCCGGCCAGCCCGCCGCCGAGGGCGAGCCCGAGGATCGACTGCTCGTCGAGCAGCGTGTCGAAGACCCGGGCCGCGCCGAACCGGCGCATGAGGCCCTTGGTCACGCCGTAGACGCCGCCCTTGCGCGCCACGTCCTCGCCGAACACGCACATCCCCGGGTATGCCTCGAGCAGCTCGGCGAGGGCCAGGTTGATCGCCTGCGCCAGCGTGACGGGCTCGGTCCCGGCGCTGGTCACCGGCGGGCCGCGCCGGGCCCGCTGCGCCACCAGGTCCGGGCGGCGCGGCGCGAGCGGGGCCATCACCTCGGTCGCGCTGGTCAGCGGCCTGCTGGCCAGCGCCTGCTCCGCGGCGCCGCGGACCCAGCCGCCGATCGCGACGTAGCGGGCCACCGCCTCGCCCGGGGTCAGCAGGCCGCAGCGGACCAGCGCGGCCGCGGTCGCCACCAGCGGGTCCCGGTCCAGGTCGGCGGCCAGATCGGCGAGTGGCCGGTACGCGGCCTCCGCGTCGCTGCCCGCGTGGCCGAGGAAGCGGACCATGGACAGGTGCAGGAACACCGGGCACCGCCGGGACCTGGCCAGCGCCGCCGCCTCCGCGGCCGCGTCGTACGCCGCGACCGGGTCGCAGCCGTCGGCGGCCAGGTAGCGCAGGCCCGGCCGGCCGTCGAACGCCGCCGCCACCCACCCGCGCGGGGTCGGCACGCTAATCCCGATCCCGTTGTCCTCGCAGACCAGCAGCAGCGGGACCGGGATGCCCTGGAAGGAGGTGTGGCAGGCGGCGTTGATCGCGCCCACCGCGGTCGAGTGGCTGGCCGAGGCATCGCCGAACGAGGCCACCGTCACCGCGTCGCGCGGCCACGGGCACGGCACGCCCAGCTTGGCCGCCCGGCCGATGCCCAGCGCGACGCCCAGCGCGCGCGGCAGGTGCGAGGCGATCGTCGAGGTCTGCGGGATGATCGAAAGCTCGGCCCGGCCGAACACCTTGTGCCGCCCGCCGGCGATCGGCTCGTCGGCGGACGCGGCCACGCCGAGCAGGACGTCCTGGATCGGGTCCACGCCGTCCACCTGCTGCGCGCGGGCACAGTAGAACCCGCCGGAGCGGTAGTGCAGCAGCGCGGGGTCGCCCGGCCGCAGCGCCGCGGCCACCGCGGCGTTGCCCTCGTGGCCGGCCGAGCTGATCGTGTAGAAGCCGCGGCCCTGCTGCTGCATCCACCGCGCGGCGAAGTCGAGCTGCCTGCTCTGCGCCTGCGCGTCGAAGATCGCCAGCAGCGTGCCGCCGGCCAGGCGGCTGCCGTCACGCACGGGCGCCGCCGGATCCGGGCGGGGCGGCCCGCCGGGCAGCGCGCCCACTACCTCGAGGAAGTGCTGGTCTAGCTCGGCTGCGGTGGTCATGATCGGGTCACGATGGCGCGAAAGGTCACAACCTGAACTCTAGGTCCGGCGTGAGCTCGGCCACGTCCATCTGCGCCTTCTGCAGCCGGCCGGAGTAGTCCCAGTTCAGCGCCTGCCAGCGGGTGAACTGGTCGAGCACCCACATGCCGGACTGGCGCGACCCGTTGCCGGACTTGCCGTTCCCGCCGAATGGCAGGTGCGCCTCCGCGCCCGACGTCGAGTTGTTCACGCTGACCATGCCGGCCGAGATCCCGCGCCGGAACGCGAACGCCTCCCGCGCGTCATTCGTGTAGATCGACGAGGACAGCCCGTAACCGGGGGCGTTGGCCAGCTCGATCGCCTGGTCCAGGGACCGGTAGGTGGTCACCCCCACCATCGGCCCGAACGTCTCCTGGCCGAAGATCTCGTCGCCGGGCCGCACCCCGTCCACGATCGTCGGGTGGTAGAACAGGCCGGCCTCCGCGTCGCCGACGAACCCGGCCCGCGGGTTCGCGGCGGTGATCCGCCCGATGCCGGTCGAGCCGAGCACCTTGTGCTGCGGGCCGATCCAGCCCAGGTACGCCTCGAACCGCTCGGCGAACCTCACGTCCAGCATCGGCCCGTACAGCACGTCCGAGAACGGGTCACCCACCGCCGCCGCGGCCGTCGCCTCGGCAAACCGGGTCAGGAACTCGTCGTGCACGGACTCGTGGCAGATCACGGTGCCGAGCGAGGTGCAGCGCTGGCCCGCGGTGCCGAACCCGGCGAACAGTGCGCCCTCGACGGCCAGGTCCAGGTCCGCGTTCGCCGTGACCACCATCGGGTTCTTGCCGCCCAGCTCCAGGCAGGCGGACTGCAGGTGGCGGCCGGCCAGCTCGCCGATCCGCGCGCCGACCTCGGTCGAGCCGGTGAACCCGACCTTGTCGACCAGGCCGGCGTCCAGCGCCTGCTCCAGCCCGGAGAACGTTGCCGCGCCGTCGGCGTGCACGACGTTGAACACGCCAGGGGGGAGCCCCCCGCCGCGGCAGAACAGCTCATGGAACGCCGCCGCCGCGGCCGCCGAGTACTCGGCGGGCTTCCAGACCACGGCGTTCCCGCACAGCAGCGCGGGCACGATGTACCAGGAGGGGACCGCGACCGGGAAGTTCCCCGCGGTGATCACCGCGACCACGCCGACCGGGTTGCGGAACGTGAAAAGCTGCTTGTCCGGCATCTCGCTCGGCACCGTCTGGCCGTACAGCCGCCGGCCCTCGCCGAGGAAGAAGTCGCAGGTGTCGATGATCTCCTGCACCTCGCCGAGCGCCTCCGGGTACGGCTTGCCGATCTCCCGGGTGACCAGGCCGGCCAGCTCCCGCTGGTTGGCCTCGATCAGCCGGCCGATGTTCGCGATCGCCCGGCCGCGCACCGGCGCGGGCACGTCAGCCCAGGCCCGCTGCGCCTCACGCGCCGCCCGGGCCGCCGTCACCAGCAGCGCCGCGTCACCCAGCGCGACGTCGGCGACCACGTCGTCGAGCTCGGCCGGGTTAGTGGAACGGAACCGCCCGGCGGGCGCGTCACCGACCGGGCGGCCGTCGATCACCGACGAGACCGTGCGTGCCTCGGAGCGGGAATCGGTTGCTGGGTTAGCCATCTGCGGCGTCCTTACCTTGTCGTCAGCTGCTGGACAGGCTACGCATCGAAGCCAGCACGCGGTCGAGGGCGGCCAGGCCGAAGCGGAGCTCCTGCTCGGTGATGTCGAGCGCGGGCCGGAACCGGATCGTCCGCTCCCCGCACGGCAGCACGATCACGTGCTGTTCCCGCAGCCGCCGCACCGCGGTGTCCCGGTCCGGCCCGGACGGGAGATCGAGCGCGCACATCAGGCCCCGGCCGCGGACGTTCGACGCGACCGCGGCGTGCCGCTCCCCGAGCGTCCCTAGCTCGCCGAGCAGCCAGTCGCCGAGCTTGGCCGCGTGGTCGATCAGGCCGTCCCGCTCGATGATCTCCAGGAGCCGGCGAGAGCGGACCATGTCGGCCAGGCCGCCGCCCCAGGTCGAGTTGATCCGCCCGGAGACCGCGAACACGTTGTCGGCGACCTCGTCCACCCGCCGGCCGGCCATGACGCCGCCGAGCTGGACCTTCTTGGCGAAGGCCACGATGTCGGGCTCGAGGCCGAGCTGCTGGTAGGCCCAGGCCGTGCCGGTGAGCCCGACCCCGGTCTGCACCTCGTCGAGCACGAACAGCGCGTCGTGGGCGTGGCACAGGTCCTGCATCGCCAGCAGGAACTCCGGCCGCATGTGATTGTCCCCGCCCTCACCCTGGATCGGCTCGGCGAGGAAGCAGGCGATGTCGTGCGGGGCGGCCTCGAAGGCCGCCCGGGCCTGGGCCAGCGCCCGCGCCTCGGCCTGCTCGACCTCGGCCACGTGCTGGTCCAGGGGGAACCTGACCGCCGGCACGTCAATCCTCGGCCAGTCGAACTTCGGGAACCGGTCGGTCTTGGCCGGCTCAGTGTTGGTCAGCGACAGGGTGTAGCCCGACCGGCCGTGGAAGGCCCGGGTGAGGTGCAGCACCCGGCCGCCGAGCCCGGCCGGCCGGCCCGCGGCCTCGTTGCGCCGGCTCTTCCAGTCGAACGCGGCCTTCAGCGCGTTCTCGACGGCGAGCGCGCCGCCCTCGACGAAGAACAGGTGCGGCAGGGCGGGGTCGCCGAGCACCCGCGCGAACGTCTTCACGAACTCCGCGTAGTGCGTGGTGTACATGTCGGGGTTGGCGGGCTTGTTGGCCGCGGCGTCGGCCAGCACGGCCATGAACTCCGGGTCGTCGGCCAGCCCGCGCGGGTTGGACCCGAGCGGCGCCGACGCGAAGAACGTGTACAGGTCCAGGTATTCCTCGCCGGTCCGCGCGTCAACGATCCAGGAGCCGTGGCTGGCCGCGGTGTCGTACACCAGTTTGAAGCCGTCGGCGAGAACGTGCCGGGCGAGCACGTCGTGAACCCGCTCCGGGGCGATCGCCGCGTCGGGAGCCGGGTCCGCCGCGACTCCGCCCGGATACCGGCCGATGATCGATTCCACCGGAAGTCCTCCTGTCGCCGCGGCCGTCAAACGAATAATCTCCAGCATAACGGCCACTCAGCCGCACATCGTGCGGCACCGATCACGACGCGACCAGGCGCCTGGGCAAGATCACCACGCCGACGCTGGTGCTGGCCGGGGCGCAGGACATCCTGATCCCGGTCCCGCTGTCGCGACGGATCCACCAGGCCATCCCCGGATCGGAATGGGCCACGACCAAGGGCGGCCACGCCTGCGTCTGGGAGCACCCGGCCGAGTTCAACCAGGTCTTCCTGGACTTCGTGGGACGGCACCGCCCGGGCTGAGCCGCGGGCCCGGCCGGGCCCGGCGGCCTGGGCTCCGCCCTAGCCCCGGGCCGCGGCGTCCAGCGCGGCGGCGAACGTCTCGGCGATCCGCTCGATCTGGCCGACGGAGATCGTGAACGGCGGCGAGATCTGCAGGGCCGCGCCGCGCAGCAGCCGGGTGATAACGCCCCGCTCGCGGATGCCGGTCACCAGCCGGGCGCCGAGGCCGGGGTCGGCGGCGCGCGCTTCCTCGGCGATCTCGACCGCGGCGAGCAGGCCGGTGCCGGCCCGCACCTCGCCGACGAGGTCAAGCCCGGCGAGCGGCTTGACCCGGTCGGCCAGTACCGGCTCGAGCTCGGCGACCCGCGCGACCAGGCCCTCGCGCTCGATCAGGTCGAGGTTGGCCAGGCCGACCGCGCACGCGGTGGGGTGCGCCTGGTACGTGTAGCCGTGCCGGAAGACCTCGGCGGACCCGGCGCGCCAGAACGGCTCCGCCACCCGCGGGCCCACGATCACCGCGCCCAGCGGCGCGTAACCCGAGGTCAGGCCCTTGGCCGAGGTGATCATGTCGGGGTCGAGCGCGAACCGCCCGCTGCCGAACCAGGTGCCGAGCCGGCCGAACCCCGTGATCACCTCGTCGGCCACGAACAGCACGTCGCGGCGGCGGCAGATGTCCCGGACCTGCTCCAGGTATCCCTCGGGCGGCGGGTACACCCCGCCGGCTCCCACGACCGGCTCGCAGAAGAACGCGGCGACGCGCTCGGCGCCGACCTGCTCGATGAGCTTGTCCAGGGCCGCGGCGTCATCCCACGGCACCTGCTCGATCAGCGCGACCAGCGGGCCGAACGGCTCGGCATTGGCCGGGATCCCGCCGAGCGACGTCCCGTAGGCGTTCATCCCGTGGTAGGCGTGCGAGCGGGAGACGATCACCTGCTTGCCGGGCTGGCCGACCGCGCGCCAGTACGCCCGGGCGAGCTTCCCGGCCGTGTCCACGGCGTCCGACCCCCCGCCGGGGGTGAAGAACACCTTGGCGTCCCGGACCGGAGCGATGTCCGCCACCCGCCGGGCCAGCGCCTCGGCTGGCGGGTTGGAGAACGGCTCGAACGTCTGGTACGCCGCGAGCCTGCGCATCTGGGCCGCGGCGGCGTCGGCCAGCTCCGGCCGGCCGTGGCCGATGTTGGCGTACCACAGGCTGGCGATCGCGTCCAGGTACGGGCGGCCCGTGGTGTCGAAGACGGTGACCCCCTCGCCCCGCTCGATCGTGACGGCCCGCCCGGCCAGGCTGGCCATGTTCGCGAAGCCGTTCCACAGGGCGGTCGCGCTGTCTGCCGGCACTCGATCTCTCCTCGCTTCTCAGCGGCCCTGGTAGGAACGGGCCATCTCGGTCAGCCGCGCGTGCGCGCCGCGCATGGTCGCGCCGCCGCCGGGCAGCCAGTCCTTGCGCAGCTTGGCGACGGATGTGTAGTTGGTGTCGCACACGTTGGCCAGCGGGGCCTCCACGGCCTGGGTGATGTACTGGTAGGCGTCGAGCACCGAGAGCCCGAAGTCCTGCGCCACCCAGTGCACCATCTCGGCCTGGGCGATCCGGAACGCGTCCTCCAGCGGCCGGGCCGAGCCCGCGGTCATGATGTGGGTGTCGGACTCGATCCTGGGCCAGGGCGTGGCCAGGCCCTTGAGCAACTCCACGGCCAGCACCGTGTTCATCGCGCATTCCACGGCGACCCCGCAGGTCTCGCCCTCGCCCTGCCGGGCGTGCCCGTCCCCGGCCGACAGCAGCGCGCCCTCGACGTTCACCCCGAGATAGCAGGTGACGCCCGCGCGCATCTCCGGCGTGTCCATGTTCCCGCCAAACGCGTCCGGGACCAGCGCCGACCTGACCTCGAGGTTGGCCGGCGCGACGCCGATCGTCCCGTGCATCGGGTTCATCGGCAGGTCGGCGGTGAACTCGCTGTCCCGGGCGGAGAACCGGCAGATCCGCTTGTCCCGGTCGAGCTCCCAGATCCAGACGATCTCGGGGAGCGGCTCCTGCAGCGTGGCGGTGAGATGGGTGGAGGTCAGCGCGCCGAACAGCGGGACCGTGGTGGACGCGGCCCAGTCCCGGCTCGGCTCGATCGACACGAAGTGCACGGCCAGGGTGTCCCCCGGCTCGGCGCCCTCGACGTAGAACGGCCCCGTCTGCGGGTTCAGGAACGGGAACTCGCACACCCGCGAGACCAGGTCGTCCTGGCCGCGCACCCGGCCGGCGAAGCAGTCCTCGGTCCACAGCTCGAGCACGGCCGGCGGCTTGATCCGGGCGATCGGGGCGGCGCCGCCGAACGTCCACGCGTACTGGGCCGCCTCCGGCCGGAACGACAACAGCTGCGGATCGCCCATGCCTGCCTCCATCGGTGGTTAGCACCAACTGTGGCGGAGACCGCCCGCGTCCAACAAGCCGGGGCCGGCCGGGGTTGGCGCGCCGCCGGGCCGGCCGGGGTTGGCGCGCCGCCGGGCCGGCCGGGGTTGGCGCGCCGCCGGGCCGGCCGGGGTTGGCGCGCCGCCGGGCCGGCCGGGGTTGGCGCGCCGCCGGGCCGGCCGGGGTTGGCGCACCGCCGGGCCGGCCGGGGTTGGCGCACCGCCGGACGCCGCCGTGAGGCCGCCGCCCGCGGGGCTGGAGCGCTACGACGCCGCCGCCGCGTCGAACAGGCGCCGCCGGTGCGCCTCGGCCGCCGCCTCGCCCCGGCTGGCCACGCCGACCTTGGCCAGGATGTTCGAGACGTGAACGCTGGCGGTCTTGGCCGAGATGAATAGCCGGGCGGCGATCTCCGGGTTGGACCGGCCCTCGGCGACCAGCCGCAGCACCTCGAACTCCCGGGCGGTCAGGCCCAGCGGAGCCGCCGCGGCCGGGCCCGGGCGGTCCCGGTGCCCGGCCGGCCGGATCCGGGCCGACCGGGCCAGCGCCCGGGCCTGGTCGGCGAGCGGCCGGGCCCCGATGCCGTCAGCCAGGTCGGCCGCCTGCCGCAGCCGCTGCGACGCGCCCTCGCGGTCCCCGGCGGCCAGCGCCGCCTCCGCGCCGCGCCGCAGCGCGTCGGCCCGCGGGTAGGGCTGGCCAAGACGCTCCCAGGCCCCGGCCGCGGTGTCGAAGGCCTGCCGCGACCGGGCGGCCGCCGCCTGGCCCGCCGGTTCCGCTCGCTGTGCCTCGGCACCGAACGTCAGCCGGCTCGCCTCCTGCGCCGGACCGTAAGCGGGCAGCCGCGCCGCCGCCGCGCGCAGCGCGCCGAGCAGGTCCGCGGCCCGGGCGGCCAGCGCGCCGTCAGCCCGGCCCGGCTGCGCGGCCGCGGTAACCACCCGGGCGCCGGCGACGAGCAGCGGCCACTCGTACCGGGGCTCGCGGGCCAGGTCGAGGCGGCCCAGGGCGTCCGCGGCGGCGGCCAGCGCGTCGCCCGGGCGGCCCGCGGCCAGCGGCAGCTCGATCTCCAGCCGGGCCTGCGGGATGAGGTACTGGCCCTTCCGCCGGTGGGTGGTGGCCACGCCGAGCGCGGCCCGGGCGGCCCCGACCGCGTCCGCGGCACCGGCCAGGTCACCCCGGCGCAGCGCGACGTCGGCCGCGAGCTGGCGCAGCGCGGCCCGGTAGTGCTGGTAGGGCGGGGCCAGCGCCAGCGCGTACTCGATCACCTCGAGCGCCTCGTCCCACCGGCCGAGGGAGACCAGCGGCTCGGCGACGTTGATGGCCAGGAACGCGCCCGAGGTCCGCGCGAGCCCGTAGTCCTCGGCGCTGGCGATGCCCTGGCGCGCCAGGTCCGCGGCCCGCTCGTGCTCGCCCATGCCCTCCAGCACGTGCGACTCGTTGATCACCGTGTACAGCAGCGGCTCGTAGGCTCCCGCCCGCTCGGCGATCGAGCGGGCCAGGCGGAGCGTCTCCAGGCCGGCCGCGTCGTCACCGGATCGCGACTGGAGCAGCCCGAGCTCCTGCAGCGCGGTGGCCTCCGTGGCGGCATCCCCGGCCTGCCGGGCTAGCCCCAGAGCCTCGTCGATGGCCGCCGCCGCACGGGGCCCGTCGGTCTCCCACACCCACCGGGCCAGGCTGACCAGCAGCTGGGCCCGCGCGGCGTCGGCCACACCCGGCGGCACCAGGTCCAGCGCCGCGCGCAGGTCGGCGGGGTCGTGCCCTTTCAGCAGCCCGCGCACCTCCAGCAGCAGGGCCGCGCGGGCCGGCTCGGCGGCCGGGTCGACCTCGGCGAGCGCCGCGGAGGCGAACGCGGCCGCCCGCTCGCTCTCCCCGGCCGTCCGCGCGACCCGGCTGGCTAGCTCGAGCACGCTCAGCTGGCTGGCGCCGATGCGCTGCCCGGCGTCCGGCACCTTGTCCCACAGTTCCAGAACCCGGCCCAGCAGCGTGAGCTGCTCGGCGTGAGCCAGGGCCCGGCCGGCCTGCGCAGCCGCGTGCCAGCTGCTCACCAGGGCCCAGACGGTGTCGTGCGCCGCATACCAGTGGTGCGCCTGCTCGATGGCGGCCCGGCCCGGCGCGACCAGGCCGGGATCGGCCTCGAGCGCCTCGGCGAAGCGCGTATGCAGCCGGGTGTGGTCGCCGGGCAGCAGGTCATCGAGGATCGCCTCACGGATCAGCCCGTGCCGGAACGCGAACCCGTCCCCGTCGACGGTGAGCACGTGGGCCTCCACCGCCGGGCGCAGGGCGCGGGACAGCGCGTCATCGGCCAGGCCGGTGACCGCGGCCAGCAGCGCGGGCCCGCTGCGCTGCCCGCCCACGCTCGCCGCCCTGAGCACCTCCTGGGTGTCCTCGGGCAGCCGCTGCACCCCGATCAGCAGCAGGTCACGCAGTGAGGCGGGCAGCACCGCGTTGAGGCCGCCGTCGCAGTCGCACAGCAGTTCCTCCACGAACAGCGGGTTGCCCCCGGCCCGCTGGTAGATCCGGTCCGCGAGCACCGCGTCAGGCTCGCGGCCCAGGATGCGGGCGACCAGCTCGTCGGCGTGCCGCCGGCCGAGCCGCGGCAGCTCCATCCGCTCCACCCAGCCCAGGCGGCCGAGTTCGGCCAGCAGCGGGCGCAGCGGATGGGTGCGGTGCAGCTCGTCGGACCGGTAGGTGACGATGATCAGTACGCCGTCCAGGATCTGCTGCCGGCTGACCAGGAACGCCAGCAGGTCCCGGGTCGACCGGTCGGCCCAGTGCGCGTCCTCGATCAGCAGCACCACGGGCCCGGCGTCGGCCAGGCGCTCGAGCAGCGCCAGCATCTGCTCGAACATCCGCGCCCTGGCCACGGTGTCGCCCGCCGCCCCGGCCGCGCCGTCCGCCGGGCCGAATTCCGGCAGCAGCCGGGCGAAGTCGCGGGTGACCCCGCCGGGCAGCAGCCCGGCCACGCCGTCGGCGCCGAGGTCGCGGACCAGCTCGCGCAGCACCGCGGTAAACGGCGCGAACGGCAGGCCGTCGGTGCCGAGTTCCACGCAGCCGCCGGCCAGCACCCGGATCCCGGCGGCTCGTGAGCGCGCCGCGAACTCGGCGACCAGCCTGGACTTCCCGACCCCGGCCTCGCCGCCGATGAGCACGACCGAAGGGCCGTCCCGGCCGGACGGGCCCAGCGCGGCCTCGAGCACCTCCAGCTGCGCGGCCCGCCCGACCAGGACCGGGCTCGTGCTGCGCGCGACCATGCCACCAGGATGCCAGGCCGGCGGCGGGCCGGCCGGTGCCGCGGGCGAGCCCGCCGCCTGCGCCGCGCCGCTCACCTCACGCGGCCCGGCGGCCCGCGGCCCGGCGCTGGCCCGCCGCCCCGGCCTGCTCGCCGGCGGGCCGGGCCGCCACCGCGCGCGACCCGGAGCCGATCAGCAGCCGCAGCCGGCGCGCCGCCGACACCGGGGCCGCGTCACGGGCCCGGCGTGCGTCCTTCACCATCCGGTCGATGTCCGCGGCCGCGCGCCACTCCCTGATCCGCTCGGCCGCCAGGCCCTGCGTCATGCTCGGGTACATCTCGTCCTCCTCGATGTGCGGGCCGTCCTGGCCCGGCACCATCGAGGTTCGTCGTAAGGCCCGGGGCGCCGCATCGGGCAACTGCCTTATCTTGGCCGCCAGTGCCCGGCCTTAGTGCTTAGCGCCGCGGCGGAGGCGCCACCGACCCGCGCCGGACCAGGTTCATCGGCCCGCGCACCATCACGTCGCCCGCGGGCGCGCCCTCGATGCGGGTGATCAGCGCGTCCACGGCCGCGGCGCCGAGCTCGGGCAGCGGCATCCTGAGGCTGGTCACCGGGACCTCGAGGAACGCCAGGCACTCATCGTCGTCGAAGCTGACCACGGACATCTCGCCGGGCACCTCGACCCCGGCCTCGCGCAGCGCGGCCATGACGCCGAAGACCTGGTTGAGGCTGCCTACGCCGCAGATCGTGGGCCGCGGCCCGCGGCGCAGCATCCGGGTGGCGGCATCCCAGCCCCCGTCCTCGGTCGGCGCGGCGTGCCGGACGGCGAGGGTGAGCCCCCGCGCGGCGCAGGCCCGCCGCGCCGACCCCACCCGCCGGTACACGGTGTCGACCTCGGACGGCCCGTCCACCAGCGCGAACCGGCCATGACCGAGACCGGCCGCGTAGTCCAGGAACAGGCGGACCGCGCCCGGCTCGTCCATCACCACATCGTGGCCGCGGTCGGGGCCGCGGCGGTTGATGTAGACGTGCGGGTGCCCGCTCACTCCCCCGGCGTGCCCGGGGATCCGCAGCGCGGTGGCCAGCAGCAGGCCGTCGGCGCGGCTCTCCTCGACCAGGTAGCAGTAGTCGGCGGGCGGCCGCGGATCCTCGGTCGGCTCCTCCATGATCATGACGACGTAGCCGCGCTCCCGGGCGCACTGCAGCGCTCCGCGCTGCAGCCTGGCCCAGATCGGGTTGCGCAGCAGCGGCACCACCAGCGCGATGGCCCCGGTGCGGCGGCGCTTGAGCGCCCGGGCCAGCGCGTTGGGGCGGTACCCCTGCTCGCGTGCGGTGCTCAGGATCCGCTCGTAGACCTCGGGCCGGATCGACTGGGCCGGGTCCCCGTTCAGTACCCGGGACACCGTCGATACGTGCACCCCGACGGCCTCGGCGATGTCGACCAGCCGGGAGCGGCGCTGGCCGCCCGCGCGCAGGCCTGCCTCGCCGGGAAGCTCGACGCCCACCTGTCAGCGCCTCCTTAGTGCGGCGGTACCGACGATACCGCCGGGCGGCCCGGTCACACGGTCTCGGCGACCGTCCGGGTCATCAGGATCGCCGCGCAGAACGAACGATAGGTCTCCAGCGCGTCGCCCCCGCGGATGCGCAGCTCACGCGGGCCGACCCGGTCGACGCCGCGGATCCAGGTGGCCGCCTCGGCGATGTCGGTCGTGCGCACCGACAGCTCCAGCGTGGCCGAGGCCAGCGGCGGCGGCGCGGCGGCGGCGGCCCCGGCGACGGCCTGCCGCGCCTTCTCCGTGATCAGCGCGCAGGCCCGGGACGGGTGCAGGCTGTGCGCCGCGATCCGGGTGACCGGCTCCTTGACCACGGCCGCGTGCACGCCGGGGATCAGCACCGCGGTCTCCTCGCACGCGCAGCGGTCCCCGGTCACCAGCACCACGGGCACCCCGTAATGCGCGGCCACCAGCGCGTTGATCCCCGCCTCGCCGGTCACCACGCCGTCCAGCCTGGCCTCCGTGATCGCGCGCGGGTTGTAGGTGTGCGACAGCCCGGCCGGCGCGCCGACCGAACCGTGGTAGGAGACGAACAGCACCGCGTCGAAGCTGCCGTCCAGGCCCTGCATCATGTAGAGCGGCTTGTGGCTGCCGGAGATGTAGGACGCCTCCCCGGCCAGGGCCTCGGGCGGCAGGTTGCGCATCGTGGAGTGCGAGTCGTTGACCACGATCTCGGTGGCCCCGCCGGCCAGCGCCCCCTCGATCGCCGCGTTTACCTCGCCGAGCAGCAGCCGGCGTCCCGCCGCCGCCTGCGGACCGTCACCCACGCACTGCTCCCAGTCGACGACGCCCGCGGTCCCCTCCATGTCGGTGGACACAAAGATCTTCAAATCTGCCTCCGCTCTACGATCCGGAAGGTCTCGTCCTCGGCGGTCATCACGCTGTAGGTCGACCCGGGCATGGTCGAGGCGCCGCCGTGACGGCCGTCCGGGGTCAGGCACAGCGCCAGCAGCGGTGACCGGAACTCGTCGGGCAGCGTCAGCGTCTGCGCGAGTGCCTCGGCGCAGGCTGTGGCCGGGTCGCCGGCCGCCGCGAGCGCCTGCAGCACCGACCGGGCGGTGGTGCCGCGGATGGCCAGCTCGCCGCGGCCGGTGCAGGCGGCGCCGCCGACCGCGTCGTCGCAGTAGTTGCCCGCGCCGATGATCGCCGAGTCGCTGATCCGGCCCGGGTACTTCCACGGGTATCCGCTGGTGCTGACGCCCACCGCCAGGTGGCCGTCCGCGTCCAGGGCGAGCACGTTAACCGTGTCCCACGGGCCGTCCGGCAGCCCCATCGCCGCCAGCCGGTCGAGCACGCGCTCGCGATAGACCCGCTCACCCGGGCCGAACCGGCCCACGGCGGCGTCGATCCCGGCCGCGGACAGGCCGTCCCGCCACCGCCGCCGCGCCCGCTCGGTGAGAGTGGGCCCGCGCTCGATCCCGGCCTCGTCGGCGAAGCGTTCCGCGCCCGCGCCGACCAGCAGCAGATGCTGCGGCAGGCGCTCGCATACGGCCCGCGCGATCGAGATCGGATGCGGGAAGCCGGTCACCGCCGCCACCGCGCCGGCCCGGCGGGTGGCCCCGTCCATGATCGAGGCGTCCAGCTCCACCTCGCCCAGCAGGTTCGGCACCCCGCCGACGCCGACGGTGTGGTTGTCCTCATCGGATTCGACCAGGCGGACCGCGGCCTCGACCGCGTCGAGCGCGCTGGCCCCCGCGCGGAGCAGGGCCATGCCCGCGGCCAGGCCGACCTCGCCTCGCTCGCTGGCGATGATGATGGGCGTGATGGCTGGTCCTCCTGATCATGCGGCCTGCCGTGACCGGCCTGCGACGGTCATCTAGCATAGTCAACGAAGCAAACCTTTGTTCTCGGCGGATGCGGCGGCCGGGCCGCGAGTAAGGTGGGCGCCATGCGCTACGTGGTACTCGGCTGCGGCGCGATCGGCGGCACCGTGGCCGCCGGGCTGGTGCGCGACGGCCATGACGTGCTGGTCTGCGACGCCGATCCGGCCGTCGTCGCGGCGATCAACGACCGCGGCCTGCGGATCGAGGGGCCGGTCGAGAACTTCACCGTCCGGGTGCCCGCGGTTCGGCCCGAGGACCTGCCGGCGGAGCTCGACGGGCCGGTCCTGGTCGCGGTCAAGTCGCAGCACACGGCGGCGGCGGCGGCCGCTCTGGCCGGGCGGATGTGCGGCGACGGGTTCGTCGTCTCGCTGCAGAACGGCCTGAACGCCGGTCAGCTCGCCGAGGCCGTCGGGGCGTCGCGGGTCGTGGAGGCGTTCGTCAATTTCGGCGCCGACGTGACCGGGCCCGGCGTGGTGCTGCGCGGCAGCCGGGAGACCTTCGTGATCGGCGAGATCGACGGCACGGTCTCCGACCGGGTCAGGGCGCTGGCCGCCGACATCGCGGACGCCAGGCCCGCCGAGCACATCATGGGCTACCTGTGGGGCAAGGAGGCCTACGGCGCGATGCTGGCCGCGATCGCGGTCAGCGACCTGTCCATCGCCGACGGGCTCGCCGACCCGTCCTACGCCCCGCTGCTGGTCGCCGTGGCCCGCGAGGTGCTCGACCAGGCCCCGGTCACCCCGATGGCCTTCGACGGCTTCGACCCCGGGGACCTGGAGGGCTCGCTCGCGCCGCTGGTCGCGTTCAACCGGCGCTCGGCCAAGACGCACTCCGGGATCTACCGGGACCTGATGGTGCGCCACCGGCCCACCGAGGTGCCCGCGCACCTGGGCGGCCTGGAGGGGCTGATGCTGCGCCGGGTGGTCGAGCTCATCACCGAGATCGAGCAGGGCCGGCGGACCTGCGAGCGGGCCAACCTCGACCTGCTGGCGGCCTACGAGCGGCTGGAACGGCTGGGCCGCCCGCTCAACGCGGTCGCGGCCGTGATCGGGGCGCCGCGGCGCGCCGCCGACGGGCCGCTGGCCGGGCGCCCGGTGGGCATCAAGGACATCATCGCGGTGGCCGGCGTGCCCACCCGCTGCGGCAGTCCGGCCAGCGACCCCGAGCCCGCCGCCAGCGACGCGGACCTGGTGGGCCGCCTGCGGGCGGCCGGCGCCGAGGTGTTCGCCACCACGCAGTGCCTGGAGTACGCCGCGGGCTTCGCCAACCCTCAGATCGGCGACACCCGCAACCCGCGCGATGTGTCCCGCACCTCCGGCGGGTCGTCGGGCGGCTCGGCGGCGCTGGTCGCCGCCGGCGTGTGCGACCTGGCCATCGGCACCGACACCGGCGGGTCGATCCGGATCCCGGCCGCGTACTGCGGCGTCGTGGGGCTCAAGCCCAGCTACGGGCTGGTCTCGGCGGACGGGGTGTTCCCGCTCTCGCCGACCTGCGACCACGTCGGCACGCTGACCGCGTCGGTGGCCGGGACCAGGGACCTGCTGGCCGTGCTGGCCGACCGGGCCGACCTGGTGGGCCTGGCCGACCCGGCCGACCTGGCCGGGCCGGCCGACCTGGTCAGCCTGGCGGCGGACCGGGAGCCGGACGGCGGCCTGGGCCGGGGCGTCTTCTCGGTGGGCGTGCTGGCCGCTCAGCTGGCCGACCCGTCGGTGACCGCCGAGGTGCGCGAGGCGGTCACCGCCGCGCTGGCCCGCCTGGCCGCGGCGGGCTGGACGGTGCGGGAACTGACCGCCCCCTGGCTCGACGACCTCGCGGCCTGGGAGGAGGTGCTGGCCGTGATCGTCGCCCGCGAGGCGCACCTGGTGCACGCGGGCCGCGACCAGAGCCGCTACGCCGAGGGCACGCGCGCCCTGCTGGGCCACGGCGGGTCGCTCGGCGACGAGCAGTTCGCCCGCGCGCTCAGCCGGCGGGAGGAACTGACCGCCGGGATCGAGGCCAGCCTGGACGGCGTCGACGTCCTGGCCGGGCCGACGGTGGGCTACCAGGCGCCCGAGCAGGACCCGCCGTTCGGCGTGGGTGACGGTCACGCCGAAGGCCGCTTCACCGGGCCGTACAACCTGACCGGCCACCCGGCCATCTCGCTGCCCG
>Ga0335077_10001476_pt1 | contig 27952 bp, 30 predicted proteins | sample Lox_Sample_31_FD_207151 | JGI IMG/M metagenome (GOLD analysis project Ga0335077, IMG submission 207151) | Soil microbial communities from Loxahatchee National Wildlife Refuge, Florida, United States - Lox_Sample_3.1 | ecosystem: Environmental > Terrestrial > Soil > Wetlands | place: USA... | reverse complement strand
GTAGTCGCTCAATCCCTGGTGTCTGGATGGAAGCCGTAGAACAGCCTCAAGTTGCAGAGGATCTGCGCCTTCTCCTTGATTGGTATACGGAAGCAGATCGCCGGCGGTCGCGCCGCGCCGGTACGCTTTCCGTCCTGGCCCACGTTCTGGTGACCGCCGCGCTTATCGCAGTCCCCCGCCAAGTCTTTCAAATGAAAGAAGAAGCACACCGGGTAACACCGCTGACCGCTCCCCCGACTGAGCTGACCCAAACTACCCCGAACCGGGGCAAAATCAGCAAAGAATTCAACGTGGAGTCGTTCCGGCCGCACCCACCTATTCGGATGCCGCCGTCGCCACCGTCGACGACTCGCCCGCTTTCCATCCCTAAGTCACCACCCAGCCAGCCGGCCCCCCTGCCCGAACCGCCCAAGATCGAAGACGCGTCCGCAGGTCCAAAGTTGCCCCTCGCGACCGCGCTGCCTCCTCCGGAGATCAAGACTGAGGAGCCGAAGCTCGCCTTCGAAACTCCCGGCGGGGGGAATCCTGCCGGAAAGACTCAAGGGCTGGGCAGGGTGGCCGCCCCTTCCGCCTCGGTCGGCGAGGCCATGCGCAACATCGCGCGCGGAGGGAGTAGCGGGGGCTTAGTGGTCGGTGATGTTGGTGTGGGCGAAGGCGGCATTGGCGATGCCATCAACCAGCCGCCGTCTCCCGGCAAACAGGGCAGCAACCTCGAACTGCTGAGCGACCCCATGGGTGTGGATTTCCGGCCCTACTTGCTGCAGATTCTCTCCACCGTGCGGCGCAACTGGTTTGCGGTGATGCCGGAGAGCGCCAAGCTTGGACGCCGCGGCAAGGTGGCGGTCCAGTTCGCGATTGCCAAGAACGGAATCGTGACCAAGGTGGTGTACGCCACCCAGTCCGGAACCGACGCCCTGGACCGAGCCGCCGTAGCCAGCATCAGCATGTCGAATCCGTTCCCGCCACTTCCCGCAGAATTTCGCGGGACCGTGATCCGGCTGCAATTCACCTTCGCGTACAACTCCGCGAGCCGCTCCACGATCCAATAGCACGGCCCTACTGCGTGCGTCCGTTGTGTTTCTTGCGATAGATCTGCCGGCTGAGCTTGTTCTGCTGATGATTGATCTGAACCTTTTCTTTATTGGTTAGATTGCCGCCATTGGCCCGCCGATCCTGGCGGACTTCACGGTTCAGCCTGGCTTCCTTGTGCTCCAGGTTTGCGGTTTCACCGGCGGTGAGCTGGCCCGAGTTGACCCCCTGCGCAATCCGGTCTTGCTGGTTCTCCTGACGGGCCTTGACCTCCTGGGCATTCATCCCCGTGATCATCAGCCCCGCCGCGATCAAAGATGTGAAAGCAAAACGTTTCATTGTCTAACTCCTCCTGCATCTCTAAAGGCAGAACCGCGATTGAAGTTGCGCTTTGCCGTCCGCGCGGAGCATTAAATTCTCCTAACGAAGCCCCTCGTTAGCCATGGATAGCAGCCGGTTGCGTTCCCGGAATGGGACAGCCGTACCATCCCGAAACAGGCACCGTAGGCCGCCCGTACCACAATGAAACACGCCCATGTGATTCGGACATCTCCGCGCTCAATCTAAGTGATTTCCCGGATGTCCTCATTCTGGCCCGGGCGTTGCAATAGAATGAGTGCCCGACGGACAACGGGAACGCAAGCACGAGCCGGAACGGCGGGCAATCAAAAACAGGCTAATGAAAATGACAAAAGCGCAAGCTCCCAGTGTGTCTACACGTCGTCGGAACCGAATCTCGAATGCAACCCGGGACCGGATTGTACTCGATCACCTTCCGCTGGTGAAGGCCATCGCCATCAGAGTTCACGAGAACCTTCCGGTGCATGTTGACCTCGACGACCTGGTGCATGCCGGCGTACTGGGCCTGTTCGACGCTGCCAGCAAGTACAATCCGGACAAGAAGGTGGTATTTCACAGTTACGCCAAATACCGCATCAAGGGCGCCATCCTGGATAGCTTGCGGCAGCTCGACTGGGCGTCGCGGGATCTGCGCAAGCGCCAGAAGATGGTGGAAGCCATTACCCGCGAACTTTCCGACAAGCTGAAGCGCACGCCGACCGAGGCTGAGATCGCCGAGAAGCTGGGTGTGGGGGTGGACCGGTGGCGGCGCATGGTGCTGGAGCTGCGCACCGTGGGGCTGATGTCGGCTTCCAGCTATGGCGGCGACCGTGAGACCACCGCGGCCCCCGAGTTTCCGGCTTCCCGCGACAGCCAGCCGGACAACATGTGCGCACGCGAACAGTTACGCGATGTGCTGGCGGGAGCTGTAAAGACGCTGCCCGAACGCTATCAAAAAGTCGTGCTGCTGTATTACACGAAGGAAATGACCATGAAGGAAATTGGCGGCATCCTGGGTATCAACGAGAGCCGCGTTTCCCAGATTCACAAAACAGCGCTCGAGAAAATGGCGGCGGCGCTGCATTCCGCCGGCATCCACTCACCGAACGCGCTGATGTAAGCCGGCGGCTCAGCGGCCGGAATCGGGCAGTGGTACCACTACCTCGACATCGGTGCCGCCGGGCCTTGAGCGAATCTGCAGCGTGCCCCCAATCTGACGGACCCGCTCGCGCATTCCCGCAATCCCTACGCCGATCCGCGCACCGGGTCCGCCGTTCCGTTCCAGATCCCCCATCCCGCAGCCCTGGTCCCTCACTTCCATGACGACATGCTTGGGATAGCGCGCCAGACGAATCGTCGCCGTCCGGCTGCCGGAGTGGCGGTGGATGTTGGTGAGGCTCTCCTGTACGATCCGGAACAGCATCAGTTCCACCTCTCGCGGCAACCGCCCCAGATCCGGCGGCAGGTCGAGCTTGATGGCGATGCCACTCCTCATGGCAAATCCTTCCACATAGCCGCCCAGTGCGGAGGTAAGGCCCCGATCGTCCAGCACGGGCGGATGCATGAGATAAGAAAGCGTCCGCAGTTCGCAAATGCACCGGTTCGCGAGTTCCACACTCTCGCGAAGAACCCTCTGAGCGCCCTCATCCAGGGCGGCAGCCGCCTCCCGCACGATGTCCAGATTCATGCCCAGCGCGACGATGCTCTGCGCGGCTCCGTCGTGAAGCTCGCGCGCCAGCCGCCGCCGCTCCTCGTCCTGCAGTTGAAGCAGGCGTCCCGAAAGCTGTCGCAGCGCTTCCTCCGCCTGTTTGCGCTCGGTAATGTCTTCCACCAGCGTAATGATGCGAGCCGGTTCGCAGGCGCCCAGAAGCGACATGCTAATGCGTGTCCACACCGGCCTTCCATCCTTGCGAACGTACCGCTTTTCAATGACAAAGCTGGGAATCTCGCCGGCCAGCAACTCTGCAGTCCGGGATGTGCTGACCTCCAGGTCCTCTGGGTGGGTAATCGAACGGTAGTTTGATCCCACCAGCTCCCGTTCTTCGTAGCCGGTAATTTCGCAGAAAACCGGGTTGACCTCGAGAAAGTCGCCATCGCGATTCTGAAATGTCATTCCGGTGGCGGCGTGCGAGAACACCTTGCGGAAGCGCTCTTCGCTTGCGCGCAAGGCTTCCTCCGCTTGCTTGCGACGGGTGATGTCTTCAACCAACACGATGAAGTGCACGGGTGCACCCTGACTATCGCGCAGGAGTGAAACGCTGTTGCGTACCCAAACGACTTTGCCTGCTTTGCTTCGATACCGCTTCTGCATTACCAGACTCGGTATCTTTCCGGTCAACAATTTCTCCATCCCAGACAGATTGCGTGACACATCCTCCGGATGCGTGATCGACCGGTAATTCCTCCCAATCAATTCCTGCTCTTCATACCCGGTAATTTCGCAAAAGGCCCGGTTGACTTCGAGGTAGTCACCCGCGAGATTCTGGAGCGTCATCCCGGTAGCGGCCTGCGCGAATGCATTGCGGAAGCGCCCCTCGCTCGCGCGCAGTTCTCCCTCGGCCCGGTTCTGCTCGGTGATGTCGGAGATGAATCCGGCCATGCGGGTCACCTGGCCGGCATCATCAACGTAAAAGTATCCGCGGTCTTTGATCAGGCGATAACTTCCGCTCTTGGCTCGAACCCGATACTCAATCCAGGCCGGCGACTTGCCTGTGATTACGCGATCCACCTCTTTCAGAACCGCACGGCGGTCATCGGGATGAACCAGTTCCATCCAGCGGGTGAGCCCACCTGCCAATTCCTCCGCCGTGTAGCCCAGGATCCTGTCATGATCGCCCGACCAGGTGATGTCGTTGGTGACGGCATTCCAGTCGAAGAAAATCTGGCCGCTGGCGCGCATGGCTGCCTCATAGCGGTTCTTCCATTCCGTCATCACGGCCAGCGTGCGCTTGCGTTCCGTGATGTCGGTAAACGAACAGATCACTTCGACGACGCTTCGGTCCTCGGCAAAACGCGGTTCAGCGTTCACCAGCAGCCAAACCCAATCCTGCGTCTTGGGCCGGTAGACGCCGATGACCTCGCCGCGCACTCGCTGCCGCTGCGCAATCACGCGCGGGATGGGGTGCTCCTCACCGGGGCAGTCCGATCCGTCTTCCCAGATCGCTTTCCACTCCGGGTCGAAAGGGGTCTTGCCCACAAGCTGCTCCCGCGTGAGTCCCAGCAGATCGAGAGCCGCCTGATTGCACTCCTTGATTTCGGCGCTCGGGCCGGCAAGCACCACCCCCACGCCCACCGCCTCAAACAACGACCAGAACCGCTCGCTGTCCTGCTCGAGCGCTCTTTCACCCTGCCTGCTATCGATCCCGGTGTGAGGAGTTCGCGCGATCTCCATATATTGGTTCACTTCAAACTGAAACGCGATCGCGTAGGGTGATACCTGGCGCAATTCGTACCGGCCGGCGCGTCAGCCTATTCGCACTCCTTGCAAACACCGATTGGGCTTCATCCGGGTTCATGGAAGTATAGCGCGGATTGGCGCGTAGCGGATCGTAGGGTGGAAACACGAAAAGCGAGAGTGCCCGGCGTCACGCGGCCGTCAATAAAACTGGCTGACCACGCGTGATCACCACGGTGTGCTCAAAATGCGCCGCCAGGCTGCCATCTTCGGTGCGGAACGTCCAGCCATCCTGCTCCAGCCGCGTGCGTCCGTTTCCGGCAGCGATCACCGGTTCGATCGTGATCACCAGCCCGTCGGTCAATCGCGTGCGCGCGCGACGATCGGCAAAGTTTGGGACCGAAGGCTGTTCATGAATGGTGCGTCCAACACCATGCCCGCAGAGTTCGCGAATCACGCTGAAGCCGGATCGCCGTACCTCGCGCTCCACCGCGCCGCCAATCTCATACACCCGATTTCCTGCCCTAGCCGCGCTCAAGGCGTGCCAGAATGCGCGCTCGGCGCAATACGATAAATCGCGACCGCAATCGCTGGCGGGCGCAACATTCACGGAGATGGCGGCATCGGCGAAAAAGCCGTCCTTCTCCGCCACCAGGTCCAGCTTCACCAAGTCGCCCGGCTGAATGGCGCGCGCACCCGGGATGCCGTGCATGGCTTCGTCATTCACGCTGATGCAAATCTCGGCGGGATAGCCATAGACAAGCGGCGGCGCTGAACGCGCACCGTTCTCCGCAAGTACGCGAGCCCCGATCGCGTTCAGCTCTCCCGTCGTGATACCCGGACACACCCGCTCCGCCATGCGGCGCAGCGCTCGAGCCACAATGCCGCCGATACCCCGCAGCTTTTCGTATTCCTCGTTCGACCGGATCGACACCGTTCCATTCTACCGTTTCGAACGATGCTATATTTCCCTCTGATGAAGATTGCGGTTATCGGGCTCGGCTTCATGGGCAGCACCCACTTGAAAGCCTTGAAAAGCGTAGCGGGAGCGGAACTCACGGCCGTTGTTTCAAGCGACGACAAGAAGTTGTCGGGCGATCTGAGCGGCATTCAGGGCAACATCGGCGGCCCCGGCGAGAAAATGGATTTCTCGCGCGTGAAAAAGTATCACCACCTCCGCGAAGCCCTCGCCGATCCCGAAATCGAAGCCGTCGACATCTGTCTGCCCACCGACCAGCATGCCCCCGCGACCCTCGCCGCGTTGCGCGCCGGCAAACACGTGCTGGTCGAAAAACCCATGGCGCTCGACGGCGCAGCCGCCGACCAGATGCTGGACGAAGCCCGCAAAGCCGGGCGCGTGCTCATGACCGGGCAGGTTTTGCGCTTCATCGGCGCGTACCGGAAAACCGCCGAGCAAATCAAATCCGGTGCGTTGGGAGCGGTGCGTGGCGGCCTGTTCCGTCGAAGGTGTGCCGCGCCAGCCTGGAGCCAGTGGCTCGCGGATCCGGCCACGAGTGGCGGCGGCGTTTTCGATCTGCTGATCCACGACGTAGACTTCTGCATCCATCTCCTGGGCCCACCGGCGTCAGTCTCCGCTACTGGTTACGAGGATCTCGCGCGCGGCATCGACCTCATCTTCGCCCAGTTCCACTACCCCACCATCGGCGCCGTCGCGATTACCGGCGGCTGGCATCATCCGAAATCTTATCCTTTCTCGATGGAATTCACCGTCGTCGCCGATGGCGGCACGCTCGACTACAATTCCGACGGCCGGCCCCTCGCGCTTTACGGTACGGATGGAGAGAAGCAGATCCTCGATTCCCCCGAAGACGACTGGTTCATCGAGGAGTTGAAATATTTTGTAGATTGCGCGACGTACGGCCGCAAGCCGGAGTTGTGCCCTCCGGAAGAATCGGCGCTGGCCGTGAAACTCGCCCGCCTGATGGTCGAATCCAGAAAGAAGAACGGAGAAAGGATCGCATGCAACCTTTGAGAGACTTGGAAATCGGCGCCATGTTCTGGGCAGGGCGCGACCCGGGCGAAACGCTGCGCGAGCTGAAGGCTCTTGGCGCACGCTGCGGACAGATCGGCCTTGCCGGCGATTTTCCGCTCGATGGAGCTGCCGCCAAATGGAAGACTGCGCTCCAGGCCGAAAATTTCCCCGTGGTCACGGCGTTCTGTGCGTACAACGGAGAAAGCTATGCCGATATACCGACCGTCCAGCGGACCGTCGGATTCATCCCGCGGCAGACGCGCGAAGACCGTGAGCAACGCACTTACGCGGTCAGCGATTTCGCACGTGACGTGGGCATTCCCAGCATCGCTACGCACATCGGCTTCGTCCCGGAAGATGATTCGGACCCCGACTACGTGGCCGTGCGCGGCATGGTGCGCCGCGTCTGCGATCACGCGGAGAAGAACGGCCAGACCTTCGCCCTCGAGACCGGCCAGGAATCCGCCGACGCCCTCCTGCGCTTCTTCATGGATGTGCATCGAGAAAATCTGCGCATCAACTTCGACCCCGCCAACATGATTCTCTACGGCACCGGTGATCCCATCGAGGCCCTCGGCACTCTTGCCGCGCACGTGGTTTCGGTGCACTGCAAAGATGGCGACTGGCCGCCCAAAGGCGTACCCGGCGCGCTGGGGGAAGAAAAGCCGCTTGGCCAGGGTTCGGTCGGCATGGAGCGGTTCATCGCCAAGCTGAAGTCGATCGGCTTCAAGGGCCCGCTCAATATCGAGCGCGAGGTCCCCGATCCCGCCCAGCGCCTGCGCGACATCGCCATGGGAGTGAAGCTATTGGAGAAACTGCGCGACAGGTAAACCAGGGACGGAGGTCGGCCTTTCACTTCCGAATATATCCATGTTGCGCAGTGCGCGCGCCGAACCGACGGTGAGCTTCTTCGGACATTGCATGCACGCCCGCGGCGTCGATCCACCGGTTGTAGAAGTTGAACAACGCGCACACCGTAATGGCGTAATAGATGGCTTCATCGGTCCAGCCCGCCGCGTGAAGCGGCGTCATATCCTCCGCGGTGATTTTCGGCGCGTGATGGTTCACCTTGGCGATGAAGCGGAGCAGAGCTTTCTCCTTCTCGGGTAGTGCGGAGTTTTCCAGGTCCCGAAGCACGCTCCACACCAGCTCTTCGCTGCCCAGCAGTTCCGCCGCAACTGCGGCGTGGTATTTAGTTCAAAACGGGCAATCGTTCCCGTACGAAGTGAAGGCGGCGATCAGCTCGCGGATTCCCGGACTGAGCGGGCACTCGCCGCGCATCATCTCCTGCGTGAATGCGCCGAGGTTAGCCGTCGCCTGGGCCCGGTAAGCGAAGAGGTGCCAGATTTGTGGGTACTCGGTCCCGGCGGATTGCGCCGCGCGGATGAGATCGGTGACGGGAGAAGGTTGTGGATTGCTCTCCACGTCCGGCAGGAAGATCGGCTTCATGCCTGTGACCGTTCGGCCCGAGCCGCCTGAACATCCGCCGGGATCGCCAGGTATCCATCGCGAGCCACTTTTGCCGCCCGCTCGCGGTAGGAAGCAGGGTCCTGGGGTGCCCAGGTAGCCAGTCCATCCACGTAACGGTTGTACATGCAGAACGCTGCCGCGATCAGCACCGTGTCGTGGATTTCCTGGTCGGTAGCGCCTTGCCGCCGCGCGCGCTCGACGTCCTCGAGTTGCACATTCTTGCCGCCGCGCTGCACTTTTCCGGCAATCGCCAGCAGGCTTTTCAGCTTTTCCGAAACGCTCGCGTGCTCGAAATCGCGCTTGACCTCGGAGATGATGCTCTGGTCGCCGTCAAGATGGCACGCGGCGATCGCCCCGTGCGCGGTCTGACAGTAGTAGCAATCATTCTGTGACGAGACGTAGGTAGCGATCAACTCGCGCTCAGCGAGCGACAGTGTGCCCGGCGTGTGCAACAAAACCTCGGCAAGTTCGCACAACGGCTTCGCGGTTTCCGGCCGGAATGCGAATAGCCCGCGAATGCCCGGCAGCCCTTCAGACAATCGAATATGCGGCATGGTTTCGCTCCTCCCCCAAAGCGCGATTCATGCAGAATACGGGCAAGCGCAAACGTCGGTCAATAATATGCTTCTACTAAACGATGGCAATTCCGTCCGACACACTACCGTGTCCACTTGCCGCAACAAATTGCAGGTGTTCACCCACAAGTCGAAGAAACCGAATTGGGCTTCCGCGGCAACCGAAGTGCCAGTTGTTACAACTGTGAAGCTGCTTGCATCCGTACTGTTGATCATCGTGTCTGTCATACGCGCATACCCGCAAGGCCTGCACATCGGCGTGACAGCCGGCGTTCCCATCACCGAGTACTTCGAGACCGGTTCGAGTGGGGGCCTGCATGTCGGAGAAGAATACTCTGCCGCAACCCGGCGCTATGCAGTTGGAGCGGGCCTTGCGTGGCAGCTCACGAACCCAGTGAGTCTTGAACTCGACGCCATGTTTCATCGCATGGGTTATGTCGGAATCGTAAACTTCTTCGATTCAGCCAGTGGCAGCTTTCAGAAGTCCGCAATCGACGTCAAGGGGGACTCGTGGGACTTTCCACTTACGGCAAAGTACCGCTTTGGGCACGCACTGCGACCGTACCTGGCGTGCGGACCCGAGCTTCGGTATGTGGGTCCGGTGCGCGGGCGCGGCCAGCAGACAGCCGGCTCTTTGGCCGAAGGAACCAGTTCCACCACCCCAATCGACACCACCGATCCTTCCGAACTTAAGAAGCGGTTCTATCCTGGATTGACCGCAGCAACCGGCGTAGAATTCGGCGAGGGTCGTTTTCGTGTGTCACCCGAAATCCGCTACACGCGCTGGGTTGGCGGCGGCCCTGGCGGTCTTTTGCGCTTCCCGAACCAGGTGGAATTCCTGGTTGGTTTCTGGTTTTGAATGGCAGACGCCCTATCGCTGCGCCGCCCCGGAGCGTCCCATAATCGGCCAAACGTCGACGACGGATTCACCGCGGACCACGTAATAGCGATCGTAGACGTTGGTGCTGGTGTCGAGATTGGACGGATAGATCTCAACGCGCTCCGCGAGCTTGATATCGCGATCGCCGTCGTTCCAAAGCAGCATTCCGTATTCAGCGCCGCCGCTTTCGATTTTGACGCCCGGACGGCCTTTGACCTCATCGGTCGTGCGGAGTAGCGCCTTGTTCCCGTAATCGACAGCGCATTTGTTGGGATGCGTCTTGCTGATGACGGTGGTCAACACGGACAGGGCCGGTTCGAAATCGCTGTAGACGTGCTCGTCGTTTTTTCCGCCGATCTGGCGGTAGAGTGTGTCCATGAAAATGTAAGAGCCGGCTTGCAGCTCCGTCAAATGGTTCTCGGTATCGATGTTGTAAGTTCCTGTGCTGCCGCCAGTGATAATCTCGACCGGCAGTCCCGATTTTCGGCAAAGCGCCACCGTCTCAAGCATCGCGGCCACATCGTCCGTGGACTTCTTCTTCCGCGCCTCCCAGCCGTGGGTGTGGGAAGCGCCACCCGAGTAACCCATGATGCCTGCGAGTTTCATCTGTTTCGACTGGTCGACTCGTTGCGCCAGGCGCAGCGCGGACTCCCCAGGCTGGCAGCCCTGCCGGTCGAGACCCGCGTAGACGTCAACGATGACGTTCATTTTGGCGTGAGCGGCAGCGAGGGCTTCCTCGAGAGCATCTATTGTCATGGGGTCGTCCAGCACGCCGGTGAATGTCGGGTCGCGGCGCGCTAGAGCCACGGTGCGGGCCACCTGGTTGCGGCCCGCCGGCTGGCAGGTGTGCAGCACGCCGTGGATGCCGGAGTTGATCATGAGTTCGCACTCGGCGGTGGTCGCGCAGCAGACGCCGTTCGCGCCCAGTGCGAGCTGCCGCTTGCTGATCTCGGGACATTTGTGGATCTTGACGTGCGCACGCAGCTTGAGGCCCGTCGCTTTGCTGTGCTCCGCCATCTTGTTGAGATTTTTCTCGAAGAGCTCCTCATCGAGAATCATGGCGGGCGTGGGCAGATCTTCTTTGGTGAGGCCGCGGAAGTCGCGGCGCGCAATGCGTGCCTCAATCTCGGAGTTGAGTTCGGTCTTGGCCGCATGAGAGCCCGGAGCCAGCAATGCCCCGGCGGCGCTCGCCGTCAGAAAACGTCTTCGCGAAGTCATGTCGAACCTCCTGTGGCGTTTCGAGAAGTATACGCCTGTACAAGGGCCAGCCTCAAGTTCCGGCCAGCCGGCATATGGGCCCGAGCGTACCCTTGCAAGCGGCGCCTCGCCGCCGCACAATGAAGAGCAGAGGAGGACGGCAGGTTTGGGTGCTGCCGGATCCAGCCATGGAAGACCTCCCATTCCGGGACCGTACCGAAGCCGGTCAGTGCCTTTCCAAACAGCTTGCCGCTTACGCCGATCGCGGTGATGTGATCGTACTGGCGCTTCCCCGCGGAGGCGTGCCGGTGGGCTACGAAGTCGCCAAAGCTCTGCGCGTTCCGCTCGACGCTTTCCTCGTCCGCAAACTGGGTGCGCCCGGCCAGGAGGAGTTGGCTATGGGCGCGATTGCCGCGGGCGGGATCCGGGTAATCAATGACGAAGTCGTACGCCTGCTGCATATCCCGCAGCGGGTCATCGATTCCGTTGCCGGGAAAGAAGCGCAGGAACTCGCTCGCCGCAACGCGCTGTACCGCGGGACGCGCCCGCCGCCGGACGTGAAGGGCAACATCGTCATCCTGGTAGACGACGGCCTGGCGACTGGCTCCAGCATGCGTGCGGCCGTCGCGGCTCTGCGGCAGCAGGGGCCCAAACACATCGTGGTTGCCGTCCCGGTCGCCGCCTTGCAGACTTTCCGCGAGTTTTCCCGCGAAGTGGATGAACTGGTCTGCTGTTTCACGCCGGAGCCTTTCTTCTCGGTGGGATTCTGGTACGAAGATTTTTCGCAAGCTCAAGACAACGAGATTCGCGAATTACTCGAGCGCGCCGCGCGGCATCCCGCCCCCACGGCCTAGCAGACCAAGCCATGAAAACCACTGCCGACGAGCGCCTGGTTCACGTGGCCGCCGAGTCCGTGGAGCTGGAGGGCAGCTTGTGCATACCGGAGACCCCGGCGGGCATCGTCCTTTTCGCGCACGGCAGCGGCAGCAGCCGGCATAGTCCGCGAAACCGGTACGTGGCTCAGGCGCTTCGGGAAGGCGGTCTGGGCACCCTCTTGATGGATCTGTTCACCGTCGCTGAGGAACGCGAGGACTCGCAAACAGCGCGCTTGCGGTTCGACATCACCCTTTTGGCGGGGCGCCTGATCAGCGCGATTGATTGGCTGGTTCAAAATCCGGTCACAGCGCGGTCGCGGATCGGTCTGTTCGGCGCCAGTACAGGCGCCGGCGCTGCCTTGGTGGCCGCGGCTGAACGCCCGGACGAGGTGGGTGCCGTGGTCTCACGCGGGGGCCGTCCGGACCTGGCACTCCCTGTCCTGAAGCGCGTCAAAGCCCCGACTCTGCTCATTGTGGGCGGTCTCGACTACCCCGTCATCGGCATGAACCGCGAAGCCCTGGATCATCTGCAGATCGAAAAGTCCCTCGAAATCGTCGCCGGGGCCACCCACCTGTTTGAGGAGCCGGGAACCCTGGAGAAGGTAGCCCTGCTTGCGCGAGACTGGTTTATCAAACATCTGACCGTATATACTTAGCGAGAGTTGGAGGTGTTTTGATGTTCCTGCGTCCGGTGCTTGTCGGGGCATGCGCCGCGGTGCTCTCCTACGCCGCCAGTGCTCCTTCCCAAATCACTTTTACCAAAGACGTTCTGCCCATCATGCAGAAGCGGTGTCAAACCTGCCACCGTCCCGGCGAAGTGGCGCCCATGTCGTTCCTTACTTACAGCGACGTGAGGCCGTGGGCCAAGGCCATTCGCGAAGCCGTGCTGACCAAGAAAATGCCGCCGTGGTTCGCCGATCCGCATTACGGCAAATTCGCCAATGACCGTTCGCTGGCGAAAGAAGAAATAGACACACTGGTTTCCTGGGTGGACGGCGGAGCGCGCGAAGGTGACCCGAAGGACGCTCCTAAGCCGGTGGAATGGGTGGATGGCTGGAGCATCGGCAAGCCCGACCAGGTCTTCGAGATGCCGCATGATTTCGACGTGCCTGCCGCCGGGACCATAGAATATCAGTACATCGTGATCCCCTCCGGCTTCACCAAGGACACGTGGGTACAGTCCGCGGAAGCTCGGCCCGGAAACCGGAGGCTGGTGCATCACATCATCGCGTTTGTTCGCCCGCCCGGATCCAAGTGGCTTAGCGAGGCCAAGCCCGGCGTACCGTTCGTCCCGCAGGCGAAGAAGGACGACGAAAAGAAAAAGAAGCAGAATGACGAAGAGCAGGACGACAGTGCCGCGAGCCCTGAACTGCTGATCGGTTTCGCGCCGGGCCTTGTCCCCATGACGCTTCCGTCCACTCAGGCCAAGCTGGTCAAAGCCGGCTCTGATTTCGTGTTCCAGATGCACTACACCGCAACCGGTAAAGCAGGCACGGACCGCAGCCGTATCGGCGTGATTTACGCTAAGGAGCGGCCCAAAGAGCGCGTCTTCACCTCAAACGCAACCAACTCGAAATTCGTCATCCCGCCCGGCGACCCCGCGTTCAAGGTTGTCTCCAGTATCACCTTGCAGCAGCCGGCGCGGCTGGTCGATTTGATGCCGCACATGCACTACCGCGGCAAAGATTTCGAGTACCGAGCCGTGTATCCGACCGGCGAGACGCAAGTGCTGCTGAGCGTACCGAAGTACGACTTCAACTGGCAGCTCTTCTACTATCTGTCGGAGCCGATCACGCTGCCCAAGGGAACGCGCATCGATTGCACGGCGCATTTCGACAACTCGCCAAACAACCGCTACAATCCCGACCCCAAAGCCGAAGTGCGCTGGGGCGACCAGACCTGGGAAGAGATGATGATTGGCTGGTTCGATGTCGCCATAGATGCGGACAAGGACCCGGTCGACGTGTTCCGCGAGAAGAAAGGCGAATCCACCAAAGCAGGTTTATAAACTGCCGGCAATTCGCCGCACGCCTTCGCGAAACGTATCGCTCCCGGTCAGCAGGCTAAGCACCAGGAACGCTTCGGATTCGAAATCGTAAAAGAAACCGGGCTGCACGAGTACATCCCGGTGATCCAGCAAGTCCAGGCACCATTCTTCTTCGTACTTGGTGCGGGGAACCCGCAAGGTCGCGTACCAGCCGCCTTCGACTTTCAATACTTGCGCGGGCGAGCTATCGTCGACGGTGGATCGCAACCACTCGAGATTCTCGCGCACGCGAGCGCTGATCTGCCGCCGCACGGTTTCGCCGGCCTCAAGCAGCCGCGGTAACGCATGCTGCACCGGAGTTCCCACGGAAAGATAAGTGTCGGCGATCAGTTCGAGCCGTTCGGTAGCGCCCGCGCGCATGGCGGCCGGCCCACCGATCACAATCCACCCCAGTTTCATTTGCGGCAGCCCGGCAATCTTCGACAAGCCGCTCAGACAAAAGGTCAGCGCGCCATCAACACTCGTGAGCGTGGAAACTCGTTCGGCGTCGGGGCCGAATGTGTAATCGGCAAAGACCTCGTCCGAAATCAGCGCGATGCCTCGATCGCCGCACACAGTCATCAGCAATTCGAGTTCACAGCGTTTCAGAAATGAACCCGTGGGATTGTTCGGATTCACCAGCACGATAGCGCGCGTGCGTTCCGTCAAGGCGGCCACCAGCGCATCGGCATCGATCGACCAGCCGTCGTGATAAGCCAACGGATACTGCACCACGCGCACGGATTCCATTTGGGCCAGGAACTCAAACAGCGGATACGAAGGCCGCGGGACCAGCACCTCGTCACCGGGATCAGCCAACAACTTGAACAACCATGCATACGATTCGCTCGTGCTGCTCGTCAGAAGAATGCGGGAGGGTTCCACGGCCGAGGCTCGCGCGGCGTAGTAGCCGACCACAGCTTCTCGAGCAGCCTGCAAACCCGCCGGCGCAGGTTCGTAGACGAGCGCCCGCGCATCGCCGAGCGCGCTGAGGATTTCGTCTGCTGGATAGGCGAAGCCCACGCGTGTCGGATTGGATTCCGTCAAATCCAAACCCGCCGCTCCCGCGCGCCGCTTGGCCTCTAAAGCCCGCGCGAGGCGATTGGGCCGAAGATCCCAGTGAAGACGCGAGGAGAAGGGCGAACGCACCCCTCCATGTTAGTTTGAGTGAATGCCCCATCGCTCTTCGCTTGGCCAGATGGCCGCCATGGTTCGCGAGCGGCGCATCTCGCCCACGGAGTTGGTCGATGCGCATTTCCGCCAAATCGCGAAGCACAATCCGCAAATCAATGCATTCGTCGTGCTGCTGGAAGAAGAGGCGCGCGGCGCCGCCAAAGTAACTGAGACCGCCATCATGCGCGGTGAATCGCCGGGGCCGCTTCACGGCGTGCCGCTGACGGTGAAGGATAGCTTCGATATGGCTGGGCTCCCAACGCTGTGCGGTAGCAAGTTTCGCCTCGGCCATCGCGCGGCCGAGGATGCAACCGCCGTAGCGCGCATGCGGGCCGCGGGCGCCATCGTGCTGGGGAAAACCAACTGCCCGGAGTTTCTTTCCAACTACGAGACCGACAACTACATCACCGGCCGGACGAACAATCCCTGGAATCTCGAGCGCACAGCCGGCGGATCGAGCGGAGGCGAATCCGCGGCAATCTCGGCGTTCTGCTCCGCCGGAGGCATCGGCAGCGACGGCGGCGGCTCGGTCCGCATCCCGGCGCACTTCTGCGGCATCGCGGGCCTGAAACCGACGCCCGGCCGCGTGTCCGCCGCCGGCCATTTTCCGCTCATCGGCCATCCCGGCGGCCTGCTGGGCGTCGCCGGCCCCATGGCTCGCACCGCCGCCGATGTCCGCACGTTATTCGCCGTGCTCGCCGGCTACGATTCGCAGGATCCTTTCTCCGCACCGGTCCCACTTCAGTCGCCGAAAATCGACGGCGTGCGGATCGGACTCATGGAGCAGTTCTACAACGTGCCCGTCGAGCCGGAAACACGCGAAGTGATGCGCAAGGCGGCACTCATGCTCGAACAGATCGGCTTTAAAGTCGAGCCGTTCAAACCCAGCGGCCTCGAGCGCGCTCCGAACATCTGGTGGTTTTTCTTCGGCCAACTGCCCGCGCTGCTGACGAAGCCGTTCTTCCAGGGCCGCGAGCAGGACGCCCACTGGAGCAGCACCGAGTTCCTGGAAAAGGCACTCAAACAGCCGGCGCCGTCCGCCGAGGACGTGCTAACCAATCTGGCCGCGCGCGATCGCATGCGAGCCGCACTCTTGCGGGAAATGGGAGCCACGCCGCTGATCCTTTCACCGGTCTGCGGCGTTCCCGCATTCCGCCATCGCGAGCGGAGTTGGAAAACCGAGAGCAAATCGATCGGCCTGTTCGAGGCCATGATGCCGGTGACCCCTTGGAACCTGCTCGGCATGCCCGCCGTGACGATCCCGTTCGGCATGTCGACCGACGGCCTGCCTATCGGCGTGCAACTGATCGGCCGCCCGTATGAAGAGGAACGGATCCTCGAAGTGGGCGTGCGGTTGGAAGAAGCGCGCGGACCGTTTCCTGGGCCGGGGGGATTCTCTAGCTAATCTCGCGTTAGCGTTTAGCCGCAACAACTGCGCTCCAACTATTCCTCGCGTGCGACTCCCGCACCCGCGCCCCGTTGGCCGTAAGCGCTGATTCCACCCTGCCAACCTCCGGCAGCTCGAAACCACTCACAATCGCGACGCCTCCCGCGCGCACGACCCGCATCAACTCCGGCGCCAGCGCGATGATCGCCTCCGGGCTGATGTTGGCCACCACCAGGTCCACACTCGCAGTGCGCACAGCGTCCGCTGTCCCGACGAAGCTTAGCGGCTGCCGCGCCAGTTCCACCGCGACGGGGTCAATATCACACGCGATCGCCCGCCGCGCCCCCAGCAGCACCGCGGCGCGCGCCAGAATCCCCGAGCCCGTCCCCACATCGAGCACCGTCATTCCAGGCTGAAGCTCGCGTTCCAGCGCCTCCAAACACAACTGCGTGGTTTCGTGCGCACCCGTGCCGAACGCCATCCCCGGGTTCACCTCGATACGAAACCGGCCGAACGGCGTCGGATCGTCGCGCCACTCCGGCGCTAGGAAAAATCGCGCGCCCACGCATTGCGGCTCGAGACGGCTCCGAGCGATAGCCACCCAATCCTGCGGCTCTTCGCTCTGCCATCGCGCCGAAAATTCCCTGGCCAGCTCCGGCGCGCGCCGGTCGTCCTCAAAAAATGCTCGCAGCCCGCAGCCGCCCCCAGCCAAGTCGGATTCCGTGATGCCGCTCGACCCGCGTTCCCAGAGCTCGGCGATGAGCAGATCTTTTTCCTGTTGCCGGCATTCCAGATAGAGAGAGAACATGGTTGGCGGATGAAACTTCAGGGAATCTTCGCCGACATCACGACGCCATTCGACCACAAAGGAGACATCTACAAAGTCAAAGTACAGCACAATGTCGAGAAATGGAACCGCACCACACTCGCCGGCTACTTGGTGTGCGGCCCCGCAGGCGAGGGCGCGCTCCTGTCCTCCGAGGAGAAAGCGGCCGTGTGGGAAATGGTGGCAAAGCTCGCCGCCGAAAATAAAGTGCTCATCGCCGCGTGCGCCGCGCCGGGTGTTCGGGAAACCCTTGCACTGACCCGGCGCGCAGCGGAGTTAGGCTACAAAGCCGCGTTCCTAGACTCGCCCCAACATCGACCCGACACCGCGTCGCTGTATTTCCGATCCGTGGCGGATCAATCGTGCCTGCCGCTCATCGTGGCGGGCGCCGAACCGGGTCAATTGGCCGCCGCAGCCGAACATCCCAACGTGATCGCCGTGTGCCACCCGCAGGGCCACGCGGCCCGGCCCGGAGTCCAAGCGCTGGTTACATCCGCAGCCCATCTGTGGTCCGCTCTAGAATCCGGCGCTTCCGGCGCCATTCTGGATTTCGCCGCCGCCGCACCCTACGCCGCCATCTCCATCTGGGAAGCGCATCGCACTCGTGAAGCCGAGGCCGGACTCGATTTGCAGAACCGCATCCGTCGCGCCGCGGAACTCATCAGCGAATGTTGCGGTGTCCCAGGTCTGAAGCACGCGATGGACCTGAACGCGTACTACGGCGGCCCGCCGCGCTTGCCGCTAGTAGTCCCGGATGCCAAAGCCCGAGAGAAAATCGAAGAAGCGTTCCGGGAACTGAAAGGCTGACTCAGCGTCCGCCGATTCGCAGCACCATGTGCTCCTCGTCCACGTAAACATCGCCCACCCGTAGCGCGTGGCGCTCGCAGCCGAAAGATTCGAACCCGAGAGAAGAGTACAGCCGCACAGCCGCAATCTGTCCCGTAGCAACCGTAAGACTGACCTGCTCCAGGTTAGGCAGTTCCGCGGCTTTGCGCAGCAGTTCGACCATGAGTTTTCTCCCCGCGCCCTTCCCGCGCCACTTCTCTGACACGTAGACGCCCCAGACAAACGCTTTGTGCCGCGACTTCTGCTGTTGTTCGCGCACGAAACCCGCCGTCCCGGCCAATTGTCCGTCAACGAAAGCGCCCATCACGAAGCTGTTGCTGGTGGGTTTCAGGCGCTTTCGTGCTTCATCGAGCGTGGTTGAGCGGAATTCTTCGGCCGAGGAGCCAAACGCGTACGGCTCCCGTTCCAGCGCTTCGAGCCGCAGCGACCAAAACGCCTCTGCGTCGTCGCCGCTGAGAACGCGAATCTCCATGCGCGCTCAAGCGCCGGATTTCAGAAACGTCCGGATTCGCTCGATCACAACCGCCGGCTTCTCATGCACCACCCAGTGCGAACCCTCGGGAACGCGCTCAATCTTCAGCGGTTTGACAAACTGGTCGAGTCCTTCCAGATTTCCCGTCAGCAGCGCCGTATCTTTCTCACCCCAGATGACCAGCGTAGGCGTGGTGATCGGCGCCAGCGGCTGGATCGCAGGAGGCTGGGCCGCCTCTCCCGCCGGGGCGCCCGCGGGCGAGCGCAACTGGGCCGCGCGGTAGAAGTTCAGGCCGCCCGTTAAACCTCCCGGCTGATTCCAGGCGGCCAGATACATTTTGCGATCATCCTCATTGAGCGCCGATCCGAACGCCTGCAGCATCGGCGCGTAGTTGTTGGCGCTCAGCACCTGTTCCGCCTGAGGCGACGTGAACAGGTTGAAATAAGCACTGGCCTTTTGCTGCGCCGGATTGTTCGCCAGCTCGCGGGCAAACACGGTGGGATGCGGCGCATTGATGATGACCAGCTTGTCGAGCATCTCCGGATGCTGCGCGGCGAAAGCCCACGCGATCACGCCGCCCCAATCATGTCCCACCAGCACGAACTTCTTAGCCTTCAAATTCTCCGCCAGCGCACGCACGTCTTCGACGATAATGGGCACGCGATAAGCATCCACGGGTTCCGGCTTCGCCGACAGATTGTAGCCGCGCATGTCCAGCGCTACCGCGTGGTGGTCGCGGCCGAAATTGGCGAGCAGGTCCTTCCACGAGTACCAGAACTCTGGGAACCCATGAAGAAAGAGAATTAACTGGCCTTTGCCCTGCTCCACGTAATGCAGACGGACGCCATTCACTTCGGCGTAGCGATCTTTCCACGCGGGTTTGTCCGCGGCCATCAGAACCGTGCAGGCCAACATTGCGCTACAACTGATCCAGAATCGCATCGGTCACCTCCACCGTTGAACTTTTGCCGCCGAGATCGGGCGTGCGCGCACGGCCTTCCGCCAGCACACCCGCGACCGCACGCTCCATGCGCCGTGCCGCGTCCTCCTCGCCGAGATGATCCAGCATCATGGCCGCGCTGAGGATCGTAGCGAGAGGGTTGACGATCCCTTTGCCCGCGATATCCGGCGCCGAACCGTGCACCGGCTCGAACATCGACGGGTACCGCCGCAGCGGGTCGAGATTTGCGCTGGCTGCCAGGCCCATGCTGCCGATGATAATGGCCGAGATGTCGCTCAGAATGTCGCCAAACAGATTCGACGCAACCACGACGTCGAAGCTCTCCGGCCGGCGGATGAAATTCATGGCAGCGGCATCCACCAGCAGCGACTCGGTCGCGATATCGGTGAACTCCGCCGCCACGCTCGCGAAAGCGCGGTCCCACAACACCATCCCGAAACCTTGAGCGTTTGACTTCGTCACGCTGGTCACGCGCTTCTTGCCGCTGCGCCGCCGCGCCAGCTCGAATGCAAAGCGCACGATCCGGTCGATGCCGCGCCGCGTGAACACGCCGGTTTGCACCGCCACTTCCTCCGGCTGTTCGTGATACACGAAACCGCCGACCTGCGCATACTCGCCCTCAGTGTTCTCACGCACCACAACAAAATCGATCTGCTCTCCCTTGCGCAGCGCAAGCGGCGACTCGACGCCCGGATACAACACCGCCGGCCGCACGTTCGCATACTGATCGAACGCACGGCGAATGGGAAGCAGCAGTCCGTTCAGCGTGACGTGATCTGGAATTTTCGGATGCCCCACGGCGCCCAGCAGAATGGCATCCAAAGGGCGCAGCCGTTCGAGCGCATCGGCCGGCATCATGCGCCCATGCCGGAAATAATACTCGGAGCCCCAATCGAAATCGTGATAATCGAGCTGGAACTGGTGTCGCCGGCCGGCCTCATCGAGCACGCGCTTGGCCTGCGGGATCACCTCTACACCCACACCGTCGCCCGCAATCACCGCAATATGAAACGTGCGCATGGAATTTTCAATGGTAGCGTGTAGGGGCCGAGCATTGCTCGGCCCGACCGGTCCGATACAATTGTTGTGTACCCAATCTTAACGTGAACCCTTTCGACAATATCTTTTCCCTTTCCGGCAAAACGGCGCTCATCGCCGGCGCCAGCCGCGGGATCGGATGGGCCATTGCACAGGCTCTCGCAGCCCAAGGCGCGCGCACAATTCTCGCCGCGCGCTCGATCGACAAGCTCGAAGCCCACGCAAAGGAACTGCCGGATTCGCAAGCGCTGCACCTCGACTTGACCAGTTCCGAGTCCATCCGAGCCGCCGCCGCGGCCTCCGGCAATGTGGACATCCTGGTGAACGTCTCCGGCACGAACATTCGCAAGCGCTTCGAAGAGTTCACGCGCGAAGAATACGACCGTATCCTGCAAACGAACCTGCACGGCATCTTCGAGCTGACGCAGTTGATCGGAGCGAAGATGATCGGGCGCGGGCAAGGGGGAAAAATCATCAACATCGGCAGCCTCATGTCGCTGCTCGGGCTTCCGTATCTGACGGTCTACGCGATCAGCAAGGGCGGAATCGGCCAGTTCACCAAATCGCTGGCTGCGGAGTGGGGCCGCTACAACATTCAGGTGAATTGCATCGCGCCCGGCTTCATCATTACGGACTTAAACCGCGCCATGTGGCAGCCCCCCGAAATGGAGGCGTGGCTGCGGCGCTCGCAGGCCAACCCGCGCCTGGGCCGCCCCGAAGACGTCGCGCCGCTCGCGGCGTTTCTGGCGAGCCGTGCCGCCGACTACATTACTGGTCAGATCATCGCCGTGGATGGCGGCTACTCCACCACTGCCGTTTGGCCGTTCGAACCATGACCCGCGCGGTCCTTGCGTGTGCGTTTTTTGTCCTGCTCGCCGCCGTAGCCCAGCAGGTCCCGCCTCCCGAACCGCAGCCGGCGCCGGTGGAATTCATCTGCCCTATGGATCCCGAGGTGCGCTCCACCGCGCCCGGCAAGTGCCCGCGATGCGGCATGACGCTGGTCGCGAACATCCCCGAGCCCGTCGAGTGCCCAACCCGGTTCACATTCACACCCCCGCAGATTCCCGCGAACCACGATTTGCGCCTGAAGATCTCGGTCGCCGATCCCAAGACCGGCGTCCCCGTGAAGCATTTCCAGATCATCCACGAAAAGCCGATCCACCTCTTCATCGTGAGCGAAGACTTGCAATACTTCTCGCACGAACATCCCGATCTCGGTCCCGACGGCATCTTCCGCTTGGACACGCGCCTGCCCAAACCCGGCAACTACAAACTGCTGGCTGACTTCTTCCCCGAAGGCAGCACGCCGCAGCTCATCTCCGACGTCATCACAACCGCCGGATACAAGCGCAGTCTCTCGCACTCCGTCACCCGGCCCCCGGCGGACTTAACTCCCAAGCATGGCGAGAATCTCGACGTCTCGCTCACCATCGATCCCGAGCAGCCGCTCGCCGGCAAGAAGACCATGCTGTTCTTCAAGCTGAAGCCCGCCGAGGGCGTCGAACCCTACCTGGGCGCATGGGGACACATGCTGGCGGCCAGCAATGATCTGGTCGACATGATCCATACCCACCCCATCTACGTCACCGACTTCACTCCCGGTGAAAAACAGATTCAATTTAATTTGTTCTTCCCCCGCGAGGCCATCTACCGCGTATGGGTACAGTTCCAGCGCCAGCGCAAGGTGACCACCGCAGTCTTCACCATTCCCGTCTCCAGTTTGAAATAAGATCTCTTACATGATGAAACGTATTCTGCCGATCGCCGCGGTGGCCTGCGTCGCCGCCCTTGCACAACCCGCGCCCGATCCCCTGCCAGGCACGAAGCTGAGCATCGACCAACTCAAAGAGCAAATGTTTCGCGTGAGCGCCGGCCGCCGGCTGAAACCAAAGTCCTGGCCAAACGGCGCGAGAGTCGCGGTGGCCTTGAGCTTCGATGTCGATAACGCAACCACTTCTCTCGCGCGAGGCCAGACCGGCGCCAACGAAATCTCTCAAGGCGAGTATGGCGCCATCGACGGCCTGCCGCGCATTCTGCGGCTGCTGGACAAGTACGACGTGCCCGCGTCGTTCTTCATACCCGCGGTGAGCGATGTGCTGCACCCGCAGATGATCCGCGATATTCTCTCGCGCGAGCGCCACGAAGTCGGTGTGCACGGCTGGATTCACGAACATCTGCCCACACTCAACAGTGAGTCCGAAGAACGCAGGCTGCTTCAGCAGGCGATCGACCATCTCACCCAGGTAACCGGCAAACGCCCCGTGGGTTACCGCGCGCCTTCCTGGATGTTCAGCCGTTACACCATGCAACAGATCAAGGAAGCCGGCTTTCTCTACGACAGCAGCCTGATGGCCAGCGATGATGCCTACGAAATCCTCATGGCAGGCAAGCCTACTGGCATGATCGAACTGCCCATTGAATGGATTCTCGATGACTATGTCTACTACGGCGGCACGGTCAACGGCTCGCTGCCCTCGCCGGATATGGTCGCGCGCCTCTTCGAATCAGAATTTGACGGGGCCTACGATGAAGGCGGTCTGTTTGTGCTCACCATGCACCCGCACATCACCGGCCACCGCTCACGCGCCGCCGCGCTCGAGAAACTGATCGCCCACATGAAGTCCCGCCCCGGTGTCTGGTTCGCCACCCACGAACAGGTGGCACGGTATGTGCGCGACCACGCGATGTAACGGCGCCAAGCTAGCCGAGCCGCGACCAAAGGGAGCGGAACATTTCACGAAGAGATCGCGGCACTGAATCAACCAAAAAATCCGAAATGACTATGGTAATCTGGACATAGTCATGAAGCAGCAAAGAATAGCCGCCGGCGTCTTTAAAGCCCAATGCCTCAGTTTGCTGGATGAAGTCCAACAGCAACGCAAGGAAATCGTAATCACCAAGCGCGGTAAGCCGGTTGCCCGCCTTGTCCCTGTCGATAATGAACGGCCGGTCGTTTTTGGCCGGCTGAAAGGAACAGTCCGCATCTTGGGTGACATTTTCTCCACCGGCGAGCGTTGGGAAGCGGATGCCTGATCCGCCTCTGCTACTGGATACGCACTGCTGGATTTGGGCGCAGAACGGCGACATCGCGAAATTTTCTAGGGAGGGGCGTCGACTCCTTCAAAAAGCAGCGCATCGAGGTGACCTCCGTGTGTCCATCATCTCGGTCTGGGAGATCGGCATGCTGGAAGCAAAGAATCGCTTGGCTTTAGAGATGAATTGCGCGGAGTGGATCAGTCAGGCCCTCGCTACACCCGGCCTGTCCCTCGTCCCCCTCACGCCGGAGATCGCCATTGAGAGCAGCCGGTTACCGGGCATCATGCACGCTGACCCCGCCGACTGTATTCTGATTGCGACCGCCCGAATCATTGGTGCTCGACTGTTGACCAAAGACGAAAGACTGCTGGAATACGGCCGTGAACGCCACGCGCCGGTCGTGCCGGCATAGCGCGTTAGCGTCCCAGACTAATCGCAGCTTCGGCCGGCGCCGTCGCATCCACCGCAACGCGCGTTCCCGCCGGCAGCCGCAGCGGATCACGAAACCAATAGGTCCGCGTCCACTCTTCCCGGTAATTGCGCAACCAGATCAAATGCTCCACCGAACCATCGGGCTTGTACGCAGTTACTTCCATCGAAGAGCCGTTCGGCATGTCGCGCGGAGTGATGGCAATCGCCGTAACCGCCTCCCGCAGCGTGAGCGGCGCGCCGCTTTCGACAATCAACAGCGGCTTGGGAGCCTCCACGCTCTTCGGACTGGAATCGAAAACCGGCTTAGGGGGCAGGTATACTGTGTCGCCCTCCGGCGCGCCGCCTTCCACCCAGCTCACCAGCATCTCGATTTCAAGCGGCGTCAGGCTGGGATTCTCGCGAAAAGCGCCCACGCCCTCTACCGCTCCCCACGGCGGCATGCGGCGCTCCAGCACCTCTTCGCGAATGGCCTTGGCCCACGGCCGCGCTTCGTCGTATGCCATGAAAGAAAAAGCCGTGCCGCCGTCGTGATGACAGCTCGCACAGCGCTTATAAATGATGCGGGAGATTTCCTGCGTCCAGGTGAGCTTTGTTGTGATGGGCTCGTGGGCCTGCGCGGCAATTCCGCCGATCAAGCCCACTAGCAGTAAACGCGCGTTAATCGGACTTCTTCTCGTCTTTCTGCTCCGGGAACAGGTGCTTCAGTTCCATGTTCGCATCAAACGCCACGTCGAAGAACCCGATCATCATCTCATCCCAGCTCTGGTCGCCCCAGCTGACTTCCTTTGTGGCATCGGGGTTGTTGGGATTGTTCGGAGAATTGTCGAAGTGCGCCGTGCACTCGATCTTGGTGCCCTTGGGGAGTACAAGCTGCTTCACCGGCTGGTAGTAAAGCTGCCAGCTAAAACTGTAGCTGGGGACCTTCAGCAGCGTTTCCGCTTCGCCGGTCGGATACACAACGCGGTACTCGAAATCCTTGCCGCGCAGATGCATGTGCGGTTGCATGCTTACCAGTTTCACCTGCGTTCCCATCTCGAACTCGGAGTCGACTTTGTAGTTCGCGTCGCCCGGAGGAATCTTGAACTTCCCGTTCACTGCGCCCAGCGTGAACACGCGCTCTTTGGGGGGCTCGGTGGCGAACACCAGGCCGACCTTGCTGCGGTCCGTTCCCGGTTTTCCGTTGGCGGTGTAGTGCAACTGAAACACGATGTCCGATCCTGCCTTGATCAGTTTGGCCTGACCCGATTCGAGCCGCATCGGATACATCCCCGGCGCGTAACCGGCAATCGCATCGCCCGAAAAAGCGCCGCCGTCATCGTCACCCTCGTCTTTTTTGTCCTTTTTGCGCTTCTCCGGCACAAACGGCACGCCCGGCTGGGCGTCCTTCATCCACTTGGAGCCCGGCTCGCGAATGAACGCGATGATGTGATGCACCAGCGCGCGGTTGCCCGGCCGTGCTTCTGCGAAACGAACCCATTTGTCGGATGTAAATCCAGTCGGCACAATAACATACTGGTATTCAATGGTGCCTGAAGACGGCACATTGAACGCATTCGGCAGCTCGAACACCACGTCCGGTTTGGGAATCTGCCAGCCGTCGGTAAAGCTCACCGGCGCCGGTAAGTCCTTTAGATCGCCCTCGGGTGCGCCTGCATCGGCCCAGGCCACGATCGTGTCTATCTCTTTCTGTGAGAGTGACTTATCGTTGGCAAACTTGCCGTAATGCGGATCCGCAAACCATGGCGGCATCTTCTTCAGCAGCACAGCCTCTTTCATGGCCTTAGCCCAGGGCCGTGCCTGCTCGTAGGTCAGCATGGAAAATGGCGCGGCCTCGCCGGGACGGTGGCATCCCTGGCAGTTTTTTTGCAAAACCGGCGCAACATCCTTGGTAAAGGTCACGGGCAACGGGTTGGTCGCCGCAGTGGCCGTAAAAGCGAACAGGAGCCCACTGATCATAGGTTCGAGACGCATAAATCTCCTTTTCTAGTACTTACTGATTATACGAAGAAGAACGCGGAAAAGATCTCAGGAATGGATCAGACGTTCTCGCCCCGCACCAGGTCTTCGTAGTTTTCGCGGGTACGGATGATGCGCCACTTGTCGCCTTCGACCAGCACCTCGGGCGGACGCCGGCGGGCGTTGTAGTTGGAGGCCAGCACGAAACCGTAAGCGCCAGTGGTAACGATGGCCAAGTAGTCACCCGGAGCGACGTTGGCCATGGTTCGATCGCGGGCCAGAAAATCGCCGGTCTCGCAGACCGGACCGACGACGTCGGCGACAATCTCGGGCCGGCCGGTCTCGCGCAGCGGCATGATGTCGTGGTGCGAGCGATAGAGCGCCGGGCGGATGAGATCGTTCATGGCGGCGTCCACCACCACGAATTCCTTGTTAACGTTTCGCTTCCGGTAGAGAACGCGGGTGAGCAGTACCCCCGCTGCGCCGACGATCGAGCGGCCGGGTTCCACCATGACGGTCAATCCCCTGCCCTGCAGTCTCTTGCGCACGCAGTCCGCGAAGTTGCGAATCTCCGGAGCCGGGTCCTCTTCGCGGTAAGCAATGCCCAGGCCGCCGCCGAGATCGAGATGCGTGATCCGGTGCCCGCCCGCTCGCAAGCGCTCGACCAGCGCCAATACTTTATCCAGCGCCTCGAAGATCGGATTCACGTCCAGCAACTGCGACCCGATGTGACAGCTCACCCCGAGCACTTCAAGATTCGCGTGCGCCCGCGCTCGCTCGTAGACGCCTTCCGCTTCCTGGATGTCGATGCCGAATTTGTGTTCGCGCAGGCCGGTGGAAATATAGGGATGCGTATCAGCGCTGACGTCCGGGTTCACGCGAAGCGCGAATTTCGCTTTCACTCCGCGCCGCGCCGCCAGCGCGTCGATCAGCGCCAGCTCGGGTTCCGACTCGCAGTTGAAACTGTGAATGTCGTTTTCTAGCGCGTATTCGATCTCTTCGGATCGTTTGCCGACACCGGAGAACACAACCTTCGCCGGGTCCCCACCCGCCTTGAGCACACGGTGCAGCTCACCGCCGGAAACAATATCGAAGCCCGATCCCGCGCGCGCCAAAAGCGAGAGAATGCCCAGGGAGCCGTTGGCCTTCACGGCGTAACACACGGTGTGCGGCAGGTCGCCCAGCGACTCGTCGTAAGCGCGGAAGTTCTCGAGAATCGTCTGGCTGGAGTAGACGTAGCAGGGTGTGCCGGCGCGTTTGGCGATGTCGGCCAGAGTGATGCGGTCGCAGTAGAGGGAGTGGTCGAGGTAGGAAAACATAAAGTCAAGGCAAAAGGCAAAGGGCAAAAGGCAAAAGGCAAAAGTGGAATTTGGAAGGGGTCATTTTAGATTCGACTTTGCGCTTGTTACCGCCTTTGAAAGGATCGCACGAAGCTGGGTTGACTCATCGATTATATCGGCCAGACGCTCGCGGGGCAGCTTGCCTGTGGCCTGGAGCAGGCGCAGCCAGTAATTTGACTCGCGCAGTTCTTTGAGAGCGATTTGCAGCTTGTGGCTGAAGTCGAGTCTCGATTCGGCGCCCTGCGCCTCTTCATAGTTTGCCCCTACAGCCATCCCGCTGCGGAGAAGCTGATCTCCAATTCGGTTGCACACCAGAGTCTTCGGCAAGGCTTCAACCAGCCTGATGATCCGCGCTCCGTATTGCAACAGGCGCGCATCCAAATCCCGCTCAGCCACGAAAGGGGCCCTTGCCTTTTGCCCCGGATGAACCACGGGTCTACGACTTTTGCCTTAACCTGCGCTTCCCGCCGCCTCCCTATGCACGGCATCGAGCACGCCGTTCACAAAATGCACCGATTCTTCGTTCGAAAAACGTCGCGCCAGCTCGAGCGCTTCGTCAATCACAACGGCAGGGGGCGTGCCGGTGTGGCGCAGTTCGAAAATCGCCAGGCGCAGGATATTGCGATCCACCGCCGGCATGCGCTCGATCCGCCAGTGCTCGGCGTGGCTGGAAATCAAGGCGTCAATCTCGCCCGATTTATCCACGG
>Ga0335077_10001475_pt1 | contig 27953 bp, 22 predicted proteins | sample Lox_Sample_31_FD_207151 | JGI IMG/M metagenome (GOLD analysis project Ga0335077, IMG submission 207151) | Soil microbial communities from Loxahatchee National Wildlife Refuge, Florida, United States - Lox_Sample_3.1 | ecosystem: Environmental > Terrestrial > Soil > Wetlands | place: USA... | reverse complement strand
CCAGCGGCTCCTCGAGGCCCTCAAGGAAAGCCCTTCGAAGCTTGTCTACGCCTCGTCCTCTTCAGTCTATGGGGACGCCGAGCGCCTCCCGACATCCGAGAGCGCGATGCCCGAGCCCGTCTCCCCATACGGCTCCACAAAGCTCGCCGGGGAGCACCTCTGCCACGTGTATCACAGGAACTTCGGCCTCCCGGCGGTGACCCTGAGGTACTTCACGGTCTACGGCCCCAGGCAGCGCCCCGACATGGCCTTCAACCGCTTCATCTCCAAGATCGCCGAAGGCGAGGAGGTCGAGGTCTACGGAGACGGCGAGCAGAAGCGCGACTTCACCTTCGTGGGGGACATCGTCGAGGGGACAATCCTCGCCCTCCGAGCCAAGCCGGGGACGACCTACAACGTGGGTGCGGGCAACACGGTCGTGTTGAATGAGGTCATCTCGACGATGGAGTCAATCATCGGAAAGAAGGCCAGAATCCGCCGGCTCCGGACGGCGAAGGGCGACGTCAGGAACACCTCGGCCGACATCACAAGCATCTCCCGCGACTTGGGGTACAGGCCGAAGACCACAATAAGGGAGGGGCTAGAGCTGCAGATTGCGACCCAGGTCCGGAACAAGGTCCGGGGTTGATATACCCCATCCTCAGAGCCGAGGAGAACTTCGTTGAGCAGGAGACCGGTCGTGGAGGCAGAGAGGGAGGCCGTTGAGTTCGGCAACAGTTTCCGAGCCAAGAAAGTCCTAGTCACGGGAGGCGCCGGGTTCCTGGGAAGCTGGGCGTGCGAGATGCTCCTGGCTGCCGGCGCGAGGGTAGATTGCCTCGACAACTTCTCTACTGGCTCGCCGGAGAATGTCCGTCACCTCGCGGGCAAGATGCGGATGATCAAGGGGGACGTCGAGACAGCTCAGGTCGACCCCGACTACGACTACATCTTCCACATGTCGAGCAGGGCGTCGCCAGAAGAGTACCAGACCTACCCGATAGAGACCCTGCGGACGAACTCCATGGGGACGACCAGGATCCTCGAACTGGCAAAGAACTCTTCCGCAGTCATGGTCTATGCCTCCACCTCGGAGATCTACGGAGACGCCAAGGTCATCCCGACTCCAGAGTCGTACTTCGGGTACGTCAGCTCGATGGGGGTGCGGTCCTGCTACGACGAGGGGAAGAGGTTCGGCGAGGCGATGTCCATGGCCTACTTCAGGGAGCACAAGGTCCACATCAAGATACCCCGGATATTCAACTCGTATGGGCCTCGCATCAGGGCGGATGGGATATACGGAAGGGTGGTCCCGCGGTTCGTCCTCCAGGCGCTCTCAGGAGAGCCAATCACCATCCACGGTCGCGGGACCCAGACCAGGAGTTTCTCCTACGTCACCGACACCATCAGAGGGCTCCTCCTCCTGGCGATCTCTGAGGGGACGGACGGGGAGGCATTCAACGTGGGGAACCCGACCGAGATGACGATAAGGGAGCTCGCTGAAGAAATCATAAGGCTGACGGGGAGCAAGTCGAAGCTCAGGTTCGTAGAGTCCAGGGAGGAGGACCCGAAGAGGAGGTGCCCGGACATCTCGAAGATCAAGAAGCTGGGGTGGCGACCAAAGGTGAAGCTCGCCGACGGGCTCTCTACCACGATAGCACACTTCGAGGCGGCGCAAGCGAAGGGCAAAGGCGCCCTCTAACAAGAAATATCAACTCAGCCGCGGCGACAGCTGCATCCCGGCATGGCACAGGACACGCCTCGCAGGCTCGTCTCGGTCATAATCCCCACGAGGAACAGGAACGACAAGCTCGTCAGGTGCCTCGAATCCGTCTTCGCCAGCGACTATCATGACCTCGAGGCTGTCGTCGTGGACGACGCGTCGACCGAGCCGGTCGAGGCCGCCCTCTCGGGGCGCTTCCCAAAGGCTAGGTTCCTCCGGAACGCAAAGAGGGAACTGATGTCCTGCTCTCGGAACTCGGGCGCCCGAGCTTCGGTTGGGCAATACCTCTTCTTCCTCGACGACGACAACGTCCTCGCTCCCGACGCGATTAGGCTAATGGTCGACACCCTCGACGCCCGCCCGCAGGTAGCGGTCGTCTCTCCCATAGTCTTCTACCTAGCCAGGCCTCAGACCGTCTGGACCTCGTACATAGCGAGGAGCAAGCTCCCCGGATTCTACACGCTCCACACCGACATCCCGCCATCCGAAGCCCCCACATTCTCCTTCCACAACTCGTTCATGGTCAAGCGGGACGCGTTCGAGAGTTTCGGGGGCTTCGACTGCGAGAATTTTCCGATGCGCTTCAGCGAGGTGGACTTCGCCCACAAGCTGAGCAGGGCGGGGTACCTCGCGGTCGTCAACCCGCTAGCCAAGGACTGGCACGACCTAGGATGGTCGCTCGTCCACATAGACAGCAAGAGGGCCTACTACACCGAGCGGAACAGGATAATCGTCCTCAAGCGGTACTACAGCAGGAGCGACCTCGCCTTCTACTCGGTCTGCGTCCTCCCATTCGTCGGCGCATACTACCTCCTCCACCATCCGCTGAGCAGCTCGGACGGGAGGCTCAAGACCGCCTCCAGCTTCCTGCGCGGGACCCTCGACGGGCTGCGGTTCAAGGCATGAAGCTCTTGCCGGGGGCCGATGAGGGCCCTGGCCGGCTGGCGAAGGCTTTAATCGGATGGCCGCTGTTTGGTCCCGTCGAGCCCGCCGATTGACCACCGTGGCTTGCATCCCTGCCTTCAACGAGGAAAGGACCATCGGAAAGGTGGTCGTCCGCGCCCAGGACTACGTCGACCAGGTAATCGTCTGCGACGACGGCTCCAAGGACATGACGGCCGACATCGCTGAGAAGCTGGGGGCGAGGGTCATCAAGCACCAGCAGAACATGGGCAAAGGAGGCGCGTTCCGGTCGCTCTTCTCCGCGGTCCGCGACATGAGCGCCGACGTCATGGTCACCCTCGACGGCGACGACCAGCACGAGCCTTCCGAGATCCCTCAGCTCGTGGCCCCCCTGATAAGGGGGGAGGCGGACATCGTCATCGGCGCGAGGTTCCACGAGAACAACAAGGGGATACCCGCCCACAGGAGGATGGGGAACAAGCTCCTCAACGCCGTGACCATAGCGGGAGTCTCAGACACGCAGTCGGGCTTCCGGGCGTACAACAGGAAGGCGATTCAGACACTGCGCCCCTCGGAGTCGGGGATGGGGGTGGACTCCGAGATCTTGATGGACGCATCGAGGCAGGGGCTCCGCGTCATGGAGGTGCCCATAACGGTCAGGTATGGCACAGGCAAGACCTCCACCCACAATCCGATCTACCACACGGTGGACGTGCTCACGAGCGCCATCAAGCTGACCTCGATCAGGCACCCGATGACTTTCTACGGCATCCCAGGCATGGTTATCGCCCTCGTGGGCTTTTACTTCGTGGTCCACGCCTACATCCTCTTCGTCAGCCAGCAGGCGATCAACAACATCGTCCTGACCTACGCCCTGATGGGGTTCTCCATCGGCATCTTCGGCCTGTTCACGTTCTTCACGGGGATAATCCTCTTCACGCTCTCGACCGTCCTCCGCAAGGGTGGCGACTAGCGGAGAGCTCCTGAGCGGCTTCGAGCAAATATACCGGCCGTCCCCAGCTTCACCCAATTGTCCTCGGTCAGGATAGCCCAGGAGTCGGCCAGAGGGACGTTCATCCTCCTCGTCGGGAATGTCCTTTCCACCGCCATCCTGACCGTCGCGACCATCTTCATCGCCCGGCTCCTCGGTCCCGACGGGTACGGCGTGTACACGCTGGCCTTCGTCCTGCCTGGCCTCCTGATCCAGTTCGTCGGCCTCGGGGTAAACGTTGCAATCACCCGCTACATCGCCGTCCACCTGTCGAGGGGGGAGGTGGAGAGGGCGAGGAGCGTCACCCGAACGGCGACCGTCTTCCTGTTCATGTTCGGGGTGGCGCTGTCCGCCGTGAACTTCGTGGTCGCGCCCGCATTCGTCATGGCCTTCATGCACAGGCCCGAACTTGTCTCCTATGTGCAACTCGCCTCGCTCTGGGTGCTCGGGGTGGCGCTGACCCAGTGCGTCCAGTCGACGTTCGTCGGATGGGTCTCTATGGCGGAGGCAAGCGGCTTCAGCGTGCTGTTGGCGGTCTTGAAGCTCGTCCTCTCGGTCGGGCTCATAGTGGCGGGCTTCGGCGTCTACGGGGCCGTCGTGAGCCACGTGGCTGCGTACCTCGTCGACGGGGTGGTTGGAGTCGCGGCGCTATACGCGCTCAAGCTGCGGGGGAGCAAGGGCGAGGCGGGGTTCTACCATGACGTCCGCAGCATGCTGGGCTACGGGTTCCCCCTCTTCGCGTCGCAGATCGCCTCTGGACTCGCCGCCCAGTACGCGACCATAGTGCTCGCCGCCGTGGCGTCCGACGCCGTTGTGGGGTACTACGCCACCGCCATCAACGTCACAGTGGCGATCACCGTACTCTCCGGGGCGCTGTCGACCAGCCTCTACCGGTCCTTCGCCGCGCTCGAAGGCCTGAAGGAGGACGTCTCTCTGGCCTTCGACTACTCGGTGAAGTACTCGTCCTACATCCTCACCCCGCTGGTCTTCTTCCTGCTCGTGTCGGCCCGCCCGCTGGTGGACATCCTCTTCGGGGGGTCGTATGCGCCGACGGCGGGCCTGCTGGCCATAGCGGCGGCGTCCTTCGTCCCGGTCGCGATAGGCTATCTCGTCCTATCGCCTTTCTTCAACGGAGTCGGAAAGAGCAGGCTCACGCTCTTCATCTCGGTGATAGGGGCGGTCGTCCAGGCCGTCGGAAGCTACGTCCTCGGCGACGCCCTGGGGATGGGGGCCGTGGGCGTTATGGTCGCGCTCGTCCTCTCCAACGTGGCGATCACAGTCTCGGGCCTCGCACTCGCAATGGACCTCCTCGGGACACGGCTGTCGGTGAAACCACTCCTCGGCATCCTTCTTTCAGGCTGCGCAGCGGGCCTTGCGGTCTGGCTTCTGCCGGGAACGGGGCTGCTCAGCATAGAGGCCCTGGTGCTCGACTCCGCGGTCTTCCTGCTGCTCTACGCCACCCTGGTCCCTCTCTTCTCCGGCGTGGACGAGAACGACCTGGTGCGCCTCTCAATCGCGGTCCAGACCATGGGGCCCCTCCGGAGGTTGTTGGAGGCCTTCTTGGGCTACGAGCGGCGGATCCTGCGCGCGCGGGGCGGAGCGCCTGGCGGGTAGGGCCGCAGTGCGGCCCCTGGCCTCACCTGTCCAGCGAGTATCTCGTGATGATTATCTCCAGGTCCTCTGGATAGAGGGGTGCGTCCCAAGGCTGGGCCTTCCCGTCCTGCCAGTTCTTCCACCTCTTCACGTCCTCCTTGACCATCCTGTCGATCAGCTCGTCGAAGCCCACCGTGGGCGCCCACTTGAGCTCCCTGCGTGCCTTCGCGGGGTTTCCCTTGAGCCTGTCGACCTCCAGAGGGCGGAGCAGCCTCTTGTCCACATCGACGTACCTCTGATAGTCCATTCCCAACGCTTCGAACGTGTCGCTGACAAGCTCCCGGACAGAGTGGGCGCGTCCCGTGGCGATGACGTAGTCGCCCGGAGTCTCCTGCTGCATCATCATCCACATGCTCCGCACATAGTCCGGGGCGTATCCCCAGTCCCTCTCCGCTTCGAGGTTCCCGACCGTCAGCCTCTCCTGCAGCCCTAGGTGGATTCGGGCGGCCGCGTTTGTGACCTTCCTGCTCACGAACTCCAGCCCCCTCAGAGGAGACTCGTGGTTGAACAGTATGCCGTTGCACGCGAAGATATTGTAGCTCTCACGGTATATCCTGGTTATCCAGTAAGCGTAGAGCTTCGAGGCAGCGTAGGGGCTCCTGGGCATGAGGGGGGCCTCTTCGTCCTTGGCCGCGGGCGAGTTCCCGTAGAGCTCGCTGGTCGAGGCCTGGTAGAACTTCGCGTCCTTGCAGGTGAGCCTTATCGACTCCAACATCCGGGTCGTCGCGACGCCCGTCATGTCGGCCGTCGCCAGGGGCTGGTCGAACGAGGAGCCGACGAAGCTCTGCGCGGCCAGGTGGTAGACCTCGTGGGGCTGCGAGACGGTCATGGCCTCTATCATGCTGCCCATGTCGATGAGGTCGACCGAGATGAGCTTCACCTTGTCGTGGATGCCGAGGCTCTGAAGCCTCCAGAAGTTCGGGGTCGACAGCCTCCGGAATGCCCCGTAGACCTCGTATCCCTTGCCCAGCAAGAACTGGGCGAGGTATGCGCCGTCCTGGCCGGTGATACCCGTGATGAGGGCTCTGCGCATCCTGGGGGCCTATCTCCTCTCGAAGAAAGCTCTTATCCCGTCGCAGACCTCGGATATCTCCTCCTCGGTCAGCCCGTTTCCAGAGGGCAGGTTGATCCCCGTCGCCGAGAGCTTGTCCGCCACGGGGAACCGCTCTCCCTTGTACCTCGCGGCGTAGTATGGCTGCCGGTGGATAGGGTAGAAGAAGGTGCGCGTCTCCACGCCTCGCGCGGCAAGCCATCTCATCAGGCCGTCTCTCACCTGTTGGCTGGGCACCCTTATCGAGTACATCCAGAACACGCTCTTCGCCCAATCCTTCTCCGGGGGAAGCTCGACCCCTTCGACGCCGTCGAGCTGCTCGTTGTAGAGCTTCGCATGGGCTACGCGCCTTCCCACCATCTCGTCAATCCTTTCGAGCTGGGCGAGGCCGACGGCAGCCTGGAGAGAAGACATCCTGTACCCGAATCCCAGCTCCTCGTGCCAGAAGTGCTTCCCCCCTCTCCCGAAGGCGTGCGCCCTGAGCCAGGCCATCCGCTCGGCCAACGCCTTGTCCTTTGTGACGTTCATCCCTCCCTCCCCCGTCGTGATTATCTTGTTCGAGTAGAAGCTGAAGCTCGCGGCGTCTCCCAGAGACCCGACCTTGGCGCCCTTGTAGAGTGCACCGTGCGCCTCGGCGGCATCCTCCAGCAAGAACAGCCCCCGCTTCTTGGCCAAGTCCACGAGCGGGTCCATGTCAGCCGGATGGCCGTAGATGTGCACGGGCATTATCGCCTTGGTCCTCTTACCAACCTTGGACTTCACCTTCGAGGCGTCGAGCGTCCATGTCGCCGGGTCGGAGTCGACCAGGACTCCCTTCGCCCCCGTGTACTCGACCGCGTTGATGCACGCTATCATGGTGAAGGTGGGGAGTATGACCTCGTCCCCTGGGCCTATCCTCGCCGCCGCTAGGGCGAGGTGGAGCGCCGTCGTCCCGCTGTTCGTGGTTACGCCGTAGCCGCTCTCGCAGAACCGGGCGAACCCCTCCTCGAACCTGGACACGAGAGGTCCTCCGGAGCTTATCCAGGTGGACTGCAGGCACTCCTTGAGGTAGTCGATCTCTCTTCCGGTCAGCAGGGGCGCGCAAACGGGGATCCGGATCTTTTCAGTCCCGCCCGCCAAGCCGAAGATTGCTTCGCCGGCCGCGTATAAAATGCAATCGAAAGCTTGAACAGCGCTGGCCCGAACGATGCGCCGGAAGAGATGGCCAGTGCCGACCCGGTCGAAAGAACTGGAGGCCATGTCCCTTGAGGAAGCCCTTCGGACCCCTCTACAGCAAGTACTACGACCTGCTCTATTCAGACAAGGACTACGAGGCGGAGTGCGACTACGTCGTGTCCCTCTTCAGGGAGTACTCCAAGAGGCCAGTGAGGTCGATCCTCGAGCTCGGGGCCGGGACGGGGGGATACTCAATGGTCTTGGGTCGAAGAGGGTACGCGGTCCTCGGGGTCGACGCCTCGAAGGACATGCTCGACATCGCCAGGTCGAAGGCCGCGAAGAAGCGCCTGGAAAGTGCCGTCCGGTTCAGGACCGGCGACATCAAGGGACTCCGGTTAGGTGGAGGTTTCGACGCCTGCATATGCATGTTCGCTGTCATGAACTATCTCGGCTCGATCGACGACGTCAAGGCGGCCTTCCGGAGCGTGGCCGACTCGGTCGGCGACGGCGGCCTTTTCATCTTCGACTATTGGAACGGCGACGCCGCTCTCGCGTTGGGGCCTTCGCCCAGGCACAAGATAGTGAAGTCCGGGGACACCGTCGTGATCAGGGTGTCTGACCCCACCCCCCGCCCTGACGAGGGGAAGGTCGACGTCAGGTTCACGACCTTCGTGCTGGAGAAGAAGAGGCTTGTCCACGAGTTCGTGGAGACGCACCAGATGCGCTACCTCTTCCGGGACGAGCTTCAGCAGGCCCTCAGCGAGTCGGGCTTCAGCCTCGAGTCGCTGCATCCTTTCATGAAGCCGGACAGCCCGGTCACCCCTCGAGACTGGAGCGTGACCGCCGTCGCGCGCAGGGTGCGGTAGGCTCGACTGGCCGGGATTCGGCTCTCCGCGACATAGAGAAATATACCATCGTCGTTCTTGCCCCCTGACAACGGGAACAACGTGAGGGGGGTTCGTCAACGTCGAGATTGATCAGGGGACTCTCAATCGACAAGAAGACCCTAATCGTCGCCGAGGCGGCGATGGCGGCCCTCGCCGCCTACCGGTTCTACGACTACTGGACGACAGGGTTCTTCGTCTCGGACGAGTTCGGGTACTACTACTTCGCGCTCCACGGGGGGATATACTCGGACCGCTGGTTCGTCGGGGCAGTGAACATCGTCATCTTCAGGCTTTTCGGGATAACGAACGTCGACGCCTTCTCGTACCTCCTGCCGTTCTACCTCCTCTTCTGGACGGGACTGACGTTCTTCATCGTCTACAAGCTCCTCAGGCTCCTGTCTTTCGACGAGCGGACCGTCGCCCTTTCCATCGCGTCCTCGTTCGTCCTGATCTCGTTCGTCCTTCTATCGCTCGGATTCCTCACGGAGCCCGTGGGGCTGTGCATGGCGATGGCGGGCGTCTATTTCCTGGCGAAGTTCATGAAAGCCGAGAAGCCCAGGGGCGCCCTCCTCTTCCCGTTCCTGTCTGCCTGCTTCTTCGGATTCGCGGCCGGGACTCGGGAGCCCTACAACGCCTTCCTCCTCGGCGGGGTGGTGATCGTCGCGCTCGTCGCCCTTGCACGACGAGGCGAGAGCGGGAGAGCGGGAAGGCTCGGCCAAAGGACCGTGATCGCGGCCTCGATCCTCGTCTTCCTCTTCACCAGCCTCTTCTTCCTCTTCGTGCCGACCCAAGCCTACTTCCAACAGGTCGCCCCGATATCAGGGCAGATTGCGCAGAGCATAATCTCGAACCCGGTGACCTCGGGGAGAGCAGTCACAAGCACTGTCACCGCCGCTGTCACAGAACCCGTGACGGTGACCACCACCGTGCTCAGAACCACGTCGAATGTGGTGACGACAGCCATCGAGACGAGCATCACGAACACGACCTCGACGGCAACGTCAACCATCGTATCTGGCCCAACATATCCGTTCTACAAGGAGTTCGTCCTTACCAACATGCTCCTCATCTTCCTCGGCGGGATAGCCCTCGGCTGGGGTCCCATATGCCTCGCCGTCGGAGTCCTGGGCTTCTTCGTCCTTCTCCGCACCCAGAGACAGAAGGACCTCACGCGCAGGTTCATGTTCCTGGCAGCGCTGATCGCCCTCGGCTCCTACCTCGTTGTCTCCTTCATCTACGCGCCCGACCCCACCTACTTCTCCTTCTCCAACTACTCCACCTTGATCAGGTTCTCGGACACAGCCCTTCCGGCCTACTTCCTCCTGGCGCCCTTCTTCCTCGCGGCGGTTGCGAGGACGAACAAGCGCGTCGCTGCACTCGGGGCAATTTGCGTGGCCTTCCTGCTTGTCGCTGTCCCCGTCTATCAGGTCTACGCGGCTTCGAACTTCAACTTCACGTCGGGCAACCCCTTCCAAGCGGGGTACCGGACTGACGCCGCCCAGGTGAGAGACTACCTCAACGCGAACCTCTCCGGCACCGCCCTTACCATCGTGGGCGTGCCGTACGGGTGGACCTTTACGCCGGGAGTGCAGGACCTGCACGCGGTCAAGGTCTACGACGTAGCCCCGGACGTCCAGCTGCCCTACGTCACGGAGAAGAACTTCACGACCCTCAAGGCGCCCAACCTCCTCATCTTCGACGACGACACCTCGTATCTGAAAGGCCAAGCGCCATGGATCGTGCCATTCCTGAACGGGACCCTGGGCCCAGGAACTGTGAACGGGACCGCATACGCCATCTCCAGCAGCAGAGTCCTGATAGACAACTCGGCCTTCAAGCTCGTGGAGGACCAGGTGTCCTGGTAGCGCGCCCCTGGGCTCCGGCCGCGACGGCATGTTGATAAGCCGAGCCACCCTTCCAGTCAAGGGTTGGGCTGCGGAGTCTGCGGGTTCGTCGGCCTGTCTGACAAGCAGCTCCTGAGGTCGATGTCCGAGTCGATAAGCCACAGAGGCCCAGACAGCACGGGGTTCTACCTCGACGATGGCGTGGGCCTAGGCATCGACAGGCTCAAGATAATCGACCTCTCCACGGGGGACCAGCCGATCCACAACGAGGACGAGTCCGTCTGGCTCGTCTTCAACGGGGAGATATACAACTACGTGGAGCTCCGCCGCGACCTCGAGGCCGCGGGGCACAGGTTCTACACGTCCAGCGACACGGAGGTGATCGTCCATGCCTACGAGGAGTGGAAGGAGGAGGGATGTCTCCGCCGCCTCCGCGGGATGTTCGCCTTTGCACTCTGGGACCGAAGGTCTCGCAGCCTCTTCCTGGCGCGCGACAGGTTCGGGAAGAAGCCGCTCTACTACTCGAAGATCGGAGGGGTGCTGCTGTTCGGGTCGGAGCTCAAGGCCATCTTGAGTTGGGACCAAGTCCCGAGGCGGCTCGACGCAGAGGCAGTCGACCGCTTCTTCACGTACATGTACGTCCCCTCGCCCGCGACGATCTTCAGAGACGTCCGGAAGCTGCCGCCTGGGAGCTACGCCGTCTACAAAGGAGGCGACCTCGCTGTCAGGCGGTACTGGGACATGACGTTCAGGCCGGACCAGACGCTGACGGAGGACGCGATCGTGAACGAGCTCTACTCGACGATCTCGGAGGCGGTGAGGATCAGGCTGAGGAGCGACGTCCCCCTCGGCGCTTTCCTGAGCGGCGGGATAGACTCCAGCGTGGTGGTCTCCATGATGTCAAGGCTCTCGGACCAGCCGGTCAAGACGGTCTCCATCGGTTTCGAGGAGGGCACGAGCGAGGTCAGGTACTCCAGGATGATGGCCGATTTCCTCAAGACCGACCACACCGAGCACACGGTCGCACCGCCGTCGGCCTTCGACGTCCTCCCCAGGTTGATCCGCCACTTCGACGAGCCCTTCGCCGACCACTCGATGATGCCCACCTACTTCCTCTCTGAGGTCACCAGGGAGAAGGTCACCGTCGCCCTGAGCGGTGACGGCGGGGACGAGCTCTTCATGGGCTACCCCTTCCTGAACGACCCCGCGTCCTTCGGGTTGTACTCGGCGATCCCCGGCGGGGTGAGGCGGCCAATCCTGAGGTCGATCTCCAAGCTACCGCTGAGCAGCAGCGCCAGGCGGATGGCGAACCACGCCTACGAGAAGGACTACGGCGGCCAACCACCCGCCCAGCGTTACGCCATGCGCATGGCGATGCTCGACACGGCCTCCCTCCGCGGACTCTACTCCGAGTCCTTCAACAAGGCGCACCTGGTCTCCGACGCCTACGGGTATCTGGTCGACCTCGTCAACTCCAGCCAGGCGCCCGACACGATCGACAGGCTGGACTACGCCACCATCAAGGGCTACCTAGAGGAGGGGATCCTCACAAAGGTCGACAGGATGAGCATGGCCGTCTCCCTCGAAGTGAGGTGCCCGCTCCTCGACCACGAGCTCGCCGAGCTGGTCGGGACCATCCCGTCGCGTTTCAAGATGCGCGGGCGGCAGACCAAGTACATCTTCAAGAAGATGGCAGTCCAGAAGGAGCTCGTCCCGAGGGAGATAGCCTACAGGAGGAAGCAGGGCTTCGGGGCTCCCCTTGAGTCGTGGTCCAAGGGCTCGTGGAGGGACCTGATGTCGCAGGCGCTCGACCCCGTGGTCTCCAACAACTACACCGGCCTCTTCGACGGCGCGACTGTAAAAAAATTCTTGGGCGACCCCTACCTCTACTCCAACAGGCTCTTCGCGCTGACCGTCTTCGTCTACTGGTACCGAATGTATATAGAAGAACAGGGCGAGAAGGCCGTGACAGGAGCGTCAAGGCTGAGTTGAAGTCCCCCGTGGAGAGGATACCCCTCATCAAGCCGAGCGTCGGTCAAGACGAGGCCGAGGAGGTCAGGAAGGTCCTCGAGTCGGGCTGGCTCGCCCAGGGCCCTCGCACCAGGGAGTTCGAGGCCAAGCTCGCTTCTTACCTTGGGGCCAAGCACGTCGTGGCGGTCAACTCCTGCACGTCCGCCCTGGCCCTCGCCCTCGAGTCGCTCGAGCTGAAGCCTGGGACCGAGGTGGTCGTGCCCGACTTCACGTTCCCGGCCACGGGGAACGTTGTCTCGAGGGCCGGCCTGAAGACCGTGATCGCCGACGTCGACCTCGACACCTACGCGGTCACGGTCGAGACGCTGAAGAGAGCGGTCTCCCCCAAGACGAGCGCTATAATGCCTGTCTACCCGTTCGGGTTCGCCATCGATCTCGATGGGATAGACGAGTTCGCCGAGGCGCGCGGGATCGCGGTGGTCGAGGACGCGGCGACGGCCCTGGGCACGTCGTACCACGGGAGGAGGGTCGGGAGCGGCGGCCGCGCCGTCTGCTTCAGCTTCCATCCCCGAAAGGCCTTGACCACCGGGGAGGGTGGTTGCATCGCCACCGACGACCAGAGGGTCTTCGAGCTCGCGAGCTCTCTGAGGAACCACGGCCAGGTCAGCAAGGACGGCAAGCCCAGCTTCGTCTACAACGGGGCGAACTACAGGATGAGCGACATCAACGCGGCGGTCGGCCTGGTACAGCTCTCAAAGTTCGACCGCATCCTCGCCTCCAGGCGTAAGAGGGCGCAGCTCTACGACCGGCTCGTCAGGGAGACCAAGATGGACGTGCACCTCCAGAAGGGCCTCCCGGACACCGTCTCGACCTACCAGTCGTACGTGCTCAGGCTTGGCGCGAGGTTCAGGACGCCCCGAGACTCCTGCATCAAGGGCCTCCTCGAGGAGAAGGGCGTCGAGACTCAGGTGGGGACCTACTCGCTCTCTGTCCAGCCCAGCTTCAGGACCGCAAGGCACGGTAAGCTCGCCAACGGCCCGAAGCTCTTCGACACCACACTCACCCTGCCACTGTTCGACTCGATGACAGACCAGCAGCAGGAGTTCGTCATCGATTCCCTTTCGCGACTGGCTTGAGCGGCGGGAGCTTCCTCTTCACCACAGCTGGCGCTCCGACGATCAAAGAGTGAGGAGGGAAGACCCCCTTCACCACGGACAGCGCGCCCACCACCGAGTGGTGGCCTATCTTGGTGTTGGGCAGGACCACAGAGTTCGCCCCGATGAAGACATGGTCCTCGAGCTCGACCGGCCCGACTACCTTCTCGCCCCTCTCCGTGCAGCGGAGGTGCGTCGAATGAGTGTAGAGGTGTGCGCCCGACGAGATGTCGCACCACCTGCCTATCTTGAGGGTGTCCACCTGGCCGTCGAGCAGGCAGTAGAAGCCGACCCAAGTCCCCTCTCCGATCGAGAGCTTGTCCCCCAAGAGAGTGGCGTTGGGCGCCGTGAACCTCGCGTTGTTCTTCGACAAGGACTACGTCCCGACGGTGATGCCCGGCACCATAAATCGGTTGTGCGAGCCGGTCCCCTTGGGAGCGCCTCCAAAACAATAATTCGGCAGCCTCGAAGAGGCTGGGGAGCATCCTGATGAGGGTGGGATTCGTCCTGACGGAGACGGTGGACGGGAGGTTTGTCCCTTGGGAATCGTTCCTCGACTGGGAGTCATACGTCGACCTCTACTGCCTCGCTCTGGCGAGGAGGGGACACTCGTGCACAAAGTACGTCCCATCGATTGAGGCGACCGAGGTCAAAATCTACAGGCACAAGTTCGGCCACATCGTCAAGCGCGTCCCGGTGCACCACCCAGTCCTCTACCCGCGCTGGCTCGGGCGGAAGCGCAAAGGGACCCACGGGCTCACCACCGTGGCCTACCAGCTCCAGAGCTTAGGCTTCACCCTAAACCTCATTCGCGAGGCCAAGGCGGATCGCACCGACCTCTTCCACTACTCCAGCTACTACTCTTCCTTCTTCGTCCCCGCGTTCGTGACCCGCGTCGTCGCCCCCATGCTCGTCCAGTATAGCGGCGGAGGCCTCCCCGAGAGGGCGCTCCCGCGCCTGGCGTGGCGTTCTGCCCTTGCCCCTTCATTCGCGGCGGCTAGGTCTGTCCTTCTCGGAGAGTACAAGTCAGAACTGGAGATGCTGAGGGGCCAGCCAGGGGCGGGGGCCGCGAAGACGAGGAGCTTCGACGCCCCCATCGTCGACACGGACGTCTTCCGGCCAGTCCCGAGGGACAAGGCAGTGACGAGGTCTGGCTTCGAAGAGGGGGCGACCAACATCCTTTCCGTGACGTTCGTCTCCAAGAGGCACTCCGAGCTCCTTGCCAAGAACCCCTACCTGCTCGTCACACTGTTCGCCAAGGCGAAGAAGTCCTGGGCTCGGGGGAAGCTGAAGCTGTACATCGCGGGTTTCGGCCCAGGGATGGACGACCTGAGGGAGCACGTCGAGGCTGAGGGTGTCGGAGGAGACGTCAAGCTTCTTGGGCGGGTCAAGCACGACTCCCTCCCGGTGCTCTACTCCGCAAGCGACCTTGTCTTCGTCCCATACCCCTTCGAGAGGCTCAACGAGGGCTCAGTCACCTACGAGTCGTTCGCCTGTGGGACCGCCGTCGCCGGCTGGAGGAGGTCGGAAGCGATTCCGGTCGAGCAGCCCGGAGGGTTCCTTGTCGACCTCCAGCCGGACTCAGGGGCGACGCAGATGGTCGCAAGACTGGCGGACTCGGCGTACATGAGGAGCAAGGAGGCGCAGTGCGCGGAGCTGGCCAGTGGGGTCTCCCTTGAGGCAGGGGGTGAGAAGCTGGAGGCCTGCTACAACGAGGCCGTGGCCAATCGAGCGGCTAGTAGAGGTCGGGGTGGGCCTTGAAGTCCTTGATCAGGCCTTCGAGCCCCTTGTCGATCCCTACCTTGGGCCGGAATCCGAGCAGGTCCTGCGCCTTCTTTATCCCCGCCTGACGCCTCTGGACAATCAGCTTCGGCCCCTCGGAGTGTTCGGGGGTCAGGTTCTTCCCTGAGAGTTTGACTATCTTCTTGGCTATCTCGTTGATGGAGACCGATGTCCCGCTGCCTAGGTTGATTATCTCGCCCGACACGTCCCTGTCGACCGCCTCCAGGTTGGCCTGGACTATGTCGTCGACGTGGATGAAGTCCATGCTCTGGGTCCCCTCGCCTATGATCTTTGGCGGCAGATTCTGGAGCGCCCTCTTCATGAAGGAGATGATGACCGAGGTGTAGTACGCGTCGGTGCTCTGCCTCGGACCGTACACGTTGAAGTTCCTGAAGATGACGTACGGGAGCTCCCTGAACTCGCTCATCCTCAGGGTGTACTCGTTCGTGATCTTGCTCACGCAGTACGGCGTTATGGGGTTGAGCGGATGGTCCTCGTCCATCGGAAGGCGGACTGGATTGCCATAGACGGAGGCGGACGACGAGAAGAACAGCTTCTTGACCTTGGCCTCCTTGGCCGCCCTGAAGACGGTGTAGGTGCCGCGGACGTTGATGTCGAACGACTCGCTGGGGTTTGCCACGGAGTAGTTGATGCAGACCGCTGCTTCGTGGAAGACGTACTTCGCGCCCTCGACCACGTCCCTCACGAGCTCGAAGTTCCTGATGTCCCCGACGACGAGCTGCCCTTTCTCTACGTCCACCAGGTCCTTGATGTACTCCTTCCTCCCCCTGGTCATGTCGTCGTATACTATCACGAAATACCCCGATTTGGCCAGGGCATGGGCCAGGTGCGATCCGATGAAACCCGCACCACCCGTTACCACAACTTTTTCTTGCATTTCCAGGCGAGCGAGGAAAATCCGAAAACTTGCCTATTAAAACGTGCACAGGAAGAAATCCGCTGACACCGCGTCATCGAGATCCCCGCAGGAACCGGGCGATAGCCCCGTCCAGCCTCTCGACGAACCTTGGCAAGCTGAAGAAGTCGGCCCTCTCGAGCGACTTCGCAGACTGCGCCTCGAACTCGGAGTCGCGCATCCTGAGGATGCGGGAGACCTCCTCCGCGCCTTCCTCCGGAGTCCCGAACCCGTAACCGTAGCGCCCTTCATCTAGGATGTCCTCCCAGGCGCCACCTGGGATGCGCGGCACCGCCGGGACGCAGCCCTGGGACATCGCCTCGATTATGGTCATGTTGTAGGTCTCGGGCCCCCGCTGCATCGAGAGCATCACCCTCGACTCTGCAAGCTCGCGGAGGGCTTGCCCCAAGGGGAGGTCCGTGAGTATCCTGGTGCAGCCTCCCATCCCGAGCCTCTCGACCTCCGCCCTCAGCTCCTCTAGCACGGGCTGGGAGATCTCGGGGAGGTTCGTGAGCCCCATCAGGACGAACTCGGCGTCGGGGACGGCAGCGTGGACCAATCCCATTATGCGCAGCGCCTCCATGTGCCCCTTCTCGGGGTGGAACCTCCCGAAGTGCACAACTTTCCTCCGCCTCTTCGCCTCGACCCGGCCCTCCTCCGGCGCAGGGAGGCTCAGCACGCCCTTGGCCTCCAGACCGAACTCCTCCTCGAGCATTCTCCTCGCATAGGAGTTGTGGACTATCATGAAATCGTCCTTTCGGGGGCCCAGGGGGAACGGCCAGGTGTTGTCCCAAAGGATCCTGTACATCTTCTGGAACAGTCCGCCCTCCCCAGCCATGATCCGTCCCGTGGGGCGCCATCGAGGCGAGATCTGGTAGCACATCGCCCTCTGCCGGCGATAAGGCACGAAGCGCGTCGGCTGGAACCTCCCGCCGACGAAGAGGAAGAGCCTGACGCTCTTGGAGAGCTTGACCGTGTGATAGAGGGCTATCCCCGTGCAGACGGGGAGCCTGAGGAGCCTCGGAAGCCTGTAGTAGAGTCCGTCTCCGACGACCTTCGCGACCCGCAGCTCATAGCCGTAGAGCCTCTTGATCGCCTCGATGTCGGGACGGCCAAAAGTGACCAGTTCCACGTCGTAGTCGGCGCGGTCGAGGGCATAGACGACCGCGGAGACTGCCCTGTCGAGCCCCCCGCCGTCCCCGAAGGGAAACCCGAACGCCACGCACAGCCTCGGCTTCCCCATGCGGCCAAGGTTCAGGCAGCGGTTCTTTTGTCTTAGCTTTCGGCGACCGCGGGCCTGATGCGCTCACAGGGCCCGGGCAAAGACTATTAGGGCAACTCGGGCCGATTTTCTCCAGTTGACCGGACGGGCTCCAGGTCGCGTTCTGATCTTAGGCCTCGACGGCGCGACCTGGGACCTGCTGGGCAAGCTTGCCCAGGACGGCACCATGCCCAATCTCGCCGCCCTCATGAAGACCTCGAGGTGGGGCAGGATGGCCTCGACCATCCCGCCCGTCACCGCCCCGGCATGGGCCTCAATGGCGAGCGGGATGACGCCGGGGAACACTGGCATCTTCGACTTTGAGGCCCCCGGAGAGTCGATAGACAGGTTCAGGCCAATCACGTCGGCGAACCTCTCCTTCGCGACCTTCCCCGAGATCTTGGAGGACGCGGGGAGGCGCGTCGTTCTCATCAACTTCCCCACCATCTCGTACCCACCGAGGACTCGCGGGCCCGTGCTCGGCGACGTCCTCAGCCCCGTAGGGCACTCCGTCTTTCCCGAGTCCCTGGCCGACCAGGAGCCCTTCAAGAGGTACCGGACCGTGCCGGACGCCTCCCTCATCGCGCAGTTCGACCGCTACGTCGAGGATATACGCGATCTGGAGCGGGTGAGGTTCGAGTGCGCCCAGAGCCTCTTCGGGTCGAAGTGGGACCTCTTCTTCGTCATGTTCAGCGCGACCGACTGGATACAGCACCAGGCATACTCGGACGTCCTCGCTGGCAAGGAGCCCCGGTCCAAGGCCGCCCGGAGGATCTATGCTGACCTCGACGGCTACCTCGGATGGTTCCTGTCCAACGTGGGGGCTGAAGACTCCCTCATGATGGTCTCCGACCACGGCTTCCGCTCCTATGCGGGGACCTTCAGCATCAACCGCTGGCTCGTCTCTCACAGGTACCTCACGGAGAGGTTCACCTCCGACCAGCTCTCGATGGGAGTGGGAAAGAGAAGGTTCTACGTCCCAGCATTCATCCTCAACTCCGTCGCAAGGAACGGCACCCTGTGGTCGTTCGCTGCTTGGATCGCCAACAAGCTTGGAGGCCGCTCGATGAGCTTCGAGGGGAAGATCTCGCCCGACCCGGCCAAGACGGTGGCCTACTCGAGAGACTACACCTGGGGGGTCTACCTGAATGCAAAGTCACGGTTCGCCAACGGCCTCCTGACAGAAATGGAGGCCGATTCGGCGGCGAGGAAGATGGTCGCAGAGCTCCAGGAGGCGGTCGCGGCCAAGATGATCGAGGGCGCCAAGCTTGGGAAGGAGGTCTATTCTGGGGGCCGCGCCGCGACCGCCCCTGAGGTCGTCCTCTTCCCGTCCAATTATGCCTTCAGCGGGCTGAGCAAGGGGCTGATCTCCCGGTTCACCCACAACGGGCACTCTATACACGGGATATACCTCCTCAGGCACCCAAGCGCGGCTCCAGGGATGTCGGGCGACATCGACATCGCGGACGTGTTCCCCACAGTCCTGTCGCTCTTCGGGGTGAGCGTGCCGTCTCGGGCCGACGGCCGGTCGCTGGTCGACGAGGCGGGCCCGCGCTCGGCCGAGAGCGGCACTGCTACCCGCCGGGAGTCCGTCCTGACCAATGAAGAGGAGCAGCAGATCGAGGGAAGGCTGCGTGACCTCGGTTACGTGTGACCTGCGACACGTCACTTCGTTGAGACCATGAAGATCGTGTAGCCCTTCGCCCTCGAGCCTTCGTACTCCCTCTCGACCCTCCTCGTCAGAAACCCGCGGCCGACCCTCTTCGAGGCGCCCGTTCCCATGACGAAGAGGTTGTCGATGCACGCGAAGATCCCTCCGGCCGTGAAGACCTGCTCGGTCTTCAAGCCTGCCTCCCGGTTGAACCTCTCGAGCTGCGAGACCTTGTAGTGCCTGTGCCCGGAGAAGAAGCGGGCCGGGTCGGTCCAGGTGTACAGGGGCCTGTCGAATGGCGTCGAGAGGACGAGCCGCCCGCCGGCTCGGAGCACCCTGCGAATCTCCGCGAGTGCCCCGACCTCTTTACCTTCGGGGATGTGCTCTATCACGTCCGCGAAGATCACCTGATCGAAGCTCGCGCCCCTGAAAGGCAGCCTCGTCGCGTCGAGGACGACGCTCGGCCTGCTCGCCCTGTTGATGTCGGCCGTTACGTCTCCGATGGAGGTCTCGCCCGAGCCCAGGTTCAGCGTGAAGCGCCCGGGCTCGGCCAGGCCATAGACCCGCGCCATCCGAGGGTTCAGCTTGAAGCTCATGCCGAACGCTCTATCGTCCCGCCGACTGGCCGGCCTCTCTGAGGAGGGAGAGCGTCACGTCGGCGTGCCTGTCCCAGGTGAACGGCTTCGCAGACTCCCACCCGGCCTCCCCCAGCCGCCTGAGCCTCGAGGGGTCGGAAAGAAGCGCCACGAGCTCCCTGCTGAGGTCCCCGCTCTTCGGTGGCAGGAGGATCGCGTTCTCGCCGTCCCTCAGGAACTCGCCATACCGGTCGTACCAGCCACCCACGGAGACGACCGGAAGCCGATTGGACATGTACATCAAGACCTTCGTGCCCATGCACATGTCCGGCAGGAGCTGCAGCCCGACCTCGGCCGCCGCGAGGTACGCGGGTACCTTGTCGTAGCGCACAGCGCCCACGAACCGGAACCTCTCCTCCAGGCGCCTCTTCGCGACCTCGGCCCTGAGCGACGGGAGGGCGGCGCCCGTCCCCGCAAGGACGAACACGATCTCCTCGTGGCCGGACGTCTCCTCCGCGACAGAGAGCAGCAGGTCCAGGCGGTAGGTGTGGCTGATCTGCCCGACGTAGACGACCGGCCTCTTCCCCGCCAGGTCGAGCGCTCGCACCAGCCGCCTGACCTCTTCGCTTCCCTTCGCGGGCGGGACGAACCCGGCCTCGTATCCGCCGTTCGGCAAGAAGACCGTCCGGCTGACGCCGAACCTCTCGCGGACGTATTTCCCTATGTTCTCGTCGACGTACACCACGGCGTAGGCGTTCCCCCGCCCCAGGACGAGGTTCTCGCAGAAGCCGAACGCCCTCCGGGCCAGGCCGGTCTCCCTGGCGAAGTCGGGGTCCCCGTAGTTCGCCACCAGCGGGATTCCCAGCACCTTCCTCACGACGGTGCTCACCGTTCCGACCAGCGTGGTGGTGCAGTACTGCGCAGAGACCTTCAGCCGGGTCGCCCAGAGGTAGAGCAGAATGAAGAGGGTCCCGAAGACGAGCGTAGGGATCGTCCCGACGCTCGAGGGGGTCACCAGCAGAGGGGGGAAAAGGTAGGTCGTGTTCCCCTGCGAGATCTTCCGGGGCCTCAGGTTCGCGACGAAATCGCGGAGGGGGTTCCCCTCGTGCGTCCCGATGGGGCAGTAGACGAGCAGCCTCTGGCCCCTCTCCGAGAGCTTCCTCGCGAGGTGGTAGCGGGGGGAGGCTGCCTGGGCTTCGACGACCAGGTGGGTGAAGTGGTTCGTGACGTAGAGGACCCAGCCTTCCAGCGGCTCAGCCTTGTCTTCTCCCATCTTTGCTAGTCTCCATTCGGGCCAGGAGGGAAATCTGGCCGCAGCCACCCACGCTCGCCATTTTAGGTTAGTGGGTGCCTCGACTCTCCCGCCGCTGAAAAGGAAGACTTTCTAATGGGCTCGCACCGATTCAGCTCGTTTGCCTCGTCTGGCGGGGAGTCCAGCCAAGAGGTACGACGTCTGCGTCGTGGGGGCGGGAGTACTCGGCACCTGCCTCGCGTTCTGGCTCTCGGAGCTCTTCGACCTCTCCATCGCGCTCGTCGAGATGGAGGGCGCGGCGGCCACCCACGCAAGCGCGAGGAACACTGGGGTCGTCCACCGCCCTTTCTACATGAACCCGGAGAAGAAGGGAAGGTTCGCGAAGGTGGCCAACAGGTCTTACGGGATGTGGGAGGCGCTCGCGACCAGGTACTCTCTCCCCTGGCGGCGGGTCGGGATTCTGGAGGTGGCGACCGACGACGCGTCGCTCAAGACGCTCGACGACTATTCGAGGTGGGCGGCGACAAACGGGATGGCAGACGACGAGGTCGAGGTGCTCGACCCGGAACAAGCGAGCGAGGTCGAGCCGCTGGTCAAGTGCACCGGCGCGTTCGTCTCGAAGGCTGACGCCGTCGTCGACTACAGGATCCTCACGGAATGCGTCCTCGCCCTCGCGAGGGACAACGGCGTCTCCTTCCTCGCCGGGAGGAAGCTCGCGCGGGCGGTCCGCAGCGGAGGAACCACGTCGCTGGATCTCCTGACCCAAGGCGAGAGGAGCGTCCTGGAATGCAGCCTCCTCATCAACGCGGCCGGGGGCGGGGCCCTCCGCCTCGCCCACTCTATGGGGCTCGCGAAGGGGATGAGCGAGCTCCACTTTCGCGGAGACTATTGGGAGGTGGCCGACCCAGATGTTGCCTCGCGCTTCTCCCACTGTGTGTACTCGGTCCCCCGGCGGACCGAGTACCCCTTCCTCGACCCTCACCTCGTCCTGAGAGCGAGCGGAAAGGTGGAGATAGGCCCGAACGCCGCCTTGGTGGCGGGGCCCTACGTCTACGACGGGTTCACGGGAGGGGCGTCCCAGCTTGCGTCGGCGATCTTCGAGAGGCCGATGGCGCCGAGGCTCAGGCTCGCGGTCGACTCCGAGTTCATCTCGCTCGTGAGGGAGGAGTGGAGGAGGTCGATATCGAAGAGGGCGATGTGCGACAGGGTCAGGGAGTTCGTCCCCTCCCTCGACCACGGGATGCTGGGCCGGAGAGGGGTTGGCGGCGTCAGGAACAGCCTCATCGACGGCAAGGGCTTCGTCCCCGAGGCGGTGGAGGAGTCAACCGATGCGTCGCTCCACATCCTGAACTACAACTCGCCGGGAGCTACGGGCGCTCCTGCATATTCTGCGCTCCTCGTCGCGTCCCTAGTCGAGAAGGGCCTCCTTGGTTCCAGGCGACGCAAGGAAACACCTCACGGCTCGCTGTGGAGGTTCGAGGGTGCGGCCGGGACCGCCTGAGCCGTCTATGACCGCCTGAGCGCCTCTACCGCGTTCATCCTCGACGCCCTCCACGCCGGGATTAGCCCTCCGAAGGTCCCCACCGCCACCGCGAGCAGCACCGCGAGGACGATTATCTCGGGGGTTATCGCGGGCACGATGTTGAGGGTCGACGAGGCGGCAGCCTGGGGGCCTACCGCGAACCCACCGCCCCCGCCCGCGGCCGCGCTCGAGGCAGCCCTGACCACCGGCCTGGACGCCCCCCCTAGCCCGGGAACCCTCAGCGTCCCGCTCAGCGCGCCGATCACCACGAAAGAGAGGAGGTATCCGGAGGTCACGCCGAGGAGCCCGCCGATCAGGCCCGTCACCACCGCCTCCGTGAGGAAGACCATCATTATCCCTCTGCTGCTCGACCCGAGCGCCTTGAGGACCCCTATCTCCTTGGTCCTCTCCAACACCGATGTCAGCATGGTCGTCATTATCCCGATGAACGCGACGAGGACAGACGTGCCTCCCACCGCCTCCAGGAGGGTCGAGGTGCCCGCGGTGACCGACTGGATCGTCGAGAGCAGCGAGCTGACCGAGGTCACCCTGATGTTGGCGCCGTACTGGGCGGTCAGCTCGCTCGTCACCTCGCTGACGTCGGAGACGCTGTCCGCCACCACCATTATGCCGGTGAACGTAGTGCTGTGCAGTATCGACTCGCCCGAGGCGATCGGGATGAACACCGCGTCGTCAGGGGTGATCCCGAACCCTTGCCCGAACTCGTTGTAGATCCCCTCCACGACGAACGAGTGCGTCGTCGAGACCGAGCTCGAGGGCGACCTCCCGAACCCCACCGGTGAGCCGTTGAAGGAGAATGTGGCCGCCCTCCCTACCCCGGTCACGGTGACGACCTGGTTGAGGGTCAGGTTGGTCGCCCCCGAGAGTCCTGGGTACGCGATCGAGTACCCAACCGCCGCCCCCAAGGTGTCCGAGGACGCGGGAACGTTCCCCTGCCCAAGCGTCAGGGTCGGGAACGCGGCGGAGAGCTGAGTGAAGTCGACTGCGACTATCGAGGCCACCACGGAGTAGCTCCCCTCAGAGACCTGGCCGTTGATCTCCTGGTATGGCAGCGCCGCCTTGACCCCGCTCATGTTGTCTATCAGAGAGACGTCCGTCGCCGTGAGGGTGGTGGTCCTCCCGACCGGCGCGATGAAGAGGGTGGTGGCACCGAGGGTGGAGAACTGGGCCGTGCTGGCGTTGGTGTAGCCCTGGGTCGCGCTCACCAGGGAGACGATGGTGGCCGGCCCGATGACGATGCCGAGGATCGTGAGGACGGCGCGGAGCTTCCTCTCGGTGAGCGCGCGCATCGCGTATTTGACGAGGCCTCCCGGGCGCAACTATGCTCCGCCCCTCAAATCACCGACTGCTCTCCCCTCTGCTCGGGGGTGAGGTTGGCGAAGGCCCTCGCCCTGTGCCTCCTGACCATCAGCGCCCCGACGACCAGGACGACCACTACCGCGGCGACCACTCCGTAGGCGATGTACTGGTCCTCGCTCGTCCCTGTGGAGCCCGTCGAGAATGTGGTCGTCTGCCCGTTGGAAAGCTGGCCGAGGGTCTTGATCGTCGTCGGCACCGTGAAGGGTGTGACCTGGTCCCTGCTGAAGCTGTCCTTGTAGGTCAGCGTGACCACTATCGTTGCGGAGCCTGCGGCGGTCGACCCTCGCGTGATGTTGAAGCCTGGGAACCCGCCGGCACCTCCCGCGCCTCCGCCGAACGTGAACGACCTGCTGACCGTCCCTGTCCTGGACAGGGAGAAGGTGGCCGAGGTCGTGCTGGAGTTCGTCCTCGAGGTGGTCGCGGTGCTGCTGGTCGTGTTCAGGGTCGCCGGCGCCGTGAACGGTATCGTGATGCTGAAGGGCGTCGGCGTGTTGGGGTCGATCTCCCCGATGTAGACCGCCGTGGCCGTGCTCGTGCCTAGCAGGCCTGTGACCGACGAGTAGTAGGCCGGCACGCTCCCCTCGTTGAGGATGGAGCCGGTCACGGTGAACCCGCTCACGGTCTGCGAGACGGCGGTGTCTTGGAGTATCAGGATTATCGTCCCCTGGAGGGTGAACGACACCGGGAACCCCTGGGTGTGGGAGGTGCCGTTGACGTCGACGAAGGTCACGCTGAGCGTCCCTCCATAGATGCCCGCCGTCGCCGACGGGCTGCTCGTCACGACCGCATCGAAGGTCGTCGACTTGCCGGGCGGGAGCAGGGTCGCTGGGACCTGGGTCCCGATCGACGCCAGGATCAGCGGAGTGGTGATCTGGAGGGCGAACGACGGGTTGTATATGGTCGAGGTCCCCTGGTTGGTCAGTTGGAAGGCGGCGGAGGTCTGCTCCCCAGCGGTAACGGTCGAGTTCGTCTGTGAGATTGACAGCGGGAAGCTCGCGGTCGAGGTCGTTGCGGGCGCCGCGATGGGCGCCGGGCTGACCGCGCCGTTCTGCGTGAGCTGGACGCCCACAGACGTCGTCCAAGAAAGGGCCAGGCTGTAGTTGTAGCTCCCCGGCTTGACGGCGCTCCCGACGTCCACGTAGAAGGTGAGGCTGAACACCTGGTTCGGCTGGAGGGCCGCGGCGTAGGCGGTCGCCGTCCGCTCCCCATTGACGTCGGTCAAGCCGCTCGGGAGCGTCAGGACGCCCTTCAGGCTCGTGACCGAGGTCGTACCCACGTACTGCAGGGAGACGACCAGCGGCTCGTTGTTCGTGCCTGGGACGGGGGCGGAGGCCGACGCACTAGTCCCCCAGGTCCCGCTCTCCATGATGAATGAGGACTGGAGAGACGACAGCGGGGGTGGCGTCACCACCGCGACCTCGCTCTGCCCGAGCGCCTGGGATGTCATCCAAGTGAGCGTGAGCGTGTAGTTGGTGGTCACCGGCTTGGCGGTGCTGGCGATGTCGAGGTAGAACGTGAGCTGGACGGCCCCGTACTGGTTCGTAGTGGCCGAGGAGTAGGCCGTGGACGTGGCCTTGCCGTTGAGGTCTGTCACGCCCGACGGCAGCTGTATCGTCCCCTGGAGGCTGGTCACCGACTCCGACCCGAGGTATTGGAGGTTGACCACCAGCGGCGTGTCTTGGGTCCCAGGGAGAGGCGACGCCGACGATGCGGACGTCCCCCACTGGGCTCCCTCGACGAGCCATGAGGACGGGGACTGCGCGGTCTGCGTCCCGGCGATGAAGCCCAACGACTGCGTAGTGGTCTGGCTGTTGGCGTAGGCGTCCAGGTACTTGGCGGTGAAGCCTACCGTGAAGGCGCTGCCGCTCAACGAGGACGGGACGAAGAGCTCGAGGACGAACGAGCTAGTCGCGCCGGCCGCCAGCGAGGACATCGGCGCTATCGAGTTCAGCTGGATCACGCCTGCGGGGAGGGAAGTGGAGGTGGTGATCGTCCCCGACGCGGCCGTCCCTGCGTTGGTCACGGAGACCGTCACGTTGTCGGTCGCGCCCGCCAGGATGTGGGTCGTCCCCGCCGAGAAGCTGAGCTGGACGGGGCCGTAGAGAGCGATCGAGACGGACAGGGACTGTGTGACGATGTCGGAGGCCGTGTTGTTGGAGTACTCGATGACCATCGGGATGTTGTAGGTCACCCCGGTCGGGGCGCTCTGGTCTACGTTCAGGGTGAATGTCTCGGTGACCAGGGAGTTCGCGTTGAGGTTCAGGGCCACCTGCTTCGGCTGGGTGTCGCCGTTGGACCCGGTGAAAGGAACCGGGTTGTTCGCCTGGGCGAGGTTGAGGATGAACGTGGTCTGCGGCGAGGTGCAAGGGCCGGAGAAGAGCATGTTGACCGTGAGCGGCACGCCTATGGCTCCCGGATAGACGCTCATCGGCGTCGTCGACGTCCCCCACTGCGCGGTGACCACGCTGAAGGGCACGGACTGCGGGGTGCAAGCGGCCGTGGCCGCAGACGCCGGCCTGACGGGGAGGACGGCGAGGGCAGACCCCAGGAACAGCGCCGCCACGAGCGCGGAGAGCGCGGCAGACCGGGTCTTGACGTACATGGTCAGTTCCTCCTTATCTCCACTATCGAGCCGTCGCGGATGGAGATCACCCTCTGAGCGTGCGACGCGACCTCCGGGTTGTGGGTGATGATCACGAGCGTCTTACCGAACTCTTTGTTGAGCTGCTTCATCAGCCCCATCATCATCTCGGTGTTCCTCGTGTCCAGGTTCCCCGTGGGCTCGTCGGCCAGGACTATCTTGGGGTCGTTCGCAAGGGCCCTCGCGACCGCGACGCGCTGCCTCTCCCCCCCGCTGATGTTGTTGACGTTCTTGTTCCACTTGTGCGCGATCCCGAGCCTCCCCAGGAGCGCCAAGGCCCTCCGCCGGGTGAACGCGGGGTCGGCCCCGGCGATGAAGAGCGGCAGCTCCACGTTCTCCACCACGGACATCCTCGAGAGCAGGTTGAAGTCCTGGAAGACGAACCCCAGCTTCCTGCTCCTGATCAGAGCGAGCTCTTGGTTTGAGAGCTGGGAGATGTCGACGCCGTCGATGTAGACCTTGCCCGAGGTTGCGCGGTCTAGGGCGCCAAGTATGTTGAGGAGCGTCGTCTTCCCGCAGCCCGACGGGCCGATGATTGCGATGAACTCACCCGGGTCGATGGAGAAGCTGAGCCCCCTCAGCGCGTAGACGGCGTCATCCCCGGTGCCGTACCTCTTCTTGACGTTCTCCGCCTTGATCGCGTATTCCTGCAGCCGCGGGCCGACCGAGGGTTGCAGGGACGCGGCGGCTCCGCTCATGGCTTCTCAGTGCCCTCCTTCTCAGCAGGCCGGGCCGTCGCCATCGCGGGTGCGGCGTCGTGGTCCTTCGGCGGGCTCGAGACGGGCGCCGGAGCCGCCGCGCCGACGTCAGTGAACAGCGAAAGGAACTCGAGGGTCGCTCCGACGGCGATCAAGCCCATCCCCAACACCGATTCGACGGTGTCAGTGTTGTTGGTGCCCCCCGAAGTCAAGAACGCAAGGGAGGACTCTGCGCCTCCCGAGGCGGAGCCGGTCGTCAGCAGGTTGTAGAGCGGACTGGATGGGATGAGCAAGGCCAGGCCTGAGAGGACGAGAATGAGGCTAAGGACGACCAGTCTACGCAAATCTGTCACTCCTCGAGCTCCCGAGTCCTGTTATAGCGGTTTTCCGGAATGGTTCCCTAATCGGTAGTGAATCCTCCCGTCGTTCGGGTCGCGAAACGAGAAAGCCGAGGGGCGGGCCTCCCGGGCTAGGGTTCTGCATTATGGCTTACGCTCTGAGGGAATCGCCCACAAATCGCTCTACTAAGCCTTATGAATACGAAATACTGCAATTCCGCAGCCCATAGATACAAAATATTGCGAACTGAGGTGTCGACGTCCGGCGCCGTGTCGCAGGGCCTCCGAGATAGATTAAGAACCGGGCTTGGGCAATCGGGCGGCACTTGAGAGTCGCGATCCTGACCCGGGACTACCCGCCCGCGATAGGCGGGGTTGCGACCCACGTCAAAGGGCTGGTGACGGCCCTTCGCGGGCTGGGAGTGGAGGCCGACCTCTTCGTCGGGTCCAACGACGTCAAGACCCTCCTCCTGCCCTTCGACATCCCCCCGAAGCGCTACGATGTCGTCCACGTCCAGAGCCTCCCGTACGGCGCGTTCGTCTTCGGGACGCCCATGGTGGTCACGGTCCATTCGCCCGTCCTCGAGGAGTTCTCACACTACCGCCCCGCGCTCAAGGTCGCATCCATC
>Ga0335077_10001474_pt1 | contig 27959 bp, 18 predicted proteins | sample Lox_Sample_31_FD_207151 | JGI IMG/M metagenome (GOLD analysis project Ga0335077, IMG submission 207151) | Soil microbial communities from Loxahatchee National Wildlife Refuge, Florida, United States - Lox_Sample_3.1 | ecosystem: Environmental > Terrestrial > Soil > Wetlands | place: USA... | reverse complement strand
GGGCGGCACAGGAATGTTGCCGGAGCTGGTGTCACGCTTCAGCCTCCTCAGATCGGCGCGAACCTCAGCGGCGGTCTGAGACCGGATGTCCCGATCCTTTTCGAGGGCTTTGCGGATGATGTGATCGAGCTCCTCCGGAATGCCGGGGTTGAGGCGCAGAGGGGAAACGGGTTGCTTGTTCAGGATGGAATCGAAGATCGCTGCTGGCGCGGTGCCGGAGAAAGGAGCCACACCCGTGGCCATTTCATAGAGCACGGCTCCAAAGGAAAACAGATCGGAACGGGAGTCCAGCTCCTTGCCAAGGGCTTGTTCCGGAGACATGTAGCCGAGCGTGCCCATGAAATTGTCTGCGCTGCTGACGGAATCGCTGGTAACGGTGGTGCCAGCGCTCTCGCCTACGGCGAAGACGAACCGTGGTGTTTTGATTTTGGCGAGGCCGAAATCGAGGAGCTTGGCCTGGCCACGCGTGGTGACAAAGATGTTGGACGGCTTGATGTCACGATGGATGATTCCCTGCGCGTGTGCGGCGTCGAGAGCGTCAGCGATCTGAGCGCCGAGGTCAAGAATGTCGTCCAGAGGCAAGGGGCGGCCCGAGATTCGCGCGCGGAGGTCCTTGCCTTCGAGGAGCTGCATGGCCAGGAAGGTCCGGCCATCCAGTTCGCCGATCTCGTAGATGGTGCAAATGTTCGGGTGGTCGAGAGCGGAGGCAGCGCGGGCCTCGCGTTCAAATCGCTCCAAAGAGCGGGTATCGTTGGCCAGAGCGTCCGGGAGGAACTTCAGAGCAGCGTGGCGGCCCAGGCGCAGGTCTTCGGCCTCGTAGACTTCCCCCATGCCACCGACGCCCAGTTTGCGCAGGAGGCGGTAATGCACGACGGCCTGGCTGACCATGGAGACGCCCTATCATCCTAAACGTAGCTGCGGGCGAGGTGGCGGTCTGTGACGCGAGGCAGGCATGGTGGGCCATGCGTCACCGAGAACAGGCGTCGATCCCAGGGCGTGTCGCGCGCCTGTTATTTCGGGGCGATCTGCAGTTGGGCGGACTGCGTGTTGGCGGAGCTAGGGCCCACATAAATGTCGAACACGCCGGGCTCGACGATGCGCCGCATTCGTTCGTCAAATATCGAAAGGTCGAAGGGAGTCAGGACAAAGCTGACGGACTTTTTCCCTCCGGGCTGGAGGTGGATGCGCTGAAAGCCGCGGAGGGCAAGGACAGGACGGGTCTGCGAGCTGACGCGCTGATGGATGTAGAGCTGGGGAACTTCGTCGCCGTCGCGTTCGCCGATGTTGCTGACGTCCACGGTGACTTTGGCGGTGCCGCCGGGGAGAATGATGGCCGGCTCAACGCGGAGATTCTCGAGTTTAAAGGTGGTGTAACTTAGGCCGTGGCCGAACGGAAAGAGCGGCGCGCGCGAAGTAAAAATGTAGCTGCGATTACGGGATGGCTTGTGGTTGTAATAGTCGGGGAGCTGGCCGACGGAGCGCGGGAAGGTGATGGTGAGTTTGCCGCCAGGGTTCACATCTCCGAAGAGGACGCGTGCGGCAGCTGTGCCGCCTTCCTGGCCAAGATACCAGCCTTCGAGTATCGCCGGGACGTGCGCAGCAACGTAATTGATGGAGAGCGGGCGGCCGTTGATGAGGAGAACGACCGTGGGCACGCCGGTATCGACCACTGCTTTGACCAACTGTTCCTGAGCGCCAAGAAGATCGAGAGAGTCGCGGTCGCCGAGATGTTCCTCGGACCAGGCTTCGCGATTGGTGGCTTCGGTTTCGCCGACGACGACAATGGCAACGTCAGATTTCTTGGCCAGGGCAACAGCGGCCTGGATGGAAGCCTGCTGATCCTTCGGGTCGGCTAGTTGCGAGTCGTTTTCGTACCAGCCGTCCCAACCTTGCTTGCCCAAGGTAATCTTGCAGCCTTCGGCGTAAAGGACCTTTGCGGAAGAGCCGGCGCGTTCGCGAATGCCCTCGAGGACACTCACGCCGTGGCCGGGATCCCGGGAATAGCCGCCAAGGTGGACATCGGCGGCGTCTGGACCGATCACTGCAATGGACTTCAGCTTTTTCAGATCGAGTGGGAGGAGGCGGTTGTCATTTTTCAGAAGGATGATTTCTTCTTCGGCGGCTTTCAGGGCGAGGGCGCGATGCTCCGGACTGTTGGTGATTTTTTCGGCGTAGTCCGGATCGACGTAGGGATTTTCGAAGAGGCCGAGGCGGAATTTTACAGAGAGGATACGAGCGACGGCGCGATCGAGTTGCGCTTCGGGGACGATACCCTGACGAAGCTGATCAAGCAGAGTGCGATAGACGGAACCGTCGGACAAATCGAAGTCGACACCGGCGGCGAGGGCTTTGCGCGCGGCTTCGGCGTTGTCGGCGGCGACGCCATGGACCTGATACAACATCTGGAGGCCGTTGCCATCGGAGGTGACATAGCCGTCGAAACCCCACTCCTGGCGGAGAACCCGATCAAGAAGCCAGTGGTTGACGTGCGAGGGGACTCCATCAATCTCGTTGTAGGAGGCCATCACACTGCCAGTGCGGGCCTCGCGAATGGCGGCTTCGAAAGCAAAAAGGTAGAACTCGCGAAGTTCGCGCTCGGAGAAATTGGCGGGGGCGGTGTTCGTGCCACTTTCGGGCTGGCCGTGGGCGGTAAAGTGCTTGGCTGTCGCGAGGACATGATGCCGGTCGATGAGGTAAGTCTCACCCTGCAGGCCTTCGATCGCGGCGACGCCGATTCGCGCCCCGAGATAGGGATCTTCGCCGTAGGTTTCTTCGGTGCGTCCCCAACGTGGATCACGGGCTAGGTCGAGAACCGGAGTGAAGGCCTGGTTCGCGCCAGAGGAGGCCATTTCGTCGCCAGCTGCGTTGAACACTTGCCTGATCAAGGCAGGATCCCAGGTGCTGGCGAGGCCGATGGCCTGCGGGAAACTCGTGCTGCCATAGGCCATGTAGCCGTGTAGGGCTTCTCCAAAGGAGAGGAGCGGAATGCCGAGGCGGGATTTTTCCATTTGGTAGCGCTGGAGGGCGTTGTGGGCCAGAGCGCGTTCGCGGGGAGTCATTTTGTTGTCCACGCGAAACAATTCTTTGAAGAGTTCTTCTGTGGTTTTGAAGCGAAGCTGGCCCGTGGTATCCAGAAGGCCGCGCTCGGCGTGACGCCCGCCGGCAATTTCGGACACCTTTTCTTCCAAAGTCATGCGAGAGAGGAGATCGGCGACACGATCAGGGATAGCAAGATTGGGATTTTTGTAGGGAGGTGCGGACTGTTGTTGCTGAGCAGACAGAGGAAAGCAAACGAGAGCGAGGACGATTGCAAGACATCTTGTGAGATGCATCAAAGTTCTCCTCGGAGAAATGCCGAAGGCACTTATACCACAGAGGCGCGGGGAGGGATGTGAGGGTGGACTAGAGAAGAATACCTCTTGACCGATTCTCTAAACCGCGGGGCACTCTGTCCGAAACCTCGTATAGTACTTATTTGAGTGGATACGAAACTCATGGCGATTCTTTCCCTGCAAAACGTCTGCAAAGACTACGTAACGGACGGACAGAGAGTGAAAGCTCTCGACGGAGTGACGCTGGAAGTCCGGGCGGGAGAGTTCGTGGCGCTGGTCGGGCGGAGTGGCTGCGGAAAATCGACGCTGCTGAACCTGGCAGGCGCGATGGATTTTCCGACGAAGGGCGCCGTCCTGATCGATGGAATCGGCACCTCCTCGCTGGACGATGCGGGGCAGACGCAGCTGCGGCGGGAAAAGGTGGGATTTGTTTTTCAGTCGTTCCAACTGCTGCAGACATTGACGGTGCTGGAGAACGTGGAGTTGCCGCTGCTGCTGGCCGGAGATCCGGCGGCGCGCACGGAGGCACGCGAGCGGCTGAAGTGGGTGGACTTAGATGGATTCGTCGACCGGTTTCCTCACCAACTTTCCGGTGGGCAGATGCAGCGCGTGGCGATTGCCCGCGCGCTGGTGCATTCGCCGAAGATCTTGCTGGCGGATGAGCCCACGGGAAATCTCGACAGCGCAACCGGTGGAGTCATCCTGGAACTGCTCCAGCGGCTGACCCGCGAACGGCACACCGCGACGATCATGGCTACGCACAGCGGGGAAGCCGCCGCCGTCTGCGATATGTTGGTGCGGCTGCGCGACGGGCACATCGAAGGGATCACACGGCGCTGAGATGGAACGACTGAAGCTCTTCTACCGACTGATCCTGCGGCCGCTGTACCGCGAGCCGGTGCGAATGGGTCTGACAATCCTGGCGGTGGCACTGGGAGTGGCGGTTGTGCTGGCCACGGAACTTGCCGGAAACGCCGCAGCGGGGTCATTCCATTCGTCCATGGAGACGCTGGCCGGGGAGTACACACTGGAAATCGTTGCGGCCGGGGGAGTGCCGGAATCCATCGTAGGCACGCTGGCGACGCAACCTGTTCCCCTGAAGATTTCTCCTCGCTTGGAAGACTTCGCAACGGTTGTCCCGACGAAGCAAACACTTCCCCTGATTGGCATCGACATGATCGCAGAAGGCAGCCGGGCTGTTGCGGCAAGAGACGTAGAGACTACCCGGAGCGGGCTTGCTGAGCCCCTTGACAAAGTTCTGAAGCATCTGGAAGAGCCCACGAGCGCGTGGGTGGGCAGCAGTTTAAGGAAGAAAGTTGGCGAGCCGATCGAGCTCTTGATCAATGACGAAACGTTTGCTTGCACGGTTCGCGGCGTGTATGCGGATTCAAACGGGAATGAAAGTGCCATTCTCATGGACCTGGCAGGTGCGGCGCGGACAATGCGGCGGCAAGGGCGGCTTGACCGGATCCTGTTGAAATTCCCGCCGGGCGTGAACGGAGAGGAGTGGCAGAGACGCCTCGGAATTCTGCTTCCTGCCGGGGTGCAGATTCGTCCGCGAGGAACCGCGACGGAGGAAAACCGGAGAATGCTGTCGGCGTTCCGGTGGAACCTACGACTGCTTAGTTATATTGCGCTCGTGGTGGGAGCATTCCTGATTTACAACACGATTTCTGTGTCCGTGGTGAGAAGGAGAGCAGAGATCGGCATCGTGCGCGCCCTGGGAGCAAGCCGGCGCATGGTGTTCGTCGCGTTCCTCGGAGAGGCGGCAGGGATCGGGCTCGCGGGAGCGCTTCTTGGGTTGCCGCTGGGTCGGGTGTTGTCGACTGGCGCGGTGCGATTGATGGCGGCGACTGTGGAGTCGCTGTACGTGAGCAGCCGTCCCGGAGCGATCGCGGTCACTGGTTTCTACGTGTTGCTTGCTGTTTTTATTGGGGTGGGTGTGGCGATGGCGTCGGCGCTGGCGCCAGCGCGTGAGGCAATGCAAGTGGCACCGGTGGACGCCATGGCGCAAGGACGCCGGGAATATAGGGCACGAATGAATAAGGAACGCGATCTGTTCATCGCGGCGGTGTTGGCAATTCTGTCAGTGGGTATGGCGAAATTGCCAGCTGTCGGGGGAAAGCCGTTGTTTGGTTACCTAGCGACGATTTTGCTGATCGGCGCCGGGGCATACGCGATCCCGGCATTGGTGAGCTATCTCTCGTCGCTCACAGCGGGATTGCTGCGCCGCGTGCTCGGGGTCGAAGCACTGCTGGCTTCACGAAGCCTGGTGGCGTCGCTCAGGCGAACCTCAGTCCTCATCGGCGCGCTGTCTACGGCAGTGGCGATGATGACTTCTGTGGGAATTATGGTGGGCAGTTTCCGGCAAACCGTGGTGAAGTGGATGGAAAACCGGCTGCCCGCGGATTTGTACCTGCGGCCAGCGGGAGGGGAGGCAGCGAACCAACATCCTACGATTTCGCTTGAACTGGTTGAGAAGATTGCGCGACTACCGGGCGTGGCAACGGTCGACCGGCTGCGTGCCTACGAAATCAGCTACCAGGCTATGCCGGTGACACTGGCGTCCGTGGACGTGGAAGTGCTCCGGTCGTATCACAGCTTAGAGTTCTTTTCCGGGCGGCCGACAGGAGAAGTGCTTGCCGAATTGCAGGGGAAAAACAGTGTTATCGTGAGCGAGCCGTTTGCGTACAAGCATCACGCAAAGTCAGGTGACGCCGTCGAGCTGGCGCTAGGCGAAACGCGAGTCGAATTCCAGATTGTGGATGTGTACTACGACTACGCGAGCGAACGCGGAACCATCTTCACAGACAGGCAAACGCTCTTGAAATACCTGCCCGACCCAGCCCCCTCGAACCTTGCCGTTTTCGTGCGGCCGGCAGCGAATCCCGAAGTGGTGAGACGGGAAATTCAGGACGCTGCCGCCGGACATCGGATCTTGATTTTTTCCGATCGCGATCTGCGCAGCGAGGCGATCCGGATTTTCGACCGTACGTTCGCGATCACGTATGCCCTAGAGGCGGTGGCGGTCCTTGTGGCGGTCATGGGGATCGCGGGGGCTCTATTGGCGTTGGTGATCGACCGGCGGCGGGAATTCGGGCTATTGCGGTTTCTCGGGGCATCTGGCGGACAGGTTCGAAAGCTCATTTTCGTGGAGGCCGGACTACTGGGTCTGTTGGCGAATGTGGCGGGAGTCGGACTCGGCTATTGTCTGTCGCTGATTCTGGTATTCGTGATCAACAAGCAATCGTTTGGCTGGACCATCCGGTTTCACTGGCCGCTGGCTGTGCTGCTGGGGGCGCTCACGGTAGTGTTTCTGGCAACGCTGCTGGCGGGACTGTATCCGGCGCGAATCGCCGTCCGGCTGAATCCGCTCGAGGTCATTCATGAAGAGTAGCGGCTTGGTATGGTTCGTGCTCCTGGCGGCCTTGCCGGTCGCAGCTCAGTACAAGACTGCCGTTCCCGGTTACCGTTACGAATTCCCGCGGGATCATTTCAACCATCCGGAGTTTCAAACGGAATGGTGGTACTACACAGGGAATCTGACTGCAAGCGATGGCCGCCGATTCGGCTTCGAATTGACGTTTTTCCGCCAAGGAGTGGACCGCACATCTGGACAACGTGAGACCTGGGACATTCAGGATGTGTACCTCGCGCACCTGGCCCTGAGCGACCTGGACAGCCAGGAGTTTTTTCACGCTGAACGCGCGAACCGCGCAGGCCCGGGGATTGCCGGCGTTGATACGCACCAAGGCCGCATCTGGAACGGGAACTGGATGGTGAACTGGAAAGGCGATGACCAGGAACTGGAAGCGGTCGAAGAGCGCTCCTCTTTTTCTCTGCACTTGCATCCGGAGAAGCCGCCCGTGATTCACGGCGAGAACGGAGTGAGCCAGAAAGCAGAGGGGACCGGGCGCGCTTCCCACTACATTTCCTTGACCCGGCTGAAAACCAACGGAACCGTGCAGCTATCGGGGAAGAATTACGTGGTCTCCGGGCTTGCTTGGATGGACCATGAGTTCTTTACCCATCAGCTGGAGCCCGAGCAGGTGGGGTGGGACTGGTTCAGCATTCAACTGAATGACGACACGGAATTGATGATGTTTCAGATTCGCCGCAACGACGGCTCCATTGATCCGTACTCTGCGGGGACGCACGTGGATCGCTGGGGGCATGCGGTGCACTTGCGTCAGCAGGACTTCTCGCTCTCGCCCGCAGCTGAGACCTGGAAGAGCCCCGTCACCGGTGCAAGCTATCCGGTGCAGTGGCACATCAGTGTTCAGAAATTGGGAATAGAAATCGAGGTAGGAACGCGTCTGAAGAGTCAAGAACATTCGGGTCCATCCAAGTTTGCCCCGAGTTATTGGGAAGGGGCAATTGACGCAAAGGGGCAGCGGGGAAGCACAACACTAAGTGGGGTGGGGTATCTCGAAATGACCGGCTACGACCGCCCTGTTGATTTCGGGAGGTAACGCTGGCTGCGCATTCCAATCAGCCGCTGACGATGGACTCGAGGGCTTGCTTGTTCTTGATGACCAGCGTCGAACCCATGACCTGGAGGAGCTGCTTTTTGCGGAAGTCCGCGAGGAGGCGGGTGACGGTCTCCCGAGAAGAGCCAATCATCTGGGCGATTTCCTCGTGGGTGAGGGTCAGCTTGATGCGGACCTGGCCCTTTTCTTCGGGATAGTTGGAGGCCCATTCGAGGAGGAAGCGGGCGAGCTTCTCTCCGGCGGAGTGGGAAAGGCCGATGGTGCGCATTTCGGAGATGGCGGAATGATAGGTCTCGCCAAGCTGCTGAGCGACGCGGAGAGCAGCTTCGCCATTGTCCTTGAGGAAGGAAAGGAAGTCGTTGCGTGCGATGAAATTGGCCTGGGCGGGCTCGATGACATCGGCGGTCAGCTCGTAGCAGGTGCCAGTAATGGTGGCAGGGAGCCCGAGTACTTCGCCGGGTTCGGCGATACGGAGAATGAGGGTCTTGCCGTCGGCGGACGAGGTAGAGAGCTTCACGCGGCCGCTGCAGAGGATGAAAACGCCACGCGCGGGCTGACCTTCAACAAAGAGCGTGGCGCCTTTTGGATACGCGGCAGAAGAGGTGATGCCGGCCAAGGCTTTAACGGAAGGTTCGGGGAGATTGCAGAAGAGTCGTTCTTCCCGGTGGGGACACGAGAGACAATTCTCAATGATTTCAAGGCCGTAAGGGGTGCGCATACCTGAACCGTCACCGAGTATACTGCCCTCGACCTTGGTGACAAACTGAAAACGATTGCCGTTACGTCGCCATCCAGAAAGCATGACATCACCCACCTTTGTGATGTTGTACACAGGGAAGGGGGGTGGTTCCCGTGACGTGTCGCACTGTTGAGCGTGATGACCATCACCGACGTTTGGGTCTTCTACAGGTGGATACTAACGTGGGGGAGTAGTCGTGAGCGAGCGCCATGAAATGGTCCAAATCCTGAGGTCGGAGCTGGTCTTTTTGGAACAGGGCGGTTACCGGCGGCGACCACGGTATCCCTGGCGGCCCAACTTCGTATTTGAGGATTCCCCCACCTGCATCAATTTCCGCCCTGCTGATGGTGAGCGCCAGCCCTGCACAGAGTGTCCCTTGATTAACTTTGTGCCGCCGGAGCAGCGGGAAACGCACTTCCCGTGCAGGCATATTCCGCTCACGGACCAGGGGGAGACCGTCAATACGTTCTACGAGTGGGGAACGGAAGAGGAGTTGGAAGCCGCGCTGGACACGTGGCTACGACGGACCATCGAAGAGTTGGAAACCGCTGAAAAAGGATTCGCCCAGAAAGCTTGAGCTGCCCAAGAGCCACCACACGAGCCGAGGGGCAGGCCGTAGCGGTCCTATTTTTGACCGTAATAGGCGGAACTTCCGTGCTTGCGGAAGAAGTGCTTCTCATGGAGCAGTTTGGAGATAGGTCTGGCCTTAGGATTGGCGGCTACCGTGTTCAGGGCCATAAAAGCAATCTCTTCCAGAATGACAGCGTTGTGAGCAGCCTCGGCGGGCGACCTGCCCCAGCAAAATGGGGCGTGACCCGCAACGAGCACGCCGGGAGTGTGGAGCGGATCGCGCTTTCCCAGGCAGTGGACAATCGCTAAGCCCGTGTGGAGTTCGTAGTCCTTGCGGATTTCGGCCGGGGACAGCGGCCGAGTGACGGGCACGGCCCCGTGAAAGTAGTCGGCGTGCGTGGTGCCAAAACAGGGGATTTCGAGCTGGGCTTGCGACCAGGATGTGGCGGCGCGCGAATGCGTGTGAGCGACTCCACCGATCGCCGCGAACGATTTGTAGAGCACGAGGTGCGTCGGCAAATCAGAGGAGGGGCGCAGGTTGCCTTCGACGATCACTCCATCGAGGTCGACGACGACCATGTCTTCGGGTTTCATGGTTTCGTACGGGACGCCACTCGGTTTGATGACGACCAGGCCCTCTTCGCGGGAGATTCCGCTGGCATTACCGAAGGTATAGAGGACGAGGCCGCGGCGAACCAATTCGAGGTTGGCGTCGAGAACGGCTTCACGGAGTTTAATCAGCTTCATGCGTGGCCTCTTGCGAGTGCCGCCGTTCGCCTCAAGGCTGGGAGGACTTGACCGACGGAGACGGCAGCAGCGTCGCTCTTTCCAAAGCCAAAATAGAGCTCGCGGTACAAGGAATAGAGTTCCGCGTACACTTTCGCAGCCTTCGGATCAGGTTCGACGACGCGATACTTTGGGCAGAGAGCCTCCTGGGCCGATTCGATGTCGGGGAATGCTCCCGCAGCCAGTGCGGCGAAGATGGCGGAGCCGAGGCTGGTGACCTCGGACTGCGGGATCAGCACAGGCTTGTTCAAGACGTTTGCATAGACGCGGTTGAGAACCTCATTTTTCTGGGGAATGCCGCCGGCGTTGATCACGCGGTGAATGGGCACGCCGTGCTGTTCCATGCGCTCGAAGATCACGCGGGTGTGGAAGGCAGTGCCTTCAATGGCCGCGAAGAGTTCGTCCTGTGCGGAATGGGTGAGATTCCAGCCGAGTGTGACACCGCCGAGTTCAGGGTTGACCAGCACGGTGCGATCCCCGTTATCCCAGGTGAGGCGGAGGAGGCCGGTCTGGCCAGGGTGAAACTCGTCGAGGCCAGCGGAAAGATCCGCGATGGATTTTCCGGCGCGCCGGGCGATGGCTTCGAAGATATCGCCTGTAGCGGAGAGCCCCGCCTCAACGCCGGTTTTCCCAGGATGGACAGAACCGGGAACAACACCACAGACGCCGGGAATCAGACGCGTCTTGTCGCTCATGGCGATGATGCAGGTGGATGTTCCGACTACGTTGACGACATCGCCGGTGCGGGCGCCGGCGCCGATGGCGTCCCAATGGGCGTCGAAGGCGCCCACGGGAATGGGAATGCCAGGGCAAAGACCGAGTTTTGCGGCCCAGTCGGGATGGAGCGAGCCTGCAATTTTGTCACTCGTCTCGTAACGGCCGTTGAGCTTGGCGCGTACACCCTGAAGAAGAGGATCGACAGCGACGAGGAAGTCTTCCGGCGGCAAGTCGCCCAGGGAACGGTTCCAAAGCCACTTGTGACCCATGGCGCAGATGGAGCGAGGCGCCTGGGCCGGATCGGTGAGCCCGCAAAGCACGGCGACCACCATATCGCAATGCTCGAAAGCGGTGACGAAGCGGGAGCGCTTCTCCGGATTGTGACGGAGCCAGTGGAGCAGCTTGGAGAAGCCCCACTCGGAGGAATACGTGCCGCCGCACCAGTCGATGACTTCCAGCTTACGCTCTTGGGCAGTTTTGGTGATGAGAGCGGCTTCCTGCCAGGAGCGGTGGTCGCACCAAAGATAGTACTCGTTAAGCGGCTGGAGCTTTTCGCCAACGGGTATGACGCTGGAGCCGGTGGTGTCGATGGCGAGTGAGGCAACTTGATCGCCCGCCACACGCGCAGCAGCTAGGGCGCGCCGCATTGCCTCCGCGAGAGCGCGCATGTGATCCTCATGGCTCTGCGTGGCATAGTCGGGATCCTCTTTTTTGCGATGGAGAGGATATTCCGAGATGCCAGAGCCTAACCGGCCGCGTATCGTGTCCACTAGGGTGACGCGCACGCTGAGAGTGCCAAAATCCACGCCTGCGACGATGGCCATGGGTTCGTTTCCTTCCGCAGAGGCTCAGAGCTAGGCCATGTGGGCGTACATATCCCAGCCGAAATAGCGCGTGGCGGCTTCATGAACAGCTGGCGCAACGGAAGAGAAATTGGCTGCGACATGATGTTCGAAACCGTTTTCGCAGATGTAGTGAAGCAGTTTCTGCAGACCGGGAATCTCGACAACACCTGCGCCACCGAACGTATCGAGCGGATCGTCGGTGAAACGGCCGCTGCCGGAATAGCCGCGGATCCTGCCGCAAATATCGTCTGTCGAGAAACGCACAAAACTCATCGGACCGGACTTTACGCGGCCGACGCAGGTTCCGAAGGTATTTTCCTTGCCCACCGTGCCGGCAATGATCTCCTGGAAGTCCATACGCACGTTCAGGAAAAAGTGTTTCGGCAAATTGCTGCAATGGAAGCAGACCGCCTTGTTCGGGTCGTTGCCGTAGTTGTTGTTCCAGTCGAGGAGGGCGCTGGGAGTTTCAGACGCAAGCTGAAGAGCATGCATGCCGAGGACGCCGCAGACGTCGACTTCGCACGCGCTCGAAAGCAGGGAGTCGCTCATCATGCTCATCAGTGTGCAGGGGACGATGCCGAGATTTTCTTCGAGTGAAGTCCAACACTGCACGGCGCTGATTTGCACGTCCGTGGCTTTCATCCACTGATCAACGACGGCACCCAGTTTGGCCATTTTGAGAAGTGCGGGCTGGGGCGTATCACCGGTGGTGACATAGTGTTTGATGGATTGCAGCTTCTGCACCGCGGCATCATCGGTGTCTTTCATCCGGCCGATGCGGCCGAGCACTTCGGACAGGTCGAGAGTTTCGACAGAGATGCCGTTCGTTTCGAGGAGTTTTTCGCTGTAACGCACGGTATTGAACGCCGTGGGACGCGCGCCGATGGCGCCGATGCGAAGGTTGTGGAGTCCCTTGACCACGCGACAAACGGCCGCGAACCACTCCAAATCCTTCGTGAATTCGGGCGCGTCCGGCGCTTCCGTGTGCAGCGTCGTCAGGGAGTACGGGATGCCGTACTGTTTGAGGTTGTTGCAGGCGGACATCTTTCCGCAGAAGCTGTCACGGCGATGGGTGATGAGCATTTTGCCGGGCGTGTCCGGGGTGGCCTGGACAAGCACGGGGACATTCAAGCGGGCGAGTCGCAAGGTGTCCGCAATGGCACGCTCGTCGCCGAAATTGGGCAGCGTGACGATGATGCCATCGATGGCGTCGGCCTTGGAGCGAAAGAGCGCTGCGCATCGCTTGGCTTCGTCGTGGGTTTCCACCGCGCCGTACTTGCTCTGTTCCGGCGTGAGCGCAACGACATCGTATCCCGCTTTCTGCAGCACCTGGATCATTTCTTCGCGGCCCGATTTCGCCAGGTGATCCGGAAAAAAGCCGCGATTCCCGACAATCAACCCGATTGTCATTTTTCTTTTGTTGGTCATGATGAGCTCCGAGACTTCAAATTCCTTCAGCCGCGGCCTTTCCCCGGCGCGTAGTAGAGGGAATAGACCGCGCCCAGAACCGTGAGAACGGCGCCCCACCAAATGCTGGCGTGGAGATCAAATAAAACGACCGGAGCTTGAGGCGGGTGAAACAATTCATAGATGCCCGAGGCCAATATCAGCACGCCGTTCACCAAGAGGGAAATGCCAATGAAGAACCAAATTGAAATTGATCCGCCAGGTTTCATATCGCCTCACCAAAAAATGATATTCAGGACCACGAAAATGGTCCCAACCACGACGGCCCAGAACCAGGGCCGGTGCAACGTCGAAGCGTAACTTTCGGAAGGGATTTCGGTGGCGCCGTAGACCAGGCCATTGAGTTCGGCCTTGGACTTCGGCTTGGTGAACATGCTGACAAGCACGGTAACTACGATGCAGAGGAGACAAGACCACAGCGCCCGAAACATGTTCTGAGCCTGGTCCTGGGCATGAGGTGAGAGGGCCACATACCGGACCGCGCCGGAATCGACTTTGACCCAGGTGTACATGCCGATGGAAGACAACGTCCCGGCAAACAGCCCCCAGAAACCACCGGCCGCTGTGGCCCGTTTCCACAACATGCCGAGCAGAACGGTGCCGAACAAGGGAGCAATAAAGAAACTGAAGAGCGCCTGGACGTAGTCCATGATGCTCTGCGCTTGCATTACGAGGTAGGCGGTGCCGATGCTGACGGCCATTCCAATCAGCGTGCACCAGCGGCCCATGCGTACTTTCGTGATGTCGGACGCCTTTTTGTTGATTAAGGCACCATAGATGTCATAGGTCCACACCGTAGCAAAGGCGCTGACGTTGCCGGCCATGCCAGACATAAATCCGGCAATCAGGGCGGTTATACCGAGGCCCAGCAGACCGGGGCCGCAATAGCGCGCTAGCATCAGGGGCAAGACCTCGTCGAAGCCATGGAGGCCCTGAGCCCTGCCCGCGTCCGACCAGGCCAAGTTGCCAGGCACAAGCCGCAGCAAGGAACCCGTATGCGGATCTCGGAGCAACGCCAGACCCAACAAGCCCGGAAGGATGACAATGAAGGGAACCATCATCTTGAACGCAGCGCCAATAATGGGAGCGAGCTTGGCCGAGCGCAGGTCTTTCGCGGAGAGCACGCGCTGAACGACTAGAAAATCAGTGGTCCAGTAGCCCATAGAGATAACCGCGCCCAATCCAAAGACGATACCTACCCAGTTGATGCCCATGGGGTTCTTGCTAAAGTCGCCCAGGGTGGACCACAAATGCGTGTACGCACCGGGATTGGCCACGTTTTGCTCGGAGAGATTCTGTAGGATGCGCATCTTCAGGCCGCTCCAGCCGCCCGCTTCCACAAGTCCCAGAATCGGGATCAGTAGAGCGCCGGCCCAGATCAGGAAGAATTGCAGAACCTCATTGAAAATGGCAGAGCGCAAGCCTCCCAAGGCGACATAGATGGCCACAGTGATGGAGGAAACCCAGATGCTGAAATGAATGTCCCATCCCAGGACTACGCGCATGACCACAGCCATGGCATACATGTTGATGCCGCTCATGAGCACGGTCATGAAGGCGAACGAAATCGAGGACAAGGCCTGGCTGGCCGGACCAAAGCGGAGTTTCAGATAACCGGGAACGGAGTGAGTCTTGCAGATGTGATAGAACGGCATCATCACCAATGCAAGAAACAGCATCGCGGGTATGGCGCCGATCCAATACCAATGAGCCGCGAGGATGCCGTATTTGTAGGCATTTCCCGCCCAGCCCATGAGTTCGAGCGACCCCAGGTTCGCGGATAGAAACGCCAAGCCAGCCACCCAGGCAGTCATTTCGCGGCCCGCCATGAAGAAGTCTTCGCCGGTGTTGGCCTGTTCTTTGAGATAGAAGCCGATGGCCAGCACGAGAGCAAAATAAAAGATGATGATCACGAGGTCGACTGTGGAAAGATGCACCAGCCGCTGAGCATCGAGTAATGCAAAGGCAGTTGTCATGATCGTGTTAGCGGTTCTCCTGTCCGGGATTGAGAAAATACGTTCCCTGAACTCGAATATCCACCGAAGAGCCACCGACGGGAATGCTGAAATCGCCGGGAGCGATATTCCCATCGTGCTGGGCAACATCGTAATAGGAAAAGGCACGAGTATCGAGCAAAACAGCACCGACGTTCCCTTCTTTGTCGAAAGGGTCGAACAGCCAGTTGCGGGATTTCTGCCAGAGCGAACCCATTTTCTCCTCTATTTCTCTTCCACGATGGCAACGTCCCAAGGCTGCAGTGCGATCGATTGGCCGGATGACACAAATTCTTTGGAAAGTAGAAGAGTACCCCCCGCATAGGCATAGGGCACGGTCTGGGGGGAGCTCGAATAGTTCAGATAGAAATGGATTGCTTTGCCCTGACGATTCTGGCCGTGTTTCACACGCACGTGCTCAGAAAGCGTTTGATCGGGACCGGTAACGCCAGCATCGGTCAAAACGCCAAGTAGCACGGCCTTCTGCAATTTATCACTGAGCACGGTTCCCTCGTAGGTTAGCGAACCTTTGCCGAATTCGTTTCGCGTGACGGCTGGATATTTTCCGAAGAACGGATGGTCATAGAAGGCCAGTGGTTTCGCCGTGTCGGGCACAATCATTTCCGCCCAGTCGGACACTTTGTTGTCGTCTCCAGCATGAAACGGGTCGTCCTTGAGCGGCAAGGGCTGCTTGAGCGATGAGAATTCCTGGTAGTGAAAGCCGGCAGCATCTTTGAGAGGGCCGGGCATCATTTGCCAGCGAACTGTCGAAAACTCGTTGCAGAAGCCGCTCTTAAAGGCCAAGACGAGGTGGCCACCGTTCTTCACGTAATCGGCAAGGCGGGCGAGCAGGGCATCATTTGCGATGTACAGCGGGGGCACAACGATAACCTTGTAATCAGAGAGATTCGTGCTTTCCGGAAAAACGAAATCGACGCCGATGTTCGCGTGATACAGGGAGGAGTACATCTGGTGAAGCGCGGAAGAGTAATTCGCGTGATCGCTGAACTTCATAAACTCGATGCCGTGGTACGAATCGCGGCTGTAAAGTATGGCGACCTGATTTTTGATGCGCAGGTCGACAATCTCCGGTGCGATGCGATGCAACTCGTGCGCGGTGCGGCTGACTTCTTCGTAGGGGCGGCCCGGCTGGAGGTCGTGGCCGAGGACGCCCTTCCAGTAGGTTTCCTGGCCGTAGTGCAGGGAATGCCAGTGCCAGTATTCGACCATGTTTGCGCCGGAGGAGATGTGCGTATAGACGTCGAGGCGCATCTGGCCATCATAAGGCGGAAATTGACGTTTGGAGTCCCAGCCAATGGCTTCGGCATTGGTCTCGGTGATGAGGTAATTGGTATGTTTCAGCGAGCGCGAGTAGTCGCCCTGATAGGAGGACGTTTCGCCATCGAAGTCGTCCTGGGTGCCGTGATATGGGTTGGCCGCGACGATATCGAGACTCCGCGCGACTTCCAGTTCATCCACTTCGGGGCGTGGCGGTGAGGCAAAGTCATGAGTGATGAATTGGTCGGAACGCTTATACTCGTTGACCAGTTTGGCCTGCCAGGCGAGGAAGCCTGTGGTTTCCCATTGCGAGTAACGTTCCCACTCGAGTTTCCAGCCGGGATTGAGGATGCCATCACGCGTGGGGACTTCGTCCCAGTTGTTGAGTCGCTGTCCCCAGTAATTGAGACCCCAGTCTTTGTTCAACTCGTCTACTGTTTTGAACTCGGACTTTAGATGCTCCTTGAAACCGGCCTGGACATCCGGATTGGCGGCGCCCGCGGAGGAGGTTTCATTGTCGATCTGGTAGCCAATGACGGCGGGATTGTCCTTGTAGTGTTCGAGGATCTTTCGAATGACGCGCTCGCAGTAGAATCGGTAGGTCGCGTTCATCAGGTCTGTATTCTGACGCAGGCCGTAGTACAGATACTGGCCGCCGAGGCGTGTCACGACCATTTCAGGATGTTTCTTGTACATCCAGGCTGGAATGGAATAGGTCGGTGTGCCAAGGATCACGCGGATGCCCGCGGCGTGTAGCTTCTCAATAACAAGATCCATCCAGGCGTATTCGAATCGGCCATCTTCCGGCTCCCAAAGGCCCCAGGTCGACTCGCCGACGCGGACGACGCTGATGCCGGCTTTTTTCATCAGGGCGATGTCTTCGTCCGTCCGCTCGTAGGGCATGTATTCGGGATAGTAAGCGGCGCCGTAGAGAATCGTGTCCATCTGGTCCGGGCGGAAGGTGTCCTTCGCGGGCGGTGGGGATTGGGCGACGGCCTGGGAAATGGAAAAAACTAACAACAAGAATAACGATGTGGCACAGGAGGTTTTTTTTGCTGGGAGCAGCGCAATGAGTTTCATCCTACCTCTCTTTGTTGTATCCCGGCCCACTTTCCTTTCAACGAAGTGGATTCCCGGAGAATCAGATTGGTCTTCAGAACGTATTCGGTACCTTTCGGATTCGGAGTCTTCCTCTGCACGTCTTCGAGAAGCGCCATGAACGCGATTCGGGCCAATTCGGTTTGAGACATTTCGATGGTGGTCAACGGAGGCAACATGTACTGCGAGATACGAATGTTGTCAAATCCAATGAGCGACAGATCGCGCGGGATGACGATGTCTTCCGCGTGGCTCTTGCGCATAACGCCCATCGCGGTCATGTCGTTTGAGCAGACCACGGCGGTCGGCCTGATAGGCAACGCCAACAGTCTCGCAAAAGCTGCCTCGCCGCCTTCGAGCGTGTGATTTCCCTCCACGACCAGTTCGGAATCCGTGGGCATGCCGATCTCCGCCGTTGCCAGTAGAAAAGCGTCGCGCCGGGCGACAGCCGATTTGAGAGTCAAAGGGCCGGTGATGAACCCGATGCGTTCATGACGCAGGGCGGCCAGGTGCTGAACGGCTTGCCGGATGCCGAGAAGGTACTCGATGCGGATATTGCTCACGTGCGGGCGTTGCGGGCCCACGTCCACAAAGACCAGGGGAACTTTTCTCAATTTCAAGTCGTCGAGGAGCGACTCTTCCATACCGAAAGTCATCACGGCCACGCCTTCCACGCGATGCTCGAGCATGCGGCGCACGGCGATCTTCATGCGCTCAGTATCGTGGACGGTCGACGTCAGGAGAATCTCGTAATTGTGCGCCAGCGCGGTTTCCTCAAACACGTGGATGATTTCCGGAAAAAACGGGTTAGTGATCTCCGAAACGATTAAACCGAAAATGCGGCTGCGGCCGGAGACCAGCGCGCGCGCCTGCATACTCGGAAAATAGCCAAGCTCATCGACGGCCTTCCACACGCGCTTGGCGAGTTGCGGCTTCACAGTAGGCACCCGATTCATGGTGCGCGATACCGTTGCCGTGGAAACTCTGGCCCGCTTGGCGATTTCACGGATATTCATTGGTCACGGCAGTGTGAACTTTGCACCGCTCCTCGATCCAAAGCTGCACATTTGTCCAGCAAGGTGCCGAAGAAATCCTTGCCGCCATTGTTGGGGACGGAAATTCCGCTTTGCCTGGAACTCGAATCCTTCCGCAAGGCGTAGCCCTGAAGAGTTTCGCGGCCGATCTTGCCTTTTCCACGCGCGACAAAGGAGGGATCCACGGTCAAAGCGTGCGGATCTTCTTCAGGGGTGATGTGTCCGAAATAGACGTTGGCGTCGAATTTGTTGTCTTGGCTTTCACCCAGGCCGGGCGCGGAAGTGTGCGCGCCGTCGGGAGCCCGGGAAACCGCGTGGCCAATTTTGGCATGGCCTGCACTGTAGAAAACGTTGTTGTAGAATGCAGCGTCGATTGACCAGCCATCCCAATCGGTGAACAGGATGGCGTCCATCGTCTGCTCGGGGCCGACATAGATCGTGTTGTTGTAAATCAGCGTGTTCTGCACCGGACCAGAGATTGTGATGCCGCGATGTCGGTCGCTTTGGCTAATGTTATACCGCACAACCGTACCCACATTGCCAGCACTATCTGAATCTCTCTGGCCACCGTCGTTGCAAATCAACAGAAAGCCCCCGTCATTATCGTGGCTGTAGTTGTACTGGATGAGCGTGTTGCGGCTGTTCCAGTCGGAATCAAAACCTTCGCCGTCGCGCTGCCCTTTGGTGCCATAAGCTTCGTTGAACTGAATGACGGAGTTATCGGCGCTCCAGGTCCAAATGGCGACGTTGTAGCCTTCGGAGCGCTGATTGGCGTGGGCGACAACGTTTTTCTCAAGGAGAGCGCCATCGGCAACGGCGATCATGATGCCGTCGCCACCGATGTCGCGAAGCTTGTTGCCGCGCACGACGACGCCAAGGCTGGGGTACCACTGGAAGCGTTGCCAGCGGTCGGACCAACTCGAAACGCCGTTGCGGTCGGTGTGATAGACCTCGTTGTCTTCGATAAGGACATCGACAAAGCGGCTGGGCTTTTCCTTGCCCTCGGCGGTAAAGAGGATTCCCCCGTTTTGTTTGGATTCATCGCGGCCGGAGACGTCATGAACGGTCATTCGCCGGACAATCAAGTGATGAACTTCGCCGAAATTTTCGACGGCGAGATGAATTCCCCGCCGGATGCTCTTGATTGGGCCGGAGTTCGTGACCTCGAGGTCCTCAATTTCCCAGTATTCCTGGTTCTTAAGCAGAACAGCATCCTCAACGATACCATTGCCCCGAATGATTGGTTTTCCACCGCCGCCGTACTTCCCGATGCGGATCGGGTGATCGGCGGTGCCGGAACCTTTGGGCCAAAGTTGCCCGTCCCAGACGGAGCCTGCCCTGAAGAGGATGGTGTCTGAAGACTGGAAAGTGGTGCCGTTTATCTTGTTCAGCGTTTTCCAGGCACTATCCGGACTCGTACCTTTGTTTGCATCGTTTCCCAAGAGGGCATCGACGTAGTAGTCGGTGGCGGCGGGCCTGGCTGCTGCCGGCAAACAACAAAGGAGTACCAACCATGGTGCTATTTGAACTGGATTCCATCGACGCAATGCACGGTTCGTATTCATGAGATTGCTGGGGCTGAGCTAATTTCTTTGCCTGGCGATACAGATTCGCGATTGCACTCTGTTTCACGAATCCCTCAATGGCCAGTAAAACGAAGCGATCCGTTGCACCACGGATCGCCCCGCCAAGCGCCGGGCTCTAGAAAGTGAACCGGACTCCAAACTGACCGGTCCGCGGGCTGCTATTCACACCCGTAACCGCGGCGAAATTCGCATCACCGACGTTGGTCGGCGGCGTACCACCGCATCCGAGGATGCTGTAATAGTGTCGGTTGAACAGGTTGTAGAATTCCACGCGCATGGACAGTTGATATCTCCCGTCTGCGCCGAAAGAAAGGTACTTGAGCAAACTGGCGTTTTCGTTGGCTTGACCTGGGCAGCGCAAGGCGGAGTCGTAAGCTCCCGCAGATCCCAGGTTCACGACCGAGCCATCGACGCTGACCGGCGCGGTCGCAACCGACTTCGCAAAGTATGGGTAATAGTAGTTGGAACCCGGTGTTCCAGCTTGGACCCCGGAGAACCCACTTGGACTAAATGGTCCAAACGCACCGGTGGGATTGAAATCGGGGTAGAAGGTACCCCAAATGGGATAAAAGGGTTCGTTAATCCCAATATGAATAGGTTGGCCGGAGTAATACGACACGAGACCGCTGACCTGCCATCCACCAACCAACCCGTTCACAAAGCCCCCACTGTTGGAAAGCCACTTCTGGCCCCTCCCGAATGGCAGTTGGTAAGTTACATAGCCCTTGACGACATGAGTCAAGTCGTAACCCGTAAGTGAGTTGGCTGCGGCCGATATATTGCCGAAGTCTTGTACTGGTGTGTAGTAAGCGTTGTACTCCTGCTGGGACGTGTACGTATCGCCGCGCTGGCGTGACCACGTGTAGTTCAGATCCATGGTCAACCCGTGGCCGGTGCGTTTCACAAGGTCAACCACCGCAGAATTGTAGGAGGTCTGTCCGATCGGCAACCCCACATAGTACAAGTCGTAGTAATACCAGATTGAAGTCGACCAATTGGCTAGCTGTGGGCTCGGCGCAAGCGCGGCCAAAGCCGGTCCATAAAAGTTATCGTAAGGGCACGTAATGCCCACATATGGCGAGCCATATCCGTACCCGTTTAGTAGCGGGTCTCCCTTTGTGCAGTTGGCATTGAATTGCCAACTGCTGTAGTCCCCATATGGAACAAGTCCTGGATTGTCCTTCTCTACCTGCAGGAATTTGGATGCTGATGGTTCATTCCACGCGAGTGCGGTATCCGGGAGGTGATGTCCGCGATTTCCGACGTAAGCAACTTCCAATCGTGTCTCGGGTGTCAATTCGTACTGAATCCCGATGTTGTATGTATCGGTAAAGCCGGGCATCAGGGAATGTGGATCCGTGTAGACGAGTCCAAAGAAGGAACTGGGATCGACATCCGTGCTGCCTGGTACGAATACGCCAGGATAGCCGCTGTCCCAGTTGAACGGCGTGCTCACACTATTTGTGCCCTTGTATTGAGGCGCAAAGGCGTTCGGCGTTCCATCGAACTGAGGAGCGTTGGGAGGCAGCAGAGTGAGGCTGAACGAACCGCGAACAACCCACTTCCTGGCCGGAGAATAAGCGAAGCCGATTTGCGGCCCAAAGCCATCCCCGTACTCTTTCTTCTCAAAGCTGTCCCCGGATCCGGTAGCGAAGACGAGTTTTCCGGGATACCCGTACGTGGGATCGATCTGGGTCAGGTCATAATTGGCCCAATGACCGTATTTTTCGTGGAAGCGCCAGGAATATTGCCAGCGGAGGCCGGCGGTCAGAGTCAATTTGGGGTTGACCTTGTAGCTGTCCTGGGCAAACAGCGCCAGTGACTTTCTCCTCCCATACAAGTCAAATGCAGTGGTCTGGCCGGCATTGGATACGTCACCGAGCAAGAAGGTGGCGAAACCGAATCCCGCTTGTCCGTTAAAGCCACCGGCCGTGGTGTTGGGAAGGAAGTTAAAACTGTCCGCGCCAGATCCGCTATGGCTATTCACCTGATAGGCCCAGAAATCACCGCCGAATGACATCGTGTGGCGACCCTTTGTCCAGGTCAGGTTGTCGCTGGTAATGAAGGTTCCGGCTGTAAAAAACCCCTGCCATTGGTTCCCAATCGACGTCATCTGGTAGCCGTTGACTGACGCTCCATAGGAGATAACAGGGAAATTGTCCACTCCGGTTGATCCAAAGCCCAAAGCAGAATTCCAGTCCGTTCCGGAGGAAGCCGCGGAGCTTCCATTCCAATACCAGTTGAACGTCTCATTGAACACGTTCACTACGTTGGGAGTAAAGGTGTGGGCCTCGCTGACTCGGAATTGGTTTCCTTTGACGACTTGAATGCGCGCGTTCGCAAGCGGCCCTCCGTCCGTCGATCCGCTCTCCCAGATTCCTCCGCTATCCAGCAAGGTGCGCGGCCGATTGTTCAGAATCCACGAACCAGACAGCTTGTCTTTGGAGGTCAGCGTGTAATCGAGCTTGACCACCGCCTGGTTTGGCGTTTGGTCCGGTGAGTTGCTTATGGGGAATCGGTTGTTGCCGTTGAGCCCTGGCTGCCCCGGCGCATAATCCTTTTGATAAATGGCAACGATCTTCTGAGCCACGGTACTGAATCGGTTTGAGGGAATGATGTTTCCCGGAAACACGTCACCGGTCTGCGGGTCGACGATGGCTCCCTTGTAGATCGTATTTCCCGCGCTGTCGGTTCCTAGAATTGTAGTCGTATCCAGCAAAGCGCTGAAATCTCCTTTGAGCATGTCGGTGGTGGGCACGAACTGTGTGTAAGACCCCAGCGTAAAATCGGACTGCGTGTAACGTTCGAAGGCGCCAAAAAAGAACAATTTGTCTTTGCGAATGGGGCCGCCAATACTTGCTCCATAGTCCCAGGCTCGGGCTTTCGACTTCGGCTCTCCGGTAAGATTGTTCGTCCAGGTATTGGCATCCAGAAACTCGTTGTGGCCGTAGCCAAATAGAGAACCGTGGAACTGATTTGTTCCGGACTTCAGCGTAAAGCTCATGACTCCGCCATTGGTGATGGCAGCGGCAGAATCCAGGCCAGTGGTTTGCGCTTGTAGCTCTTGCACCGCCTCCATGCTGGGTCCGGTCTCCATGGAATCGCCTCGAATGGAGGAGGTTCCGGAGGTGCCGTCGATGGTGTAGTCCTTGGTGAACCACTGGGAGCCATTCACCACCGCTCCATAGGGACTGCTGATCGGGGAATATCCCGGAGTCAGGGCGACGGCGAAGTTTTCGATAAACCGGCCGCCTCCATAGATGCTGAGCGGCAAATCCGTAGCAACCTTGCCGTTCATGTTGGTGCCGATGGCGACGCTCTCGCTGTCCAGCACAGGGGCCTCCGTGGTGACAGTGATGTTTTCGGTAACCGCACCGACCGACATGGTTACGTTGATGCCCGCCACCTGTGTGGAAATGAGGGTGACGGAAGGCCGCACAATCTCCTTGAATCCTGTCTTCCGAAACGTGAACGCATAGGTTCCCGGGGGCAGGTTCGGCACAAGATAGATGCCGTCGTCATTGCTGAAGGCTGTGGTTTCCACGTTGGTGTCCACATTGCGCGCGGTCACCTCGACGCCCGCGATGACCCCACCGCTAGTGTCGGTAACCGTGCCAGTGACGCTGGCACGATTGGCCTGACTGGAAGCGCCATGGGCACAGAGAAGAAGAATCAAAGAACACTCGCAAAATCGAGCGAGTCCTGTTGACAGCGCTTTCATGCTGATCTCCCTCCGCTAAGGGCTCAAGTAAGCGTTTACTTCTTAAGCCGACGAGAAAAAGACGACCCACTTCCCGAAATTTATCCCAGAAGCTATGCCACAGAATTGCGAATGTCAAGGGTAATGAAAAGGAAACTGCACTTTTTTCGATGCATCACCCCGGCATTCCTGCAGGCCTTGTGTGGCCTAGGAGCGCCTTCGCTCATCGAATTGAGCTACTTGCGTAAACGTTTACCCAATGAAATGGGCCAGAATGGAAGGCGCGCCAGGCCACGGAAGCCTTCCTGGCCTGGATACCCAGCGAGGGGTGCGCGAACCGGGTCGGTCAACAGGTGCCGCTAGAAATTTTCAGTAGGTCACGGAATAAAGGTAGGCCTCCAGCTTGACGGGGGCCTGCTCCCCTGAGGAACAACGAATCATAATGGGCGTGGAACTAGTCAGGTCCTTGTGATGGATTTCTCCCGCTCCCCAGGAAAGGCCGCTCCATATGACTTTGTCGTATTGGATTTCGATGGGAAGAGGCTTGCCGTCTTGCTTTGCGGCGATTCTCAAGACAGTGGCGACGGACTTGCCGTTAGGGGGACCTCCGGGCCAGCTGCGCATAATGTTTCCGTTCTCGTCCCGTTGCTGAAACAGGATCCGCAAGTCGCCTTGAGTCGGAGGCTGGACCGTGGCCTGAATCACATTCTTCCCTCCGTTTTGGAATTTGGCTTCCACAGATTCGATCGCCCGGGGAATCACCACGTCTTGCTGCACGCCGAAATCAAACGCCGGATTGGCGTAGCGCCCGAAGCCAACTGCAGCCATCTGGCCCGGCCCGAGGGTGATACGCTGTCCATTTAAAACGGGAGTGAACCCCGCATCGCGGAAGATAATCCGGCCGGTGCCGAGCGGGTTCTGCGCGCGAGAGAGGCTGGGGAGTTCCAGGTCCCGCATTGCCTGTGCGGGATTGACGACGGTGTAGACCGCGCCGGAGGAGTCGAGCGATCCGAACCCGTAAGGTTCCACGTTTCCGGGAATGCCGCCAAATGTTTTTGTGCGCCCCTCGGCCAGTAGTTTTTCGAACAGTCGCTGCGCTCGCGCAAACCAACGTGTCTTTTCCGCATCCAGGAATTCGAGATTGCCGTGGATGGTGTTCACCCAACCGCCTCGCGCCATCATGCCCCAGAGCATGCCTTTCCACGCGTTTGTCTTGCGGTAATAGATGGTGCCTGTGTCGCCGATCATCATGCCCGTGGAATCGATGCGTTCGAGCGGCAAGCCGCTTTGTTGGTAACGGCGTACCATGTGATCGCTGTAAATGTCCATCGAACGCCAGAAATTCGTCTCCGGCACATCTGACGGGCGTGGGTCGCCGGAATAAATGGAGTCGAAGACCTCGAGCCAGCGCAGGTCGATGGGATTGCGGAAGGGAAACTGACCAGCGGTCGATTCCATGTCGCCTCCGAAGCCGTTGAAGGCCACGAGCATCACATCGCGGTTTTTCAGGCGGAAACGCTGAAGGGCTTTGCGAAACGCCTCCTGATTGAGGTGGCGGATTTCCTGCTTGGTATAGGCGTTCTCGCGCGCATGCGTGACCGCATCGAAATCCACAAAATCAAATTTGTACATGCGGATGCCGCGGTCATACCAATACTGAAGAACGTCCATAAAGTCGGACAAGAAACCACCTTCGGAAAAAGACATGGAGCCGCCTTTGGCATTGAGGGAGTCTTTCCACTGCGGCGCGGCGTTGATTTTGACGAGGGTGTTGGTGCTGAACCACAGGCCAGGCTTCAGACCATTCTTCCGGCAGGCGGCGATCCAGCGATCCGGACCATCCGGCCAATTCGGTGCCCGCCACTTTCGGTACGCGCCGTCCGGATCGAACCAGAAGGCGTCCATCATGTAGTAGTCGAAATGCACGCCGTGCTTCTGGAGACGGACGATTTCGTCCAGTTCCCTCATGGCAAGCTGTTCGGTGAGAGGAATATTGTCGGAGAGTTCGTCGTAGGAGGACCAATTGTTGTAGACCCACACGGGATCGTGGAGCAGAGTCTCGTCAAGTTTGCCGGGGTCCCAAGCCTGATCATGGATAGGTGTCTGTGGTGAAGAAAAGTTTTGGCCCGTAATTTGGCAAAGACCAAGAGCGCAGAAAAATGTAACCACTCCCAGATTTCGCAGGCGGGCTATGTTCATGCTTGTGTTCATGCCGCGTTCCAAAAACAGTTAGCGTTTCGAAAAAGTGGCGCCGGGCCAATCGTCGGTGCGAAACGGGGAAGCGGGCAAGCCTTCGCTATTAAACAGGTTGCACTCCGGGCTGTCCGTCCAGGCATAGCGGACCGACACGGGCGCTGCGACCTCAGGACTTGAGACGACGACGGCGTCGCCGTCGATGCGCGCCGTGGCGCGAACAAACTTTTTGTCCGTGCCGGCAATAGCAAAGCCTTGCAGGGTGTCGCCGTGGGCTTGTAGTCCAGTTCCCACGTGCTGGAAGGAAATCCGGACTTCCTGGCCATCAATGCGCGCACTTTCGTAGAGTGGTCCGGAGTATTCCAATTTCTTGCCATAGGTCGTGGCCAGCGCCCAGAGCGCGAGACGTTGACCGATTTCCGCCTTGCGCGGAGGATGCAGGTTCCAGGATTCCCCAGTATCGATGGCGACGGCGAGGCCAGTATTGGTCACGGTTTTCGCCGTCAAGAACTGTGCTTCGCGCAGTTCGGCCCACCAGGAATCCCCAAATTCCGATTTGTTCCCAAAATTCGGCAGTTGCACGATCAAAAAGGGAAAGTCCCCGCCTTTCCAGGCAGCTCGCCACCCATGGATCATCGCGGGCAGCAAGGTCCGATACTGAAAAGCGCGTTGCGCATTGCTCTCGCCTTGGTACCAGATAGCGCCCCGGACGCGGTAACCCAGCAGGGGAGTGATCATGCCTTCGTAGAGTCCGGAAGGAGGGCGCGGAGGGTTCGGCAAATCGGTCATGGCGGAAATGTAGAATCCGGAAATCTGATCCAGGGTGAGTTTTTGAACCACACCCCAGCCCTGCTGTTTCAAATCCTTGAACCAGATGACGAACTCTTTCCACTCGGAAGTTGCCTTTTGCAGCAAGCTGCCGTAATCGTCGTAGTCGGAAATGGTAGGCTGAAGCGTGCGAAAAAGAAATGAGCCGTTGCCGCGGGCCCAGAATTTGACGCCGGCAAATCCGGAAAGGTCCACTGGTGTGTCATCCGGCCGCAGGCGGAGGTCCCAGCGCGAATCGGTCGTGTTGTCCAGGGTACCGGATATTCTTGCAGCGTATCCTTTGTTTCCGCGCCCCGGCGAGATCAGCTCAAAGGCGGTATCCGGCCCCCCTTTCCAACCGTAAGACCAGGTGCCACCCATCGAATCACGCGAGGAGCCATCATCAAAATTGCTGATGGGCGTGCCGGAGGAATCCGTCTTGGCGGGAATCAGTTCGAAGTCATCGAACTCGAGAGAGAAGGGGCGCGGGCGTGCGGCATAGGCCTTTGCCTCGGCGGAAGTGGAGTCCCAGCGGGACGCGATCGGCTGCAGCACGGGATCCCGGCGCATGGACTCCATGTCTGTCCATTCCTCCGCAGCAGTGCCGGGCCAAGCGCTAAGGATGACGCCGACAGGAACTCCGAGGCTCCGGCGCAAGTCACGCGCGAAAAAATAGGCAACTGCGGAGAAGTCCTTGGCGGTGTCGCTGGAACAAATCTCCCAGGCCGCCGGGAGAGTATCGGTCTGTGGTTCGAGAGCAATTTTCCGCGGCACGGTGAAGAATCGAAGGCCTGGGTCAAGGAGCTTCAAAAGTTCCTCCGGACCACCGGCGGCGGTCGCAAGGGGGTAGGTCATATTGGATTGACCGGAAGCGACCCAAACTTCGCCGAACATCACATCCTTGAAGCGAAGTGTAGTTTTGCCTCGAACTTCGAGGGCAAAGGGGCCGCCCGCAGAATGTGGCGGCAGCGTGACGGCCCAGCGGCCGTACGCGGAGGCGCCGGACTGACGAGAGATGCCGTCCAACACTACTTCGATGGACTCGCCGGGTTCTGCCCATCCCCAAATGCGCACTTCGGCGTCGCGTTGCAGGACCATATGGTCGCTGAAGAGATGGGAAAGGCGCGGTTCCGCGTAGAGCTTCGGAACGAAAGCCAAAAAAGAAAGGAGAAGGAGTGTGCGACTGAGGTGCGTCTTGCAGATGCCGACATGTTTTCGCATGGTTTATCCCGAAGTACGCAGATGCGCTTGTCCAAGGGCGACAGAGCGCGGAATCATCGAACGCCGAACTTAAGAACCGTGGCCGACCGGAAAGTCTCTCCG
>Ga0335077_10001473_pt1 | contig 27960 bp, 26 predicted proteins | sample Lox_Sample_31_FD_207151 | JGI IMG/M metagenome (GOLD analysis project Ga0335077, IMG submission 207151) | Soil microbial communities from Loxahatchee National Wildlife Refuge, Florida, United States - Lox_Sample_3.1 | ecosystem: Environmental > Terrestrial > Soil > Wetlands | place: USA... | reverse complement strand
CAGCAGCGATTGCGCGAACTGGCCATCGGCTATTTTGGCGCCAGCACGGGCGCAGCGGCGGCGCTCAGGGCTGCAGCTGCGCTTCCCGACCGCATCCATGCCGTGGTATCACGCGGCGGCAGGCCGGATCTGGCAATGGCGGATCTGCCGGAGGTGCGCGCGCCCACCCTGCTCATCGTCGGCGGCGCTGACTGGCAGGTGCTTGAGTTGAACCGCCAGGCGCACGCCCGCCTCAATGCGGTGAAATCGCTTGAAGTCGTTCCGAACGCCACCCACCTTTTCGAGGAGCCCGGCGCTCTTGAACAGGTGGCGCTTCTCGCCGGCGCCTGGTTCCGCAAATATCTGGGGAAGACAGCGGCGCCATCGTGAATCGTGAATATCGCGCGGCCGATTCAAACCGGGGACTCGCGGCCAAAGTCGACCGGCTGCGGCAGCCGCAGGCGTACGCGGATCGGCCAGACGCCGTTATCGTCATCGAAACGCACATGTCGTGGGTGTTCCTGGAGGGACATTTCGCTTACAAGCTGAAAAAGCCGGTGCGCGAGCCGTTTCTCGATTACAGCACCCTGCAATTGCGCGAACATTATTGCCATGAAGAAGTACGCCTGAACCGGCGTCTTGCTCCCGGCGTTTATCAGGGAGTGGTGCCGCTCACGAAAGACGCGGGCGGGCAGCTGCAACTCGACGGCAAGGGCGAGGTCGTTGAATGGCTGGTGAAGATGCGACGGCTGCATCGTGACGACATGCTGGACAACGTCATTCGGGACCGGGCTCCGCCGGAAGGGCAGATCCGCCGCATCGGTGAAATGCTGGCGGCCTTCTACCGGGAGCAGCCCGCGGTCGGCATGAGCGGAGAGGATTACAGCCGGCGCTGCGAGGCGGCGGTGCTGCTGAATCAGGGGCTGTTGTCCGATCCCCTGCTCGAACTGCCCCACGATCAGATTAACGCCGTCCACGCCGCCCTGCTGTCCGTGTTGCGGCGGGCACGGAACCAGTTTGCCGCGCGCGCCGCCCGGATCGTCGAGGGCCACGGTGATCTGCGTCCGGAGCACATTTGCCTGGAAACGCCACCCGTGATTTTTGATCGGCTCGAGTTCAACCGAGAATTCCGGCTGCTGGATCCCGTGGACGAATTGTCCTATCTGGCGATGGAATGCGAGCGCTTCGGCCGGGCCGAAATCGGTGGCCGGGTGCTGGATATTTATGCCGAATACGCCGGCGATCAGCCCCCATCAATGGTCCGCGAGTATTACATGGCCTACCGCGCCAGCCTGCGCGCGCGACTTTCGGCCATGCACATCCGCGATCGTCCCCGCACCGCCTGGCCCCGCTGGTTGACGCAGGCGGGAAACTATCTGCGGATCGCGCAGGAGCATTGCCGCGCCTTTTCCAATTGCCAGGCATCATGAGAACGAAAAAATTCATCAAATGGCACGATCAAGGCCTCATCTTGATGAGTCTCCGGGCCTTTGATCGGCATATCGCAAAACGAAAACATGCCACCAATTCGATTCGTAACGGACTAAGATGATTAGCACCAGTAAATGTCAAATGACTGTGTGGGTGTCTGAGTAATATGTTCAAATCGCACGAGCTGCAGCGAGCTTATCCAAGACGGGGAGCTGTAGGTGGATGACGTTGATAATGCTGGATTTAGTCAAAATACATCGATAGATTGTGAAAAAATACTCCGGAGAGAAGGTTATGCCCCAGATTGATCAGGTAGTCGAACAGAGAATTCTGGAATATGAATCGAGACTCAAGCATATTGATGAACTCCTCAGGCGGGCCCACGGGGCATCGCCCCCGCCCGAGGTCCACGGCGAACTCGCGGAGTTAAAGGGGAAACGGGAGACGCTCGCCAACGAAGTCGAGGCATTGAAACGGAAGCCACCTGAAGACTGGCGAAAAAAGGAAATAACCTCGACGGGTCCGCTGGCGGTTTGGGACATCGTCGCGCAGCAGTTGGAGAAGCTGGTCGAACGGCTTGGGGGATGAAGCAGACACTCTCAACCCACACAATCCATCAGAGAAAAATGCCCCCAAGCTTGCCTACTGTCGGATGGATTGAGGCGGTCCATGGACCAGTGGTTGATATTGCCTGTAAGGTCCTGCCCCCGATGCATCGGGCCTTGTGCAGCAAGGTCGATCACGAAACCTACAAGTTTGAAGTTCATCAGCACCTTGACGAAACGCATGCGCGCGCGATCACCCTGCACCGTACCGCAGGGCTGCGCCGGGGCACCCCGGTGTTCGATACCGGTTCTACGCTCCGTATACCGGTTGCCCCGGAATGCTTGAACCGCCTGCTCAACGTCTTCGGTGAGCCGCTGGACGGCGCTCCGCCGATCCCCGAACAGTTATTTCATGACGTCCTTGCCAAGCCACCGCCCCTGCACGAGACGCGGGCGGCGACCGAGATACTGGAAACCGGCATCAAAGCCATCGACCTGCTCTGTCCCTTTATTCGCGGTGGCAAAACAGGGTTGTTCGGCGGTGCCGGCGTGGGCAAGACGGTGCTCATCATGGAATTCATGCATGCCATCGTGAAGCTGCATCACGGCGTGTCGGTCTTCGCCGGGGTCGGCGAACGCATCCGCGAGGGCCACGAATTGTGGCGCGAGATGGAAAGCGCCGGCGTCATGCCGCACACATTGATGGTGTTCGGACAGATGGACGAATCTCCGGGCGTGCGCTTTCGCGTCGGCATGAGCGCGCTCGCCTATGCCGAGTACCTGCGCGACAGCATGGGCAAGGAAGTCCTGTTCCTGATGGACAATGCCTACCGCTTTGTCCAGGCCGGCAGCGAAATCTCCGGCCTGCTGGGGCGCATGCCGGCCACGGTCGGCTACCAGCCGACATTGATGACCGAGGTCGCCGAGCTGGAGGACCGCATCATCTCCACGACGCGCGGCAACATCACCTCGGTGCAGGCGGTTTACGTGCCCGCCGACGACATGACCGATCCAGCGGTGAGCACCCTCCTGAATCACCTCGACACCACGGTCATCCTGGCACGCTCACAGGCGGCGCTGGGCATCTACCCGGCGGTGGACCCATTGCAATCGGGCAGCAAGATGATGGATCGCCACGTCCTCGGCGACAGGCACTACACGCTGGCGGAGGGCGTGCGTGAACATCTGGCCCGCTACCGCGAACTGGAGGACATTTTGACGATGCTCGGAATCGAGGAGCTGTCCGAGAAGGATCGCCGCATCGTATTGCGCGCGCGCAAGCTGCAGCGTTATCTGTCACAACCGTTCCACGTCGTGAGCGAGCATACCGGCATCCCCGGTACATCCGTGTCGCTGGCTGATACGCTGGACGATTGCGAGGCGTTCCTGCGCGGGGACTACGATCAGGTGCCGGAGGAGCGGTGTTATATGCGCGCCAGCATGAAAGGCGGCCACGCATGAACACTTTTGCACTGCACCTCGAAAGCGCGACGCAATACGAGCGGATCAACAATGTAATCAGCTTCGTGGGAGAGGATGCATCCGGCAGCTTCGGCATTCTGCCCGGGCATGCCCGTATGATGACCTTGCTGGAGTTCGGACTGGCCCGCTTTCGTATCGCCGATGAAGACTGGCAATACCTGGCCGTCCCGGGGGCCGTCTTGTACCAGCAGGACAATCAACTCCATGTGTGTGCGCGACGTTATTTGCGGGGAACGGATTACGAACTCATCAGCACCGCATTACGCGAGCAGCTGCTGGTGGAAGAGGAATCCCTGCGCGCGGTGAAGCAAAGTTTGCGTCATCTAGAAGAGGAAATGTTCAAGCGTCTCTGGAAGCTGCAGCATGGCGGTGAGGCGGCACTGTAGGCACGGCCATGGAACTGGATACCCGGGACAGCAACAGCGAGCAACGACGGCTGGAAAACCGCATCGACCGGCAGGTCGAGCGTATGAAGCTTGCTGAGAAAAACCGGCGCACGATCCTAAGCCAATCCGTCTATCTCGGCACCCTGGGGTTGTTGTTCGTGCTGCCGGTGATCGCCGGCGCCTACCTGGGCAGCTGGCTGGACGAACGTTTGCAGCATTTCGCCGTCCATTGGACAGTCAGCATGATTTTCCTCGGCATCATTATCGGCGCGGTGAATGTTTATTTTTTCATCCGGGAGTAGCAACATGCCGGGCACCAACGGCCTTCATCTGGGCCCGATTACGGAAACGGTGATCACGACATGGGGCATCATGGCGGCGCTGTTCATCGTGTGCCGGCTTTTGACGCGTCGCATGCGCAGGGATCCAGGCCCATGGCAGGTCGCGCTGGAGGGCATCGTCTCCAGCATCGAGGATGCCATCGCCGCGGTGCTGCCCGATCACGCCGTCCAAGTGATGCCTTTCGTCGGTACGCTGTGGATCTTCATCGTGATCGCCAACCTCACCGGCATCGTGCCGGGCTTGAGCGGACCCACCGGCGATTTGTCGCTGACCACGGCGCTGGCCATCCTGGTGTTTCTCTCGGTGCACTGGTTCGGCATCCGCATTCACGGCCTGCGCAACTACCTGCACCATTATCTCGAGCCGAACCCGATTCTGCTCCCATTTCATGTCATCAGCGAAATCTCACGCACGGTCGCGCTGGCCGTGCGTCTGTTCGGCAATATCTTCAGCCTGGAGATGGCGGCGTTGCTGGTACTGCTGGTTGCCGGATTCCTGGCACCCGTCCCGGTACTGCTGCTGCACATCGTCGAAGCGCTGGTGCAAGCCTACATCTTCGGCATGCTCGCATTGATATACATCGCCGGAGGAATTCAGTCTCTGGAACCCAAAGCAACGCACGAGAAGGAGTGACATTATGAGCGATATGGCCTTGTTTACGATTCTTTCCACGGTAGTCGCCGCCCTGGCCATCGCCATCGGCGCGATCGGCCCGGCACTGGCGATGGGACGCTCCATCTCCCAAGCGTTGGACGCGCTGGCGCGCCAGCCCGAGGCGGAAAAGTCGATAACGCGCACGCTGTTCATCGGTCTGGCGATGATTGAATCGCTGGCGATCTACGTGCTGGTCATCGCGCTGATCATTCTTTTCCGCAATCCGCTGCTGGAATACATGCTCAAGTAGGTGCCCGCCATGCAACTCGACTGGCTTACCTTCATCCTCGAGATCATCAACTTCCTGGTCCTGATCTGGATCCTTCAGCACTTTCTGTACAAACCGGTATTGCAGGCCATCGCCCGGCGCAAGGCGGCCATAGAGAAAACACTGGCCGATGCCAACGCCAAACAGACCGATGCCCGGGGACTGGAGCGAAAATATCGAGAGCGGCTTTCCGAGTGGGAGCGGGAAAAGGAAAGGCTTCGTATGCAGGCGCTCCAGGAGATCGAGACTGAACGTATGCACAGGATGGCGGCATTGCAGCAGGCACTGGACCAGGAACGCGAGAAACGCCGCGTCGTGGAGGAACGGCAACGGGAAGAGCTCCGGAATCAGTCGGAGGAGGAAGCCGTCTCTCACGGGGCGCAATTTGCCGCACGATTACTGACGCGCGTCGCGACCCCCGGACTGGAAACGCGGCTGGTGGAAATGGCACTGGAGGATCTGACCGCCCTTTCCCAGGACCGGCTGCAGTCCATACGCGCCGCCTGTCAGAACGCGGGCCACGCGATGAAAATCACCAGCGCCTTTCCGCTTTCGGAACTGCAGCGCCAGGCCATTATCCGGGGAGTTCGCAGCGTCGCCAATGCCGACGTCGCGGCGGAATTTGATGAAGACAAGGGATTGATGGCGGGACTGCGCATCAGCATCGGCCCCTGGGTATTGCACGCCAACCTCCAGGACGAGCTGAAATTCTTCGCCACAGCGGAACGTCATGTCGCCTGAAAAGCGAAACGCAGGCGCCGGGGGTCCGGAGTGGCTGCGGCGGTATCGTTTCGGTCTGCGGGTGACCGAACAGGGCTCCATCCTGTCCATTGGCGACGGCATAGCGCAACTCCATGGTCTGCCGTCCGCGGCCATGGACGAAGTGCTTCACTTCGAGGACGGCAGCCGGGCGCTGGTTTTTTCACTCAACGCGGACGCGCTCGGTGCGATTCTTCTGGAACAGGGCGCGGCGCTGACCGCAGGTTCCACCGCGCATCTGTCCGGTCGGCGTCTCGGTGTTCCCGTGGGGGATGCGCTGCTTGGACGCGTGGTCGACCCGCTGGGTTCCGCGCTTGACGGCGGGTCGCCGCCGAAGTCCACCGGTCGGCGCGATCTGGACATATTGTCGCCGCCCATCCTGGCGCGCGATTTTGTCAATGCACCACTGTATACGGGCAACAAGATCGTCGATGCCCTGATCCCCATCGGCAAGGGACAGCGGCAACTGCTCATCGGCGATAATGGGCTCGGGAAGAGCGCGCTCGCCATCGATGCGGTAATCAACCAGCGGGACAAGAACGTACTGTGCATTTATGTATTGATTGGCCAGAAACGATCGACTGTCGCGAGTACCATCGAAACCCTGCGCAGGGCCGGCGCAATGGATCACACCGTGCTGGTGGTGGCGGAGGCTACGACGACGCCCGGCCTCAAATATCTGGCGCCGTTCGCCGGTTGCGCGGTGGCGGAGTTCTGGATGGGACAGGGCCGGGACACCCTGATCGTCTATGACGATCTCACAACCCACGCGCAGGCCTATCGCGAACTGTCGCTGCTGCTGCGGCGCCCACCCGGACGCGAGGCCTATCCCGGCGACATTTTTTATCTTCATTCGCGGCTGCTCGAACGTTCCACGCGTCTGGCGGCAGGTCACGGCGGCGGCAGCATGACGGCGCTGCCCATCGTGGAAACCAGGGAAGGCGAGATTGCCGCTTACATTCCGACCAACCTGATATCAATCACGGACGGACAGATTTATTTCGACCCGAATCTGTTCGCGGCCGGGCAGTTGCCCGCGATCGACGTCACTCGATCGGTTTCCCGCATCGGCGGCAAGGCGCAGCACCCGCGCATGAGGGAAGAAGCGGGGCGCATGAAGCTCGATTACCTGCAATTTCTTGAATTGGAGGTTTTTACCCGCTTTGGCGCGCGCCTGGAGGCTTCCATCGAGGCCCGGATCAAGCGCGGGCGGGTCTTGCGCGAACTGCTGAAGCAGGATCGTCTTTCTCCGTTGACGATCGAAACCCAGATGGCATGGTTGGTCGCGTTCAACGCCGGGCTCTTCGACAATCTGGACAGCACCGGCATTGCGGCCGCTCTTTCCCGATTCCCGGATCGGGTGCGGGACAGCGGCCTTACGCTTGGCGACAGCCATGGGGCGTGGCTGCAGGCGGTGACAAGATGGGTGTCTCCTTCGAGCCGGACAGATTGACATGAGCAAACGCCGGGATCTCGAACGACGCATTCACGGCTTGGGCGAAATCAAGGAAATCATGAATGCGATGAAAAATCTCGCCCTCATGGAGACGCACAAGCTTACGAGATTCCTCGCCACTCAGCATCGCGTAGTCGAGGATATCCGTGCGGCCGCCGAGGATTTTCTGTCTTTCCACGCGCAGTTTTTTTCAGAAAACAAAATAACCCGCGACGTCTTTTTGCTCATCGGCAGCGAGCGGGGATTTTGCGGCGATTTCAATGATGCCATGCGGCGTTACCTGAACGGCCATTCGCCGGGGATCGGCGCCCCCGCGCTCATTGTTGTCGGAAGCAAATTATCGTCCAAACTGGCGGACGATCGGCGAGTGGTGATGCAGGTGGAGGGACCCGCCACGCTGGAAGAAGTGCAACCCGTGCTAAGGAAACTCGTGGAGGCGCTTGGGCATTGGCAGGCGATGCAGGCTGCGCCGTGCCTGCTGCGCCTGACCGTTTTTCACAACCAGCCCGGAGATGCCGGGGTGAAAACCACACTGTTGAACCCTTTCACCCATTGGGCGGCGCAGAAGCCGCGTCCCGGGCATGCGCCGTTGCTGAATCTCGATCCTCGGGTTTTCCTCACGCAACTGGCCGATCATTATCTGTTCGCGACGCTGCATGAGATTTTCTACAGTTCATTGATGGCGGAGAACCAGCGGCGCATACAGCACATGGATTCCGCCGTGCGGCGCATCGAACAAAAATCCTCGGAATTCCAGCGAAAACGAAACAGCCTGCATCAGGAGGAAATCACCGAGGAGATCGAAGTCATCATGTTGAATGCCGAGATGATGCGCACGTAATCTCGACGACTCATCTCCATCATCTGCCCGCCTTCCCGGCAATCAGCGTGCGGTGTAACCGCCATCAACCACCAGTTCGGTTCCCGTCGCGAATTTTGATTCGTCCGAGGCGAGATAAAGAACCGCATAGGCGGCATCCTCGGGCGTGCCCAGATGGCCGAGGGGATGCATCGCCACAAGTTCACGACGGGCCTGCTCGGGATCCTTCTGTGCACCGAGGAAACCATCCACCATGCGGGAGTCGAGAAAGCCGGGACAGACGCTGTTGATGCGGATGTTGTAGCGGGCAAGCGCGCAGTGCAGCGCCGCCGACTTGGTGAGCAGCCGCACGCCACCCTTGCTGGCGTCATAGGCCGGCAGGCGGCGGTCACCCACCAGGCCCTCGATGGACGACATGTTGATAATCGAGCCGCCGCCTCCCGGTTTCATGGCCTTGATGGCGTACTGCGTGCCGAGAAACACACCATCGAGGTTGACGCTCAAGACCCAACGCCAGTCCTTCAGGGTAATCTCTTCAATGTTCTTGCCAGCGCCGACGCCGGCATTGTTCACCAGCACATCGAGACGACCGAAGCGTTCCAGCGTTTTCTCGATCACCCGTTTCCAGTCTTCTTCCTTCGCGACATCATGCTCGATGAAGATGACCTCGCCGCCACCTTTCTCAATTGTTTCGATCACGGCCTCCGACCCTTCCGGCTTGCGATCGGTAATCACCACCTTGGCGCCTTCGCCGGCCAGGAGGATGGCGACGGCCTTGCCGATCCCCCGGCGACCGCCGGTAACCAGTGCCACTTTTCCTTGCAGTCGTTTCATGATGACTCCTCCGTATTCAGGAATGTTTCCGGGAATCGAACGTGATCGCCGCCTTCATTAAGACCACGGACCGGCACCCTTGTTCGCTGCCACCCAACAACGTGCCGCCGAAACCAGCCGCGCAGCAGCCTCACATTTCCCGGCAATCTCTGAAAACGGGATGGATCACCGTCGTACATTCATTCTTTCAGATTAGAGCGGATCACCGTTTCCGACGTCAGTGTTTGATGTACCGGACAACGGTTGGCGATTTCAAGCAACCGCTGGCGCTGCTGCGCATTCAAATCGCCCTCAAGTATGATTTCACGGGTGATTTCGTCCACCTTGCCGTCCTTTGACGTGCAATCGGCGCAATCCCGCGCATGTATCCTGTGATGGGACAGGCGCACGCGTACGCGGGTCAGTGGCAGTTGTTTCAACGTCGCGTACATGCGCAAGGTCATGCCGGTGCAGGCGCCCAGGCCAATCAGCAGATACTCGTAGGGCCCGGGCCCGGCATCATCCCCGCCCAGTGCTTGTGGTTCGTCCACGGTCAGCGTATGGCGACCGGTTTTCGCGGTCTGAACGTAGCGTCCGGACAAAGCCTCTTCCACTTCAACGACCGTGGCTCGTGGTGCATTCATAAATATTCACCTTATTGAAATACAGGCTGAAGCATCCTGCTGACGGCGGATGGAGCACCGCAATCGCTAATTTTCGAGCAATTCGACCAGTGAACCGCCATCGTGCAGCCGGCGGATGGCTTCCGCGAACAATTCCGCCAACGACAGAACCGTCACCCTCACTGCTGCCTCGGCGGATAGACGAAACGACGGCACGGAGTCCGTGACGATGACCTGATCCAGATCGCCGCCGCGTAGAATTTCCGCAGCCTTCCCCACGAACAGTCCATGTGCGGCCGCGGCGATCACGCGCGCGGCGCCCTGCGAGCGGCATGCCCGCGCGGCATGGGCCAGCGTGCCGCCGGTGCTCACAATGTCGTCAACGATGATGGCGCAGCCGTTGCCGACGTCACCGACCAGTCTCCCGGTGGTCATCACTCCCTTGCCACGCGTCTTTTCCATGACCGCGATGGGCACATCGCATTGCAGCGCCCGTATGAGTCTTCGCCGCAGTCGTTCGGCGCGTTTCATGCCACCCGCATCAGGCGACACGACGGCAATCTGCCGAACATCCGCCAGGGCCGAGGCAAAATGCCGGGCAAACAGCACGGACGTGTCAAGGTGTTCGACCGGGCAGCGGAAGGCATTCTGGAAGGCGCCCAGATTATGTACATCGAGCGCAACGAGCCGATTGATACCTGCCGCCTCGAACAGCGTGGCCACGTAACGGGTCGTGATCGGATCCCGCGGTTGGGTTCTGATGTCCTTGCGGGCGTAGCAGAGATAGGGGACGACGGCCGTCACCGATGCCGCCGAGGCATCGCGCAACGCGCCGATGAAGAATAGCAGCCGGCACAGCTTGTCATTGACGGTCTGGCTGCGGTCGCCGTAGAGCGATTGAATGACATATACGTCGCGGTTGCGGACATTGATCAACGGCCGCGATTTGTGTTCGCCATCCTCGAATTCGCGTTCTTCATGCGCGCCCAAGGGCAGGCCCAGCCGCTGCGCCACGCGGGCACCAAAATCATGGGATGCTTGCAGCGCGAAAATTACAGGGTCGGACATGACGTTTTCCAGGGCAAGTAGCGGCTATTTCATTTTGGAAGGCAGCTTGATCGTCCTGCCGGCGACCATGAAGGTGCCACCGCCGAGGTGATGAATCGTCCGCGGGCGCTTTCTTGTGGGGTCGATCCAAGCCCTGACGATTTCCATGATGAAGAAATTGTACTTGTTTGCCAGCCGCGCATCGATGACCCTGGCTTCGAGATTGGCGTAACACTGAGCGATGAGTGGCGCAGAGACGCGGGAAGCCGCTGTTGCGGTCAGGCCAAAGGTTTTGAATTTATCGATTTTCCTCCCCGATGTGTTGCCGCAGCCGACCGCCGCTTTCGCCAGTTCCTCCGTGGGAATGTTGATCACGCATTCTTTGGTCGCCATTAATGCCCGGAAGGTATGGTTCCGGTTGCTGATGACACAACCGACAATCGGCGGTTCGAAATCGATCATCGTATGCCATGACATCGTCATGATGTTGGTGCGTCCCTTGTGGGCCGTGGTCACCATCACGACCGGTCCCGGCTCGAGCAGGCGATAGACCCGCGACAGGGGAAATGTTTTTTTCATGCGCGTCATTGCGGCCGGTTCATCAACGGCTGCCGATCTGGGATGTTCATTGTCCAATCGAACACGGGGCCGTCACTTCCAGGCAAGGATTCTGGGTTCTTTTCGGGACGTCGCGGAACCCTTGTCACCAGGCACACCGACGATGATCGGGGCCACCGCCCGCATTCCGGCCGGGATGCCGAGTTCCGCCCGGATTTCCGGCGTATTCAGGCCGGTGACCGCCGAGCCGATGACACAGGTTCCGAGTCCCATCGCGCACGCGGCCAGCATCATGTTCTCCGCCGCCAGCCAGCAATCCGCGACCACAAATGGTCCCGACTCCGGTCCGCAGATGACGATGAGCGTACCGGCGTTGTAGAAGATGTTGAAATCCGGCTTCTCGAAGACGTCGAGAGCATGGCCTCCGCGGTCGAGATGGGTGCGATGCGCCTCTTCCAAAAAAAGCGCCTTTGAACGATCCGACAGGCGTCGGAGGGTTTTTGGATTCTGAACGACGACAAAGGACCATGGTTCCTGATGCACGGCCGTGGGGGCGCGCACGGCGGCCTTGAGCAGGGCATCGATGGTATCCCGGTCGAGTTTATCGGCGGTGTAGGAACGGACTGAACGTCGTTGCTGTATGGCGTCCTCAAGGCTGGGGGCTTTTGGAGACTTGGGCATAAGTATTCTCCGATGTTGTCAACTCGATGATCGGCCGCCATATTGATCGCCGCGTCCGGATGGATTTTTTAACGGTGTGCATGAAAATAATGCTAGATCACCATGTCGTTTGGTTCTATATCTTCACCTGACGTGGATCAAGTTCGAGCCAAATCCCGGGGGACAGCCTTCGCAATTTGACCTAAACTCTAAAAATTGGAAGAAAATTGGAAATCCCGCCAAACCTGCGGGAAATGTTAGGAATATAAGGCATGACTTCGCGTAATCCCGGCACAGAAATGCTGGCGGAGGCCCTGGAGCTTCTGAGGCAGGCCGATCGACTGCACCGGCAATTTTGCGATCTCCACCAGGCCGCCGGCGGCGGTCCCTGCTGGGAACCCCCGATCGATATCATTGAGAACGAGCGGGCCATCATCATCCTGGTGGCCCTGCCCGGCGTGGCGCCGGACGCGGTCAAGGTAGTGACTGATGGCGCCAGTGTGCGCATCGTGGCCGAGCGCCATATGCCCGCCGGCCCCGAGGATTTCATCCATCGCATTGAGATTCCACAGGGCCGCTTTGAGCGTCGCATCGAATTGCCGCCCGGCCGTTATGACGTGGCCGGGAGCGAGATTGCAAACGGATGCCTGGTATTGACGCTGGCCAAGCTGATTTGAGTTCAAGGTCGGGCATCCGTGAACGACGAATTGAAAAACAAAGCGCCTGAAGGCGGGGAACGCGTTCAGAAATCCCCGGCGCCGTCGGGGATTCCCGAACTCCCGCCGGATTCATTGATCATTATTCCGGTGCGCAATATCGTTCTTTTTCCCGGTTTGGTCGTGCCGCTCAGCATCGGCCGGGAGCGCTCCATCGCCGGCGCCCAACAGGCCGCGCGTCGCTCCCTGCGCATCGGCATACTTTTGCAACGCAATCCCGAGGCGGACATTCCGTCCTCTCAGGATCTTCATTCGGTCGGCACAGTGGCGGCGATTCTGCGATATGTGACCACGCCGGACGGGGCCCACAACGTCATCTGCCGGGGCGAACAGCGCTTTCAGGTCGTTGAATTTCTCGACGGATTCCCCTTTGACGTTGCGCGGATCAATCTGGTGACGGAAACCGAGGTCGATTCGGCGGAAATCGAGGCGCGGGTCATGCAAGTCAAAGAGCGTGCGGCAGAGCTGCTGCAACTGGTGCCGCAAGTGCCGGTTGATCTCATCGGATCCCTCGAACAAATCACCTCCGCGTCCACGCTCGCTGATTTTGTCGCAGGATTGATGGATCTGAAGCCGCAGGAGAAGCAGGATATCCTGGAAACCTTCGATCTGCGCGACCGGCTGGACAGGGTGTTGCGCTTTCTTTCGGCGCGGCTGGAGGTACTGCGGTTGTCGCAGGAAATCAGCCAGCAGACGCAGACACGTCTTGAAAAACATCAACGTGACCTACTACTGCGCGAACAGATCAAGACCCTGCAGAAGGAACTCGGGGAAACGGAGGGCACCTCCGAGGAACTCGCCGAACTCGCCCGCGCCATCGGCAAGGCGCAGATGCCGGAGGAGGTGGAGAACCAGGCCAGGAAGGAGCTCAAGCGCCTGGAGCGGATGCCGGACATGTCAGGTGAATATTCGATGCTGCGCACCTACCTCGACTGGCTTGTGGAACTGCCGTGGGCGGCGCCGGGCGAAGATCGCATCGATATCTCCGAGGCGCGCCGGATCCTGGATGCCGACCATTTCGGGCTGGAGAAGGTCAAGCGGCGGATTCTCGAATATCTGGCGGTGCGCAAGCTGCGCCCGCAGGGCAAGAGTCCTATTTTATGTTTCGTCGGCCCGCCCGGCGTCGGCAAGACGTCATTGGGCCAGAGCATCGCCAGGGCGACGGGGCGGAAGTTCGTGCGCCTGAGTCTGGGCGGAACCCATGACGAGGCCGAGATCCGAGGCCACCGGCGGACCTACATCGGCGCGCTGCCGGGCAACATCATCCAGGCGATCCGCAAGGCTGGCGTGCGCAATTGCGTGATGATGCTGGATGAGATGGACAAGCTGGGCGCCGGCATACAGGGCGACCCCTCGGCGGCCCTTCTGGAAGTGCTCGACCCGGAGCAGAATGCCGCGTTTCGCGACAATTATCTCGGCGTGCCGTTCGATCTATCCAAGGTCATGTTCATCGGCACCGCCAATGTCCTGGATCATATTCCCGGCCCGTTGCGCGATCGCATGGAAATGATCGAGTTGCCGGGCTATACCGAAGAGGAGAAGGTCCAGATCGGCCGGCGTTATCTCGTCCCGCGGCAACTGGAGGCCAATGGACTGACCATTGAGCAATGCGGAATTACCGATGCCGCGATCCGGACCGTCATTGAGGACTACACCCGCGAAGCCGGCGTGCGCAATCTGGAAAGAAACATCGGCACGCTGTTCCGCCATGTGGCCATGCAGGTGGCGGAAGGCAAGGCCATACATGCGCAGATCGACAGCCCGGAGGTCGCCCCCATCCTGGGGCCCCGGAAGTTCGAGAGCGAACTGGCAATGCGAACCAACGTTCCGGGCGTGGCCACCGGTCTGGCATGGACGCCCGTGGGCGGCGACATCCTTTTCATCGAGGCCAGCCGTACACCCGGCAGCGGAAAGCTGATATTGACGGGTCAGTTGGGCGACGTGATGAAGGAAAGCGCGCAGGCCGCGTTGACGCTGTTGAAGGCGCGCAGCGAACCGTTGAAAGTTGATCCGGCGATATTCGAAAAGAGCGATGTTCACATCCATGTCCCTGCCGGCGCCATTCCCAAGGACGGCCCCAGCGCCGGCGTGGCGATGTTTGCTGCCCTGGCGTCGATGGCGACAAACAGGGTGGTTCGAAGCGACTGTGCGATGACCGGAGAAATCAGCCTGCGCGGCCTGGTGCTCCCGGTGGGCGGCATCAAGGAGAAGGTGCTGGCCGCACTGCGTGCGGGCATCAAGACCGTATTGTTGCCGGCGCGCAATCAAAAGGATCTCGAAGAGATACCCCAGGATGCGCGCGACCGGATTGGATTCGTCTGGCTGGAATCGGTCGACGATGCGATCCAGGCGGCGATGATCGATTAGGCGGCGGGTCGATTCATGCGGCGGTCTGGTCTTACAGGTTGAGCTGGCAGAACCGCGCGCCCCTCAGGGCCGCGTCCGGCGTCAGCACCGCGCCGGTAATCACGTTGGGCCGGTAGGTGGCCAGCCCCTTTAATCCCGATTTCCAGGCGGCGAAATACAAATCCTGAAAATCTTCGAAGGGATAATTCTCCGGGACATTAACGGTCTTGGAGATGCTGGAATCGATGCAGGGCGCGACGGCCGCGACCATTTCACGATGCGCGGATGCGGAGAGCTCCAGCGCCGTGACGAAGTAGCCGGGCAGGTTTTTCACATCGCCGCCGGCAAGGCGGTACGCGCGGTGGGCATAATCCTCGAGCTCAAATTCTTTTGTCGAGCCTTCCGCCATGCGTTTTTTACGCCGGTAGGTCCAGGCAAACGGTGGTTCGATGCCGCTGGAGGCGTTGTCCGCGAATGCCAGGCTGATGGTGCCGGTCGGCGCAATGGACAACAAGTGGCTGTTGCGCAGCCCTTGTCTGCGGATCAGCGCCTTGATCTCCGCCGGCAGGCGCGAGGCAAAACTCGCGCCGGACAGATACTTGCCGGCCTTGAACGAGGGAAACGAGCCGCGCTCGCGCGCGAGCGCGGCGGAAGCCCGGTAGGCGGCATCGCGCAGGCATTCGGCGATTTTCACCGCAATGGCGCGCGCCGCCGCGGAATCGTAGCGCAGTCGCAACATGATGAGCGCGTCACCGAGTCCGAGAAAGCCGAGCCCCACGCGGCGTTTATTCATGGCCTCCCGGCGCTGCGCCGCCAGCGGCCAGGTGCTTGCGTCAAGGACATTGTCCAGCATCCGCACCGCCACCCTGGCGACGTCCGCCAGCGCGGCAAAATCAAGACTTGCCGCTTCAGTGAAGGGTGCGCGCACGAAGCGGGTGAGATTGATGGAACCCAGGCAACAACAACCGTAGGGTGGCAGGGGCTGTTCCGCGCAGGGATTGGTGGCGGCGATCGTTTCGCAGTAGTGAAGGTTGTTGTCACGGTTGATGCTGTCCAGAAACAGCACCCCGGGTTCGGCATGATCGTAGGTCGAACGCATGATCTGGTCCCACAGTTCGCGCGCCCGGACCTTGCGGTACACCCACAGCTTGTCACTACGCCGGTGGATATTTGCCGCGGCAAAATCAGGATGCGGCTGCGCCTTGTGGACCAGTTCGATTTCCGAATCACTCTCCACCGCGGCCATGAACGCGTCCGTCACCCCGACGGAAAGATTGAAATTGGCCAGGCCGCCGGCGTCCTTGGCGTGGATGAATTCCCCGATGTCGGGATGGTCGCAACGCAGGACGCCCATCTGGGCCCCGCGCCGCGTGCCGGCGGCCTCGACCGTCTCGCAGGAGATGTCGAACACCCGCATGTAGGAAAGCGGGCCGCTTGCGCGCGAGCGGGTGCCCCTGACCAGCGCGCCCCTCGGGCGGATCGCGGAGAAGTCATACCCCACGCCGCCACCCCGCCGCATGGTTTCGGCGGATTCCATCAGGGCGACGTAAATGCCCGGCCTGCCGTCGCACCTGCCGGAAATCGAATCTCCCACCGGCTGGACAAAACAGTTGATGAAGGTTGCGTGCAATTGCGTGCCGGCCGCGGAATTGATCCGTCCGGCTGGCACGAAACCCGACTCCATCGCCTCGAAAAACTTTTTTTCCCAGTAAGCGCGCTTTTTGGAAGGTTCAATCGCAGCCAGTGCCCTGGCGACACGCCGGCGTATTTCCCCCATCGACCGTTCCCCGGCCGTGGCGTATTTTTCAAGCAGGGTTTGGCGGCAAATCTCCTGTTCTTGCGGCAAGGGCATGGATTCAGTCGACGACTCCGGTCATCCCTCATTTTCCCCGCGACGCGCACGGCGGCGCGCTGCTTTGGTGTCTCCGCGCATGATCCTGACGTGGTCCTCAAGCTGGCGCCGCGCGGCCGAAAAGGCGTCGCGGATCGCCACGTAGGCATCCTCGTGCGACTGTTCGCCGCTTTCATGGCTCACCGCCAGCAGCTTTCCCGGCACCGAGAGACGGATGTGAACCTGATATCGTTTGCCCTTGTGGTGATGTTGATGCGGTGCTTCCAGAGTCACATGGCAACTGGTGATGCGGTCGCAAAAATGCTCGAGTTTGTCGACTTTTTTCCGCAATGCGCTTTCCAGCGCCTCCGTGCGTTCAATGTTGCGAAAATCGATTTCCAGCGGGATTGGCATGTCATATCCTCAATTTTGTCACTGTAATTCTAATGAGTAAAATTACGTGAAATCCAGGTAATCGGCGTTGATTTGGATCAATATTACCCGCCATGCCGGGGCTATTCTATTCCAAGGAGGCAGAGTCATGATGTTCACCGATCGTCATCATGCCGGCAGGGAATTGGCCCAGGTCCTGAGGACCCGCATCTCCAATCCGGCCGTCGTCTATGCGCTGCCGCGCGGCGGCGTGCCGGTGGCTGCCGAAATCGCCATGACCTTCAATCTGCCGCTCGATCTGGTGATACCGCGCAAGATTGGCCACCCCGGGCATCCGGAATACGCCATCGGCGCGGTCACGGAGCAGGGCGGGGCCGTGTGCAATGAAAGGGAATGCCGCAGGCTGGATCAAAGGTGGCTGGCGGCGGAAATCGAATCACAGCGGCAGGAATCACGCCGCCGCCGCGAGTTGTACTGCGGCGGCAGACCGCGTCTGTCCGCCGCCGGCAAATGCGCCGTGCTCGTGGATGACGGGCTGGCCACCGGTTTGACCATGCTGGCCGCGATCAGGGAGGTGCGCGCGGACGGACCGTCGAAATTGATCGTCGCCGTCCCCGTGGCGCCGCGGGAAACGGTGGGAACACTGGCCCGCGAAACGGACGACTGCGTCATCGCCCATTTACCGGAATATTTCGGCGGTTCGGTGGGGGCGTATTATCGGGACTTCCAGCAGCTTTCCGACGATGACGTGCTGCGCGAACTTGCCGCTTGCAGGCAGCGTGGAAAAGAATCGCCGTCGGATGATCGCAGGTCCCGCCAGTGAGGTGGTAAAAAGCGGACCGGCAAAACTCATGCCTCCCTCCAGAAGAACGCGTTCCGTGGCACCCCCACTCGCCTCAAAAAAACCGGCAAAGGTGCGCAACGTGGATATTGCGGGCGTCTTCAATGAAATAGCGGACATACTCGAAATCGAGGGCGCCAATCCCTACCGCATCCGCGCCTACCGCAACGGCGCGCGCGCGGTGGAGGCCTTCGGCCGGGACATCGCCTGCATCATCAAGGACGGCGGGGAACTGCCGAAACTGCCGGGCATCGGTGACGACCTGCTTGGCAAAATCCACGAGATCGCTGACACCGGCACCTGCCCGTTGCTGGAAAGACTGCACCACGAGGTTCCGCCGGCCATCGTCACTCTGCTCCAGATCGGCGGTTTGGGGCCCAAGCGTGTCAAATTGCTTTACCACGACCTCGGCATCGAGACCCCGACGCAACTGCTCAAGGCGGCGCGCGGGGGGAAAATACGCCGGCTGCACGGCTTCGGCGAGAAGACCGAGAGAAAACTGCTGGCTGCGGTGGAATCCCGCTTGCAGAGCAAGCCGCGCGTGTCCATCGCCGTCGCCACCGCGGCGGCGGAGGGCCTCGTGCCCTACCTGCGGCGCGCGCCGGGCGTGAGCGAGGTCAGGATCGCAGGGAGCCTGCGCCGCATGCGCGACACGATCGGCGATCTGGACATCCTGGCGATTGCCAAGAAACAGAATTCGGTCGTGAATCACTTCCTCGACTATGAGGATGTCACGGAGGTGATCGCCAGCGGGCCGACGCGCGCCAGCGTGGTTCTGAGATCCGGCCTGCAGGCCGACTTGCGCGTGATGGGGGAGGAGGCGAGCGGGGCCGCGCTGGTGTATTTCACGGGCTCGAAGGCCCATAACATCGCCATCCGCCGGCTGGCCCAGCGGAAGGGGCTCAAGATCAGCGAGTACGGTGTCTTCCGCCGCGATCGGCGCATCGCCGGTGATACGGAATCCTCGGTGTATGACGTTCTCGGCCTGCCGGTGATCCCGCCGGAGTTGCGCGAGAACAACGGCGAGATCGAAGCCGCCCGGTCCCGCCGCCTGCCGCGCCTGATTGAGCTTGGCGATTTACGCGGCGATCTGCATGCGCACACGAGCGCCACCGACGGCCTGAACAGCATGGAGGAGATGGCCGTGGCGGCCCGCGGTGCCGGGCTGGAATACCTGGCCATCACCGATCATTCCCGCCATCTCACCGTGGCGCACGGCCTGGATGAGGATGGATTGCTGCGGCACATCGACGCGATGGACAGGCTCCATGAGAAACTGCGCGACGTCACGCTGCTCAAGGGGATCGAAGTCGACATTCTCGAATCCGGGGAGCTGGATCTGCCCGATCGTGTGTTATCAAGGCTGGACCTTGTCGTGGGCGCGATCCACAGCCGCTTCGACCTGCCGCGCGCCCGGCAGACGAGGCGCATCCTGCGCGCCGTGGAACACCGCTACTTCAGCATCCTGGCGCATCCCTCCTGTCGTTTGGTCAACAAGCGCAATCCCATCGATGTGGATATGAGCGCGGTCATCAGGGCGGCCGCCCGGCGCGGCTGCTGTCTGGAATTGAACGCCCGGCCGGAGCGTCTCGATCTGAACGATATTTATTGCCGGGAGGCGAAGGAGGCGGGTGTCTTGCTCAGCGTCAACTCCGACGCGCACAGTACCCTTGGATTCGCCAACCTGCGCTTCGGCATCGGCCAGGCGCGGCGCGGCTGGCTGGAGAAGAAGGACGTGCTCAATAGCCGTCCACTGTCCGTTCTGCGCCCGATGCTGAAGGCGATGTTTCAATGACAAAGATTACATCGATGGCAGGGGAGGTTCTTTCTCGTTGGTTTTCTCCGGAACTTCCGTCAATGTGGCCTCGGTGAGCAACAATATGCTCGCCACGGAAACGGCGTTCTCCAGCGCGATGCGCACCACCTTGGTGGGATCGATGATGCCGGCTTCGTACATGTCCACGTAGCGCTTCGCGGCGGCGTCAAAGCCAATATTACCCCCCTCCGCCAGCATGCGCGCCACCACCACACCGTCATCCATCTCGGAGTTTCTGGCGATGGTGCGTGCCGGCGCCTCCAAGGCCCGGCGCAGGATTTGCAGGCCGGTCTTCTCATCGCCCTCGGTCTTGGCCTCTTCGCTCATCAAAGGACCGATGGCGCGCAGTAGTGCTAGACCGCCACCCGGCACGATGCCTTCGGCGACGGCGGCCTTGGTGGCCGAGATGGCGTCATCCAGCGCCTCCTTTTTTGATTTCATCTCGGATTCGGAAGGCGCGCCCACCTTGATCACCGCCACGCCGCCCGAAAGCTTGGCCAGGCGCTCCTCCAGTTTTTCCTTGTCATAGCTGCTGGTGGTGGTTTCGATTTGTTTCTTGATCTGCTGCATGCGGCCTTCGATGGCATCGTGCTTGCCGGCGCCGCCGATCAGCGTGGTGGTGTCACGGTTGCTGACCACACGCTTCACACGTCCAAGTTGGGCGAGTTTGACGTTCTCAAGCTCGAGGCCGACCTCCTCGGCGATTACCTGGCCGCCGGTCAGCACCGCCATGTCCTGCAGCATCTCCTTGCGCCGATCGCCGAAGCCCGGCGCCTTGACTGCGATGCTGTGCAGGATCCCGCGGATTTGGTTGACGATCAGCGTGGCGAGCACCTCGCCCTCCACGTCCTCGGCGACGACCAGGACGGGTTTGCCGGCCTTGGCCACCTGTTCGAGCAGGGGAATGATGTCCTTGAGCAGGCTGATCTTGCGATCGACGAGCAGGACGTAGGCGTCTTCCAGCACCGCCTCCATTTTCTCGGGCGCGGTGACGAAATAAGGGGAAAGATAGCCGCGATCGAACTGCATGCCTTCCACGACTTCCAGCACGGTCTCGGTGGTCTTCGATTCCTCGACCGTGATGACGCCGTCGCCGCCCACCTTTTCCATGGCCTCGGCCACGAGTTCACCGATCACAGCGTCGTTGTGCGCCGAGATGGTGGCGACCTGCGCCTTCTCCAGCCGCGTTTTCACCGTCCGGGACTGTCCGCGCAGCGAATCAATGACGGTCTTGAGGCCGTGATCGAGCCCCCGCTTGAGATCAATGGCGCTGGCGCCCGCGACCACGTTGCGCGCACCGTCGGAAAAAATGGCATGGGCGAGTATGGTCGAAGTGCTGGTGCCGTCGCCGACCGCCTCGCCGGTTTTCTCCGCCGCCTGGCGCAGCATTTGCGCCCCAAGATTTTCCTCCAGGTCCTTCAGTTCAAATTCCTTGGCAATGGTCACGCCATCGTTGCAGACGATCGGCGTGCCCCATTTCTTCTGGATCAGCACAGACTTGGACTTGGGACCAAGCGTAATGCGCACGGCATCCGCCAACTGCGAGGTGCCGCGCAGCACCTTCTCACGGGCGGCGTTGCGAAAGAGCACCTGCTTGTGCGTCATGCTTCATTCATCCATCAATGACGGTAACGCCCGACTGATGTTCGCGGTTGCCCTATTCGAGGACAAAGGAAATGTTCGCATTGATCCGGTATTTCGCGATCTTGTCGCCCTGTACGGTCGCCTCGATGTCCTTGATGTAGATGGATTTGACGTTCCGCACCGATTTCGCCGCCTGCTTGACCGCATTTTGAGCGGCGTCTTCCCAATTTTTGTCCGATTCGGCCAGTACCTCTATCACTTTCAACATGGTCATGATGGCTATCTCCTGATTGTGTCCTTGCTTCAAAATAGCCGAAATGTGACAGCAGGTTTTTGACCTGGATCAACTCGGGTTCACCGGTGGTATCGCGGGATTTCCCCGGCGCACGACCGGTTTTCGAAACCATTCGCTAGGGTTGCGTGATGGCATGCAGGCCGTTGCTCACGTATTGCACCGCCAGTGCCGCCAGCACGATGCCGAATAGGCGCGCCACCACGTTGACCCCGGTCTCGCCCAGCACCCGGCTGATGTGTTGCGCCGCGAGCAGCATAAGCAGGGTGATGAACAGGATCACGGTCACGACGCCCAGCACCATCCAGGTCTGCGCCGACTGCCAGCCGTGGATGCCGGTCAGCAGCAGGACGGTGGTAAGCGAACCCGGGCCGGCGATCATCGGGATCGCCAGCGGGAACACGCTGATGTCATCCCGGTGTTCCGCCTCCAGTTGTTCGCTGGGGATGGCCGTGCGCAAACCCGTCTGCCGCACCAGCACCATGTCGACCGCCAGCAGAAACAGGAGGATGCCGCCGGCAATCGTGAACGCCGGCATGCCGATGCCGAGATAACGCAGCAGTGCGTGGCCGCCCAGGGCGAAGAAAACAAGAATCACCAGCGCCACTGTCACGCCGCGCAAAGCCGTGCCGCGGGAGGCGGCGCGCGGGTAATTACGGGTCATCGCCGCGAACATGGGCGCCACCCCGACCGGGTCGACGACCACGAACAGCAGGATGAAGGCGTTGATGGCGTTTTCCATCATGGGCAGGGACACTATCTGATGAAAATTAGCGAGTTACCTGCTGCGAACTGTTGAGATACTGTTGAGACATCGATATCGATCTCACCGTCAGTCTATTGGGCACGCTTAATTATAAAGCGTGATATCATGATTAAATAATATCAAGAATTTCCCGAGCCCTTAATGCACAGGCTGGAGTAGAGGCCTCTTATGCGGGAAACGACGTTACTTTCTTCCGATCTGGTTCGCAGTGTGCTCGATTCCGCGCCGGATGCGATGTTAATCATCGACGAGTCTGGTTCGATCCAGTTTGCCAATCACCAGGTTTCCGCCTTGTTCGGCTACGAGCAGGAGGAGGTCATCGGCCAGAGCGTGGAGTTGTTGCTGCCGCAACGTTTCCGCGGCCGCCATGTTGCTCATCGGGAACGTTACATGGATGGCGGCCAGTTGCGCCCCATGGGCATCGGCCTTGATCTCTTTGCCTTGCGCAAGAACGGCACGGAATTCCCCGTTGAAATCAGCCTGAGTCCCATCCGCGATGGTGAGAGGAGGCTCGTGGCCGCGGCAATTCGCGATGTGACCGACCGCAGGCGCATTGAGATGGAACTCAAGGTGGCACTAGATGAAGCCGATCGCGCCAATCAGGCCAAGAGCCGGTTTCTTGCCACTGCAAGCCATGATTTGCGCCAGCCGCTGCAAACCCTCTCCCTGCTGAACGGGACATTGCAACACATGGCGCAGGGTCGGAATGTACAGGAAATCCTGGCCCAACAGGAGCAAGCCATCGGGGCGATGTCACGGCTGCTGAATGCCCTGCTCGACATCAGCAAACTCGAGTCCGGCGCCATACGGCCCGAAATTACCGATATCACGGTGGCCAACCTGTTCGAGGAAATGCGTAATGAATTTGCCGGCATCGCCGCCAGCAAGGGCCTGCAACTGACCGTCCAGCCATGCAATGAATGGGTCCGCACCGATCCCTCACTGGTCGGCCAGGTGCTCAGGAATCTCGTTTCCAATGCCATCAAATATACGCACAAGGGCTGGGTGGGTCTGCGCTGCATGCATGAGCGGGCCTGCATACGCATCGAGGTTCTGGACACCGGCGTGGGTATCAAGGTGGACCATATCCCCTACATCTACGACGAGTTTTATCAGATTGGAGTCCCGGCCAATACTTCGCGCGAGGGATACGGTCTGGGCTTGAGCATCGTCAAGCGGATCACGAATTTGCTCAATCTGAAGCTCGAAGTGCAGTCGGAGCTGGGCAAGGGGTCGACATTTTCGCTCGAGCTGCCGGTGAGCGACAGGCATGCAGATACCTCGCGCTCGACGCCGCAGTCGGACGTCGACGCAAGCCGGCAGGTATCAATGCCGCACATCCTGATAGTCGAGGACGATGACGCCGTGCGCAAGGCGACCCGCGTGCTGCTGAAGATCGCGGGCTACCGGGTGAGCGCCGTCGGCTCGCTGGGTGAGGCGCTGCGGCTGGCGGAAGAACAGGGCGACATCAATCTGCTGGTGACCGATTATCACCTCGGGGGCGAAGAAACCGGCACGCAGGTCATCGACTCCCTGCGTCCGATCATCGGCCCCGATTTCAAGACCATCCTGCTCACTGGGGATACCTCGTCGGCGATAAGGCATCTGCAGCGCGACAAGGATCTCCACGTGGTGAGCAAGCCGATGAACGCCAACATGTTCCTGGAACTGATCAAAAAACTGCTCACGACCTGAACCGGACTGTCCTGCCGCGGTTAGGAACTTCTAATGATCACGAAGCGCCGACTGGGCCGCGGCGAGACGGGCCAGCGGCACGCGGAACGGTGAGCAGGACACGTAATCCAATCCGGCGGCCGCGAAAAAAGCGATGGAGGCGGGATCGCCGCCGTGCTCGCCGCAGATGCCGCACTCCAGGTCGGGCTTTGCCATACGGCCCCTCTCAACCGCCATTTTCACCAGCTGGCCGACGCCGGTCGCATCGATGGTCTGGAAGGGACTGCGATCCAGAATTCCCTGCTTGAGATAATCGGGCAGAAAGGTGTTGACGTCGTCGCGGCTGTATCCCAGTGTCATCTGGGTGAGATCGTTGGTGCCGAAGCTGAAGAAATCGGCGTATTTTGCGATCTGATCGGCGGTCAGCGCCGCGCGCGGGACTTCGATCATGGTGCCGATGCCGATGTGCAGCCGGCCGGTGAATTTCAGACGTCTGCGGACCTCGGCAATGGTGCGCTCGACCTGCGCGCGGAGCGTGGCGAGTTCCCGGTCGATGCCGACCAACGGAATCATGATCTGAGGCCGAACCGCGATGCGCCGGCGACGGCAGCGGATGGCGGCCTCGGTGATCGCGGTGACCTGCATCTCCAGCACCTCCGGATAGGTGATGGTGACGCGGCAGCCGCGGTGCCCCAGCATCGGGTTGGCTTCGTGCAGCTCCGCCACCCGCCGACGGACGCGCGCGATCGACACCTTGAGTTCGCGGGCCAGCGCCGACTGGGCCCGGGCATCCTGCGGGAGAAATTCATGCAATGGCGGGTCCAGCAGCCGGATGATCACCGGCAGTCCGTGCATGGCGCGGAAGATCTCCTCGAAATCGCGCCGCTGGTGAGGCAACAGCCGGCGCAAGGCGCGCCGGCGCGCAGGCTCGGTCTCGGCGATGATCATCTGGCGCATGATCGAGATGCGGTTGGGGTTGAAAAACATGTGCTCGGTCCGGCACAGCCCCACGCCCCCGGCGCCGAAGGCGCGGGCCCGCGCGGTATCCACGGGGGTGTCGGCGTTGGCGCGCACGCCCAGGCGCCGGTGCCGGTCCGCCCAGCGCAACAGCGTGCCGAATTCGGCGGACAACTTGGGCTCGACCCGCGGCAATTCCCCCAGCATGACCTCGCCGGTGGCGCCGTCCAGGCTGAAGACATCGCGGGTGGTGTAGCGCCGCCCGTTGATGGTGACGGCTTTCCGGTGTTCATCGATGTCGGTATGCGGAGCGCCGGCGATGCAGCATTTGCCCCAGCCCCGCGCCACGACCGCGGCATGGCTGGTGGTGCCGCCGGTTGCCGTCAGGATGCCCTGCGCCACGTGCATGCCGTGGATGTCCTCGGGGCTGGTCTCGCGGCGCACGAGGATCACCTGCTCCCCGCGTCCCGCGCGCGCCACCGCCTCCTCGGCGCTGAACGCGAGCCGTCCGCACGCCGCGCCGGGCGATGCCGGCAGGCCGCGTGTCAGCACCACGCGTTTCGCCTTCGGATCGAAGGAGGGCAGCAGCAACTGGTTGAGATCAGAGGGAGCCACGCGCAGCAGCGCCGTCCGCTCGTCGATCAATTTCTCGCGCACCATCTCCACCGCGACGCGGACGGCGGCGGCGCCGGTGCGTTTGCCGGTGCGGGTCTGCAACATCCATAATTTGCCGCGTTCGATGGTGAATTCAATGTCCTGCATGTCAAGATAGTGTTGTTCGAGTTTGTCCTTGATCGCCAGCAGTTGCGCGTGCAGATCGGGGCGCCAGCGCTTGATTTCCGACACCGGTCTCGGCGTGCGTATGCCGGCGACCACGTCCTCGCCCTGTGCGTTGACGAGAAATTCGCCATAGAGCGCGTTGCGGCCGGTGGCGGGATCGCGGGTGAAGGCGACCCCCGTGCCGGAATCCCCGCCCATGTTGCCGAACACCATGCTCTGCACGTTGACCGCCGTGCCGGGCAGGCCGGAGATGGCGTGGATGCGGCGGTATTCAAGCGCGCGCGGGGACTCCCAGCTGCGGAACACCGCAGCGATGGCCAGCGTCAGTTGCGTTTCCGGATTCTGCGGGAAGTGGCGGCCGGCATGGCGGCGGTACACGGCCTTGTAGGCCGCGATCACTTCTTCCAGGCCGTGCTCGTCCAAATCCGTATCCTGCGCGGCGCCATGCCGGCGTTTGATGCGTTGCAGGGCGTTTTCGAAACGGGCATGCGCCATGCCCATGACCACGCCGCCGAACATGTCGATGAGCCGGCGGTAGGCGTCCAGCGCGAAACGGCGGTTCGCCGTCGCCCGCGCCAGACCCGCAACCACGCGATCGTTCATGCCCAGGTTCAGGATGGTGTCCATCATGCCCGGCATGCTGACGGCCGCACCGCTGCGCACCGAAAGGAGCAGCGGCCGGTCCTCGCCGCCGAAGCGCTTGCCGGTTTCCTTTTCCAGCATCGTGATGCGCGCGCGCAGGCCGGCGCGCAGGTCGGCGGGCAATCGTTTGCCGTTGGCGTAAAAATCAGCACAGGTCTGTGCGCTGATGGTGAAACCGGGGGGCACCGGCAGTCCGAGCGCGGCCATCTCGGCGAGATCGGCGCCCTTGCCGCCGAGTTGCGCCCGCATGTCCCGGCCGCCGTCGATGCGTGTGGCGCCGAAATAAAAAAAGCGCCGTGCGTTGGGATTCATGGTTCGTATTATGCCTCACCCGGATATGTCAATTGTTGACTGGCAGGTGAAAATGGCGACATAGTTCAACATAAGGAACGACGCGGTTGATTCATGTCTGAAGATATACAGCCTGATGCCTCGCTCACGGGGCAGGCGCTGCTGTCGCAGCCGCTGTGGAACAAGGGCACCGCCTTTTCCGAGCGGGAGCGCGACGAATTCGGTTTGCATGGACTGCTGCCGGCACAGGTCGAGACCCTGGAGCAGCAACTGGCGCGGGCCTTTGAGGCTTATGCCTCGCGGGTCAGCGACCTCGACAAGCACATCTATCTCCGCCAGTTGCAGGACGCCAACGAGGTCCTGTTCTACCGGTTGCTGGTGGAACATCTGGAGGAGACGATGCCCATCATCTATACACCGGTGGTGGGCGCCGCCTGCCAGCAGTTCAGCCATATTTACCGGCGGCCGCGCGGGTTGTTTGTGTCCCATCCCAACCGTCACCGCATCGAGGAGATCCTTGACCATTCGCCGGTGCCGCGGGTGGAGGTGATCGTCGTGACCGATGGCGAGCGGGTGCTGGGCCTGGGCGACCAGGGTGCGGGCGGCATGGCCGTGCCCGTCGGCAAACTGTCGCTCTACACAGCCTGCGCCGGCATCCATCCCGCGACCACACTGCCAATCATGCTTGACGTCGGCACCGACAACTCCGACTATCTAGGCGATCCGCTGTATCTGGGCTGGCGGCATGAACGCATTCGCGGCCAGGAGTACGACGATTTTATCGAGCTTTTCATCCAAGCAGTGAACAAAAAATTCCCAAATGTCCTCCTGCAATGGGAGGACTTTGCGCGCGACAACGCCGCCCGCCTGCTCGGACGTTACCGGGACTCGCTGTGCACTTTCAACGACGACATCCAGGGAACCGCCGCCGTCACCGTGGGCGCGCTGCTTGCGGCCACCCACGCAGTCGGACAGCGGCTCGCGGATCAACACGTTATCGTCGTCGGCGCAGGCTCGGCCGGTTGCGGGATCGCCGAACAAATTCTGGTCACGATGATGAAGCAAGGCCTGGCCGAGGACGAGGCCCGGTTGCGGTTCTACCTTGTGGACAAACCCGGTTTGTTGCATGACGGCCTGACCGGTTTCACGCCTGCGCAGCGCCGTTTCGTACAGCCGCGAGATCGCGTGGTCAACTGGGATGTGACGCA
>Ga0335077_10001472_pt1 | contig 27973 bp, 40 predicted proteins | sample Lox_Sample_31_FD_207151 | JGI IMG/M metagenome (GOLD analysis project Ga0335077, IMG submission 207151) | Soil microbial communities from Loxahatchee National Wildlife Refuge, Florida, United States - Lox_Sample_3.1 | ecosystem: Environmental > Terrestrial > Soil > Wetlands | place: USA... | reverse complement strand
CGCACGCAGTTGGGTATACAGCCCCTGTGGAGTTGAACCTGCGGGAAGTGCCACTGCTGCGGCCGGCTTTGCCATCAGCTGCCGTATCAAGAACTCCGCCGCCAAGGTGTCAAATTCGGCAGCAGTCGCTGACGTTAGCAGCCGCACTGTCTGCTCGCCGTCGGATGAAGAGGTGCCTGCAGCTCATTGCCCATGTGTCCGGAACTATAGGGAGAGCGTTAGGCGTCGGTCAATAAATAGTTATATTGGATGTATTAATTAGCTCATAGCGGCGCGTTTTCTTGCGGCCGCGAGCCGCGGGCACAATGGGCGCGTTCGATCCTGAGCGAATTCTACGCACCCTCTCGAAGCGCGGCGTCCGCTATGTTCTCGTCGGCGCCACTGCTGCCCGTCTTCAGGGATTCCCGCGTCTTACGGCAATGCTGATATCTCACCTGCGACCGATCCGGACAACCTCGAACGCCTGGCGGCCGCGTTGCGCGACCTCCGGGCGCGCGTTTTCACTGAATCGATACCCGCGGGGGAGCCATTCAGTTGCGATGCCGAAATTCTCTCCCGCTCAAACATTTGGAACCTGGTGACAGAGGCCGGGCGGGACGAGTGTATATCCCGAAGGCCAACGGGAAACTTCGGCCTCTGGGCATCTCGACTCTGCGGGATCGGGTGTGCATGACAGCAGCGATGCTGGTGCTCGATCCGATCTTTGATGCCGATCTTCCTCCCGAACAGTACGCCTATCGAGCGGGCCGCAATGCCCAGCAGGCGGTGGTCGAGGTGGAGGAAACGCTGTTCCGGGACCATCCGGAAGTGGTGGATGCGGACCTTGCGGACTACTTCGGCAGCATCCCGCACGTCGAACTCATGCGCTCGCTTGCGCGACGCATCGTGGACGGTCGTGTGCTGCATCTGATCAAGATGTGGCTGGAATGCGCCGTGGAAGATACCGACGACAAGGGCCGCAAGACCCGCACGACGGAGGCCAAGGATAGCGGACGCGGCATCCCACAGGGTTCTCCGATCTCACCCTTGCTGGCGAATCTGTATATGCGCCGGTCCGTGGAGCTCGCGCCCAGGCTCGGTACGTGAGGTCGCTGCGCGCGACGGCTCAATTGAAGTCAGACGTGACCGAACAATCCGATCAATCCTATGAGGATCAAATAAATTGCCACGATGTAGTTGAGAAGGCGCGGTATCACGAGAATGAGAATGCCCGCAATCAGCGCGACGACAGGTCCCAGAGTCATATGTAGCTGGAAATTCATTTGCTACCTCGCATCCGTCTCTTCAGCGCCGCGGAGTAAACGCCCGCTCGGCGCATCGCATCCCCCCCGGCCGGAGCGATGCGTGACGTCTAGGCCTGCCTTGGCGCCCTGTGCCGAGCCGCTCGCGAGCGGTCTGCACCGCGTGCGCAGGCCTCGGCAGAGTGGCTGCCGGGCCCGGTGCGGTAGCCCCTTTGATTGTCGGCGGCCTCGCGAGCTGCCCTGCGAGGCTGCGCCTCTCCGTGCCCCAGCAGGAACGCTCTCAGGAGATCCATGGCGCGCGCAGCCGCAATGTCGATCAAAGTGCTCTGCATGTTCTCCCAAACAGGCCGCAGACGGGCGCGGGGCTCACGATATACGGGCGGTGCCAAGCGGTTGCCGGTCACGCGCTGGCGCGGTCGCGTGGTCATGCTGGCAAGCAAGAAGCCGACCCCGAAAGTACACCGGCGATTGGTCTACCGGCCTCAGCGCCGCGCAGCCCGCGCATGCCTACACTAGCTGCGATAGACCGCGCGCCCGAGCACAAAGCCCAGCGCGGCGGCACACAAGAGGGCGGGGCCCGGATTGTTACGCACCAAGTCGAGCAGGTCGTCCATCATGTCGGCGACGTCGTGTTCCCGTACGTATTCGGCTCCCGAGGCCAATGCGTCGCCGGTGCGGTGCGCAGCGCTTGCCACGCGCTCGCCTCCCGCGTGCGCCGCACTGGCGGCACTGTCAAGCCCTTCAGCAGTCGAGGTTCGCATTCGCTCGGCCCTTCCTTTCACGGTGAAACCGAAATTGCTCGCGGCGGCCTTGACTTCTGCAGTGCCTGCGGCCGCGGCGGCATTCAGGTCTTCGGAGCCCGGCAGCACGTCGTCGCCAACACCTGGCGGCGTGTTGGCCCGGTCCGGTTCGGAATCTCGCGTTTCGTAAGCCATCTCATTCTCCAGTTCGCCCACAGTCAGATCGTTTAGCACCCTCCGAACGAGAACGCAGTCAGACGGCGCCCCATTCGTGCAGATGAACGCCACCGTAGTGGCTCTATGCCGGAAGGTTTGCCGGCCCTGGCGCTGCGCCGTCCACACACTGCGGCGTCCCGAGGAGATGCGAACACAGCAACTGGGGCACCCGCGGCGCCACTGCGGCCACGGCGCCGACCAAGCCAGCGAACGCCAGGCAATCGTGCCAGCTGCCGCCGACCCGCTCCCCGGCCAAGCCGCCGGCGTAGGATTTGCCGGACTGTTAAATCAGTCGCGCAGCATTACTAATGGTTCGCGGACCGGTGCACTCGCTCCCTACAAGATTCGAACCCGTGTTACAGCCTTGAGAGAAGGGAGTCAGCCTGTCCAGGGCGGTACAGGGGCGCCCACCGATATAGAGCCCCAGTAGATCGTCAGCTTGTCCACTGGCGCAGGGCGCGGCGCAGGTGAGGGCGAAGACAAACGAAAGCATCGCGGGCTTTATCCGGCGACCCTCCCGCTCCGCAATGACCCTAACGCGCTCCGCCCAGCTGATAGGTACCCACGAGCCGTGCTTCGGCGAGCACGTGTCCCTTCATCGCATTCAGCAGCCGCCCTTTCGTCGGCTTTTCGAGATCCGGTAGCACCACGTCGAGCGCATACAGCTTGTGGAAATACCGATGCGTTCCCATGGGCGGCGATGGCCCCCCGTAGCCGCTTCGCCTCCAATCATTGAGACCCTCGCGTGTTCCGGGAGGCAAGCGTTGCTTCCTGGCATCCTCCTCCAACGCGTGCGCCTCGGCGGGGATGTCATATAGCACCCAGTGAACCCAGGTTCTCTGCGGAGCACGCGGATCAGGCGCATCGGGGTCATCGACGATGAGCGCGAAGCTGCGGGTTTCAGGCGGTGCACCCGACCACTCAATGGGGGGTGAAATATCCTCGCCCTCGGCGGTGTACTTCCTCGGGATCGGGCACTGGTCGGTAAATGCCGATGATCTGACGGCGAACATACGAACCTCCTATAATAAGTTAGCGCAGCCGGGGTCGCTCCGCACCGCCCGCATTGCAGTCACGTGCGGCGCGCTCGGGCGCAATTCCGGGTCAGGCAATCGTAGCGAGGACGGCGCGGCGCACAAGCGTTTCCAAAAGCGTCAGCTTGTAGGCATTGCCCGAGAGCGGCGTCGCGTTAGCCACGGAGAGTCGCGCCGCCTCGCGCGCAGATTCCTCGTCGATCCGCCGGCCGAGGAGCGCCCTCTCCGCCGAGACCGCGCGGTAGGGCTTGGGGGCTGCCGCACCGAGAACGATGGCCGCATTGCGGCACTGTCCGTCGGGGGCAAGGTCGAGGACCACCGCCGCATCGGCCAGGGACCAGTCAAAGGCCGTCTTCTCGCTGAACTTGAGATGAGCCATGCGCGCCCCGGGTCCAAGCGGCGGCAGGTGTATTGCAGTCAAAACCTCGTGAGACTTCAGCCCGTTCTCGCGCGTGTAATCGCCCTCCGGCGGCGTGAGAAACGCCTCAACCCTGATCCGGCGCGTGCCGCGACTTGCGTCGGCGAGCTCGAGCGTCGCACGGAGTGCCACGAGGACAGTCGCGATGGTGGACGGGTGCACGATGGCGCACGGCCGGTTGTCGAAGATGGCGTGATAACGGTTCTCGCCCTGAATTGCGAAGCAGTGAGTGCCGCCTTTTCTCAGGCAGTGATACTCGGCGGAACGGAAATACCAGCAGCGCGGTCGCTGTAGCAGGTTGCCGCCCACAGTCGCAACGTTGCGGATCTGCGGACTGGCGGAGCCAGCGGCCGCGTCGGCAAGCGCCGGATAGCGCTGTCGGATGAGCGGATGGGCCGCCAAGGTGGCGAGAGTGGTCATCGATCCTACCCGCACGGCTCCGCGGGACTCCTCCCCAATGCTATCGAGTCCCGGAATGCGCCTGAGGCTGATGAGTGCGCGCGGCGCGACCAGTCCTTCCTTCATCAGATCGAGCAGGTCGATCCCGCCGGCTTTGATAACCGTGCTGTGCTCAGTCGGCTTCGTCATGGCTTCGGCAAGCGTCAGTGAGGCAGCAGAGGCGGCTTCGCCCACGCTGCTCGCAACCCGCCAGCCGAAGCGTTCCATCACCTAGCTCCTGCTCTTGCCGAGCGCTGCCAGCACGGCCGCTGGCGTCATCGGTAAGGTGCGGATGCGCACGCCGATCGCGTTGTACACGGCATTACCGATCGCCGGTGCGGTCGCGATGTTTGAAGGCTCGGCGACCCCGTACGCGTCGGTAGCACTCATTCCCTGATAGTTCTCCAACACGACGACCTCGATCTCGGGCGTGTCGCATGCGCCGGCGAGCTTGTACTGCTCCAGATTGGGGTTCACCATGCGGCCGGTGTGTCGATCGAGAATCCGCTCCTCGAACAGCGCGTATGACATACCCATCAACACGCCTCCCTGCACCTGGCTCTCGAGCTGGCACGGATTGATCGGACGGCCGCAGTCCTGGATGGCCACCACGCGCTCGACCCGTATGATGCCGGTTTCTGTATCCACGGCCACTGCAGCGAACTGAACCCCGCCGAGATCCTGCTGCGCGAGGGCCGCATCGCCCATGCGGCGGCGAAACCCGCCGTAATCATCCGCGCGGGACGCCACGGCAGTCAGCGCGTCCGTGCGCAATAACGCCGTGGCCTGCGCGAACGTTATGCTGCGATTCGAGTCGCCGCCGACGCTTATCCGTCCGTTGCGTGCCACCAGATCTGTTGCAGAAGCTTTCAACGCCGGGGCGACTTCGTGGAACAGCGCCTGCAGCACGCGCCACGCCGCGGTTCGCGCGGGCGGAGTGATTGAGGCCGTGGCGCGGCTGCCATAGGAGGGCGGACCCGCGGGGAAGTCCGTGTCGCCGATGCGGACCGTCATCGCCGCGGCCGGCAGTCCCAGGACCTCGCCGACCACCTGGGCCATGACCGTGCCAGTGCCGGTCCCGATATCCTGGACACCCGACAGCACCTCGACCGAGCCGTCCCGCATCACACGAACTTCGCACGACGCATTGATCTGGACATTGGCCATCCACAACGACTGTGCGACACCGATGCCGCGCTTGACTGCACCGGAATCCTCCCCGGGCGCGTGGCGCCGACTCCAGCCGATCCGCTCTGCACCGACGCGACGTTGCTCGCGGCGAACGGGACTCGGGTCAATGCGATCGCGCAGCGCGAGCGGGTCGAGGGCTAGCCGCTCGGCCAGCTCGTCGATGGCCTGCTCCATGCCCCATGCGCCGGGCACCGCGCCCGGGGCGCGCATCGCGCACCCGGGCGCGGCGTTGATGAAGACATCGTGCTGGGCGCCCTCGAAGCTCGGGCACGTATACAATGACTCGGCGAAGCTCCACACTCCCGCTCCGAGCGCGACGCCCGCCGTGCCGTAGCTCACCAGCGAGATCGCTGTGAGCGATCCGTCGCGCCGTGCACCCAAGCGCAAGCTCTGCCACGTGGCGGGCCGGTTGCCGGAATCGATCTGCTCCTCGTGACGATCGAGCACGATGCGCACTGGCGCGTGTGCCTGTCGTGAGAGCATGACGGCCAGTCGACCGTAGGTTCCCAGGGTCGATTTCGAGCCAAACCCACCGCCCATGCCCTCGACGATCACCCTGATCCGGCTCAGTGGCAGTCCGAAGGTCTCGGCGAGCTCGTGGCGCACACCTGCTGTGTATTGAGTGGACATGTAGACCGTCAGCCCGTCCGGGCGCCAGTCGGCTACGATGGCATGCGGTTCGAGGCAGCAGTGCGTCTGCACCCGCGTTCGGTATTCTCCCTCGAGCTCTACCTCCGCCTGGCCGAACCCGCGTGAAACGTCGCCGCGCCGCACGACCGCAGGGCCGCGTACGTTGCCGTGCAGTGGCAGTCCGGCGGGCGCGGGATACCCCGAGGGCGAACCCTGCGGTGCGGTGGCCTCATCGTAGACCTGCGCAGCCAAGGGGTCGCGCGCCTCGTCGAGATCCACGACGAAGGGCAGTGGCTCGTAGTCGACGCGAACCAGCTCGAGTGCTTCCGCCGCGGCGCTCGGCGTGTCCGCGGCGATCGCGGCGAGCGGCGCGCCGACATAGCGCAGCACGCTCGTTGCGGGATCACGCGGCTCGGCGAGACTGACGACCGCGCGAACGCCCGGGTGGTGCGTGGCCGCGGACATGTCCACGGCGCGCACGATGGCGTGCGGCAACGACGCGCGCAGGATGCGGCCGTACAGCATACCGGGCAGGACCACATCGACGGTGAAGCGACGCGTACCGGTCACTTTTGCGCGGGCATCGTGCCGAGTCGCGGGCTTGCCGATCACGGCAAGATCGGCGTTGGGCGGCAACGGCGGCGGTTCGCCGATGGGAATCTGGCGCGTGACCTGCCCGAGGCTGACGCCGACGATGCCGCTCGGGAACGAAGCAGGGCGCAGCGACTCCTCGCCCGGCTCGGTCATGACCGACCTTTCGCGGCCGCGAGAGTTGCCGCGATGACGTGCGGATAGGTGCCGCAGCGGCAGAGGTGCCCGCTGATCGCTTTTCGTATGTCGGCGGCGGTGGCACTCGGCTGATCGCGCAGGAGAGCGGCGCAGCTCATGACCAAGCCGGGTGTGCAGTAGCCGCACTGCACGGCGTCGTATTCGCTGAAGGCTGCCTGGACAGGATGCAGGTTCGCGCCGTCGGCGAGACCCTCGATAGTCGTCACGCGCCGGTCGGCGGCGTCGACGGCCAACAGCATGCAGGAGCAGACGGGAGCGCCATCGAGCCAAACGGTGCAGGCGGAGCAGGCGCCCCGATCGCAGCCGATCTTGGTCCCGTGCAATCCCAGAAGATCGCGCAGAGCGTCAGCAAGGGTTGTTCGCGGCTCGACCTGCAGCTCTCGGGTCGTGCCATTAACGTTGAGCGAGATGCTCAGGCTTTCGGCTCCAGAAAGCGTGGTCTCGCGATCCGATGTGCCCGTCTGCGCCCGCGCGACCCCGGGCCCGATCAAGGCCGTGGTGACGCCTGCCATGGTTGATTGCCGGAGAAAGCCGCGCCGCGACAATCGACCTTCCACACGTCAACTCCGGAAACGCAGGGAAACAGGCAACGACGCTATCGGGACCGCCGGCATCGAGGTATACGGTTTTTCCACTACCGGCAGGAAACCACGGAGGCCGGTTTCAGTCGGGCATGCCACTTATGCGTACTTTCGCGTATTTCATTGATGACGCATGCGGTACAGCGTTGTCGGTAGCTGAACGCGCCACCTATGCTGGCGGCGCGGAGTGAGTGACATGATTTATTTCAGCGTCAGCGTCTGTTTATCCATTCTGACAGTGCTCGCCATCACCGGGTGGCGCGAGAGGCCATGGCCGGAGGACCACGTTGTTACCTATTTCGCCCGTCCTGGGTTGCGACAATGATCACCGAGGGTCGCTCCATGCTCGTGCGCGAGGGAGCTCAAATGGAGCACCGCTGGGGTGAACGCGTCTTGCTGGATCATCCGGTGCGGTTGGATGCTCGGCCGGATCTCATTGCGGTGGCACGATTGCGTAATGCGAGCCTGAGCGGTGGCTACGTGGAGACGGGTGCAATCGTGCCGCTGGGAACCCGGCTGCACCTGGAACTGCAATGGATCTATTGGAACCGGGCAGAGGACTGTCGGGTCCCCGCGTATGTGGTGCGCCGCGACGAGAACGGTCTCGGATTGGAATGGTGCGACTTCGCGCCTAGATCGATCGCTGTGCTGATTTCCACCCGCAGTTCAAACAGCTACGGCGCCGGCTCAGCTCCCTGTGTGAGCAACCGACAAGCGCAGCTGATGGGTCCAAAGCTCATCACGCTCTGAGGGCATCCGCAGGACCGATCGCTCGTTAGCGGCGAGCAGGCGAGTTGCAGATGTGTTAGCGGTCGAAATCATCTGCGCCCCGGTCTTGTTCGGGGGGCGGCGCAGGCAGGAATGACCGCCTGCGCTCTCTACGACGAACTGCAGCGTTCGAATCAGTCCCGACTGGTCGGAGATCACCGATGCGCTAAATGTCGGGAAGTTCGGTGTCGATCACCCCTCGTGGGACCTGCGAGCGAACCAGTGCGCGAGTTCGTCAACAGCGCCGGCTAGTTCCAGCTGCTGTTCCGGGGAGAGCGTGCGAGCTTTCGCTATCCATGTGCCTTCATGCGGCGGAGCGGATACGCCGGAAGTGTCCATCAGCGATTTGATCTTTCCTACCCATCTCAGAGCGTTATCGTCGAGCTGACGCTCGTCAAGTTGGTGGAACGCGAGCGTATATTCGTGAAACGCATCGGCGATCGACTGCGCGATGCCGTTGTTATGAGGGAGCATCAAACAGCGGCGAGCATCCGAGAGTTTTTCAGCTTGGTAATGATAAGACATTTTTTTCGCCTCTCCTCGAACGAGCGGGGTGCCCCAAGGACCCGGACCCGCAGCCTTGCTCGGAAGCCTTGGCGCATTCAACCGCTATGGAACGCACGGCGCATACGACGGACGCCTATTGCGCGACTGCCGAACCCTCGAACATTTTGTCGCAGCCGTTCCCGCGCTTATTGGACTTTGATCCTGTCTTCCCTCCTGCTGCGCTGCGGGCGGTGCTTCGAGATCAGGGGACTTCCGAATCACTTGGGCGGAAAGCTCGCAAGCACCGCGTCCACTGCTTCGCGGATGGGGGTCTCCGACCGCTCAATGTCCGACTGACTCAGCTCTTTTTTCGCCCATCCATGCCACACGGGGCGATGAGTACGTGCATCGAAGATATCGATCGCTAACGTCCCCTCACGATACTGCCGTACGTCGACCTCGCTCCCCCAGTAAGGTGCGCCCCACCACCCCGGATAGCCATACCATCCCGCATACGGAGCCGGATAGGAGTGTACCTCTATGCGCTCACGTGCACCGATGGTGAAATCGACGGCAAAATCGGCCGCGGCGGCGTCAGTGACATACGTGAATCCCTCCTGCGTCAGCCTTGCCTGGATCGCGTCGTGCGCTCTCTGGACGACGAGCGGGTTACTGGTACCGTACCGCTCGCGCGGCAACCAGGTGAAGTAATGGTAACCGCTGAAACTTGCGCTGCGATCGTAGTCACTGCCCACTTGGAGGGTGGCACAGGCTGCCAGGGCTAGTAGGCCCGCCATGCGCAGAAGCCGTAGGGCAGGTTGTACTCGAGATGACATCTCCAAAGCTCCGCCGACGCAGACGAAAACAACACTGCTCCAATCCCGGACGCCCGTGGAATACGAGAAAGTGCGAATGTCGCTTGTGGCATCTGAGCCTGGCTCCATGTCACTGCGTCACAATTGCGGGCACGGCGCCTGTGCCATCTCCGCTTGAAGTCATGAAATCGCCATTCACCGCGTAGGCGTCGCGGCGATCACGCTCACGGTGATGCGCACGCAGCGTGCCCGATGCCTTCATGTCGGAGTGGCCCGTGCTGAAATAGCGCCCATGCCTAGGTGAAAGCCGCAATGGCAGACCGGCTAGCTCGCGGCTATGAATTTGTGCCGCCCATTATTATTACTGCGTGAGAGGCGATGACATGCTAGGCGAGGTACCCGCCCGCGAGATCGAGCGTCTGCTCGAAACCGAGCTCGTGACACGGTTGCCACGTGGCGGGACGAACGTACCTTTGTGCCCGTCTCGCACATTTATTCCGACGGTGCGCTCCTCGGCCATTCCACCACGGGGTTGAACCTCGACATGCTGCGCAAGAACCCACAGGTCTGTATCGAGTTCGATCAGGTCGATGACTTGACCAACTGGCGCAGCGTCATTGCCTGTTCGAAGGGCTCGACGGGAGACGAGGCGGAGAGCGCGCTCAATCTCCTCATGGCACGGCTCATGCCGTTCACAGCGAGCGGGGCTACTGCGCCAGCGCAGCGCCTCGTATCCATGACGCATGGATCGGCGATAGCCGGGCGGTCACCCTTCGTGTACCCGATTCGGCTCACCGAGCAGACCGGACGCTTCGAGCGAACGCCATGAGACTCGATGAGCGATAGTGAGAGTCATCTTGCATGATCTGCGCCCTCAGGAAGGAGAGATGTGATGACGATCAGGCAGCCCGACCATCCGCCCACTCACCCGCCGCAAGTCGGCGCCGCTGATCCGGAACGGAAAAGCTCACCCATTCAGACCGATCCCGAACAGTCATTCGAGCTGCTACGTGAACAGGTCGGGGACGAGGCTGCCGGCTGTTACTTCAACGACCTGGAATATGCGGAAGGAGCCGTGATCGTGAGCGGCAGCACCCGCCTGCGCTGCGAACGCGGCATCTGGGTAGAAGCCGGCACAGAAGTCCCGTGAGTGGAAGTTCCGCCCCTCACGGAAGGGATCCATTACGTGTGCTCTTGCGATCAGCGGCAGCCGCGACCCTTAAGCGAGAAGACGCCGAACGCAACCCCTCGCCCTGTCCGAGATAGCCGCGCAGAGGCCACTTGCAGTCTCCGAGCGGTTGTGGCGAGCACATTGACTCTAGCGAGGTCACAGTTGCAGGTCCTTGTATTGCACCGATGCACCCCAATGAAGGGTGCAGTTCGTGACGTTTCCCCTTCCTGTCGAGCCCGTGCGCTTTCTGCGCTGGTTTACGAAGCTGATGGTCGAATGTGTCCCGATCTGGGCCGGGAGCCTGCCAGGGCGCCACGGTGTTCATTGTCCGGGGCCGGAGTGGTCCCTTGTGGAGTGTTTATTTCTGTATGACGAAGATCTATGTGGGCAATCTGCCCTTCTCAGCCACTGAGCGCGAGATCCGCGACCTCTTTGGCCAGCACGGGACCGTCGAATCGGTGAGTCTGATCACCGATCGCGAGACGGGAAAGCCGCGGGGCTTCGGGTTTGTCGAGATGTCGCGTGCCGACGCGAGCCGCGCGATCCAGAATCTCAACGGCAAGATGCTAGGGGGTCGCCCCTTGCGCGTGAATGAGGCCCAGGAGCGCCAAGGCTCACCTCGTGGACCAAGACGCTCATAAGGTGACCCAGATTGCCTAGTGCGGGCCGTCCGGTTCTTCTCGTGAGGCCGGACGGCCCACGTTCCGCTCAATCGCATCGGCTTCAGGCGGTCTCCGAGAGGGACTGTGAGTCGCAGTTGCCGAGAACACATCGTCTGGCCGCAACACGGAGATCGCGACCTCAGCGCCGACCACGTCCATGCGCACAAGCTTATCGGGACGATCGAGGTCGACCCTTCGGTCAATCGCCCCCGCGAGCGGCGCAACGATCTCGTCCGTGTGGTAGCGCTGCCAGCGGCGCTTTGCGACCTTCAGACCCCAGGTTTCGTTGGGGGCGATCCGATCGCGCACGTGCTCGATGAGCAGCCGGTGAATGGTCTCCAGGTCGGCGTCGCACCAGTAGTCCACCGGAACCCATTTGACCGCGTCTTCGAATCCTTGGCCTTGCTGGAACAAGGTGCGGCACCCTTGAACGACGAGACGTCCATCGAGTTCTGTGCGCACGAACGCGATGCCGTCGACCGCCGTGCGCTCGATGAGCGGATGGCCGTCGCCCAAGCGCTCCAGCACCCCGAGGATCTCGCGCTTTGCCCGGCCATAGCGGCCACGCTGATAAGAAACGAGGAGATCCATGATGCTCTCCTCCAGTAGATCGCCGCCCCCAAAGGCGAGTCCGGCGATACAGAACCGGAGTTAACCGTCCGCTCAGCGTAGACTCGCTCGAGCCACGACGGTGCGACAGTGCGCGTTGCCCCCTCAATCCGCGCAACTACGTAGGCTCGGCTCATCCCATGCTCGGCGTCGCCGACCCGGATCAGCCCCGCGCCCTCCTAAATAACCACTGAGAATGATCCGGCACCCTCGAATCCGCAATTCCTCGTATTTCATGTCGGTTTCCGATCGTGCAACGTCCGCCGGTGAGCGAACTGGAGGGAACACGGGTGCGTGATCGGAGGTCCCCGCACGACTCGCTGTTCGATTCCTCCGTACGCGGCTTCGGCAGTGTGGCCGAATGTCGTATGCCAGATGGAGGCGGGCTATGAATATCGGCGAGGTGTGTACGCGCGAGGTCTACATCGTCGCGCCGGGGGAAGCGTTGACGCAGGCCGCCAGGGAGATGCTAAGACGGCACGTGGGTGCGATCGTGGTTGTGCAGCCGGAGGGCAAGCTCGTGCTGCCCGTTGGCATCGTGACCGATCGAGATATCGTTCGTGAACAGCTGTCACGCGATGCGGATCTGCGTTCCTTGAAGGTCGCCGACGTGATGAGCAAGGATTTGCTCACGCTAGCCGACACAAGCGAAGTCTCTGAAGCCATCGAGCGCATGAGCTCGAAGGCAGTGCGGCGCGCGCCGGTAGTGAGCGGTTCCGGAGATCTCGTGGGCATTGTGTCACTCGATGATCTGCTCGCCGTCATGATGGAGGAGTTCAGCGGGCTCGCCAGGCTGGTTGCCGCTCAACCGAAACGCGAGCGAGCCGTAGCACAAGGTGCGACCGCGCGGCACGCATGACGATCGCGGCCGGACTCCGAAAACGCGCCGCGACTGCCGCAGCGGCGTGGAGCGAGACACGCCCACGTGCAACGGAAGGTTGCTCCGCTCAGAGAGAGGGCGTCGGAGCGGCAGGCCGCGATCGCTCGTACGCACGTTGGCACTCGAGGCATCGCTTGGCGGTGGGGTAAGCCTGCCTTTTCTCGGCGATCGCCGCGCCACACTGCACGCATACCCCGTAACTACCCGTGAGAATGCGGCGCGGCGCCGCGTCGATATCCCGAACCTCGGCAACCTCGCGGCTGATATCGGCGAGATTCACATCGACAAGCAGATCCGCCAGCGCCTCCTCCTCGATATCGTGCACCTGGCCCGCAAGCTGACCGTAAGCCTCGGAGTCACCGCGCAGTAGCGCAGTGCGAATGTCGGCGCGCAGTGTCGCTAGTCGGGCGCGGAGTGCTTTTTCGAACTGCACGGTGAGCGAGGCCGAGAGCCTGCTCTGTGAGCCGTCCGGGCGTGTTGTGTCGGCTGTTGTCATTGGTTTGCTCGCTGCGCATCACTCATGCGATCACGTGCACGGTGCTGGCCTGAGGACCGAGATCCCCGGCTTCCTCGGCAAAGCGCACCTCGGTACCGGTCGTCAGATCTTGAAATCGCCCGCCGAGTACGCTGTTTCGATGAAAATACACCAGCCGCCCGTCATCCGTCTCGATACGGCCACAGCCCTGTTCGGCATCGAGCTCACAGATCCGGCCGTGTGCCGGGCCGGTATGGGCCTTGATATCGCCCCGCCGTCTACGTTCGTAATCCTCTAGCCTGCGTCGCGCAGCCAGGAACGCATCCCGCAGCGCAACGTAGGGATCCTCGTGGGCGTGGTCGGCGGGATGCGCCCGTCGGATCGCGATCTCCTCATCGGGAAGTGTAATGTCGATGCGGAAGTCGTACAGAGCACCCTGGTGCGCGTGGTGCGAGCGCGGTTCGACGATGATGTGACAGCGCATGATATGCGCACTAAACCTGTCAAATCGCGAGGCGAGCTCGCGAATTCGAGCCTCAAGGGCAGGGGAGGGATCCATCTGACGAAAAGTAATCTGGAGCGGAAGGATCATTGTCCTCCCTCCTTTAAGGGTAGTTTACGAAGGGCAAAGCGGCGCCGCACGTCTGGCGGCTAATTAACACGTGTTCGCGGAATCATGGAATCCGTATCAGCCCCGATGTCACAGATCTCCGTCCCATCCTCGCTCAATGGAGGTAACCCTTCGTAGGAGCCCTCAGTGACTTGCTGGGCAGCTAGAACCCGCGTACGCAACGAATGCATATCGATGCCGGATTGGGCGCCACCAGAAGTGCTGAGCGTCCGCGAAACCTGTACGTACACCGCAAAGGCGCTGCCGAGTTGATCAAAGCCCGGTCGCGCCCTATGCATTCGCACTATCACGTATTTCGTCGATAGGCGCGAGCGGTACAAATGTTTTAGCCACCGTGCGTAAAAGCTGGCCAATCGCCTGGCATAAAGGGAGGAAACGATGATGACGAGACGAGAGTCCACCGTCGGCATCCTGGCGAGTGCCGTAGTTGTGGGTGCATCATCGGGTGCTGCAAGGGCAGAGGCGCAAGAGGCGATCGAACTGCCCCCGCGACGTCGAAGTGATGGCGGCAGATCGCTTGTGCAGGCGCTCGAACTGCGGCGCTCGACTCGCGAATACTCGGGTGGTGCGCTGCCGCTACAGTTATTGTCGGATTTGCTGTGGGCGGCTTTTGGTATCAATCGACCGAACGGCGATCGACGGCGCCATACTGGCGCCGCATCATGGTCATTGATATCTAATGTCGCGACGCGCGAGGGCGCATGGATCTACGACCCGGAGCTGCACTCTCTGCTGCCTCTCTGGCTAGCGACATCCGCGCGCAAACGGGTCTCCAGGACTTCGTGGGAATCGCGCCGCTCAATCTCGTGTATGTCGCTCATGGTGAGCGCATGCCGGAATTGTCCCCCGAGGAACGCCGGCTCTACGCTTCGGTCGATACGCGTTCATCGGGCAAAATGTCTACCTGTTTTGTGCCTCACAAGGCTTGGCGACAGTGTTCCGGGGAGCGGTCGACTATCCAAAACTGGCCCGTGCTCTGACGCTTCCGGGAGAGCAATTCGTGACATTTGCCCAAACCGTGCGCTATTCGCGCGCATGAATCCAAGCAGCGCACAGGGCCCCTCAACGCCATACGTTCAGGATTTGTCGCGGCGTGCCCTGATCATCGGAGCAACCCGACGTGAGTGAACAGGTTCTCTTGGTGGACTATGAGAATGTTGGTCACGTCGATCTCAGCGCCATCCCGGCCGATGTTCGGGTTGCTTTCTTCTTCGGTGCTTCGCAGCGCACGGTTCCCACCGCGTTCTTCAAGTCAGCACTGCGATTGAGGGAGCGATTTGTTCCCATCGACATCGAGGGGCGCGGGAAAAATGCACTCGATTTTCACATTGCGTTCTATCTCGGGGAGTACTTGACCACAGCTCCTCAGACCCGGTGCGTGATCCTGTCCAAGGACAAAGGGTTCGATCCGCTGATTCAGCACCTGCGTGGACGCCAATTTTCGGTTCAACGAGTGAGTACTCTGGAGGAGGGGTTCCCCTCTACGGAGCCATCGAGGACCGCCGCGGGTCCTAAGCGGTCTCTAAGCCTCAAGGCGACGGTGGAATGGCTGTCCGCGATGCAGAAGAACAGGCGGCCCAGAAGGCGTAAGGGCCTCATCGCCCACCTGCACTCGCACTTCGGCCACAAGATATCCGAATCAGACATCGAGGAGCTCGTGGACGCCTTGATCGCGGAGAAAAGACTCAGCGAGAGGAACGGCACGATCACGTATCATCTGTGACAGACGCCGCCGGCAATGGTCTAGCGGCCCTGAACTCTAATAGCGCGAGGGCAGGCCATTGCTTGGAAACTTCGGCCGCGCCGAAAGGTGACGCGCCGACATGCGCCTGGTGACCCTTGGTGTCGGTGCCGCCCGCTCGCCACGTTACCAGCCTGCAGGCCTGCTGGTGTCGTGTGGGGGTACGCGCGTCATCATCGATGGTGGACCGCACTCAGCGCTGAAGCGTCGCGTCGATGCCTGGCTCCTCACGGATGATCATGCCGAGCTAGCCGCGGCCATCCGCAGAAGCGCGCACCGGCGGGGGTTGCCGGCGCGGGTCGCAGCGTTTCGCGCCGGAGATCTGCGGATTGAGCCCAAGCCAGTCGTCCACACCAATCATCCGGCCTTCGGCTACGAGATCCGGCGCACGGGGCTCAAGATCGTGTGGGCACCTGAATTCTTCAAGTTCCCCACGTGGGCAAAAGGCGCCGATCTGATGTTCGCGGAGGCGTCTTCGTGGCGAAGACCGATCCGCTTCCGCGGTGGCGTGGGCGGACACCTCGATGCACTCTCGGTGCAGTGCGCGGCGCGGCGCGCGGGTGTCAGGCGGCTCGTGTTCGCCCACATCGGGCGCCCCACTATTCGCGCGATCGCAGGAGGTTGGCGTCCATCGTTCGGCGAGCTGGGACACGATGGCCAGATTTTTCGTCCACGCCTCCGTCTTAAGTCGCATAACGTTGGGTGAACAAAACTGAGGGCTCCTGAGAAATGGCGTGTGCATGGACTGCGGAGCGCGCCTGAGCATCGTGATTTCAAGACTTACGCGCCTCGGGCTCGAGACCGTCGGGCTGATCAACGGAAGTGCCAGGCGCCCGACAGGCCCGTATCCCCTCGTTGGGCGGGCTCAGCCCAGCATTTGGAAAAGTCCTGAGCGGAAAGGGCGAGTTGGAACTGTCGGCGTGTGCCGAAGCGTAGCCCGGTGCGCAGAAGCTCCGTGAACTCGAAACTCCCGCCGAGATGGCGGATACCCACAATCGTTGTTTCCGAGAAACCGCCGAGTCCCAGCCCGAGAGCGCGGGTGGTGTCGTGCCGAGACGTAAGCTGCTCGATGGGTTCAACGCTGCGCGTCCTCGTTGCTGCTCTCCAAGCACCCGATTCCCGTTGAAGTCGGCCGGCCAAGGGGTCGGCGACCATGGCAAGCGCTTCCGTTGAAGGATGTTGCCTCAAACGCCCGTGAGTGCGACCGACCGGATGCGCACATCCTCGTATTCCACCGCGGGCTGGATTGACGCACCCTTGCCTGGGTTCTCCGATTCAACCATGAGGTAAGGAGATGAACACCGGTGTGGGCCGCGCGCGGGTCGGCCAGTGGTACCTGCGATGGGATAAAGGCGAGATCTTCCAGGTAACCGGTTACGACGAGGCCTCGAGCACCATAGAGATTCAGACCTTCGATGGCGATGTGGACGAGATCGATGAAGACACCTGGAAAGAGCTGCCATTGGGCCTGGCTGAACCCCCCGAGGACTGGACCGGACCGGTCGATGATGTAGAACGCGACGATCTGGGGTACTCGGAAACCGACATGAGGGGTTCGGATTGGACACAGCCGCTCGAGCCTTTCCCGCCAGGCCAAGAGGCGTGGGAAGACACCTCCGAAGAGGAAAGCGAAGCGGTGAGCGAGAAAGGTTCCGCGGAAGAGCTCGAGCTCCTCGCTCGCGACCTGGCACGCTAGCACAGCAGCGGGTGCTGAAGATGCGCGGGCGGACAAGACAGGACGCCGTGAGATGGACGACATCGAGTCAGGCGCCATGACTTGGCGTCACGTGATGCTTGCGCTTCCCGAAGTGGAGTCGGTACCGGCCCAGGTGCTGGACAAAGTGGGACGACTGGTGCGGGGCTTGTAGGCTGATCTGCAGGTGTTTGTGTGACTCGTGCACGTGGAGGCGGGCGCCGTCGAGTCCGTGCTCCCCGGTTATGCCCGCGAAGCGCGGGCGGATGCGGTGGTGATGGGCGCCATCTCGCGTGCGTACCCCGACCGCGCGCTCTTCGGCTATACGGCCGAAAACTCTCGATTGCGATGTATTGATCGTCAAGCCGAGGGGCTTTCGCTCGCCGGAGAGTCGGCGGTGGCGAGTGACTAGGAGGCGAGCAGAATGCACGCATCCTGAAGCCGAGCAACGATGATCGCAGGCTGAGCCGGGTAGCGTGTGCGGCCAGCCTCCGGAGGCAATTTGGTGCACGCGGTTCGATGCACTGAGTGCGAGGACTTCTGCATGCGCAAGTCGATGACCCTATTCCTATCGGGCGATGTCATGACTGGGCGCGGCATCGATCAGATCCTGCCGCACCCGAGCGCGCCTCAGCTCTTCGAGCATGGCGCGCGAAGCGCTCTCGAGTATGTCGAGCTCGCCGAAGCTGTCGGGGGATCCATCCCACTGCGGGCGGCATTCAAGTACGTGTGGGGTGATGCGCTCGCCGAGCTCGACCGGCGGCACGTGAGCGCCCGCATCGTCAACCTCGAAACTGCGGTCACCACCAGCGATGACGCCTCACCGCATAAGGGCATCCACTACCGGATGCACCCGGACAATGTGCCGTGCCTCGCCGCCGCGCACATCGACTGCTGCACACTCGCCAACAACCATGTGCTCGACTGGGGCCGCGCCGGCCTCGAGGAGACGCTATCGGTACTGCACCGCGCGCATATCTGCACCTCGGGAGCCGGAGGTGATGCGAGGGAGGCGCAAGCTCCGGCGACCCTCCACCCGCCGGATGGGGGCCGCATCCAGGTCTTTGCCTTCGGCATGCCAAGCAGCGGCGTGCCGCCTGAGTGGCAGGCAACACGCAAGAAACCTGGCGTGAATTGGATCGAAGATCTTTCCGAACGGAGCGTACAGGCCGTCGCGCGGCAGACTTCCGCCCAGGCGCGCCCCGGAGACATCGTCATTGCCTCCATTCACTGGGGAGGCAACTGGGGCTTTGAAATCTCGGACGACGAACGGACGTTCGCACATCGGCTGATCGAGAGGGCAGGAGTGCACCTCATCCACGGTCATTCATCCCACCACGTGAAGCCGATTGAGGTCCATTGCGGCAAGCTGATTCTGTACGGCTGTGGGGACCTGCTCAACGATTACGAGGGAATCCGCGGCTACGAATCGTTCCGCGGAGATCTTTCTCTCATGTACTTCCCCACCGTCGACACAGAAAGTGGCGCGCTCGTGGGCCTCTCGATGGTGCCCATGCAAATGCGCCGCTTCAGCATCCATCGGGCGCCTGCCGATGCGGTCGACTGGATGGTGCGGACCCTGCAGCGGGAGTGCTCGAAGCTCGGAACGCGCATCGCTCGAGCGGCCGACGATACGCTCGAGCTCCCCGGAGTAAGTCCGGGCACCTCGCTGATATCGTCTGGCGGAAATGCCCTGGCTGTGCCAAGTGCTCGCCAGTGAGTCCCGCGGGCCGCGCGACGGCGCCTGATCGACGCAAACCGTCTTTCCGTGCGCCGCGACGCTCAGGCATGGGGACTGTCACGACCCTTCTGCAGAAGGCTAAGCAGTAGGTCAGACTTCGGCACCCTGATAACCTATGAAGTTGCTCAACTCGATCTGATATGGCTTGCCTTGCCCGAGAGGAAAGGTCCGGGCAATTGCATTCGCGACACCTCAACCTTGCGATATATCGGCGCAATCAGAGGATCCCCAAAATTGGTCTCGAAGTAAGACCAGTGAGTGTCAGAACCAAGATAATATGTGCGGGCTCCAGTACTCATAGTCACGGCCCGGAAGAGACCAAGCCAGTCCTGCCGGAAATTACTGGCAGCCGGGGGCGCGGCCGCGCAGCTAGCCAAAAAGAATACTACGCATAACCAGAATAGATCGCTGGTACGTGTGCGCATGGCGCTTGACGGTGAGCTTGACCGGCTGCTCGCCCATGCACCGAGCGCGACGCGAGCGCACCCTCTGTCATCCAGAATGCGCATCCAGAATGCGCGTCCAAGTTGCATTGCGCCACGGCACGTATGCCCGCGACAATGAGTATCTCTCCGAATGCACTCACATTGCGCTGCAGCGTTCAATGCGGATAGAGGGCCTGGCGCTTTGTCGCAGGGAGTTGTGGTTATTCTGGCCGAGCGGCCTGCCGTATAGCACATGGCGCAGCCATCAGGCCACGTGCCTTGGGACAAAGGAAGTACGCCGTGCGTTTCGATGCCTTCTCTTTTGGTTCCATCTGTATCGATGGCGTTACCTACACTCACGACGTCCTGGTAGACCGCGGACAGGTCCGCAAGCGCAAGAAGAAGCCCTCCAAGAAATTCCGCGATGCCTTCGGACACACACCACTGTCCATCGAAGAAGACATACCTTGGAAGTGCCGCCGACTGGTGATCGGTACGGGCACCGGAAGATTGCCCGTCATGGACGAGGTGAAGCACGAGGCCAAGCGCCGGCACATCAAATTGCTAATCCTGCCGACCGCAGAGGCCATCGCGGAGCTGAGGGAACGCCCTGACAATGTCAACGCGATCCTACATGTCACCTGCTAAAGGCGAACGCCCCGTGCTCGGCCGAAGACCTACGAGAGGCAGTTGCCGAGGCTGCATGTGGACCGAGCGGGCTTGCCGAGCACCCTGCCTGCTCTCCTCCGCTGCCGTGATGAGGCGGAGTGCACGAAAGTACGGAGCCCGTTCAGCTCAGTACCTTCGTCTTGAGGCCGGCCATGCAGGACGAGATGCGCTCTTGATGGCAGCGGGGCTCGGGCTTGTCGGTGCACCGGTGGCTGCATTCAATGACGCGAAACTCCGTCAAACGCTCGCACTCGAACGCGGTCAGCCGCTGAAGGTCGTACTGATGACGGGCGATACCTCTTCAGCAATTGTTCAACCTGCCGCCCGATCTTCTGACGCGCGCAGCACGTAAACTAGTGAATGCCGAGGAGGTTTTCTCAAAGCGGATGGAGAAGATCACACCACGATGGGAATGGCGTGCGTTCGGCCGGCGCTTCGGGGAGGCAGAGAAGCAGCTGGCGGCGCTAACTCCGGACGGAACCCAGGCTAGCGACGAGATCTACCTGCTCGCCGCGGCGGGCGGCAACGTGAAGGTCCGCAATGCGCTGATCGACATCAAGATGTTGAAGCAGGTCAATGCTCAGGGCCTTGAGCAGTGGATGCCGGTCATGAAAGCGTCGTTTCCGTTGGCCGCTACGGAGACGTCGCAGCTGTTCAACGCGCTGGGGCTCGCAGCACCTTCGCCGTCCAGCGGCCGCTGCACGCTCGAAGAGTTCATGCAGCAGTTCACGGGGCCGGGCGGCGCGATCCGCGCGGTTAGGGTCCACAAGCAACGAACCCGATATACGCTCGGTGGCTGTATGGCTGAGCTTGCAGAGGTCTCTGCGGACGGCAACGCCACACGCACGATTGCCGTCGAGTCAGAGGATGCGGCAGCAGTCACGAGTGTCGTGCGAGGGCTCGGCTTGGGAGGCTACGCGAATACCAGCTATCCACGCGGTCTAGCGGCGCTGATCGATCGTAAGGCGTCGCGCTACGCCGCGATCGACGTCGGTACCAATTCGGTCAAGTTCCACATCGGCGAGCGCAGCCCCGCGGGGCAGTGGCGCACCGTCGCCGACCGCGCGGAGCTGACCCGCCTTGGCGAGAGTCTCGCGCAGCATCACCTCATCAGCGGCGCCGCGCTCGAGCGGACGGCCGCCGCGATCACAGGCATGGTCGATGAAGCAAAGCGGCACGGCGTGCTTGCAACCGTGGCGGTGGGTACGGCTGGCTTGCGGATGGCATCCAATCGCACTGAAGTCATCGCAGCGATCGAAGCGCGAACCGGGTTGCACATCGAAGTGATCAGCGGCGAAGAGGAGGGGCGACTGGCCTACCTCGCCGGCAGTGCCGGGCTTGTCTTGGCCCCTGGATCGCTCGTCGTGTTCGACAGCGGCGGCGGCAGCACGCAGTTTACCTTCGGGCACGACTCGAGCGTCGACGAGCGGTTCAGCCTGCAGGTCGGCTCAGCGCGTTACGCCGAACGGTACAAGCTCGAGGGCATCGTGCAGCCAGACGTGCTGCGCGAAGCCATGGCAGCCATTTCGGCCGACCTCGCACCCCTCGAGGGCCGCGCGGTTCCCGCCGCGCTGGTGGCAATGGGTGGCGCAGCGACCAACATGGCCTCCGTGAAGCACCAGCTCGCTCGCTATGATGCCAATGTCGTACAGGGCGCTGTCCTGGATCGCACCGAGGTCGAACGACAGATCGAGCTCTATCGCTCTCTGGATGTCGATGCCCGTCGGGGCATTATCGGTCTGCAGCCGAAGCGGGCCGAGCTGATTCTCGCCGGTGCGTGCATCATCCGCACGGTCATGGAGAAGCTGGGGAAGGAGACACTCACGGTGAGCGATCGCGGCTTGCGCCATGGCGTGCTGGCTGAGCGGTTCGATGCCTGAACTACCGTCCTGTCGAGGCAGGCGCGGATGCGATGCGACAGAAGGTTGCTCCACTCAGTCCGCAGGCCTTATCTTGCTGACAGAGGTCCGCGGAGGTCCCGTTCGGCAGGTGGCGCCACACGTAAACACACTTGCAGCCGACCTGGGCACGGAGCAATGTGCTGTCATGCGCACGGGTGACAGAACGATCGCCCTTCCTTCGGTGATCGTTGCCCTCATCGTGGCAACGTCGGCGACGAAGGCAGAAGACCTGTCCGGTTACAGTGGGCCTGACCTGTATCGAGCGTATTGTGCCAGCTGCCACGGCGTGGAAGGTCACGGGGATGGGCCGGTCGCCTCCAGCTTGAGGGTCGAGGTACCGGATCTCACTCAAATCGCGCATCGCCAGGGAGGACGATTCTCCGCAGATCAGCTCCGCAAGATCATCGACGGCCGTACGACCATGCCACCGCATGGGACGCGCGATATGCCGGTCTGGGGTCAGGCTTTCCGCGTTGCTGCCGCAAATGCCCCGCAGGGTGGAGCCCAGGCGGATCGGCTGGTCGAGCTGCTAGTGCAGTATCTGCGCTCGATCCAGAGCGACTGACCGGGTGTGCCGCTGCGCGGTGCACTGTCCGAGCATTTTGGATGAGTCGGCGCCGATCAAACTGGCGTGTCGCGCTTTCGACCGCCGTCAGGCACTTGGCCCTATTTCACCGTGTAGCCGCGGGAGGCAGCTCCTCTGCGCGTGAAGGCAGCTTCTGAAGAGTGAGGGCTATGACGTCGCGCCGTCGCCTCCGAGGCGCTTGAGCAAATTCGCCAAGACGCGCGTGTTGACCTGCTGATTACTGACTATCACCTCGGCGATGGCGAGATTGGAACGCGGGTCATCACTCACCTGCGGGAAGAATCTGGAGAAGCCCCTCAGGGCAGTCCTGATGACTGGCGACACCTCTTCAACAATCAGAGAGATTCCCCCGACCCGCTAACGCGAAGCGCGAGTAAGCCGGTCAATTCGGAGGAGTTGCTGAGCCTGCTGCGGGCAACGCTTGCCGACTAGCACTCACTGACCACCGTTCATCCAATCCGCAGGCACACCTACTGAAGGTGTGGGTACGTATACGTATTGTCTGTGCAACCACGTGGCGTAATTTTTGTTTCGCAGCCTGCAATTGCAGGAGGTGCAACAACCACAAAGGTTTCCCGAGGAGGCTAATTATGTCGGACATCAAAGTTCAAAAAGTCGCCGATCCTGAAAAGCAGACATTGCCAGTGTTCAAGGAGATGGAGTCGGTGTTGGAACGCGTTCGTGCCCGGGCTTTTGATCTGTTTTCGGGACGCGGCTTCGGTCATGGGCACGCACTCGAAGATTGGTTGGCGGCAGAACGGGAGATCTGCTGCCCGTCAGGTGAGCTTGTGGAGGAAGACAAGGCCTACACTCTGAGCGTCGCTTTGCCTGGCTTTGACCCTGCGGACATCTCAGTCACGGCGACTCCACATGAGCTGATCGTGCATGCGAAGTCGAAGGCGGAGAGCAAGAAAGAGGAGGAAGCTAAGAAGGGCCAGAAGGTGTGTTGGTCTGAGTTTCGCAGCAACGACGTGTACCGACAGGTAGAACTGCCGAGGAACATCGACGTGCAGTCGGTATCCGCGTCTCTGAACAAGGGGCTATTGAAGATTGTGGCGACGAAGGCTGAAAAGCCCACGCGCGTGGTTCCGATCACCTCGGCAGCCGCGTGAAACTCAGGTCACTGAAGCACCAGATAGTCCCCGGCGAGGAGCCGACAGCACCATCAGCCGAGATCTCCGATGCACCTTCTCGTCGGGGACGATCTTTTCGTTGGATCGGCCAAGGCATGTGAAACAGGCTGTCCAGGTTGAGGATCTGAGCAGGGCGTCGGCTCGCTCGGGCGGATCTACGCAAGTCTATCGGTGGATATTGCAGGAACCGTCCGACGAAGCAATTTCTGTTGTTCTGTAATGTCTTAAGTTATTGATTAGATGGCGCTCCCTACCGGAGTTCGGAACATCGCATTTCGGGCAGGCGATCCAAGGATGGCAATCCGGGACATCTCTCTCGGGCGGGTTCTCAGTGCATCGGAGCGCGGCCGCCGTGTGCCGTCAGCGTCCTTCGCCGGTGGGGCAGCCAGAAGGCGTAGATGTCGCGCACGGCCGGTTCGATACGCGGCGACCAGAGTGCATGCATCTTGTCCGCACCACCGGCATCGAGCTCGCGAAACCCGGCGCAGGTGCCAAAAAGCTGAAGCGGCTTTAGGAGGTCCGGCCGCCCGCGCTTCAGGGGCTTCCAGCCCGCCGTATCGAGCTTGAGCCCCTTCATGAATCCCCAGCACCATTCGTCGACGATGAACACGGTCTTGCCGTCAATCTCGCGCTCGTAGAAGGTAGGCTCGAACTCGCCGGGGCTCGTCTCGAAGATCAGGACGATACTGTTATAGAAACGCATGACGAGGCCGACGAACCGGTTCATCTCCGCGAGATCTTTGAAGTCCGGATGCTTTCCTCCCCAGACCTTGGGTAGCCAGCCGAGCGGAGAAAGTGTATTAGGGGCAATGACGATCGCGGTGAGAAAACCCTCGAGCTCGACGATATCGGTAATCCCCTTGCCCCGGCGGCCGAGCCAATCCGAGAGCGTCTCGAAGTCCTCGTCCGAGAATTGAGCGCCGATCATGGTGGTTGACCCACAAAAACAGATTGTAGGTCAACCGGTCCCGTTCATCGCTTGCGTGAACGCCGCCTAGCCGCTGCGCTTTTGGCCTGTCGCCGGAACAGCTGGCGGTGTGTGCCGATGCGATGCAGAGCAACCGAATTTCTGCGAACACGATAGATCAGGAGCAGGTCCGCTCCCAGCTGACATTCGGTAAGACCCGCCAGGTTGGCTTCGCGCTTTGCGAGTCGGTGCTCGTGAAAGGCCTCCGGCAATTTGTCGCCGGCAATCATGAGGTCGAAGACGTACTCGAGCGTCTCGGCATCAAACTCGGGGTGTTTGCGAGCACTTCGGTAATCGCGCCTGAAGCGCGGCAGGATGATCAGCTCTCGAGCCAACGGATGGCTTCACGACCGCTACGGAACCGCCGCCCTTTGCCCGCGGATTCTTCCTTCATGGACTGCTTGAGCGCTGCCCGAAGCTCGGACAGCGAGCGCCTGGGATTCGCGCGGCCGGCCCAATCCTTGAGCGCCGCTGCCGGACTCTTCTTGCCGGTGCGCGCCTTGAGCGCCCGGATCTCTCCCTCGCTGAGTTGGACAGTCACGCTGGTCATTGGCCGCCTCCTGACTTAGGACAAATTATATCAGGCCATCGATACCCCGACTGCCACCTGCGACCAAGGGAACGCCCTGCAAACGAGAGCGCGCGTTGCTCCACGCGAGGTGCAATACGCGGGGGGCGGCATTCACGAGGGCGACCGGGCGCGAACGACCCGAAGCCGCTGGTGATAACCGACTGCTTCCGCGCAATGCAGTGTCGATAACTCCACTACGGTCTGATCATGACTTTCAAGGCCTGGCGCTCGTTCATAGCGCGGTACCCTGCGGGCACCTGATCCAGGCCGATCGTTTGGTCGAATACCAATCCCGGGTGAATGCGTCCTTCGAGTATGTCCGGCAGCAGCGTCTCGATATAGGCGCGAACCGGCGCGGGGCCGCCGCCGACTGAGATGTTGCCGTAGAACGCTTGCTGCGATGCCGGTGTGCCCTCGTAGTGCGGCACTCCCACTCGTCCGATCGCTGCCCCAGGCCTCGCGATCAGAATCGAGGTACGCATGGAGTCCTCGGATCCGACACATTCAAGGATGGAATGCACACCGGTTCCGCCCGCCAGCTTGCGCACGTGCTCGACCGCGGCTTCCCCTCGCTCCGGTACGACATCTGTGGCACCGAAGTCCCTCGCTAATGCGATCCGGGCAGGATGACGGCCCAAAATGATGATCTGCTCCGCGCCGAGCCGCTTTGCCGCGATCACGCCGCAAAGCCCCACGGCGCCATCGCCGATCACGGCGACCTTCTTGCCGCGGCTGACGTGTGCTGTGACGGCGGCGTGATGTCCGGTCCCCATGACGTCGGAGAGGGTGAGAAGCGAAGGCATCAACGCATCATCCTCGCGCACCGGCAGCTTATAGAGTGTGCCGTCGGCGAGAGGGATCCGAACGGCCTCCGCCTGTGCCCCACCGACCGCCCCAACACCAAAGAAGCCCCCGTGCGAGCAAGCGGTCTGCAGGCCCTCGTGGCAAAAGGCGCACGTACCATCCGAATACGCGAACGGCATGACCACGAGATCACCGCGCTTGATCCGATTAACATCGGTCCCGACGGTTTCTACGACGCCGATGGCCTCGTGGCCCATGGGCCGACCGCCGGGAACCGCTTCAAGCTCCTTGTACGGCCAGAGATCACTTCCGCAGATGCAGGCACGAGTGATGCGGATGACTGCATCGGTCGGTTCAACCAGCTTGGCATCGGGCACGTTCTCAACCCGAACATCGCCCGCCTTGTACATGATGGTGGCTCGCATGGTCTTAGCTCCTTTGATGCTCTATTCGTCGACGGGCGTGCCCCGATACTGCTCGTCCGTGACGCGCTCGAGCCAATCGACGGCCTTGCCGTTTAGTTCCTCCTGAATGGCGATGTGCGTCATCGCGGTGCCTGGCGCCGCCCCGTGCCAATGCTTCTCCCCGGGAGGGCAAATGACGACGTCTCCAGGACGGATCACTCGGAGAGGTTCGCCCCAGCTCTGCACGTACCCGCAGCCGCTGGTGACGACGAGTTTCTGGCCCAATGGATGCGTATGCCAGTTGCTGCGCGCCCCCGGCTCAAATGTGACCACGGCAGCGCTCGTGCGCGCCGGCGCGGCGGACGTGAAGAGCGGGTCGACCCTCACGGTGCCCGTGAAATATTCCGCCGGGCCCTTTGCTGAGGGTTGGGTGCCGTTGCGCTTGAGTTCCATTTCAGGGACTCCTCGTGAGCCTTCGCTATGCCTTGGACACGCTGAGGCTTTCTCGGACGTGAAGGCCGGGCGTAGTGGCCAGCTTCACGATGAGATCGGACAGGCTATTCAATGAGACGTTGTGTCCCTTGAAGGGTTCGCCTTTCTGCGTGAGTCGGTAGCTGATCTCTTCGTCCTGCATGAACCTCCCCGATGCGGTTGCGAGCGGCGAGGGCCGGGCTCGGGATCGTCCTCGCACCCGAGGACATCGTGCAGGCGGACATCACCGCAGGACGCTTCGTGCGCGTTCTTTCCGACTGGTGTGCTCCCTTTCCCGGATACCATCTCTACTATCCGAGCCGACGGCACTCGACGCCCGCGTTTTCATTACTTGTGGAGGCGCTGCGCTACCGCGGCGCGAGCAACGCCAGGCGGAAGTGATCGGCTCTGCGGGCTGTGAGTCAAAAGCCCTTCGAGGATTCGAATCCCTTCCTCTCCAGGACCGCCGTGGACGACCTTCCTTGCAGGGCCTCGGCTCGCTCGGCCGGATCTACGCAAGTCTATCGGCGGACATTGCAGGAACCGTCCGAAAACTGTCCGACGCAGCAATTCTGCTTCTTACCACTCTCGTAAGTATTTGATTATATGGCGCTCCCTACCGGATTCGAACCGGTGTACTAGCCTTGAGAGGATCGACATGTTTCACCACATCAGGTCCTCTGGCACGCCATCAGTGGTAACGGCGTCGGGAGCGACGCCAGAGCCGATCACCGCGCGCTCATCGCGCTCGCGAATGCGAGCAGCAGTTTCCGCTGGCACGAGCTCATAGCCTCCGTTCCGGCGAACGATCGCAATCTCGCCACGCCTGAGCCGTTCACGCACCAAGTGATCGGCGGGGATGCGACGCACCTTATTGCCATCGACAAAGTTGTATCGTTCATCAGTCTGAGCTCGCGGCAAGCGGTTCTGTTCGATCAGCTGCTCGATCTGCGCGTGGCGCGCTTTTTTGTCGGCCTGCTCCTTTTGTCGGCGGCTCAGCTCCTGATCACGAGCGGCTTTGGCGAGCTGCGCCTGCTTCGCGGCGAGTTCCGCGTGGGACGCCATGGCGCGCTTGTCCTTCGGCAGTTGCTG
>Ga0335077_10001467_pt1 | contig 27991 bp, 23 predicted proteins | sample Lox_Sample_31_FD_207151 | JGI IMG/M metagenome (GOLD analysis project Ga0335077, IMG submission 207151) | Soil microbial communities from Loxahatchee National Wildlife Refuge, Florida, United States - Lox_Sample_3.1 | ecosystem: Environmental > Terrestrial > Soil > Wetlands | place: USA... | reverse complement strand
GCTGGAAATGAACTCGCGCAGCATCGCGGCCGCCTGCTCGTTCGTGGTCGCCGACCGCAGGATCGCGACGAACGGTGCCCGTGCATCCGGATCACGCCAGGCGGAAAGGAAGAACCGCACCAGCCGCGCCGCCATTTCGTCGCGCCGGCCGCTCACGACCTGTTTGATCAGGTCGGCCGGGTCGAAGGGGAAGGCCATCGCCGCGACGAAGGCCTGCTCCTTGGTGCCGAAGAAATGATGAACGAGCGCCGCATCGACCCCAGCCGCGCGGCCGATAGCCCTGATCGTCGTCTTCTCGTAACCGAGCTCCGCGAAAAGCTTGCGCGCGGCGCTCCGCACCGCTTCGCGCGTTTGGCTCGGGCCTGGCCGCCTGCCCGGACGGCCCGAACCCGTGCCACGATGCGGCGGCGGGCTGACCAGCGCCGTCACGCCCCTGCTCCGGTGGCTTGGCCCGCAGGCCGGCCGACGTTGACAGGCGCGACCATATGCAGCCGCGTGAACGCCAGCGCCTCGGCCAGATCCGCACGGCGCTCCTCGCGGCTCAGCGCACGTCGCGTGCTCACTTCGAGCACCACGACGCCCTGATAGCCGTTCGTCGCCAGGCGCTCGAGCAAGCCGGCGCACGGCTGGTTGCCCCGGCCGGGTATCAGGTGCTCGTCCCGGTTGGTCGGGCTTGAACCGTCGGCCATGTGCACATGCGCGAGCCTGCTGCCGAGCTTTTCCGCCATCTCGAGAGCATCAGAACCCGACTTCGCGGTGTGCGAAAGGTCCAGGGTGACGTGCCGGTAATCCTGGTCCACCGGATTCCAGTGCGGCGCGTAAGGCACGACCTCGGTGCCCCGAGCCCGCAGCGGGTACATGTTCTCGACCGCGATGGCGACATCTGTTTCTTCGCCCATCCGCGCCAGGCCGGCTTCGAACTCTTCCGCATACTCACGCTGCCAGCGGAACGCGGGGTGCACAACGACCACCTTGGCGCCGAGCCGCTCCGCGACGTCCTTGGCACGGGTCAGCTTCCCCCAGGGCTCACGGCCCCACACCCGCTGGGTGATAAGCAGGCAGGGCGCGTGGATCGCGAGCACGGGCATCTGATGGTAGTCGGATAGCCGCCGCAGCACGTCCAGGTCCTGGCTGATCGGATCACCGGTGACCATAACCTCGACGCCGTCGTAGCCGAGTTTCGCGGCGGCCTCGAACGCGTCAGGCGTCCGCTCCGGATAAACCGACGCGGTGGACAACGCGACGGCCACATCGGGCACCTTTACCGCGCCGCTCAACTGCGCCTCCCGGGCGACTGGGGTCTGTCCCGGCCAGCTTATGTGGTCCCGGGGCGCCTGCACGCCGGATGGCCCAGGGCCTGCGGGCGCTTTGACTACGGTCACAGGTGGGAATGTCGGTGCCCGCTCGTACGCTCCGTGGCGTGGCGAAGTCTTCGGCAGGCCCGGCGTTCCGTTGCGCGGAATGCGGTTGGCAGGCAGCCAAGTGGGTGGGCAGATGCGGCGAGTGCGAGGCGTGGGGCACCGTCGTGGAGGCGGGGCTCCCCCGGCTGGTCCGGGCCGGGCTGCGCACGGCAGGCCCAGGGCCGGTAAGCGCGCCCGCATTGCCGATAGGCGACGTGGACGCCACCGCGGCGCGCGCGGTGCCTACCGGGCTCGACGAGCTTGACCGGGTGCTCGGCGGCGGGTTGGTGCCAGGCGCGGTGCTGTTGCTCGCCGGGGAGCCGGGCGTCGGTAAATCCACCCTGCTGCTCGAGGTTGGCGCCCTTGCCGCCGAGTCAGGGCCGGTGCTCTACGTGACAGGCGAGGAGTCGGCGCCGCAGGTCCGTGCCCGCGCCGACCGGATCGGAGCGGTGGCACCGAACCTCTACCTGGCGGCGGAAACGGGGCTGGGCGCGGTTCTCGGCCAGGTCGAGCAGATCAAGCCGGAACTGCTGATCGTCGATTCTGTGCAGACCATCGCCGCCGACGGTGTCGACGGCGCGCCCGGCGGCGTCACGCAGGTGCGCGAGGTCGCTGCCACCCTCATCCACACCGCCAAGGCACGAGGAATGGCGACCGTGCTCGTCGGTCACGTCACCAAAGAAGGCTCGATCGCAGGTCCACGCACTCTGGAGCACCTCGTGGACGTGGTGCTGCACTTCGAGGGCGACCGGCACTCGCAGCTGCGGATGGTAAGAGCGATCAAGAATAGGTTCGGCCCGACCGATGAGCTTGGCTGCTTTGACCTTGGCGAATATGGGCTCATCGGGCTGCCCGACCCGAGCGGCCTGTTCCTGTCCCGGCGGGCCGATCCGGTCCCTGGCACGTGTGTGACCGTCACGCTCGAGGGGCGCAGGCCACTGCTCGCTGAGGTGCAGACCCTGGTCGCCGCGAGCATGCTCGACGTGCCGCGCCGGGTGACTTCCGGGCTCGACGGGTCGCGGCTCGGGATGGTGCTCGCCGTGTTGCAGCAGCGCGCGGGGGTGCGGATCGGCAGGTGCGACGTGTACGCGGCCACCGTCGGCGGCGTCAGGCTTTCCGAGCCTTCCGTTGATCTCGCGCTCGCGGTCGCCATTTCCGGCGCGGTGAACAACCTGAACGTCCCTGGGGGCGTCGTGGTCATCGGCGAGGTTGGGCTGGCAGGCGAGGTGCGCCGGGTAAGCGGGGTGCCGCGCAGGCTGGCAGAGGCCGAACGGCTCGGATTCCGCCGGGCGATCGTGCCCGCGGGGACGGGCGGGCCGCCCGTGGGAGGCACCGCGGGCACCGCGGGCACCGCGGGCACCGCCCGCGCTGCGAATTCGGGCCCGGAGCGTGGCAACCTGACCTGCGTCATGTCCGTCAAAGAGGTAAGCGATGTGCGCGAAGCGATCACGGTCGCGCTGGCTGGGTAAACGCCACGCGGCAATTGGTTCGTGCCGGGAAACCGGTGCGGACGGCGCCTCGGGCGCTCTACCGACGTTCGCACCTATAGACTTAGCCCGGGCCAGCGATATCCGGGGGTCTCGTGCCAGCAATGGACAAAGGCACCGACATAGGCGGCACCGACAAGAGCAGGGACGAGCGCGGGACGAGCGACGCAGAGCGGCCGTCGCGGCGGTTGCGCCGGGAACGGCGCTGAGAGATGGGCTTGAGCGCATCCTGCGCGGCAACACGGGTGCCTTAATCGTGCTCGGATACGACTCGACGGTCGATGCTCTGTGCACCGGGGGTTTTGAGTTCAAGGTCCAGTTCTCGGCGACGCGGCTACGCGAGCTTGCCAAAATGGACGGCGCGATCGTGCTTGGTGACTCGAACAGCAACATTGTCCGTGCGGCCGTCCACCTCGTACCAGATTCCGCCATCCCCACCGACGAGTCAGGCACCAGCACCGAACGGCAGAGCGGGTCGCCAGGCAGACCGGGCACCCGGTCATCTCGGTCAGCAAGTCCATGCGGATCATCGCGCTCTATTTGGACGGCGGAAGGTACGTGCTCGAGGACTCGGCGGCGATCCTCTCCCGCGCGAATCAGGCACTCGCCACCCTGGAACGGTACAAGCTCAGGCTCGACGAGGTATCTGGGACGCTTTCGGCGCTTGAGATCGAAGACCTCGCCACGGTCAGGGACGTGAGCGCGGTCGCCCAGCGGCTGGAGATGGTCCGCCGGATCGCGGACGAGATCGATGGATACGTCGTTGAGCTCGGCAGCGACGGACGGCTGCTCGCGCTTCAGCTTGACGAGCTTGTCGCCGGCGTGAGCAGCGAGCGTGAACTTGTCGTTCGTGACTATCTTCCTGGCAGCGCCAGCGTGCCGAGGACAGCCGGCGTGCTCGCCGAACTCGACGAACTCGCGGCGACCGAGCTCGTCGACCTGCCGACCGTGGCAGATGTGCTTGGATTCAGGGGCCCGGACATGCTCGACTGCCCGCTCAGCCCGAAGGGTTACCGGCTCCTTGCCAAGGTGCCACGGCTGCCGTTCATGATCATGGAACGGCTGGTCGAGCATTTCGGCGGCCTGCAGAAGCTGCTGGCCGTGAGCATCGACGACCTGCAGTCGGCTGGCGCGGTCGGCGAGGTACGAGCGCGCAGCGTCCGCGAAGGCCTGTCCAGGCTCGCCGAGTCGTCCATCCTCGAGCGCTACGTGTAACAGGCCCGCCGCTGGCTGGCACCGGCCAGGGCTGCCCTAGCGGAGCACGAACACCTCGGTGTGGCTGTGAACGGCGCCGCTGGATACCGCGGCCGAATAAGTGCCTGGCGCCGCCTCCGGCCTATCCGGCCCGCAACCTTGGCTGGATTGGTGACGGCTCCATGACACCTGCGTCACGAAGGGCACCCCACGGCGAAGGCGCACCACATTCGGGGCAGCGCCGCGGACACAGTCGGCCGATCCCCAGACACGGACCTGACCGGATCTGACCACCAATCGGAGCGACTTTGCGCCGACGTCGAACGCGCAGGTCGTGCGGCCGATATTGACAAGGTAGATGGAGAACTGCGGCTTGACCAGGCGCTGGTAAACCTGCTGGCTCACGAACAGGCTGGGTACTACGTCCCCGGGCGCGCACCGGCCGCCTGGCGGCCGCGCGGCTGCGGCTGCCCGCGGTGACGCACTCGCCCCGGGCGACGGGCTCGCCTGCGCCGAGCCGTGCGCGGCTGAACGCGGCCTGCGCGACGGGGTGGCCGTGACGGTGACCGTAGCGGCGGCAGCCGGGCTTGACGCCACGGCCGGCCTGCTTGACGATGCCGGGCCCTGCTGCGCCGCAGGGTAGGGGCTGGCGGTTCGCGTCGGCGGTCTCGCGCCGCCAAGCGCACCGGAACATGCCCAGGCCAGCAACCCAAGCACACCAATACCGGCCGCGAGTGCGAATACACGCCGTCGCCAGTATGTGTCCGGCTGATCTGGCCATGAATTTTCACGAGGCGTGTTCGGATCCATACGGCGAGTATGCATAACAGCTAGTAGATTCTCCCGCCGACCCGCCGACCCGCCGAGTGGTTACGCTAGTGGGTCGGCCGGCCCCGCCCCTGGGATGCGAGGATCGATCCTGAGATGGCTAACGGCTTCGTCGGTCCACTCCTGGACTGGTATGCGAAACACGCCCGCGACCTGCCGTGGCGCGAGCCGGCCGCGTCGCCATGGGCGGTACTCGTCAGCGAAATCATGCTGCAGCAGACGCCGGTCTCCCGTGTTCTGCCTGCGTATCAAGCCTGGCTCGAGCGATGGCCGACGCCTGCTGCGCTCGCGGCTGAGCCCGCGGGCGAGGCGGTGCGGCAGTGGGGACCACTCGGTTACCCGCGCAGGGCGCTCAATCTGCACGCGACCGCGCACATCCTCACGCAACGGTACGGCGGCGCGGTTCCCGCGTCACGAGACGATCTGCTCGCGCTTCCAGGCATCGGGCCCTACACAGCCGCGGCGGTAGCTAGCTTCGCATTCGGCCAGCGGCACGCGGTGCTCGAAACGAACGTCCGCCGGGTGCTTGCCCGGCTGCTCAGCGGCACGGCTTTCCCGCCCCGCTCGCTTTCCGCTGCTGAGACGCGGCGCGCGGAATCGGTGCTGCCGGCCCAGCCCGCCGTGGCGGCTCGCTGGGCTGTCGCGGTCATGGAACTCGGGGCGCTCGTTTGCACGAGCAGCAAGCCTGCGTGCGCCAGGTGCCCGCTGGCGCCATCATGCTCGTGGCGGCTCGGGGGCTTCCCAATCGCCGCAGAGCGCAGGACCGGGCAGAGGTACGTGGGGACGGACCGGCAGTGCCGCGGGCGCCTGATGGCCGTCCTGCGCGGCGCACGGGGTGCGGTGGCGAAGTCGGAGCTCGACCAGGCCTGGCCGGATGCGCCGCAGCGGGAACGCGCGCTCGACAGCCTCGTGGCGGACGGCCTGGCGGAGCCGGTCGGCGACGGCAGGTACGCCCTGCCCCGCTGAAGGTTTTCTGACATTGAGACCCTGGGCGCGCCAACGGCCGGTACGCCGCAACATCGCGGGGTCAATGCCGCCGCCAAGTGCTTCAGCAGGAAGGCGGGTGCCACCCCGCGAAGCCGTTACGACCGTGCTGTGCACGGAGGGACGATCCCCGGGTCCTTTCACAGGTGCCACGCCCCGTTCTTTCCTGGGCACGGAACTGGGCCGGGCGGTGAGGCCAGGCATGTTTCGCAGATCTTTGGCGGCACCAATCGGCACCAATCGGCACCAATCGGCACCAATCGGCACCAATCGGCACCAATCGGCACCCAGACGATCATGGCCCGGGCCAGCTACTGGCCCGGGCCATGTGGACGTACCTCGCTGCCCGGCTGGTCAGCTTGCGCTGGCCAGCTACCCCGGGTCAGCGGGGCGGCGTAAATCACGCCGCCGGTCGGCTCACCCTTGCTGGTCGGCGGGCTCACCCTCGATCTCCGCGAGCGGCGCATCCGGCACGGAGTCAGGCTTCGGCACGCCGGTGAAGGTGAACTTGGTGTTCTCGCCTTCACCCTCCACGTCGACGATGACGATCTGGCCGGCCTTGAGATGACCGTAGAGGATCTGCTCGGAGAGGTTGTCCTCAATTTCCCGCTGGATCGTGCGGCGCAGCGGCCGAGCACCGAGCACCGGATCGTAACCGCGCTGCGAGAGCAGGGTCTTGGCGCCTGGGCGCAGTTCGAGACCCATGTCCCGATCCTTGAGCCGCTCATCCACCTTCGCGATCATCAGGTCGACAATCTGGATGATCTCTTGACGGGTGAGCTGGTGGAAGACGATCACGTCATCAACGCGGTTGAGGAACTCGGGCCGGAAGTGGTGCTTGAGTTCCTCCTGCACCTTGGACTTCATCCGGTCATAAGACCCCTCGGCCTCGCCGTGGCGCGCGAACCCGACGGACACGCCCTTGGAGATATCACGCGTACCCAGGTTCGTGGTCATGATGATCACTGTGTTCTTGAAGTCCACCACCCGGCCCTGGGCATCGGTCAACCGCCCGTCCTCCAGAATCTGCAGCAGCGAGTTGAAGATGTCCGGGTGGGCCTTCTCGATCTCGTCGAACAGCACGACAGAGAACGGCCGCCTGCGCACCTTCTCGGTGAGCTGGCCACCCTCCTCGTAGCCGACATAACCAGGCGGCGAGCCGAACAACCGTGACACCGTGTGCTTCTCCATGTACTCGCTCATGTCGAGCTGGATCAGCGAATCCTCGTCGCCGAACAGGAATTCGGCCAGCGTCTTGGATAGCTCGGTCTTGCCGACGCCCGACGGCCCGGCGAAAATGAACGACCCGCCTGGTCGCTTGGGGTCCTTCAGGCCGGCGCGGGTACGGCGGATCGCCTGCGACATGGCCCTGATCGCGTCATTTTGGCCGATGACCCGCTTATGCAGCTCATCTTCCATGCGCAGCAGACGCTGGGACTCCTCCTCGGTGAGCTTGAAGACCGGGATACCTGTGGCCGTAGCGAGCACCTCGGCGATGAGCTCCTCGTTGACCTCGGCGACTACGTCCATGTCGCCGGCCTTCCACTCCTTCTCCCGCGCCGCCTTTTGGGTAAGGAGCTGCTTTTCCTTGTCCCGCAGCGCGGCGGCCTTCTCGAAGTCCTGCGAGTCGATCGCCGACTCCTTCTCGCGCCGCACACCCGCGATCTTCTCGTCGTACTCACGCAGGTCGGGCGGTGCGGTCATGCGCCTGATGCGCATGCGGGAACCTGCCTCGTCGATCAGGTCGATCGCCTTGTCGGGCAGGAACCTGTCGCTGATGTACCTGTCGGCGAGCTGAGCCGAGGCCACAAGGGCGCCATCGGTGATCGACACCCGGTGATGCGCCTCATACCGGTCGCGCAGGCCCTTGAGGATCTCGATGGTGTGCGAGATCGTCGGCTCGGCCACCTGGATCGGCTGGAACCGCCGCTCGAGCGCCGCATCCTTCTCCAAGTGCTTGCGGTACTCGTCCAGCGTGGTCGCGCCGATGGTCTGCAGCTCACCACGAGCCAGCATCGGCTTCAGGATCGATGCGGCGTCGATCGCGCCTTCCGCCGCGCCCGCGCCGACCAGTGTGTGCAGCTCGTCGATGAACAGGATAATGTCCCCGCGGGTGCGGATTTCCTTAAGGACCTTCTTCAGCCGTTCCTCGAAGTCGCCGCGGTACCTGCTGCCCGCCACAAGCGCGCCAAGGTCGAGCGTGTACAGCTGCTTGTCTTTGAGGGTCTCGGGAACCTCGCCCTTTACGATCTTTTGCGCCAGCCCCTCGACCACGGCGGTCTTCCCGACTCCAGGCTCACCCACGAGGACCGGGTTGTTCTTGGTCCGCCGGGATAGCACCTGCATGACCCGCTCGATTTCCTTTTCCCGGCCGATCACCGGGTCGAGCTTGCCCTCTCTCGCGGCGGCAGTGAGGTTGCGGCCGAACTGATCGAGGACGAGCGAGGTGGAAGGCGCCGACTCGGACGACGCCCCCGCCGCCGCGGGCTCCTTGCCCTGGTAGCCGTGCAGCAACTGGATCACCTGCTGGCGAACCCTGTTCAGGTCGGCGCCGAGCTTCACAAGCACCTGCGCGGCGACGCCTTCTCCCTCACGGATCAGGCCAAGCAGGATGTGCTCGGTGCCGATGTAGTTGTGGCCAAGTTGCAACGCCTCGCGCAGCGAGAGCTCAAGGACCTTCTTGGCGCGCGGGGTGAACGGGATGTGCCCTGACGGGGCATGCTGCCCCTGGCCGATTATCTCCTCGACCTGCTGGCGCACGGCCTCCAGGCTGATCCCGAGCGACTCAAGCGCCTTCGCGGCTACACCTTCGCCCTCGTGGATGAGGCCGAGCAGGATGTGCTCGGTGCCGATGTAGTTGTGGTTGAGCATCCTGGCCTCTTCTTGCGCCAAGACGACAACACGCCGCGCGCGGTCGGTGAACCTCTCGAACATGTCGCTCCTCACAGAGCGGTTGGGCAGGCCAGTACCGTCCGACCCTGTCCCTTCCGCATATTAGCCCGCGAGCCGGACAGCGCATCTGATGCGGTTTGCCTCACATTAAATACGTTCCCCGGCCATAGGACGTTCACCCCATCCAACCCCGTGGCGGACCCGGCGTGTTCCCAGTACGCCGCAAGCGAACGGCCCGCCGCTGTGGTGAGCGGCGGGCCGTTTACCACATCCAGTTACCACATCCAGCCGGGGACGCAGGTTGTAGCCGCAGACGCACGTTGTCCACCCGGGTCCACGCGACGGCGGTCCGCGTCCCTATGGCCGATGTCCGCCCATCTCGCCGCCGCGCACATCGCGTCCGCCCGCACATCGCGTCCGGCCTCACCTTGCCGCCGGGAGGACGGGGCCGTCGTACCGCTGACAAGCTTAGACGCCCGCAGGCTCAAAGCTAAGTTGAGAGTGCGAAGGCAATCGCGGGGCTGCTTAGCGAAGGTGAGCTAAGCGGATCCGGCACCGACAAATGCTGGTCGCCCTGGCTTACCTCTGGGCCGCCCCCGTGGACTACGTGGCTGGGGAGCCTAGATTCCTGGAGCCTAGATTCCTGGAGCCTAGATTCCTGGAGCCTAGATTCCTGGAGCCCAGATTCCCGGAGCCCAGATTCCCGGAGCCCAGATTCCTAGTGTGCGGTCTCGTACTCGTGGACGATCGCTGCCGGAATCCGGCCGCGCTCATTGACCTTGTAGCCGCGCTGCTTGGCCCACGCCCTGATTTCTGCGCTTCGCTCGCGACCGGGACCGCCACGGGTCCGCCGCCGGCGCCCGGCGCTGCTCGCCTTGCGCCCGTGATCGACGAACGGACTGACCTTGTCGCGCAGTTCCTTGGCGTGCTTTGAACATACGTCGATCTCGTACGCGGTGCCGTCAAACGAGAACGAAACCGTCTCTTCCCCCTCGACCTCACCGTCATGCGGAAGGTCGCAGACGACCGTCACCTTCACCTTCTGTGCCATCGGGGACAGCCCTTCTACTGGATAGGGTTATTCGGATGCTAAACATATACCCAGATAGTTGCTCATGACAATTCGAGCGCGCTGGAAATCTGGTTAGTACTTCCAGCGTACGGACGATTGCTGTCAGTTTGGAAGGCGCAGGTAACGCTCAGTAATCACGCCTCATGCGAAGCGGGCCGATGGTCTTCCGACGCGGGGTTGATGACATCGTGATCCGCGCCCTCCGGCAGATCTTGTGCGCCACAACCTGCCACACGACTGTTGCCAGAATTATTATCAGACGGCTTGCCGGTGCTGTTCTGCTCATCGCCAGGCATCGGCGCATACCCGGCCGACGTGGTCTCAGTACCGTATGGGCCGGCGGACGGGTCGTTCTCGTCAAGCTGAGTGATCCGGCCGCGCCGCCTAGGCGACATCTCCCTGCGCAACAGGGCGATGACTCCGGCGATGAAGGCAACGGCCATTACCAGCGGCGGCGTCAGTGCAGCTAGGTCGGATCGCATGGCCGTAATTCCTCCTCCTCAATATACCGACGGTACCGCCGAACCCCGTAGGCCGCGCTGACAGGCCCCCTCCAGGCATCCGGCCAGGCGCGCGGCTGGATTTGCGGCCCACCGCCTCGGCAGCCATCGCGGCGGGCCCGGACCGGCCGAACGTGGGCGGCGCACCAGCCGCCTGGCCAGCAGCCCATTCGGTTCGAAGGCCGGCTCTGGATCCGTACCGTCGACAGCCGCGCACCCGCAAAGTCGCCATCTGTTGTAGCACCCGCGCAAGCGCTCGCGTTTGCGCCGCGGACGGGATCAGTGCCGCTGTAGCACCCGCGCAGGCGCTCGCGTTTGCGCCGCGGACGGGATCAGTGCCGCACTTGCCAGGATCAGAAATCTCCCGGCGGACGAGCAGGCCGATCCTCGGGCTTGACTCCCGTCACCTGTTTAAGATCACGCACGACAGTGATCCGGGCTGTTACTCGGATCCCGCACATGTGTGGGCATCATGGTTCGGCTTACCCGGATCCAAATCGCCTCAGCACCGCTGAGTTAGTCGGAACTCGCCGTGCGCGTCTTCGCAGTCGGACCGGCTCTTCACCGGTGAACTGAGTGTGCTCTGTACTCGGCTCGTATCGGCTTGTGAGCAACTTTGATGCGCTCTGAGCGCCAAATTCCAGGACGTGAGGCGGCGACACTGCGGACCGATCTGGACCGCTTCGCATCCAGGCGTGCGGCGGAAACGGCTGAGAGCCTCGTGGGCACCGTCGAATTCTTTCTGAGAGGTAGGTATCACTTTCGATGGGCGCCACAAGTGCGGGGTGCCGTTACGCGCGAGGATGCGGATGCTTGCGTTGGCAACTGCCCGCAATGGGAATACCGCTCACTGTATGCGGGTCGCCGCTGCCAAACCTACCGACCGCCGCCGCGGGCTGGGTGCCGAATGCCGCCCGGATGGCGCGGACGCCTGCTGAGCCGCAGTTAACCGCTGGTGGTGGGCCTCTCCGTGGCGCCAAACTGCGCGGCGCCGCGTCATCCGAGCCGGCAGGCCGTCGCGAATGAAACCGGCGCGCTCAAGGCCTCGAAGGGTCGCAGGCTCGCCTTCGGCATGTTTCGTGCAGCGCGGCAGCCGTCGAGGGGGTCGAGCGCAGCACGCATCAGCCCATCATGGCCTAGCGGCCGGGCCACGAGGATCAGTCATCCTCTCGTAGATGGCGCAGCATGCGGCTATTGCCAAGGGTATTGGGCTTCACCCGGTCCAGATCGAGGAATTCGGCCACGCCCTCGTCGTAGGAACGTAGCAGTTCGGCGTAGACAGCGGGCGAGACGGGGGTCCCCGCTATCTCCTCGAACCCGTGCCGCGCGAAGAATCCAGTAGCGAAGGTGAGCACGAAGACCCGGTGGACGCCAAGTTCCCGCGCGGTGGCAAGAAGCGTATCGACGATCCGGTGCCCAACGCCGTAGCCGTGGCAGCCCTCCGCTACCGCGATGGTTCGGATCTCGGCGAGATCCTCCCACATCACGTGCAGCGCACCGCACCCCACGATCACGCCGTCCGACGCTCGCTCGGCGACCCAGAACTCCTGGACGTCCTCATAGAGCGTGACCGTGTCCTTGCCAAGAAGGCGGCCCGAACCCGCGTTAGCGTCCACGAGCCCGCGGACCGCGCGCACGTCGCGGGCGCGTGCCCGTCTGATCGTGAATTGCATCGTCGGCACACGTTACCCGCCGCGGCGTCTCCTCGCTGACAGCGCCGCCCGGGCGCCAGGGTGCGCCGGTCAGTGGGCGGATGGATCGTGCCGGGACGCTGAAATCACCGATGCCGAACTTACACACCGTTATAGGTCCATCACCAACCGCACCTGAAGGCCTCTGGTGGACACTATTCACGCACATCACGCGCAGATCACGCAGTCGGCGTAGCACCGTTTGGGATGGCCATGACCTGCGCAGATGAGGCCAACGTATCGGCTCGCGCAGGCGATGTGGGCACCGACCGTGAGCACAGCGCGTGAGCACAGCGCGTGAGCCGTGGGAAAGGCCAAAGCGGAGGCCAAGTTAGGTGTCCGAACCAAAAACTTTCACCGTTCAGGTTGAGCATCGAGCGCAACATCCATTAATGTCCAGCGCTGTTGTCATCTGCTGCGCCCGCTCCCGCGGTGACGCAACGTGACCCGCCGAGTCCCCGGTACCCGACCTCACCGCCGTGCCGGGGAGCCTGGGACCCAACCTTCCCCGGGGTGAATCCGGTGCGTGAAGCATTGCACGTCACGCCCTGGTAGGGCTGCTCCTGCCCGAACCCGTCAGCTAACCCGGTAGGCGGCACAGGAGAGGAGAGGCCTGAGTGGAGCGCTCGCACAGCGTTAGCGGTCCGCGCGGACCCGTCCGGGGGCGTAGATCGGAGGTTCGCTCGGCGTGGCTTTGGCAACGGGCCCTGGTACTCTTCGCGGCGCTCGCCGCGTTCACACTCGCGCTGCCGCTCACGCCGGGCGACGCTCGGCCCAGGGCACCCCAGCCGAGCCTCAACGAGCTGGTCGCGCAGGCAAAGCTGCTCGCGCGCCAAATTGACACGCTCAGTCAGCAGTACGACGGCTTGCAGGTCAGTTTGGGTGAGACGCGCAGCGCCGCCAAGGCCGCCGCCAAGACGGCAGCGCGTGACACGGCCGCACTGACCGGCGGCATACAGAGAGTCAGCCAGATAGCTGCGGAAAGCTACGCGACCGGCGGTTACGATCCGACGCTGCAACTCGCGACCTCAACGGACCCGCAGGACTTTATTGACCGCGCCTCGATCATGAGCCACCTGCAGTCCGAGAACGGCACCGTGGTTCATGGCCTGCTGGTGGCGCAGGCCGCCGCGAACCGCGCGCAGCAGACAGCACAGCAACAGGCCACTCAGGTTGACAGCTTGCTCAACCAGATGGGTGCGAAGAAGAACCAAATACAGAGCAAGATCAACCTGATCGAGAGCTCCGCCTACAAGAAAGCGCTCGCGATCGCCAACCAGACCGGCCGCTTCCCGGTCACTGCGCCGGTGGGTGACAGCCTCGGTGCCCGCGCCCTCAGGTTCGCGCTCAGCAAACAGGGCGATCCATATGTGTGGGGCGCGGCGGGTCCAAGTTCCTTCGACTGCTCCGGCCTTGTCATGTGGGCCTATGAGCAGATCGGCGTCCAACTGCCGCATTACACCGGCGACCAGTGGAACTCGGGCGTGCATGTCTCCAAAAGCCAGCTTCAGCCAGGAGACCTGGTGTTCTTCTACCCGGACATCGGCCACGTCGGGCTGTACATTGGCAACGGGCTGATGGTCGACGCCCCCGACTTCGGTGAGACGGTGCACGTGGAACCGGTCTACTGGAACGTGTACGTCGGCGCCGTGCGCATCGCTATCTGAAGCAGGCCAGAATCAGGCGGATCGCGGCGCGGTTTAGGACATGATCAAACGGGCGGCGCTGGTCGCGGCAGCGACCGGTCAGCTGAAACCTCAAGCCGGCCGACGGCCGCGTCGGCACTGCTCGTCCTGTTCGCTAATTGTGGGCTTGGCCCGGGGGCCGGGCCCTAGCCGCCCGAGAGCGAGCGCTGGGAGCCCGCGCGGGGGCTCCCAGCGCTGGCGGGGTTGAGGGCGTAGGTCTCCCGTGGATCTTTGGTGGCGGGACCGCGGCCCTAGCGCAGCCTCCACCGGCCGGCGTCAGCCTTCGCAGGAGACCCCGGCGAGCGCGCTGCCTTGGGCATGTCCTAGCATTCGGGCCTGACCAGCGGGAACAGAATAGTCTCCCGGATGTTGGCGCCCGTAAGCAGCATCAGTAGCCGGTCGATACCCATGCCCATCCCCCCGGACGGCGGCATCCCGTACTCAAGCGCGCGCAGGAAGTCCTCGTCGAGCTGCATCGCCTCGGCGTCGCCGCCCGCAGCGAGCAGCGACTGCGCGGTCAGGCGCGCCCGCTCTTCGATCGGGTCGACAAGCTCGGAATAGCCGGTGCCGAGTTCGGTGCCGAACGCCACCAGGTCCCAGCGTTCTGCCAGCCGCGGATCGCTACGGTGGGCGCGGGTCAGCGGCGACACCTCGGTCGGGAAATCACGGTAGAACGTGGGCAGCGTCGTGCGCTCCTCCACCAGCCGCTCGTACATCTCCAGAATGACCTGGCCGCGATTCCACTTGGGATCGGCCGGCACATCGGCCTTGGCGCAAAGCTCACGCAGCCGCTGCCCGGTGGTGCCCGGTGTGACCTCCTCGCCCAGCGCCTCCCCAATCGCCTCGTGCACGGTTCTCGATGGCCACGTCCCGCCGATATCCACCTCGGTGCCATCGGGCCGGCCGATAACCGTGCCGTCCAGCGCCTCGGTGGCGGCTCGCTGGATGAGCTCACGGGTGAGGTCCGCCACGGTGCCGTAGTCGCCATAGGTCTCGTAGGCCTCGAGCATCGTGAACTCGGTGTTGTGCGTGGCGTCCACGCCTTCGTTACGGAAGTTGCGGTTGATCTCGAAAACCTTTTCTAGACCGCCGACGAGGAGCCGCTTGAGATGCAGTTCCGGCGCGATGCGCAGGTACAGATCCAGGTTGTACGCGTTGTGGTGGGTGGTGAACGGCCGCGCATTCGCGCCACCATGCACGCGCTGGAGCATCGGGGTCTCCACCTCGATGAAGCCGCGGGTGGTCATCTCCGCGCGCAGCGCATGGACGGCGGCGGCGCGTACCTCCACCATGCGGCGTGCGGCGGGGTTCACGATCAGGTCCAGGTAACGCTGGCGCACCCGTGACTCGATGTCCGTCAGGCCCTTGTGTTTCTCGGGCAGCGGGCGCAGGCTCTTCGAGGTGATGGCGAAGCTGTCGGCGAGTACGGAAAGCTCGCCGCGGCGCGAGGTGCCCACTTCACCCTCGACACCGACGTGATCACCGAGATCGACGTCGCGCTTCCAGGCGGCGAGCGCATCGGCACCGATCCGGTCGAGCGACAGCATGATCTGCAGGTCACCGGTCCCGTCTCTGATGGTGGCGAAAACCAGCTTGCCTGTCGGCCTGTTCAGCATCACCCGTCCGGTGACTCCGACGCGTTCGCCCGTCGCTGCCCCAGGGCCCAGGTCCGCGTATTTCTCGCGAAGCACACCGATCGTCGCGGTCCGGGGGAAGCCGACCGGGTACGGCTCGACGCCCGCCGCCCGCAGCCGTTCAAGTTTCGCTATCCGAACCCGCATCTGCTCAGGCAGATCGCCGCGGTCGCCTTGAGACTGCTGCTCGGTCACCTGCCGAAGGTTACCGCCACCGGGTGCGCAACTAGGGACAGGTGACCCGTTAACTGGGGTGGCGGCCGACTATTCGGGCGCGTTTCGCTCGTACACGAGGCGAAGCCCGATCAGCGTCAGCCAAGGCTCGTAGACGTCGATGCAGCTCACCTCGTCTACCACCAGGGGCGCGAGGCCGCCGGTCGCGGCCACAGTCACCGATTCGGGGTCATCGGGCGCGAGTTCACGCACCATCCGCTCGACGATCCCCTCGACCTGGCCAACGAATCCGTAGATGATGCCGGACTGCAGGCATTCCACCGTGTTCTTGCCGATTACCCGGTTCGGCCGCGCGGGTTCCACCTTGAGCAGTTGCGCGGCGCGTCTGGAGAGCGCGTCGACGGATACCTCGATCCCTGGCGCGAATGCGCCGCCGACAAACTCGCCTTTCGCGCTCACCGCGTCAAAGTTGGTCGATGTACCAAAATCAACGATGATGGCCGGTCCACCGTAGAGGTGCACGGCGGCGAGGGAGTTCATGATCCTGTCGCTGCCGACCTCCTTGGGATTGTCCACCCGTACCGGAATACCCGTCTTGACGCCCGGCTCAACGATCACAGCAGGGACGTCGCCGTAGTAGCGCCTGAACATCTCGCGCATCTCGTGCAGCATCGACGGAACCGTTGAGCACAGCGCGATGCCGCTGATGTCGGTCTCCTTGAGGATCGGGCTCTGCCCGAGCAGACCCTGCAATACGACCGCGAGTTCGTCGGCGGTGCGATCAGGGTCGGTCGCGATCCGCCAGTGCTCGATAACTTCCTCATCCTGGAAGATCCCGAGAACGGTGTGTGTGTTCCCGACGTCGATGGTCAGCAGCATGATCGTCCTGACGGGGCGTGCGCGGTGGCGGCTCCGTAGGTCACGGAGTTCGTGGGCCGCAAAGCCCACGGAGCACACGCAGCCGATGGAGCCATGAACGGTACTGTCATTGCACAGCGCCTCCCGGCGCAAGGTCTAGCGCTATATCAAGTGCGGCAGCCGAATGGGTGAGCGCGCCGACGGCAAGGTAATCAACCCCGGTAGCGGCCACCTCGCGGGCCCGTTGCAGGGTCAGCCCGCCGCTTGCCTCCAGGCGCGCATTGCCGGCCACGAGGGCGACCGCCGCGGCAGTGTCCGCAAGGTCGAAGTTGTCGAGCAGAATCAGCGTCGCGCCTGCCGCGACCGCCTCCTTCACCTGGGCGAGCGTGTCGCATTCGACCTCGACGGGCAAGCCGGGCGCTGCGGCGCTTACCGCCGCGAACGCCGCGGTGAGGCCACCGGCCGCGACGATGTGGTTGTCCTTCACGAGCGCCGCATCGGACAGCGACATCCGGTGGTTGACCCCGCCTCCGCAGCGGACCGCGTATTTCTGCAGCGCCCGCAGACCCGGTAGCGTCTTGCGGGTGTCTCTGATCGTGGCGCCGGTGCCCGCGACCTCGATGACCCAGCGGCGGGTCAGCGTGGCGATCCCGGATAGGTGGCAGGCCAGGTTCAGCGCGGTCCGTTCGGCGATGAGCAGCGTTCGCGTCGGCCCGGTGATGGCGAGCATCGTGTCGCCGCCGCGCACCAGATCACCGTCGGATTTGTGATAGGCGATCCCGAACGGCTGCGCGCTGCCCGTGTCCCGGCAGGTGGCACTTCCTCCGGGTGGTTCCAGGCGTGCCGATGCCACCCGGAAAACCGTCTCAGCGACCGGCAGACCGGCGGCTACCCCGTCTCCCCGCGCGGTCAGATACGCGGTCGTGTGCGCGTCGGCAGGCACGGTCGCCTCGGTGGTGACATCGGTCCGGCCGGCCAGGTCCTCGTCGAGAGCGGCCGAGGCGATCCCGGTGACCTCCTGCGGATCCAGCCCGCCGTCGCGGAGCCGCTCGACGAGTCCCGGGGTGAGCACTTCACGCATGGCCGCACTCATTCTGGCTCCTTCCCCGCGCCGCCCTGACCCGCGCCGCCCTGACCGCCCTGACCTGCGCCGCCCTGACCCGCGCCGCCCTGACCCGCGCCACCCTGGCCTGCGCCACCCTGGCCTGCGCCGCGCTGACCTGCGCCGCCCGTGCCTGCGCAGGCGGCAGCTCCCGCGCTGAACCTGCTCACCAGGACGCCGTCGCCGAGCTGGGTGACGAGGTGGCCGAGCCATGCGTCACTGCGGTCAGGGAAATCCTGCCGCCAGTGACTGCCGCGCGTCTCCTTCCGCCGCGCCGCCGCCGCTACCAGCGCCGAGGCAACCAGATGCAGGTTCGTCGCCTCCCATGCCTCGGTGCACGGCGGGCCGGGTGCCCGCTCGCGGAGCCGGTGCAGATCCTTAGCTGCCGACTCGAGACCAGCCCCGTCACGCAGGACGCCCGCGCGGCCGGACATGACCTGTTGAAGTTCACCTCGGGCATCCGGGCTGATCAGGCCCGGCGGCCGGTCATCGGGCGCCAGGTCCGGCTGTGGCGGCAGATCTGCCGCGAGGCATTCGCCGATCCGCTCCGCGAACACGAGACCCTCCAGGAGGGAGTTGGACGCCAGCCGGTTCGCACCGTGCACCCCCGTGCAGGCGACCTCGCCGCAGGCGTAGAGGCCGGGAACGCTTGTCCGCCCCCACAGGTCTGTGCGTACGCCACCGCTCGCGTAGTGCGCCGCGGGTACGACAGGCACCGGCTCGCGCACCGGGTCGATCCCGTGCTGCCTGCAACTCGCCAAGATGGTGGGGAAACGCCGCTCCCAGGTACGGCGGCCGAGGTGACGGCCGTCCAGGTATACATGATCGGCGCCCGTCGCGGCCATCTGGTTGACAATCGCCTTGGCGACCACGTCGCGCGGCGCGAGGTCGGCGAGCGGGTGGCGGCCGGTCATGAAGCGCGTCCCCGCCTCGTCGACAAGGAAGGCGCCCTCGCCCCGCACCGCCTCCGACACCAGCGGCTGTCGGCCTGCTGGCCCTTCGCCGAGCCACAGCACCGTCGGATGGAACTGCACGAACTCCAGGTCCGCGACGTCTGCGCCGGCCCGCAGTGCGAGCGCGACCCCGTCACCTGTGGACACCCCGGGATTGGTGGTGGCCAGGTAGACCTGCCCGAGTCCTCCGGTCGCGAGCACGACGGCCCGCGCGTGCACCGCGCCCACCCCGTCCCGCTGGCCTTCACCCATCACGTGCAGGGTGAGACCGGCAGCCGGGCTGCCGCCGGCGCGGCGGCCGGTGCCCCGGGCGCTGGCGGCGGGACCGCTCGCGCCGCGACCGCCGATGCCGCGGAGCACGTCGAGCACGAGCGCGTGCTCAATAATCTCGATGCCCGGATCGGCGTCCGCTGCGGCTTTCAGCGCGGTGACGAGCGTGCGTGAAATCTCCGCGCCAGTGGCGTCGCCGCCCGCGTGCGCGATACGCGGGCGCAGGTGACCGCCTTCACGCGTGAGCGCAACCGCGCCGTCGGCTGCCGTGTCGAAGCGCGCGCCGAGCGCCATGAGCCGCCGCACCGCTCCCGGGCCCTCCATGACGAGCAGACGGGTCGCGGTCTCGTCGCACAGGCCGCCACCCGCTTCGAGCGTGTCGCGCAAGTGCTGCTGCGGCGAGTCGCCCGGGCCGATCGCTGCTGCGATCCCGCCCTGCGCCCACCGCGTGGATCCGGCCTCGACGAGGGACTTCGTGACGAGCAGAACGCGGCCCGCCCGGCGGGCGGCCAGCGCCGCGGTCAGGCCCGCCACGCCCGATCCCGCGACCACGACGTCGGCCTGAACGGTCCAGCCCGGCGCGGGTGCCGCCAACCGGGAGGCAATGGCCGTCATGCCCGTTCCCGCGGCCAGAACTCGAGCATGGAGTTGTCGATGAGCCTGGTGGCGCCTACGCGCGCGGCGAGGGCGAGCACGGCGGGCCCCACGTGGTTCTCACCGACCGGGGTGAAAGTGCCCGGCTCGGCGAGCGAAAGGTAGTCCACTTTGAGCGGCGGGTCGGCCGCCGCGGCGGCTGCGAGTACCCGCTGCGCCGCCGCGACCGCCTTGCCCGGCCCGTATGCAGCCTCCTCGCGCGCCGCCTGAAGGGCGCGATTCAAGAACTGGGCGGTCGACCGCTCCGCGGCCGACAGGTAGCTGTTCCGGCTGGAGACGGCAACCCCATCCGGATCACGGACGGTCGGCACGGCCGCGATCTGGACGCCGAGGTCAAGATCGGCCACCATGCGGCGAACCAGGGCGAGCTGCTGCGCGTCCTTCTCGCCGAAGACGGCGATATCCGGTCGGGTGATGCCAAACAGTTTGATCACGATTGTCAGGACGCCGCGGAAGAAACCTGGCCTGAATTCGCCCTCGAGCCGGTCGCCTACGGAGCCGGGGTCGATGGTGACCATGGGCGGTTCGGCATACATGTCGGCGGTGCCTGGTGCGAAAAGGACCGCCACACCGTCGTCGTGGCAGACCTTAATATCTTCGTCCAGCGTCCGCGGATAGCGGTCAAGGTCGTCCCTCGGCCCGAACTGCAGCGGGTTGACGAACACGCTCACGATGACGGACCCACCGGAGCCTGCGAGTTCGCGGGCGCGGCGAAGCAACCCGCGGTGACCGGCGTGCAGCGCTCCCATCGTCGGCACGAGCACAACCGGGCTGCCAAGCCCCTTCCTGGCCGTGGCAAGAGCGGTGCGATCGCGGACGAGGGCCGGGATCATTCTGGTGCTCCGCTCAGGACGTCGAGCAGGCGCTCAGCGTCCTGCGGTCTGAGCATCCCCGCGGCGATCGCCCGGTCGGCGGTCAGCCGGGCCATGGCGATGTATGCCCCGACCGCGGCAGGCGGCGACGCCTTCTTGAGAACCTCGATGTGCCGAGCGACGGTTTCCGCGTCGCCGCGCGAGACCGGGCCGGTCAGGCCACCGATCCCGAGCTGCAGGGCGTTGTCAAGGGCTGCGGAGACAAGCGGGCCGAGCAGCCGCGCGGGATCGGGCACACCGGCGGCACGCAGCAGTTCGGCCGACTCGGCGATCAACGTCGTCAGGTGATTCGCGGCGTTCGCCAGTGCGGCGTGGTAGAGATCCCTGTCGTTCTCGCAGATGACCACGGGCTCGCCTCCCATCTCGATCACCAGGGCCTGCGCGACAGGCTCGAGCGCCTGCGGAGCCGTCACGCCGAAACACACGCCAGGCAGGCGGTCGACGTCCTCGCGCCGGCCGGTGAAGGTCATCACGGGATGCAGGGCGAGCGGCAGCGCGCCGCGGCGAGTAGCCGGATCGAGCACCGCCGTGCCGTACCTGCCGCTCGCGTGCGCGAGCAGGCGGCCTTCCAGAGGCGCGCCGACCTGCGCGAGACCAGACACCAGCGCGGGCAGCGCATCGTCGGGCACGGTCAGCAGGATCAGATCGGCGGCCGCTACGACCTCCGGTGGGTCAGCGAACACGGCACCTGGCAGGAGGCGGCCCGCCCGCTCCCTGGACGCGGCGGAAACGGCGGACACGACGACGATGCGATGGCCCGCACGGGCGAGGGCCGCGCCAAGTACGGCACCGACGCGCCCAGGGCCGACAACGCCAACCTTGAGCCGGGCAGGCCGGTCACCGGCCGCAGCCTGCGCTGCCCCCTCGTCGCGGGCTGCCCCGCCGTCACGGGCCGTCCGCACATCGCGGGCTGCCCCGCCGTCACGGGCCGTCCGCACATCGCGGGCTGCCCCGCCGTCACGGGCCGTCCGCACATCGCGGGCTGCCCCGCCGTCACGGGCCGTCCGCACGTCAAGGGCTGTCCACATGTCAAGGGCTTTCCGAACGTCGCAGGATGCCGCGTGGCGGGCTGCCCCCTCGTCGCGGCTGGGCACCGCTGCCCCGCTGCCAGGATGCGGTACTGCAGGATCCATCTCGTTCCAGTCCTCGCCGGGTACCGGACGGCGTCACAGCTCAGCATAGGCGAGGGCGGGCGGACCGCCACCGCTGGCACCGCGTGCCGCCGCAGGTGATCAGGCAGGCGCGAAAGCCGGGCCGGCCTGGGTAGCGTCGACGGCGTGTGGGTGACGTGGCGGTCAGCGATGCGCGAGGCCTTGTATGGAGACGGCGGGTTCTACTCCCGGGGCGAGTGCCCGGCCGACCATTTCCGCACCTCCGTCCATGCGTCGTCGCGGTATGCCGACGCGGTGCTTGCTCTGATCGACAGCGTCGACGCTGCACTCGGCAGGCCCGACCGCGTGGACCTGGTCGATGTCGGATCCGGCCAGGCAGAGCTGCTCGCTGGCGTGCTGCGGTCGGCAGAGCTGCGGTCGGTAGAGCTGCGGTCGGCAGAACCCCGGCTGGCCGACAGGATAAGAGCGTGCGCCGTCGAACTCGCGCCCCGTCCTGCCTCGCTTGACCCGCGGATCCGCTGGCAAGCTGCCGCGCCCAGGGCCATCCACGGCGTGATCCTGGCCAACGAGTGGCTAGACAACGTTCCGCTTGATGTGGCCGAGCTCGCGCTGGACGGTCCGCGACTCGTGCTCGTCGACCCGGCGACAGGAGCGGAACGCCTGGGCGGCCGAATCAGCACGCGAGACGAAGAATGGCTCGCCCGGTGGTGGCCGCTCCGCGAGGTCGGCGACCGGGCCGAGGTCGGCCACCCGCGCTCGAGCGCGTGGGCGGCCGTGTTCCGTGGGCTTGCCCGCGGCGCGGCGGTCGCGGCCGACTACGCGCATGTGGCCGCGGCCAGGCCAGACGCTGGCACGCTCACCGGATACCTCGATGGTCACCAGGTGGCTGCCGTTCCCGACGGTTCTCGTGACCTGACCGCACATGTCGCCCTCGATGCGTGCGCGGCCGCGGGGGTGTCGGCCGGCGCGACCGCCACGTTGCTGACCACCCAGCGGAGTGCGCTCCGCGCGCTCGGAGTCAGCGGCAAGCGGCCGCCGCTCGAGCTGGCACGGCGCGACCCGCGCCGTTACGTCGCCGAGCTTTGCGGAGCCACCGAGGAAGCCGAACTGCTCGACCCCGCAGGTCTCGGCAGGTTCGGCTGGCTCGTGCAAACCGCGGGCATGCCGCTGCCCGGCCCGCTGGCACACCTCAGCGATCAGAGATGACCCCTGGCGGCGGCCGGGCGGGCCGCAGGGCCGGCGGGCCGCGGGCGGGCCAACGTGGCAGCATGGCGCCATGGCCGAGCGCATAGCGGGGGTGGCGACTGGCGCTGCCGCGTGGGGACTTGCGCCAGCAGCGGCACCGGATCACACGGCACCGCCCACCCCGAGTATCCGTCAGCAGGCCGACGACCTTGTACTCGACATCGGGCCACAACATCCGTCCACACATGGCGTGCTCAGGCTCAGCCTAGCCTTGGACGGCGACCGGATTATGTCAGCAAAACCGGTGATCGGTTACCTGCACCGGGGCGCAGAAAAACTGTTCGAGGTGCGTGACTACCGACAGATCATCATGCTCGCGAACCGGCATGACTGGCTGGGCGCCTTCGCGAACGAGCTAGGGATCGTGCTGGCGGCCGAGCGGCTGCTCGGCCTGCAGGTCCCCGAACGCGGCGTCTGGGCCCGCACGTTGCTCGCTGAGCTGAACCGGGCGCTGAGCCACCTGATGTTCCTCGGCTGCTACCCGGAGGAATTGTGCGAGGGCGCGCGGGAACCGGCCGGGGTGCCCGGCGCTTTGCAGGCACGGGAGACTCTGCAGGCGGTCATGGAGGAGATTTCGGGTGGCCGGATGCATTACATGTTCAACCGGGTCGGCGGGCTGAAGGATGAGCTGCCCCTCGGCTGGCTTGACCGGGTGCGGGCGTCAGTTGCAGACACCAGGGCAGCGCTGGCGGAAATCGAGGCGATCGTCTTCGGCAGCGCGGCCTTCAGGCGCCGTACCCGCGGGATCGGCGGGCTCACCCGGGACCAGGTGCTCCAGTACGGGGTAAGCGGCCCGGTCGCGCGCGCCGCGGCCGTGGACTTCGACCTGCGCAGGGACGAGCCGTACCTCGCCTACGGCGAGCTAGGCGACGTGCTCAGAATAGCAACCAGGCGGGACGGCGACTGCCTGGCGAGGTTCGAGTGCCTGCTTGACCAGCTGGCGGTGTCACTCGATCTCGCGGACGCGTGCGCCAGGCGGCTGGCGAGCCTGCCGCGTGGACCCGTGCACGTGCGGCTGCCCAAGGTGGTCAAGGTGCCTGAAGGGCATGCGTATGCCTGGACGGAGGCACCCCTGGGTATCAGCGGCTACTACCTCGTATCGAAGGGCGACAAGACGCCGTGGCGGCTCAAGCTGCGGACCCCATCGTTCAGCAACGTCCAAGCGCTGACGGAAATGCTGCCCGGCAGCATGGTCTCCGATCTGGTGCCTATCCTCGGCTCGATGTTCTTCATCGTCGGCGACATCGACAAGTAGGCAGGCTCAAAGCACGTACCTCAAGGGGTCACGATCCCTGATCCTGTCGATTTGCGTGCAGATAGCGCAGGCAGGTTAACACTGTTGCGGATCATGCGCGTTTCGCTCCGGCCATTAGCGCTCACGTTGCCAGGCGGGGCTGGTGCCGTTCTCCTCATCTGGCTGCTTCGGAACCCGGCAGCAGTACTCCAGATACAGGGCCGCCGCAGCGAGCACCACGGCCGCGGCAAGCGTGCCAAGCGCGACGAATGCGTCATGGCGGGGAAACGCTTTGTCCAGCGATCCCGCCACGTAAAGAGAGAATCCGGCCGCCACGCCGCCGATCACCGCGGCCGCGTACACGCTTGCCTTTGCCAGAGCCGCCACCCGGGCGACCGCGATCCCCTCCACCGGCTTGGCGCCGGGACGCTGGTGGATCCTGGCGCGCAGCAGCATCCCGCTGTAGGCCTCGACGAGCGCAACGATGACCATCGTAGGCACCCCGCTCCAGGGCAACGGCGGCAGCACGCGGTAAACCAGCCTGAGGACGAGCCAGCATACGGCCGCGCACAGGGCGGCGACGAACAGGATCGGGCCGATCTTGGTGGGCTTCATGGTGATCACCCTGGGGGGTGGATGGCGAGGTCCGCGCGGCGTCGCACTCGGGCACCGGTCGCGCAAGCAAGCAGATCGGCCACCCGGCCCCGGCCCGGTATCTCGGCGTCTGGATCTGCGTCGAGCCATGGCGCGAGAACGAACGCACGTTCGTGCGCGCGCGGATGCGGCAGGGTCAAGTCCGGGTCATCGCTGACCGCGTCACCCCACGTGATGATGTCGATATCGAGCGTACGCGGCCCCCAGCGGGCCCCGCAGGTGCGGTGGAACGCCTTCTCGATGCCTTGGGCGAGATTGAGGATCGCCGCGGCATGGTGCGTCGTTGCTGCGATCAGGACCGCGTTGAGATAGTCAGCTTGCGCTGGCCCGCCGACTGGTTCGGTTTCATAGACCGGCGAGACCGCGACGAAGCTCACGTCGGGCGCGTCGGACAATGCGTCGACCGCGCCCTGGAGGTTCTCCATGCGGTCACCCAGATTGCTCCCAAGCGCCAGCACGACGCGGCGGGGCTGCGGCCCATGAGCAGCCGCGTGCCGCTCAGCCGCTCGCCGCCGATCCGGGCGCCGCCGATCCGGGTGCCGCCGATCTGGGTGCCGCTGATCCGGGTGCCACTGATCCGCTGGCCGCTCAGTCGCACGTTTACCTGCCGTCATGTCCGCCGCCGCGAAATGGTCACCGCGACGTCGTCGAACGGGAACGGTACGGGTGCTTGGGGCTTGTGCACGGTGATCTCCACCTCCGTCACGGCGGGTTCGGCCAGGCACGCGTTGGCCAGCCGCTGCGCCAGCGTTTCGATGAGCCGTGCCGGCTCACCGCTGACGATGGCGGCGAGCCTGGCGGCCAGGCTGCCGTAATCGACCGTCTGGGCCAGGTCGTCGGCCGCCGCGGCGGGTCGGGTATCCAAGCCAAGTACGGCGTCCACGACGAAGTCCTGACCGTCAAGGCGCTCACGGTCGTAGACGCCGTGGTAACCACGCGCCCGCAGCCCTCGCAGCGCGATCTGGTCGGCTGCGCGCCCGGGGAGGCGACCCCCAGGAACCCCGGGCTCCGCTGCCGGCCCGGGGGAACCATCCCCATCCCCGGGAACCCGGCGCTCCGCCACCAGCCCGAGGGATCCAGCCACGGGAACCCGGCGCTCCGCAGCCGGCCCGGGGGAACCATCCCCGGGTATCCAGCGCTCCGCCACCAGGCCGGGGGATCCAGCCACGGGAACCCCCTGCTCCCGAGCCGGCTCAGCGGGCTGCGCTGAGGTCTCGGGCAGTTTCCGCGCGCTCACTCATCCTCCGCTCTGAGCATGACGGGCGAGCCGTGATGCAGCCATAGCCGCCAGCCTTGCCCGGTTCGGACGAACGCGTTCGTCGTCGCCACGTTCCCGCCGGCAGCAAACCCCGCACCGTCCTCGTCCGACGCGGTAATGATGTTCTCCGCACAGGTCAAAACCGCGATATCGCCGGAAACCTTGGTCACCACGTCGGTAAGAACGAACTGGATGTACGAGGTATTCGCCATGATCAATGCCCATGACCGAAGCACCGCGCCGCGACCGCGGATCATCGGGCCGCCCGGGTGAACACACACGACGCTGCCACCTGCGTCCCTGTCAGCCGCCCACACCTCGGCCATGCGATCCAGATCGCCGGCTTCGAACGCGGCGTAGAACTCGGCGTTCAACTGCTCGATCGCCGTGATCTCAGAGATTGACATGGCCGCCCCCTGCGCTGGCCCCGTCAGCGACGTCACCGAACCCCGCGTCGGCGTGCCCGAGGCCCGCTTGCCGCCATGCCGCCGCAACCCGGACCGCGTCCGCGTTGGGCGCCACCCGGTGGACTCGCACGCACCAGGCGCCCGCGGCAGCGGCGAGCGCGGTCACCGCGACCGTAGCGTCGTCACACGCGGTGAACGACCGCGGCGTGCCGTTCGGCGAGCCGAGCAGCCTGCCGAGGAAACGCTTCCTCGAGGCACCCACAAGGACAGGAAACGGCCTCGCGCCGCCCAGGTCGGCGACGGTGCCGAGGTGGGTAAGAAGCGCCCAGTTGTGTTCCGGCCGCTTCGCGAAACCAAGCCCGGGATCGACGATGACAAGCCTCGGATCGACGCCCTCCGCGATCACCGTTTCGACCCGGCCGCGCAACTCTTCGCGCACCTCGCGCACCACGTCCTGGTACACGGCTCGGCTGTGCATGTCGTGACTGTGGCCGCGCCAGTGCATGACCACGTACGGCACCCCTGCCTTGCCGACCAGTCGCGGCATGGCCGGGTCGGCGAGGCCGCCGCTGACGTCGTTCACCACGCGCGCTCCGGCCGCTACGGCGACCTCGGCCACCCCTGCGCGCATCGTGTCCACGCTGACGGGTACCCCCTCGGCGGCATGGGCGCTGATGACCGGGCCCACCCTCCGGAGTTCTTCCGCCGCGGATATCCGCTGGGCGCCTGGACGCGTCGATTCACCGCCGACATCGACGATGTCGGCGCCCGCCGCCACAAGCTCAAGGCCGTGCCTGATCGCATCCTCGGCCCCGTACCAGGCACCGCCATCGGAGAACGAGTCGGGCGTCACGTTGATCACGCCCATGACCAGGCACCGGCCAGGATCAGCAAGCCCGGCAAACGAAGGTGCGCTGGCCTGCCCGGCTGCCTGCGGGCCGACATGCCCCATCTCATTCACCATGGGCGCAAGCCTATGCGCGCACGTCACGCGCGCGGCGGGTGCGTCCTCAACCTGCGGCGCAGCTTGCCGAGCCCGAGCTTGCGCGCGAGCGTACGTGGCTTCAGCTGCGGCCAGACCAGGAATGCCTCGGCCTCGAGGGCGGCGATCGCGATCCTCGGCGTGTCCCTGGTGCTCGGGAAGACAAAGAACCGCGGCTCCCAGATCGGGCGAAACTTGGCATTGAACTTGTACAGCGACTCGATCTGGAACCATTTGGACAAGAAGACCAGGATCGACCGCCACGCCCGCAGCACCGGGCCGGCACCGATCCGCTCACCACGTTCGAGTGCGGACCTGAAGACCGCGAAGTTGAGCGAGAGCTTGGACACGGAAAGCTCGGGTGCGGCCTTGATCGTCTCAGTGATGAGAAAGTCGTTAAGTCCCGGCTGCGACTGCCTGTCCCTGCGCATCAGGTCAAGGGAGAGCCCATCAGGGCCCCAGGGCACGAAGTGCAGCAGCGCACGCAGGACTCCGTCCTCTGTCGCGGAGGCGACGACGCACCGCTCGTCGCCAGGTTCGCCGATGCGGCCAAGGGCCATGGAGAAGCCCCGCTCGGTCTGGCCGCCACGCCAGGAGTCCGCCTGATGGATGAGGCTGTCGATTTCCTCCTTGGGAATGTCGCCGATCCGGCGTACCTGGGAGCAGTAGCCGTGCCTGGCCACTCGCGATACCATCTGCCGCACGTTACGCATCGCGCGGCCTTCCAGGCTGAATTCCGCTACCTCGACGATGGCCTCGTCGCCCAGTTCCAGCGCGCTAAGCCCGCCCTCGCGGCACCAGACCTCGGCGCCGACCTCGCTGCAGCCCATGACGGCAGGTACCCAGGCA
>Ga0335077_10001466_pt1 | contig 27994 bp, 28 predicted proteins | sample Lox_Sample_31_FD_207151 | JGI IMG/M metagenome (GOLD analysis project Ga0335077, IMG submission 207151) | Soil microbial communities from Loxahatchee National Wildlife Refuge, Florida, United States - Lox_Sample_3.1 | ecosystem: Environmental > Terrestrial > Soil > Wetlands | place: USA... | reverse complement strand
CCGGATCGAAGCGCACGACCTCCAGGAAGTCGAAGCTCACGCGATAGGGCCCGGCCATGGCGAGTATCGCGCGGCGATCGCGCTCGAATGCGCTCAGCCCGGGTTCACGCAGTCGCCTCCATGCGTCGGTGGGTACGGTGTCCAGGACGACGGGGGCACCACGCGTGCTCGCGCCGCGAGGCCGCAGCGCATGCTCGTCGAGCGGCCAGGCGAAGGTGAATTGACTGCGTGGGGCCGCTTCAGCCGCAGGGTCCTTGGCGAGTGCAAACAGAGGTACTAAGCAAAGCGCGATCAGCGCGGGAAGGGAATGCGACATGATGACAGCTCGAGCCGGAATCGATCCTCGGATTGTAGCGCTATCTCACGCCGGGCTTTGCCATGAGATTGAGGCCGAGGGTCGCATCCTCCCAGCGCAGCCCACGCAGTCGCACCGGCCGCGTGCTATGGTTGTCGCTGCGTCGTCTGACTGGTTCGTCGATTGCAGGATCCTGGGCTCTCATTCACGACGTGTGGCGCGCATCGATTACATCGCCAAGGGGTGACACATGAGTCGACTGACTGCATTGCTCGCGCTGGTGTGGCTTTGCGGCTGTGGTACGGCGAAATACGAAGTAAACCCGGATGGCTCGAGACCGGTCCTATACCCGGCAGACAAGGTTCTCAGGTGGGAAGTGGTGGACCACGCGTATCAGTCTCCTTCCGGTGAGGCGAGGATCTATATCGACTCGACGGTCAGGTTCGACAAAGATGTGCTGCTGGGCAACGGCGTCCGAATCGGAGCGGGTTCTTTCATCGATGAGGACGTGAGGCTGTTCCCGAATGTGGCGATCGGAGCCGACACGACGGTAGGAGGCGACGCCATCGTGCAGGGCGACGTGAAGATCGGCAACAAGGTGGTGATCCACGGCGACGCCAAGATCGGTGCCGGCTCGGTCGTCGAGGACGGTGCGTCGATCGGCAAGTGGGTGAGGCTGGGTAGCCATGTCACGGTGGGTGCTAATGCCGTCATAGGCACTGGCACCGTCGTGGGGGACGGTGCGACGATCAAGCCGTCGCAGGTGCTGCCCGCGTCGTCCCGCGTCGACGCAGCCAAGTGATCGAGTGAGCTGAGGCGAGGTCGGCTCGTATCGTCGGGCAGCATTCCTGCGCGCTGCTGACCCCACTCCATGCGGTCGCAACCGCAACGTCGGTCGGCACAAAGCGAGACTGGATCGCTTCCGTTCGACGGGGAGGAAACATGCCCGTTCAACACTTGCAAAGCGGTTCGCGCATGTGCCAGGCCGTGATCCGCTGCGGCACCGTATACCTCGCCGATATCGGCCGCTTCGACGGGATGGATCGGGTCGGAAACGCCTGGGTCTCGCCCGGGTACACACCAGCGCGCGCAACAGTCCGGTGTGCGCCCGACCGACCGGGGAACCTCGCGGGGATCATGGTCGTCGCGGCGGTGGGCCCACGGGCCGCCCGGTTGCCGGCGCCGGGCTCGATTGTTTCCACTGCCCCTTTCGCGGTCCGGATTCGCGAGCGCGATTCGGACGCGCCTCAGGATTGAGCCTGAAGCGCCACGAGCAGCTTCTCGTGAATGCCGCCGAACCCGCCGTTGCTCATCACGAGTACGTGGTCTCCTACGCGTGAGGCGGCCGCAATCGCCTGTACCAGACGGCCTAGGTCATCGAAGCATTCGGCCTTCGCATCTAACGGAGCGAGCGCCGCAGCCGCGTCCCAGCCGATGCCGCTGGTATAGCAGAACACCCGCTCGGCGCCGGCGAGGCTCGGCGCCAAGCTGTCCTTCATCACGCCCAGCTTCATCGTGTTCGAGCGCGGTTCCAACACCGCCAGGATGCGGGCCGGCCCCACCTTCTGGCGCAGCCCGGCGATAGTGGTCTCAATGGCGGTTGGATGGTGCGCGAAATCGTCGTAGACCGCCACGCCGTTGACTACACCGCGCAGCTCCATCCTGCGCTTGACGTTCTGGAATGCGCTGAGGGCGGCGATCCCTCGAGGCGCAGGGACACCCGCATGACGCGCGGCACCCAGCGCCGCCAGCGCGTTGAAACGGTTGTGCTCGCCCAGCAATTGCCATTGCACCACACCCTGGCGGATGCCGCCGTACTGGACCTCGAAGCCGCCGTCGGGCGCAGGCTGGCCGCTGCACCACCCCGGTTCGACGCCCACCGGCTCCACAGGAGTCCAGCAGCCGCGCGCCAGCACGCGCTGCACGCTTTGCTCGCGCCCGTTCGCCACGATCAATCCGTTGCGCGGAAGGGTGCGGATCAGATGATGGAACTGGGTCTCGATGGCGGCGAGATCGGGAAAGATATCGGCATGGTCGTATTCGAGGTTGTTGAGCACCGTCGTGCGCGGGTGGTAGTGCACGAACTTGGAGCGCTTGTCGAAGAACGCCGTGTCGTATTCATCGGCCTCGATCACGAAAAACGGCGAGGCAGTCACGCGCGCCGATACGCCAAAATTTTCGGGCACCCCGCCGACCAGGAATCCGGGGTCGAGGCCGGCGTGCTCGAGCACCCAAGCGAGCATCGCGCTGGTGGTGGTCTTGCCGTGGGTCCCGGCCACCGCCAGCACCCACTTCTCCCGCAGCACCTGCTCGTAGAGCCACTGGGGTCCGGAGATGTAGGCGAGATTGCGGTCCAGGACCTCTTCCATCAGCGGGTTGCCGCGCGAGACCACATTCCCGATGACGAAGAGGTCCGGCTTGAGTCCGATCTGCTTCGGATCCCAGCCCTCGACGAGGCGGATGCCCTGTGCTTCGAGCTGAGTGCTCATAGGCGGGTAGACGTTCGCATCGCAGCCGGTGACCTCATGACCGGCCTGCTTCGCGATGACCGCGATGCCGCCCATGAAGGTGCCGCAGATGCCTAGGATATGGATGTGCATGTCAAGAGCGGATTAACGGCGCACGCGCGGAGAACATGAACGAACGGGAGCAACGCAAGCGAGCACCCAGAGCTGCGCATGCGCCGAGCATCCTCAGCGTTCGTCTCTGCGGATGCGGCGGTGCTGGCAAGCGTCCGGTTCATCGCGCACGAACTCCAGTCGACGCCCTGGCGATTCGCGCCCGAGATTCGTCGCTGTGGGTATTCCCCAGTCCCTCCGCCGCTCGACTCTAGTACGGAAAGAAATGCGCCAGCGCGTTCCCGGCGACGCGTTCACCCCACTCGGGCAGGAAATGGCCGCCGTCGGCGATTTCCATCGGTGCGGGGCAACCACGGATGTGTCTCATCAGCTCCCGCATGACCGGCGGACCGAGCACCGGATCTCGCATCCCGATGGCCATGAAGCTCTGACCGCCCCAGCGGGTGCTCAGCCATTCGCGCGCCTCGCGTGAGACCGCAGCGCCCGGTGCGTCGGGCCGGTCGGGGACGAGATTGGGGAAACGGCGCACACCCGCCTTGTAACGTGCATCGGGAAAGGGCGCGTCGTAGGCGGCTGATTCGTCGCCAGCGAGATGCGAGCAAGCGCGGCCGAGAAGCTTGCCCACGGCCATGTCGGGGTTCTTGTTCGCCCACTCGCGCCAGGCGAGGAACCCCGCGGACAGCGGCTCGTCGCCGCCGGCCAACGTCGTGTTCATGATCAGCAGACGGGTGACGCGCTCCGGCATCATCATCGGAAGCGTCAGGCCCAACAACCCTCCCCAATCCTGCACGACGAGACAGATGTCGCGCAAGTCGAGTGCCTCGATGAACGAGATGAGCGCGCCGCGATGGAAATCGAACGTATACACCCCTTCGTCGGCCGGTTTGTCCGAACGCCCGAAGCCGAACAGATCCGGCGCCACGACACGATGACCGGCGTCGCGGAACACGGGGATCATGCGGCGGTACAGATAGGCCCAGGTCGGCTGCCCGTGCAAGCACAGGAACACGCTGTGCCGGTCGCGCACGCCGGTGTCGATATAGTGCAGCCGCAGGCCCTGATATCCGGGCAGCCCATCGACATAATGCGCAGCGAAGCCATACCCCGGCAGAGAACCGAAGCGATCGTCGGGTGTGCGTAGGATCGAGGCCATGTGCGTGCCAGCGCGGATTCTACAGCAGTCGCCTCTTGTCTCCATGACGGAACCCGCGCAGCGGACCCGGCACTGCGCGGCCTAGAGCGATCGCTTTGAACAGCTCGCCCATCTCGGAAGGACTGAGCAGCTTCTGCGCTCCAGCGACCCGGGGCACGTAGGCGGCGACGTCCGCGGCGGGGACTTGCGCCAGCAGGTCCGTGATTCCGAGGTTGATCAGGAACTGCGCCTGCGTCGTGTAGCCCAGCAGCTCCAAACCCGCCTCGACCGCCGCATGCGCCACGCCGGTGAAGTCGACATGCGCAGTGATGTCCTGCAGCCCCGGCGCGAAGAATGCGTCGTCATGGGCACGCTGCCTGTAGTGGCACATCAGCGTTCCGGTGGAACGCTGCGGGTGGTAGTACTCACGTTCGCCGAAGCCGTAGTCGACGAACAGCATCGCGCCCCGGCGGAGCAGCGCTGCCAGCGTCCGGATCAGTGCCGGAGCGGCGAGGTTGATCTCGCTGAGGTAAGGTGCCTGCAGCCCCAGGCGCCGGGCGGCCTGCGCGAGCCGGCCGTCGCGAAGCGGACGCTCTTCCCAGGCGAATCCGTCCGCAATGACGGTGACGCCGCGCTCGTAGATGCCGCCCTCCCGCCAGCAAACGAGGTGAACGGGCAGCGAGTCGAGCACCTCGTTGCCGAGGATGAGCCCCTCGTGCCAGGCCGGCAGCGCGTCGAGCCAGCGCACGCGTGCGGCCAGCGCATCGGGCAGGTCCTGCAGTTGCTCCTGCTGGCGTTCCCGCAACTCCGCGCTCACCTCGAGGATCAGATAGCGCTCGGGAAGGGGACCGGTCTCTCCGAGTGCGAGCAGCAGGTCGCGGGCCAATGCGCCGGAGCCTGCACCCAGCTCCAGCACATCGCCTCCGGTCATGCGCAGCACGTCGCCCACCTGCTGCGCCAGCGTCTGGCCGAACAGCCGGGATACCTCGGGAGCGGTCACGAAGTCGCCGATACGACCGAGCTTGGCCGACCCGCCCGCGTAATACCCGAGTCCGGGGGCATACAGGCACAGTTCCATGAACCGCGCGAGGTCAATCCAGCCACCGGCCTTCTGGATCTCGGAGTGGATCAGCCGCGTCACTTCGCGGCTATGGGCAGCCGCCTCCGGCGAGGGCAAGAGATCCGAGGAATCGGCGCAGTGCAACGGGGAGCGAGGGAATGCCAGAGCAATGGGCTAGAATTCTACTCGACGAAACCGAGGGGCGGCTGTGGACCAGAAGGTGATGCTGATTACGGGCGGCGCGCGGCGCGTGGGCGCGGCGATCTGCCGTACGCTGCACGCGAGCGGCGCGAGCATCATGCTGCACTATCGCTCGTCGGTGGAGCAGGCGCGGGCGTTGCAGGCCGAGCTGAACGCGGTGCGCGCCGATTCGGTCGCGCTGGTGCAGGCGGACCTGCTCAACATCGCCCTGGTCTCGGGCCTCGTAAGCGAGACGGTGAATCAGTTCGGCCGCATCGACGTCCTGGTCAACAACGCCTCGAGCTTCTTTCCGACGCCGATCGGCGAGATCTCGGAGCAGGCGTGGGACGATCTTCTAGGCACCAACCTGAAGATGCCCATGTTCCTATCGCAAGCGGCCGCCCCGTACCTCAGGCGCAGCCACGGCTGCATCGTCAACATCGTCGACATCCACGCCGACCGGCCGATGCGCAACTACGCGGTCTATAGCACCGCCAAAGGCGGGCTGTTCGCCCTCACCCGTTCGCTCGCCTGCGAGCTGGGGCCGGAGGTGCGGGTCAACGGCGTGTCCCCCGGCGTGATCCTGTGGCCCGAGGACGAACGATGGTCGGACGAAGTGGCGCGCCAGCGCATCGTGCAGAGCACGCTGCTCAAGCGCGTGGGCGATCCCGACGATATCGCGCGCACGGTGCGTTTTCTCGTGTACGACGCACCGTACATCACTGGCCAAGTCATTGCAGTCGACGGCGGCCGCAGCATTCATCTGTAAGCGCTCATGGACCAGCAGAAGCAGATCTACGAGGCCAACAAGCTCGCGAAGCGGCTGCGCCGGCTGGTCGGGCAGGCGATCTCCGACTTCGACATGATCCGGGACGGCGACAAGGTCATGGTGTGCCTGTCCGGTGGCAAAGACAGCTACGGCCTTCTCGACCTGTTGCTCTGCCTGCGCGGCCACTCGCCCGCGAAGTTCGATTTGGTGGCCTTCAACCTGGATCAGAAGCACCCTGGGTATCCGGCCCAGGTTCTGCCGGATTACCTGAGTGCGTTGGGTATCCCCTTTCGGATCGCGACGCAGGACACGCACAGCGTGGTAAAACGCGTGATCCCCGAGGGCAAGACCATGTGCGGGCTATGCTCGCGCCTGCGGCGCGGGGTCATCTACCGCGTAGCCAAGGAGCTGGGCGCCACCAAGATCGCGCTTGGCCATCATCGCGACGACATCCTGGAAACGTTCTTCCTCAATCTGTTCTTCGCCGCCAAGCTCAAGGCGATGCCGCCCAAGCTCGTCAGCGATGACGGCCAGCATATCGTCATTCGTCCGCTGGCCTATGTGAGCGAGCACGACCTGACGCGCTACGCGCAGGTGAAGCGCTTCCCGATCATCCCCTGCGACCTGTGTGGCGCCCAAGCGAACCTCCAACGCCAGCAGGTGAAAGCGATGCTGCGCGATTGGGACAAGCGATTCCCCGGTCGTGTCGAGAGCCTGTTCAACAGCTTGGGGAACGTGCACCCCTCGCACCTGCTGGACCGATCATTGTTCGACTTTGCGGCGGTGCGGACCCAGGAGGAAGCCTACGCGCTCGGGGACACGGTGTTCGATGAGGAGCCGGTTGACGCCGCTGGAATTGCACTGCGGCGGCAAGATGCCGCTTGAGGCAACCGCCGCGGTGGCGCTCATCTTGCGCCCGCTGCCCACGCTCCCGGCCCAGCCCGGCCACTGGAACCCGGCCGGCTTGCGGCTGCGTCATGATGCCCGCATCCTGATCCTTGGGTAGGCCCTCAAGTCGTCGCGCACGCCGCCGCGCAGATTCTGCACGGCGTTGAAGGCCCAGCGGGTGGCGGCCCGTGATGCCGAGGCAGCGCGCAAAGCAGGTTGCCGCCACAACCGATTGATCTTTTGATTTGAGCACTTGAGCCGGGCTTGCAAGATTGGCTTGTCAAACTAATCTTAACAAGCTAGACTCTCGCCCTACATCCCCGTCTAGACTTCGATCCGATGAATTGCGCTGAGCGCCTCGTGTCCATCTTCGGCAGTCAAGCCGAGGTCGCGCGTCGCCTGCGTGTCGACCGCGCCGTGGTCAGCAATTGGATGAAGTCTGGCTACGTGCCTTCGCGCTGGGCGATGGAGATCGAGCACCTCACCGGGGGCAAGATCGCCGCTGTAGAGGTGTTGAATGAAGCCAACGCCCGCCGCCCGATCAAGCTCAAGTCGCGCGGCGAAGAAGACAGTCTTTTCGGACCATCGCTCGCAGGGAGTGATCATATGAACCCGTACGCCCCGGCCAAACGCATCCACAGCTTCCACCCGCCCCAGCGCACGCTCATGGGCCCCGGCCCGTCCGAGATCAACCCGCGGGTGATGGCGGCGATGAGCCTGCCCGCCATCGGCTATCTCGACCCGGTGTTCGTCGAGATGATGGAGGAGCTGAAGGCCCTACTGCGGTATACCTTCCAGACCAAGAATGCGCTCACGTTCCCGGTCTCTGGCCCCGGGTCGGTGGGCATGGAGTACTGCTTCGTGAATCTCGTCGCTCCGGGGCAGAAGGTCGTGGTATGCCGAAACGGTGTGTTCGGCGGCCGGATGATCGAAAACGTAGAGCGCTGTGGCGGAATCCCGATCGTCGTCGACGATGCCTGGGGAGACCCGGTGGACCCCAACAAGGTCGACGATGCTCTGCGGGACAACCCGGATGCGCGGGTCGTGGCCTTCGTGCACGCCGAGACCTCTACCGGCGTGCAGTCCGACGCCAAGACCCTGGTGCAGATCGCGCACAAGCACGACGCGCTTACGATCGTCGACGCCGTCACCTCGCTTGCCGGTACGCCGGTCCTGGTAGACGAGTGGAACATCGACGCGATCTACTCAGCGAGCCAAAAGTGTCTGTCTTGTACGCCGGGGCTCGCACCCGTCTCGTTCAGCGACCGCGTGGTGGAGTACGTGAAGGCGCGCAAGGACAAGATCCATAGCTGGTTCATGGATATGAACCTGCTGCTCGGCTACTGGGGGGCTACCACGCGCACGTATCACCACACCGCCCCGACGAACAGCCTGTACGCGCTCCACGAAGCGCTGCTGATCCTGAAGGAGGAAGGCATCGAGAACGCCTGGGCGCGCCACCAGCGCCATCACCAGGCGCTCAAGGCCGGGCTGGAGGCGATGGGGCTCAAGTTCCTCGTCAAAGAAGGCGCTCGGCTGCCGCAGATGAACGCGGTTCACGTGCCCGAAGCCCTGAAGGACCGCGAGGCGGAAGTGCGCAAGACTCTGCTCACCGAATTCAATCTCGAGATTGGCGCCGGGCTGGGGCCGCTTGCAGGCAAGATCTGGCGCATCGGCATCATGGGCTATTCCTGCAAGCCGGAGAACGTGATGCTGTGCTTGTCCGCGCTGGGGTCGGTGCTGTCCGACATGGGGCTACCGATCCATGTGGGCGAAGCGGAAGCGGCGGCTCATCAGGCCTACGCGCATCTGCACGCCAGCGCCGCCCAGCAGAAGAAGCGTCTCGCCACCGCTTAGGCAACATGCGACACCGTGCAGCAGGCTCACAGCGGGAGAGGGCGCGGAACACGCTCGAGCGCCTCCATCGACTCGCCTGGATCGGCCTGTCGTTGCTGGTCGCAGCGCAAGCGAGCGCTGCGGACATGACGGCAGATCAAGTCCGCGAAGTGCTCGCGAAAGCCGCCGGGTCGGCTCCTGCCGAGCTTGCCGGGAAAGATCTGTCGGACCTTGACCTCAGCCGCATGGACTTCAAGCGGGCGAATTTATCCGGCGCGAGCCTGTTCGCCACCAAGCTCGTCCTGGCGAACCTCTCAGGAGCCAATCTGTCGGGCGCGAATCTCAACGGCGCCTGGCTGATGGGAACCGATTTCTCGAACGCCGACCTGTCCGGTGCCATGCTGATGTCCGTCGTCATCGTAGGCGGTGAGATCAGGCAACGGCCCAACTTCGCCCACGCCAACCTCTCCGGCGCGCGCATCATCGCGGAGCTAGACGGCGCCAACCTCTCGGGCGCGAATCTGTCCAATGTCCACGCCGGCGTCAACATCAAGAACCAAGGCATGGGGCAGATGCGCACGAATCTGAGCGGCGCGAACCTGTCCATGGCCAACCTCTCGGGTGCGGACCTCAACCGGTCGCTGATGCGCTTCACGAACCTGAAGGGAGCGGACCTCACCGGCGCCAACCTGTTCCGCGTGGATCTCTCTGGGGCCGACCTCACGGGCGCCAACCTGTCGGGCGCAAATCTCGCCGAGGCCGACTTGAACGGGACCATCTTGAAACAGGCCCAAGGCCTGGACTCGGCGCGAGGCCTGGACCAGGCAGCAAATCGAGACCGGGCGATTCGTTGACCGCCGGCGTACGCCCGAGCGGGTTGGGCGCGGTCAGCGGGCGAGCGCGGCGAGCTTGGCGATCTGATCCGATTCGACCACGCCGGGCGCGGCATCGTTGACCGCGCAGTACACCATCGCTGCGGCCACCGCGTCCGCGGCGATCGGGCGGTACTTGCGCAGCGGCCCGAGCAAGAGCGGCGCGATGAGTTTGCCGAACATCAAGGCGGCTCCCTCGCCGGGGCGCGGCTCCTGCCTCTCGCCGGCCAGCAGCGACGGGCGGAAAAACCAGACCTTCGGCAGGCCCAGCGCGCGGATATCCGCTTCCATCTCTCCCTTGACGCGACTGTAGAACACGCGCGATCGCGTGTCCGCGCCCAGTGCAGACACCGCGAGAAATCGTTGCGCGCCTCGCTGCAGCGCGATGCGCGCGACCTCGAACGGGAAGTCGTGGTCTACACGTCGGAAAGCAGCCTGCGAACCGGCGACTTTGATCGTCGTGCCGAGCGCGACGAAGACATCCTGCGCGTCGAGCTTCCCGGCGCACTCCTGCAAGCGCTCGAAGTCGACCACCTCCTGGGCGAACTTGTGGATCTGCAAGGTGACCGGGCGGCGCACCCAGACGGTGACGCGCGCATATGCCGGGTGCGCGAGCAGGCGCGTCAGCAGGCGCGACCCCACCAGCCCGGTGGCGCCTACGAGCAGCGCGGACCGACCGTTTGAGCTCATAGATTCCGCAACGTCACATTCTCGATCCTAGCGCCAAGGGTATCGGGCCGGCCAGCTCCGTGCGATGAGACATCCGGACTCGCGCCACATGCGCCTCAGGATAGACCCAACCGCTGCCAGATCGTGCTGGTCAACCCGGCCTGGTTCAAGGTGTAGAAGTGCAGTCCCGGCGCGCCGCCGCGCAGCAGGCGGTCGCAGAGCTGCGTCACCACATCCAATCCGAAGGAGCGGATGGAGGCCGCATCGTCGCCAAATCCTTCCAGCTTGCGTCGCATCCAGCGCGGAATCTCCGCGCCGCAGGCATCCGAGAAGCGCGCCAGCTGGGAGAATCGGTTGATCGGCATGATGCCGGGTACGATCGGGATCTGAAGCCCTTCGGCGTGGCACTCGTCCACGAACGCGAAGTAGGCATCGGGGTTGTAGAAGTATTGCGTGATCGCCGAGTCGGCGCCCGCCTCGACCTTGCGTTTGAAGTTCGCCAGGTCTTCCTGCGCGCTGCGCGCCTGCGGATGATACTCGGGGTACGCCGCAACCTCGATGTGGAACGCGCGCCCGAACTCCCGGCGGACAAATGCCACCAGCTCGTTGGCATAGCGGAACTCGCCGGCCTCCACCATGCCGGAGGGCATGTCGCCGCGCAACGCGACGATGCGCTTGATCCCCGCGTCCCGGTAACGCTGCAACATCTCGCGCACGGACGAGCCCGTCGAGGCGATGCAGGACACATGCGGCGCAGCGGGCTGTCCTTCGGCCTGGATCTCGAGCACCGTGCCGATGGTGCGCTCGCGAGTCGATCCTCCGGCGCCGAAAGTCACGGAGAAGAACGCGGGCTTGAGCTGGGCCAACTGACGGCGGGTGACGCGCAGCTTCTCGACCCCTTCGGGGGTCTGCGGCGGGAAGAACTCGAAGCTGTAAGTCCGAGCAACCATGCGAGGCACAGTTAGGCGCGCGGTTGGAGCGCCCTCACGCGTGAGCCTTCCGCCGCGTCGAAGCTACCTCACGGGCGGCGACGTAGAGCGCCGCATCCGCGCCTGACGAACGCTTCCTGTCGGCGGCCGGCGACTTTGGAACACCGCCCATCAATACCGATAGTGCTCCGGCTTGTACGGCCCTTCCTTGGGCACGCCGATATACCGCGCTTGCTCGTCGGTCAGTTCCGTCAGCATCGCGCCGAGCTTCGAGAGCTGCAGGCGCGCCACCTTCTCGTCCAGGTGCTTGGGGAGCGTGTATACGCCAAGCGGGTATCTGTCGTGATGGGTGAACAGCTCGATCTGGGCGATCGTCTGGTTGGCGAACGACGAGCTCATCACGTAGCTCGGATGCCCGGTCGCGCAGCCCAGGTTGACCAGACGGCCCTCGGCCAACAGAAGGATGCGCTTGCCGTTCGGGAAGATCACGTGGTCGACCTGCGGCTTGATGTTCTCCCACCGGTACTTCCTGAGCGAAGCGACCTCGATCTCGTTGTCGAAGTGGCCGATGTTGCACACGATGGCGTTGTTCTTCATGCGCGTCATGTGCTCGTGCGTGATCACGTGGAAGTTGCCCGTCGCGGTGACGAAGATGTCCGCCTGGTCGGCCGCGCACTCCACGGTCACGACGCGATATCCCTCCATCGCCGCCTGCAGCGCGCAGATGGGATCGACCTCGGTGATCCACACCTGTGCCGACAGCGCGCGCAGCGCCTGCGCGCAGCCTTTGCCGACGTCACCATACCCGCACACCACGGCGATCTTGCCGGCGACCATGACGTCCGTAGCGCGCTTGATGCCGTCCACCAGCGACTCACGGCAGCCGTAGAGATTGTCGAACTTGGACTTCGTCACGGAATCGTTCACGTTGATGGCAGGGAATCTGAGCGTGCCCTCCTTGGCCATCTGATACAGTCGCTTGACGCCCGTGGTGGTCTCCTCGGTGACGCCTCGGATGCAAGCGATCCGCTTGGAATACCAGCCGGGATGGTTCGCGAGCCGCTTCTTGATCGCGGCGAACAGCACCGTCTCCTCATGGCTCCCGGCGCGGCTGAGCACGGAAGGGTCGCTTTCCGCCTTGGCGCCCAGATGCAGCAGCAGAGTGGCGTCGCCGCCGTCATCCAGAATCATGTTCGAATACCCGCCATCGGGCCACTCGAAGATGTGGTGGGTAAACTCCCAATACTCTTCCAGCGATTCGCCCTTGTACGCGAACACCGGCGTTCCGCCTGCGGCGATGGCCGCTGCCGCATGGTCCTGCGTAGAGTAGATGTTGCAAGACGCCCAACGGACCTCGGCACCGAGAGCTTTCAGAGTCTCGATCAGCACGGCGGTCTGGATCGTCATGTGCAACGAACCGCTGATCCGCGCGCCACGCAGCGGCTGTTGGGGCGCGAATTCGTCGCGGATCGCCATCAGGCCGGGCATCTCGGTCTCGGCGATGGCGATCTCCTTGCGGCCCCAATCGGCCAGCGACAGGTCGGCGACGCGAAAATCGGTGGACGGCTTGGGTTGGATCACAGCGCTCATGTTGCCTCCGTTCGATGGTTCAGAACGGGCGCCGTTGCAACAGTGGATGGCCGGTCGCCCGAGCCTGACGGGAGTCACCCGCTGCAGCGCCCCTCAGGCGATCGGTTGGGAAATCAAGTCCGGGTCAGTGGGCTCCTGTATCGGCTCCCAGTCAGTCGGCTGAACGGCTGATGGGCGCCTCACTCATGCGTGCGCCACCCGCACGCCCGCATCGGCTTTCAGGGCTTCGACCTTGTCCAGGTTCTCCCACGTGAACTCCGGCTCGTCGCGCCCGAAGTGGCCGTAGGCGGCGGTCTTGCTGTAGATGGGGCGCAGCAGGTCGAGCATCTGAATGATCCCCTTCGGACGCAGGTCGAAGTGCTTCTGCACCAGCTGGGCGAGCCTGTCGTCGGGCAGCTTGCCGGTACCGAAAGTGGTCACCATGATGCTGGTGGGACGCGCTACGCCGATCGCATAGGACACCTGGATCTCGCACTTGGTCGCTAGTCCTGCAGCCACTACATTCTTGGCCACGTAACGCGCGGCATAAGCCGCCGAGCGGTCGACCTTGGACGGATCCTTGCCGGAGAACGCGCCGCCGCCGTGGTGGGCTGTGCCCCCATAGGTGTCCACGATGATCTTGCGGCCGGTCAAGCCGCAATCGCCTTGCGGCCCGCCGACCACGAAGCGCCCGGTCGGGTTCACCAGATAGTTGATATTCCCCTTGGTCAGGTTCTTCGGGAGCACGGGCTTGACGATGGTCTCGATGACCGCCTCGCGCACCTGCTCGAGCGTGACCTCGGGGGCATGCTGAGTGGAGAGCACGACCGTGTCGATCGCCGCCGGCTTGCCGTCGACGTACCGTACCGTCACTTGTGACTTGGCGTCCGGCCGCAGCCAAGGCAGGCGCCCGTCACGCCGCAACTCCGACTGGCGTTCCACCAGGCGGTGCGCGAGATAGATCGGCAGCGGCATGAACTGCGGTGTCTCATCGCAAGCGTATCCGAACATCAGGCCCTGGTCGCCGGCGCCCTGATTCAGCGGATCGTCATGCGCCTTGTCCACGCCCTGCTTGATGTCCGGGCTTTGCTTGTCGTACGCGACCAGCACGGCGCAGCCCTTGTAATCGATGCCGTACTCGGTGTTGTCGTAGCCGATGCGCTTGATCGTCTCGCGTGCAAGCTGCTGGAAGTCCACGATCGCGGTCGTGGTGATCTCCCCGGCCATCACGACCAGGCCGGTGCTGACCAGCGTTTCCGCGGCTACGCGCGCGGTCTTGTCCTGGGCTAAGATGGCGTCCAGGACCGCGTCGGAGATCTGGTCCGCGACCTTGTCGGGATGCCCTTCCGAGACCGACTCGGAAGTAAACAAAAAGTCACTCATTCGGAATCCAGGTTCACTATCGTCGAGCTGGGTGGGTTGCTGAAGCGAGCAGTCGTTCAGGATAGCAGACAAGCCGCCCTCCTATAAAGAAGGGAAGCCTCGATCCTCCTCGGCTTTGGGCCGGTGCGCGGATCCCCTGCCCGGGGATCGGCCGCTTGGGTAGGGTAGGGCGGTGGCAATGGGCGGAGAACGAGCGATGTGAATGAGGCGGGAGGATGCATTCTCCCTCTCCCTCACTCACCGGGGACAGGGCGAGCGGGCTCACCTCCTTCACGTCCTTCAGCTCATTCACTCTTCACCCTTCACGCTCCACGCCCCACCCGCGATGTCCCGCCTCGGCATCTTCCTCCTGTGGCTGCTTCACTTTCTGCCGCTACCAGCGCTCGCCCCGATCGGCTCCGCTCTCGGCACGCTCATCTATCATCTGGTCCCGCGGCGCCGGCGCATCGCAAGCGTGAACGTCAACCTCTGCTTCCCGGAGCTGTCGCAGCTCGAGCGCGAGCGCCTCGTCCGCCGGCACTTCCGTAGTTTCGGCCGCGCCATCGTGGATTCTGGGGTCGCCTGGTGGGGCACGCCTCGGCGCCTGCGCCGTGTCGTGCGCCTCGAGGGCGCGGAGCACATCGAAGGCTCGGCGCAGCAACCGGTCCTCGCTCTGGCACCCCACTTCGTCGGGCTCGAGTTGATCGGGCAGCGGCTCGCCATGCAGTATCGCGGGGCTTCGGTCTACCAACGCCAGAAAGATCGGGTGTTGAACGCGTTTCTCAAGCGGAAGCGGGAACGGTTTCCGGGTACGCGCTTGTTCGCCCGCCAGGAAGGCATCAAGCCCATTCTGCGCGCGCTGCGGGATGGGCAGCCGGTGATGCTCTACCCGGACATGGATCTCGGGCCACGCGATTCGCTGTTCGTGCCCTTCTTCGGCGTTCCGGCGGCCACCGTGACGGCTGTGGCCCGCATCTGCGGGGTGTCCGGCGCAAGAGTCGTCCCGGCAGTCGTGCGCCAGCTCCCGGCAGGACGTGGCTATATCGCCCGCATCTATCCCCCGTGGGACCATTATCCTAGCGGCAGTGCCGAGCGCGACGCGCGGCGCATGAACGCGTTCATCGAGGAACGCATCCGCGAAATGCCCGAGCAGTACTTGTGGACACACCGCCGCTTCAAGACACGCCCTGCCGGCGAGCCAAGCCGCTACTGAGGCGCGCTATCATGCACAGGCATGACGCAGACCGCCCCTGAAGCCCGCATCGTTCCGCTGCGCGAAGAGCAAATCCCGGAGCTCATTCGGCTGGCACGCGAGATCTGGTTCCAGCACTACCGCAGCATCATCACGGTCGAGCAGATAGAATACATGCTCGCCCAGCGCTACCACCCAGACGCGATCCGTGCCCAGCTGGCAAGCGGTGCCGCCTGGTGGGACACGCTGATGCTGAACGAAACCATGGTCGCTTTCACCTCCTACGAGCTGGGCAAGCATCCACAAGAGATGAAGCTGGACAAGCTGTACGTGCGCTACGATCTGCGCGGCCGCGGCTACGGCAGCGAGCTGATCCGTCACGTCCAGCACCAGGCGCGCTTGCGTGGATGCCGCCGGCTGGTTCTGCAGGTGAACAAGAACAACGCGAGCGCCATCGAGGCCTATCGACGCAACGGATTCGAGGTGATCGAGGCGGCCAAGTTCGACATCGGCGGCGGCTTCGAGATGGACGACTTCGTCATGGTTAAAGACGTCGGGACCTGCGAGCCTGCATGACCCAGCGGATCTGTGCTGCGCAGTGCGACTGAAGTTCACCAAAATGCAGGGCGTGGGAAACGACTTCGTCGTGTTCGACGCGATACAGCAGAAGGTCGAGCTCGACGGAGCGCTCGCCCAGCGGATCGCCGATCGTCATTTCGGCGTGGGCTGCGACCAGATCCTGCTGATCGAGCGACCGCGGACCAGCGGCACGGATTTCTATTACCGCATCTTCAACGCCGACGGCACCGAGGTGCAGCACTGCGGCAACGGTGCCCGCTGCTTCCTGCGCTATGTGCTCGACAAGGGGTTGACGCGCAAGCGCGAGATCCGGGTCGAGACCCTGTCCGGCATCATCCGCCCGAAGCTGGAGGCGGATGGCCAGGTCACCGTGGACATGGGCGCGCCGGTGTTCGAGCCGTCCCGCATTCCTTTCGTAGCCGACAAGCAGGAACCGACCTACCGATTGGAGGTGGGCGGCGAGGCGATCGAAATCAGTGCGTTGTCGATGGGCAACCCGCACGCGGTGCAGGTCGTGGACGATGTTGACCGTGCGCCGGTCGTCTCGCAGGGCCCGCTGATCGAGCGCCATCCGCGCTTCCCGGAGCGAACCAACGCGGGCTACATGCAGGTCGTCGACCCGCACAGGATCAAGCTGCGCGTATACGAGCGTGGCGCCGGCGAGACGCTAGCCTGCGGCACAGGCGCGTGTGCGGCAGTCGTTTCCGGCATTCTGCGCGGACTCCTCGTATCCCCGGTGACAGTGCACACGCGCGGCGGTCCGTTGCGAATCGCCTGGGCCGGAAGCACACAGCCGGTGCTGATGACCGGGCCCGCCGTCACGGTGTTCGAAGGGGAGATCGAGATATGACTGCAGGATCCGACTACAGCAATCGGCTTGTCATGTGCTGCCAGCGCCGAGATAGATCGACTACGACATGAGATCCGACGAGGTAGCCCGCTTCTTACAGGAGCACCCGGAGTTCTTCGAGGAGCACGCCGAGTTGCTCGCCTCCATCCAGATCCCGCATCCGCATGGAGGACGGACGATCCCGTTGGCCGAGCGCCAGATGCTCAGGCTGCGCGACCGCAGTCGAGTGCTGGAGAGCAAGCTGCACGAGCTGGTGCAATTCGGCGAAGAGAACGACAGCATCAGCGAGCGCGTGCACCGGATCACGCTCGCGATGCTGGCTACACGCACCGCTGAGGACCTGCTCGATTCCCTCTATCACAACCTGCGCGAGGATTTCGGCCTGCCGGCGGTAGCGGTGCGGGTATGGGCGGGCAAGCCGACACCGGGACGGACCGAATTCGCCGACGTGAGCCCCGAGGTGCGCGCGTTCGCCGAAAGCCTGACCGTGCCACACTTCAGCGACGTCCCGATGTTCGACAGCGGGGCCTGGTTCGACGGCGGCGGTACTAGCCTGCGCTCGTTCGCCTACCTCCCGTTGCGCGCCGAGCAGGCGTTCGGGCTGCTCGTGCTGGGCAGCGCAGACGAGAAGCGGTTCGCGGCCGATCAGGGCACGCTCTACCTCGCCCGCATGGGCGAGATCGCAAGCATGGCGCTCAAGCGTTACATCAGTGGCTGAGCCGCCTGGCGCCCAAGCGCAGACCAACCAGGCTTACCTGGACGGTTTCCTGGCGCATCTGCGCCACGAACGGGCCTTGCGTGCCAACACCGTGGAGAGCTACGCACGCGATGTGCAGCGCCTGTTCGAGTTGTCCGGCGAGCACGCACTGTCGCAGATCGCACCGAGTCAGGCGCGGCGCTTCGTCGCCCTGCTGCACGCGCGTGGATTGGACGGGCGAACGCTCGCCCGGATGCTGTCCGCTTGGCGCGGTTTCTTTCGCTACCTCGCCCGCGACCACGCGTTCACGCGCAATCCGTTTCAGGGAATGCGTGCGCCCAAGGCGCCGCGCATCCTGCCCAAGTCGTTGTCGCCCGACGAGGCCGCCCGCCTCGCAGAGCTGTCCGGAGACGACGACATGGCGTTGCGCGACCGGGCCATGGTCGAGCTGTTCTACTCCTCCGGATTGCGACTGTCGGAGCTCACTGGACTGCGACTGGCCGACCTCGATTTGCAGGAAGGGACGGTGCGCGTCACCGGGAAGGGCAACAAGGCGCGGGTGGTCCCGGTCGGGAGATTCGCGCAGCAAGCGTTGCGGAAATGGCTGGACCGGCGAGCCGCGCTCGCACCTCCAGAACAAGCGGCGCTGTTCGTTGGGCATAGCGGTCGCCCCGTCAGTCCGCGGACCGTGCAACGGAGACTGCAGCGCTGGGCCGCTCGCCAGGGCCTGAGCCAACATGTCCATCCGCACATGCTGCGGCATTCGTTCGCCTCCCATCTGCTGCAGTCCAGCGGCGATCTGCGCGCAGTACAGGAGATGCTGGGCCACGCCAGCATTTCCAGCACCCAGGTCTACACCCACCTCGACTTCCAATACCTGGCGAAGGTTTACGATGCGGCGCATCCGCGTGCGAAGAAGAAGACCTGAGGCACCCGATCGCGGCGCCGCGGTCTCGCCTTGCTGTGCGCGCGCAAGGTCGACTCGCTTTCGATGGCGAAGCTGATCCTCAAGCCCGGTAGGGAAAAGTCGCTTCTGCGCAGACACCCATGGGTTTTCTCCGGTGCCGTGGACCGCGTCGAAGGCCAGCCAAGCCCGGGCGCCACGGTCGAGCTGCGTGACAGCGGCGGCGCTTTTCTGGCGCGCTCGGCCTACAGCCCGGCCTCGCAGATCGTGGCCCGGGTGTGGAGTTTCAGCGAGACGGAGCGCGTGGACCGGGGGTTCTTCCGGGCGCGGCTACAGCGCGCCATCGACATGCGTCGCGCCTTGCTTGGACCCGCGGCAGCGGCGCGGCTGGTGCACGCCGAATCCGACGGGTTGCCCGGCGTGGTGGCGGACCGCTATGCGGACACGGTCGTGCTGCAGCTCACGAGCGCCGGCGCCTATCACTGGCGCGACACGCTCGTGGAGTTGCTTGCCGAGTTGACCGGCGCGGCCGCCGTGTTCGAGCGCTCCGATGCCGAAGTGCTGGAGCTCGAAGGGCTCGCCCCGAGCGTCGGATTGCGGCATGGTGCCGCGCCCGCCGGCGGCGTGGAGTTCGAGGAGCACGGGCTTCGGTTCCAAGTGGACCTCACGCAGGGGCACAAGACGGGTTTCTACCTCGACCAGCGCGACAACCGGGCGCTCTTGCGGACGCTCGCACGGGGACGCGACGCGCTCGACTGTTTCTGCTACACCGGCGGCTTCTCGCTATCGGCATTGGCGGGCGGCGCGGCCTCGGTGCTGGCGATCGATACCTCGGCGCAAAGCCTGGCCGCAGCGCGGGCGCACGCAGAGCTGAACGCACTCGCGGGTGCGCAGTTCACGGAGGGCGACGTGTTCCAGTCGCTGCGCCGTCTGCGTGACCAGGGCCGCCGGTTCGACCTCGTGGTCCTGGATCCGCCCAAGTTCGCCCCCACTGCGGCGCTGGCCGAGCGCGCAGCGCGTGGCTACAAGGACATCAACCTCTATGCCTTCAAGCTGCTCAAGCCGGGCGGATTGCTGCTGACATTTTCCTGCTCGGGCGGGGTATCGCGCGAGCTGTTCCAGAAGATCGTGGCCGGCGCCGCGCTCGATGCCGGCGTCGATGCGCAGATCTTGCGCTGGCTCGGTGCCTCCGCCGATCACCCCGTCGCGCTCGGATTTCCCGAAGGCGAATATCTCAAAGGACTGCTATGCCGCGTTGCCGGCTGACCGAGACGATGTCATGACCCCGAACACCGAATTCCTTGTCGTTCGCCACGGCGAGACCGCCTGGAACGCGGAAGGCCGCATCCAAGGTCAGCTCGACAGCCCGCTGAACGAAGAAGGCTTGGGCCAGGCGCTGCTGCTCGGTGAACGCCTTGCGCGGGAGCCGTTCTCGCAGCTATACAGCAGCGATCTGGGGCGCGCGATGCAGACCGCACAGCCCATCGCCGACCGCACCGGCCGGCGCGTGGTGTCCACTCCGGCGCTGCGGGAAAGGCACCTGGGAGTGTTCCAGGGTTTGACCGGCATCGACTGCGAGCGCATGCACTTCGCCGAGTATGCGAAGTTCAAGTCGCGCGACCCGGAGCATGCGATCCCCGGAGGCGAGAGCGTCAGCCAGATCTACCACCGGGTGCGCGGCGTGTTCATCGGCCTGGCCACGCGGCATGCGGGCGAGCGCATCGTCGTCGTCACGCACGGTGGTGTGCTCGATGCGCTGTACCGATTCGTCACAGGCACAAGGCTGGACAAGCTGCGGGACTTCCCGATCTTCAACGCCAGCCTCAACGTGATTCGTTTCGCCAACGACCGGTGGTCCATCGAGCGCTGGGGCGACATCGCCCATCTGACCCGAGACGCAGCGCTGGACGACTTCTGAGGCGCGGGTAGCGATCAGCCCACGCCTTCTCCGTGGCAAAAGAGGTCAGTCGAGCCGAGCCGGAGGCAGGCGCAAGACGGGTTCCGAAGGCGGCGGGGAAGGAGGCGGAGCCGCGGGTGCCGGTGCAGCTTGCTGCGGTGCTGCCGGTTGGACTTGCGGCTGAGACGGCGGTGCCTGAGCCGGCTGAGGTGGCTGTGCCTGCGAGGGCTGCGGCTTGGGTTGGACCGGCGGCTGCGCCTGCGGCTTCGGCTCGGCGGGAGTTTGCTTCTCGGGCGCCGGCTGGGACGGCTGCTCCGCTTGCGGGCGAGGCGCTTCCGGCTGCGTTGGCTGTGTCCTCTCCTTGAGCTTGCGGTTGTGTTCGGCGATCGGAGAGGTTCGACCCACGAGGCCGTCGAGCATGATCAGCTCATCGTCGGTGTGGTCCTTGAACCGCGACACGACGATCGTCTGACCCTTGACCGGTTGGGCGTAGATCAGGTTCGGAGCGTGGTACCCGGACACCACCAGCTTGTGTGCTTTGCCCGTCTTGTCGCGCAGATCGACCTCGCCGTAGCAGGTGCAGAAGTAAGTCTGCTTCGCGCTCGCCTCGATGTACACGCCGGTGCCCCGGATCTCCGCGACGGCCGTGGAGGTCTGGATGTGGCGCGAGCCCGGCCCAAACACGGCCACCATCGCTCCCGCGCTCAGCCGCAGCCCGGCGATGACCGATGGCTGCCCGGGTAACGACTTTTCCAGGTTCAGCCGGGACTTCTCTCTCAAGAGGAACGCATCGGGACCGATCACGAGCACCAGCTTGCTCTTGGGTCCGGTCTCGATGCGATCGCCCGGGCGCACCCGCGTGGCGCGCGAGGCGGGCTTGCCGTTCACCTTTGCGCTGCCCTGCAGGTCCCGGATCTCAGCGGAGCGAGCCACGCCGGGCATCAGCAGCGTGGCGCCCAGCGCGGCGCTGGCCTTGAGAAACCGACGCCGGCGCATCACACCGGTCCGCACCCCCTTGGGATCGAAGCTCATCCGTCCTCCTTCTGCTGTGGTTGCCGTGAAGTCGCGCGTATTCTCGCTCGGCCTCGCTTCCAATGCATCGGTTCGCCGGTTGCAAGCTTGAGCGCTCTCGCGGCGCGGCTTTGAAATCGCGCCGCTCTGAGCTAGACTGTTCCGCGAGGCCAGGTTGCGCCCACGGGCGCATATGCAGAAAGCAACCGCCGAATGGCTGCCAAGCGTACCCTGATTCACGTCCTGCTGGCGTTCGCCATGCTGCTGGCCCAGCAGGTGATGCTCGCGCACGCCGCGACGCATCTGGGCCAGCCGCCTGTCAGCCAAGACAAGCAGCCGCTGCCTCACAAGGTCTGCGAGCAGTGCATGCTGTCGGCTCAGCTCGGCGGGCTGCTGGTCGGCAAGACCCTCACTTTCGACGCGCCGCGCGGCTTCACGATCCTGCTCCCCGAAAACCCGCGCGTCGTTCACGGTCCCACCCTCCGCGCATTCCGGTCCCGGGCTCCGCCCGCCTCCCTCTGAGCCTTCGTGTAGTCGTTCCACCCGCTTGAGAAAGCGGGCGTGTATGGCTTCTCAACGAATCGGAGGGCAAACCCATGCTCAAAGCCAACGTCATGGCGGGCGTCATAGCGCTCGGCTTGGTGCTTCCCGCGGGAGCGCCGGCACAAGACGCTGCGCAGCTGGACGAGATCCGCAAGCAGATACAGGAGTTGAAGGACAGCTACAACGCACGCATCGAAGCGCTGGAGAAACAACTCAAGGCGGCGGAGGAAGCCGCAGCGAAGGCCCAGTCCGCCGCCACCCAGGCGCAAACCGCGGCCAGTCAAGCGAAGCAGAGCGCGGAGGCGGCGCAGGCACCAGCCGCCAAGCAGCCCGCGTCGCCGTCCGCGTTCAACCCAGCGCTGTCGCTGATCCTGATGGGAGGATATTACAACTCGGACCAAGACCCCCGAACGCGAACCGTCACGGGCTTTCTGGGATCGGACGAATACGGCTTGCCTAATCGCGGCTTCGACCTTGGCGAGACGGAAATCCAGATTTCGGCGAACATCGATCACCTGTTCTACGGCCAGGCGACATTCTCCATTGAGGACGGCACGATCTCGGCCGAGGAAGCATTTTTTCAGACCACGGGGATCGGCCACGGCTTGACGGTCAAAGGCGGCAGATACTTTTCCGCAATCGGTTACTTCAACTCCGTGCACAACCACGCCTGGGATTTCCAAGACCCCGCGCTCGTGCAGAAGGCCTTCCTCGGCGACAATTTCGGCATGGACGGAGTGCAGGTGAGCTGGATCGCACCGCTCCCCACCGTCTACGTCGAGGTCGGCGGCGAGGGCGGAAAGCCGGTCGAGTTTCCCTTCCCAGACAGCTCTTACAACAGCAACGGCTTTCAGGTTGGGACGGCCTACGCGCATCTCGGCGGCGATATCGGCGAGAGCAGTAGCTACCGACTGGGGGTCTGGGGTTTGACCTCGCAGAACGGCGTCACCGACCAGCTCGTCCCTGCCCTGGACTTCACCGGGTTCACCAACACCCTTTCCGGCGGGAGCGACAATCTCTGGGGCCTGGACTTCGTCTACAAGTGGGCGCCCAACGGCGATCCCTCTTACCAGAACGCCAAGGTCGTCGCAGAGTGGATGCACCGCAGCCTGAATGGCACCCTCACCTATGCCCCAGGCCTGCCCCAGTCCCAAGTTGGCAGCTTAAACGCGAGCCAATCGGGCTGGTACATCCAGGGCGTATATCAGTTCCACCCCTACTGGCGGGTTGGGCTGCGCTATGACCAGCTCAACGAGGGCTCGTATGGCCTCGGTCCCGGGCTCGTCGGCGCGCCCGGCTTGGCGCCACCGGATTTCACGCCTAGACGCTGGTCCGTCATGACCGACTGGAGCCCGTCCGAGTTCAGCCGCTTCCGGCTCCAATTCCAACAGGATAAGTCGCAGGTGGGCCTTACCGACAATCAGGTCTTCCTCCAGTACATCTTCAGCCTCGGGACGCACGGCGCGCACAAGTTCTGACGCCTTCCTTTCTCGGGCACGCTATCGACTCGAACGGAGTGATCCAATGAGAATCCTCTTGAGCCTGTTGAACTTCACCGCCCTGCTGGTTTGGGCCGCGCCGGCGGTGTCCGCCATCAATGTCTTCGCCTGCGAGCCGGAGTGGGGGGCGCTGGCGACTGAGATCGGCGGCAATCGTGTCAGCGTCTACACCGCCACCACCGCGCTCCAAGATCCACACAAGATCCAGGCGCGCCCCAGCCTGATCGCGCATGCCCGCGTCGCGGACCTGGTTGTCTGCAGCGGCGCGGAACTCGAGGTCGGCTGGATGCCTGTGGTCATCGGCCAGTCCGGAAACGATAAGATCGGGGTGGGCAAGCCCGGAAATCTGGAGGCCACCAATTACGTTCAACTCAAGGAAGTGCCCCGGCTTCTGGACAGATCGATGGGAGACGTGCACCCGAGAGGCAATCCTCACATCCAGTGGGGGCCGCAGAACATCCAACTAGTGGCCGATGAGCTGGCCAAGCGGCTCGGCTATATCGACCCCGCGGGGAAGACCTACTACGAATCGCGCCTGGCGTCGTTTTCCCAGCGTTGGGAGCAGGCGACCAAGCACTGGGAGCAGGAGGCCGCGTCGCTCAAGGGTGTTTCCGTCATCGAGCACCACAAGGAGCTCACCTACCTCTTCGATTGGCTCGGCATGCCGGTGGTCGGAGCGCTGGAGCCGAAGCCCGGCGTCGAGCCCACCTCGTCGCATCTCTCTGAGCTGGTCGAGCAGCAGAGGATCAATCCCGCGAAGCTTATCGTGATCACCACGCAAAAGAATCCCGAGGCTGCGGAGTGGCTCTCAGGGCATATCAAGGTCAAGCAAATCGCGCTGCCCGCAACCGTGGGCGGGACGCCGGGGGCCAAAGACCTGTTCAGTATGTACGATGACGCGATCAGCCGGCTCCTCGCCGCTGAGAGATCATGACCGCAGTCGGCTCGGCCACAGCCTTCCCGCAACGCGAGGCGCGGGGGGAATCTCTTCTTGCCGGATCTCGAAGCTCGATGGACAGCGACGATTACTTACTTCGTGTGGACGCACTGTCTGCCGGATATGTGCGTCCCGTAGTGGGGCCGGTGAGCTTTTCGGTCCGCTTAGGCGACATCGTCGGCATTCGCGGACCCAACGGCTCTGGCAAGTCGACCCTGCTCAACGCGATCACCGGAGGGTCAAGAATATTCTCCGGCCGTGTGATCAAGCGCCCAGGCGCGCGCGTTTCTCACCAGCAGCAGAGCACCCTGCCTCTCGACAGCGTACCGCTGTCAGGGCGGGAGCTGCTGGGTCTCACCGGTGCAACCGAGGAGTCCTTGCCTGCCTGGATCAAGCCGCATGTCAGGCGTCGACTGGATCGGCTGAGCGGTGGCCAGCTGCAGCTTCTCTACGTCTGGGCTTGTTTGAAAGCGCCCGTCGATCTTATCCTGCTGGATGAGCCAACCAACAACGTCGACCCGCCTGGCATCGAGCACTTGGCTGAAGAGCTGCTGCGCATGCGAGCCTCGCACGCGGTGCTCGTGATCAGCCATGAACATCGTTTCCTGGAGCAAGTCTGCACGCGCATGGTGGATCTTCCGCAGTGAACGTCGACGCCCTGTTGGACCCGCTGTTTCGGCTGCCTTTCGTGACCGGGCTCGTGTTTGCGCTAGTGCTTCCGGTGCTCGGGATGTACCTGCGACTCAGGGAGGAATGGCTCGCGGCGCTCGCCTTCGCTCAAGTCGCGGCCGCCGGCTCACTCGCGAGTTCGATACTCGGGCTTCCCCCACAAGCGGGCGCGTTGGCGTGCGCCGGCGGCGCGGCCGCATTGAAAGGTTGGATTGCCCGGGCGGGGAACAACGGCTACGCGCTGCTCATGATCGTCGGCTGGGCCGCCGCCATCTTGATGCTGGCGAACGTTCCGATCGCCGAGCACCTCGGGCATGCCCTCTTCGACGGCCAGCTGTACTTCACCGGCACCGGGCACTTGGCGGTCGCAGCGTTGTTCCTCGCTGTCACTGCAACCCTGCTCCCCTGGCTCTCGCAGCGGCTGCTGCTGGAACGGATGTTCCCCGACTTTTTCCGCGCCAGCGGGCTCTCCGCGCTCCGGTATCACCTCATCTTCGACTTGCTGATCGCCGCCGGGCTGGCCCTCGCCACCTCTTCCATCGGCGTGATGGCCGCGTTCGGGTTGGTGTTCGTGCCGTCGATGATTGCGTATCGGGTCGCCCCCAACTGGAAGGGATCGGTTGCCATCTCAGCCGCATCCAGCTTGGGTGCCTACATTGTCGCCTTCGCCGCAGCGCTACTGCTCGACCAGCCGTTCGGGCCGGTGCTCGCGATCACGCTCGCCGCTCTCGCAGCTTGCGGCTGGCTCGTGCTTGCCGCGCTTCACCGCCAGGCTCCGCACGGCCTCACAGCGCGGAGCTGATCGTCACTACGGCGCGGCGGGGTGCCGGCTCGAGGATCAGCACGGCGCCCTATCGCAAGCCCCTGGCTGCCGCCCTCGCGCTCAACGCCGCGATCTCCGTCACAGAGGCGATTGCCGGACTGCAAGCGGCGAGTCTCAGCCTGGTGCTGGACTGCGTCCGTAACCTGTCCGACGCGATGGCATTGGCATAGCTCTATTTTGGCTTCGTCCTGCCGCTCGGCGTGTCGCGTCAGCCCGGATGTCTCATGAGGGACTTGGGGTCGCGCTGCAACACGTTACCGCTTGCGGCCGTTTGGGGGAGCAGCGCGCCTCCGCCTGTCCCTGCCCAGATGCACCCACTCGCCGAGGGCCAGGCGGCACAGCGAGGCGAGTTCCGAGGCAGTTGTGGCTCGACCCTCGCAGCCAATAGCCCTGACTATTGGCATAGAGGGGTATGCCGCAAATGGCTGGAAATCACCCGTCAGCACCCGAGTAGCCCAGCCGTACGAAACGCACCCGGCTTGAGCCGGCTAGAAGCAACACACATACGGGGACTCGCGTAATTCGTGGGCGTCTTCATCAAATATCCGGATTAGGCCCTCAGCGCGGCGTCAGGGGGCACGCCGGTGATCGTGTCCGATGAGCCGGTCTCATGAGCCTGCCGCGGGAGGAACGGTTCCGCCGGCGACTTCCCCGCTGGCCGCGTCTTCCACCCACACCCAGAAGCGATTGCTGCCGTTCACCTGCTCCCGCGCGCGGGGGCGATAGGCGTGCCCCCCTTGCGCGCGAAACGAAACCTGTGCTTGAGCGATAGAGACACCCGACATGCAAAGCCTTGGGCCTTCGTTGCAAAGATAGACGTAGAACAGGGCGGCCCGGTCCCCGGCCGAAATCTCCAAGGCCGAGCGCAGCCGCCAGCTCGGTTGCACACCATCGATCGAGACGATCTCCACGTAGCCGCCGCGATACGCCGCGCCCCAGAACCCAGGCTTGACTACTGCGGTCTCGCCGCTGGGCTTCGGCTCACCCAGTAGCGAACAGGCGCACAGCGCCAGGGCCGCGCCGGCGATCGAGAACGATGTGAAAACATTCATAGGCGCAGTGGGGTCGACACGACGGCCACGACTGGCCGACTGGTGTGTAGCTCAGGATGTTGCGGTCGATCATAGCACTGGAGTGGCGGGACAGCCTTGCAAGGCTTATGCTCCAGCGCAAGACAACGCAGCAGAAGCGAGCAACGCTGCGGTTGAGTTGGCGGCTCCAATCGGATCCGGACTCATGCTGTGCCAAGAGCGCGGCCCGGCCCGGATCTTGCGAGACATTTTCGGCTCATCTACCCCGCGCATCTCCCGGTGACCGAGCAGTCGCGCAGCATACGTCCACCTCTGGTTCTCGACAACCTTCCCCCCGCTCAGGAGGCGGCCGTGCTATACGCCGACGGTCGCGAAGAGGAAGCGCAGGCGTTCCTCCGGCGTGCGCTGGAGCCCGATGCACCCGAGCAGGACAGGCCAGAGATTTGGTATTTGCTGTTCGATCTTCTGCGAGTACGCGCGGACTGGGCGCAATACGAGCAGCTGGCGAAAAGGTTCGAGGCTTCGTTCGGAACCGCTGCGCCGGCATGGTTGAATGCGGACGAGCTGGCGCGCCTGCCGGACGAGCTACGCCCGGGCGGCGCGGGCTATATCGAGATCGTGCGGACGCTCGACGCTGCCTGCGACTCGCAATGCGAGCGTGCATGGGCGGCGGCACGGACGCTGCCGCATGTCCACCTGGACCTGAGCCGGATCGCCGAGATCGACGCGGAGGGCTGCCGACTCCTCGCAGATCTGCTCCGGACCCTCTCGGCCAACGGCACGGGTGTGCTGCTCACCGGTAGCGATCGCTTCGCCGATCTGCTACGGGAGGTCGCCGCAGGCAACCCTGCGGTCGAACACTATTGGCTGTTGCTGTTGGATCTGTACCGCCTGCAAGGCCTGCAGAAGGAGTTCGAGCGTACCGCCGTGGAGTACGCGCTGGCCGCCGGCGTGAAGCCGCCCGAGTGGCAGCCAGTGGTCATGCCGCTCCCGCCTCGCTTGGTCCCGCAGGAGCGACGCGATCAGCCACGCTACGACCCGGGGCCGGAGGCAATCCATCTGACCGGTGTGATGCAGGGCTCCACCGACCCTCAGCTCAACGAGCTGCAACAGTTTGCCGCGGGGCGGCGCTTCGTCAATGTCGACCTCTCCCAGCTGCGGCGCATCGACTTCCGCTGCGGCAATGCCTTCGCCCAGCTCGTCAACGGCCTGGCGGCCGGCG
>Ga0335077_10001465_pt1 | contig 28019 bp, 23 predicted proteins | sample Lox_Sample_31_FD_207151 | JGI IMG/M metagenome (GOLD analysis project Ga0335077, IMG submission 207151) | Soil microbial communities from Loxahatchee National Wildlife Refuge, Florida, United States - Lox_Sample_3.1 | ecosystem: Environmental > Terrestrial > Soil > Wetlands | place: USA... | reverse complement strand
TCACTATAATGAATAATCACACACTCGGGTAGCGTTCGTCAAGAGAGCTAGCCGGCAGGACAGTGTGTCACCGGCCTCCCGGTTGACCGACCGCGGCGGGTTGTGGGGATCGGATCACCAGCTAGGGCCCCTGTGGGCCGGCATCCTGGATAGAATATACCGAGCGAAGGAGGAATCCATGGCGGCTTCTGCTGCACTCGGATCGGTCGTTGACGTCGAGTTGTTTATCAAGGAGTACTTTGGCGCGTGGCAAGGAACGGACGAGGAACACATTATGTCTTACTACGCGGAAAATGTGGCAATTCAGATTCCGGGCGCGCTAATGGAGGGGAAGGCAGCCGTCCGTGAGCAGTTCGTCCGGCCATTCATTAGCGGCTTCCCGGGAAACCGCCACGTCGCCAAGAATATGATTTTCGGACAAGGCGTTGTCGTTGTTGAATGGAGTTTCGAAGCCGAACATAAGGGTCCATTCGCCGGACGTGGGCCGACCGGTACTCGCGTCGAAGTCCCCGGTTGCTCAGTTTATGAGTACGATTCGGCGAAACGTCAGATCACCGGGGGCCGAATTTACTTCGATGTGGGGACGTTACTGAAACAGATCGGCGCGGCATAATTTCACCTGGCTTTTGTGGGCCGTAGCCAGAGAACCGCCGGCAACGGCACTCAACGGTTCAAGGCGGCAAAGCGTCATAGCTGTAACATGGCTACCCAGCGGGCCGGCGCAATTCTTGTTTCTTTATGCGGCACACTGTTGGCCCAGCAGGCAGCCGGTCCATTATCCTTTGACGTCGCATCGATTAGGCCCAGCCTGGACCCGCCTGGCAGTGTCGTGGGCATTTTTGAAAGTAAGGGCCGCCTCAGCGCGAAGAACGTCACGCTGAGGCGGTGCATGCGCGGCGCCTACGACGTACCGGAGCCCCAAATCATCGGAGGGCCGACGTGGGTCGTTCAGGATCGCTACGATATCGAAGCCAAGGCGACAGGGCCGGCCGGCGGTCATGAGTTGATGCTGATGCTCCAGACGCTGCTGTCCGAACGTTTCAAGCTGGTGTTTCACCGCGAGCAGAGGCCTATTCCGGGTTACAGGTTGGCGCTGGCAAAGAGCGGGCTGAAAGCACAGGCCTCCGCACCCGATAGCCGCAGCGCCGGCCATTCACAGCGAGGGCGCATCGAGGCCGAGGGCTGTACCATGGCTCAACTGGCTCTCAAGCTGGCGGAAGCTCTTAAGCAGCCGGTGCTGGACGCAACGAGTATCGCCGGGAGATTCGATTTGAAGCTGGAGTGGACGCCGGATGAACTGCTGGCGAGATCGCCTTCGGACGGCCCGCGCCCGGGCGGCGCACTGGAGCCCGCTGCCGGTCCTTCGATATTCACGGCCTTGCAGGAGCAACTCGGGCTGAAGCTGGAATCAAGCAAGGTTCCGGTTGAGGTGCTGGTGATCGATTCTGCGGAAAAACCTTCGGCAAATTGAGGACACGATCAGCCGGACGTCAGACGGAACCCTTCGTCACACCATCCCGCAATGCCGCCAATCATCTTTTTCACGGGACGGCCCAGGCGAGCCAGGCGGACCGCAGCCTTGTCGGCACCATTACAATGCGGGCCGGAGCAGCAGACCACAAAAAGCGTGTCGGGAGCGTATGGCGCAAGGTTGCGCTCGGTGATTTTGCCATGCGGCAGGCTAACGGCGCCCGAAATGTGACCCTTCCGATAGAGTTCCGGACTGCGGACATCGAGCAGGACGAAGTCGACCGCGCCCGATGACAGGGAAGCGTGCACGTCCCAGCAATCGGTCTCAAAGGAAAGCAGCGCTTCGAAGTGCGCCCGGGCCGCGGCAGAATCCGCGGCAGCCACCTCGCTGACCGGCGATCTGGTTGCTGAATCCATCATTCGGCCTCCTGTGCAGCAGTGTGCCGCATAACGCGTATTTCCGCGAGAGGCAGTTATGCCAATATGCGTTAAGATACTGCCATGCGCAAAGCGCACCGGGTAGTCGCGCTGGCCTATGAAGGACTGTGCACCTTCGAATTCGGTATTGCGGTCGAGGCATTTGCGCTCCAGCGTCCCGAACTGGACGTGCCCTGGTACCATTTCGGGGTCTGCTCGGTCGAGCCAGGGCCCTTCCGGGCCTTGGGCGGCATCCGGATCGAGGCGGCCCGCGGTCTTGGAGCCCTGCGCCGGGCGGACACAATCGTGGTTCCGGGCTGGAGGAACCCCGACGAACCGCCGCCGGCAGCGCTTTTGTCGGCACTGCGAAGTGCGTACCGGCGGGGCGCCCGGATTGTGTCGATTTGTTCGGGGGTATTTGTCCTCGCCGCCGCCGGCCTGCTCGATGGCAAGCGGGCTACCACGCACTGGCGCTATGTCGAGCGTCTCTCCCGTCGGTATCCGAAGATCATCGTCGAGCCGGACGTGCTCTACGTCGACGAGGGAACGGTGCTCACATCGGCAGGCAGCGCCGCGGGCATCGATCTGTGCCTTCACATCATCCGCAGCGACTACGGGGCACAGATCGCGAATCAGGTTGCGAAAAGACTCGTGGTCCCTCCGCACCGCGACGGCGATCAATCGCAATACATTGCCGCAGCGGTTCCGGACGGCAGGGCCCGAAGCCTCTCCCGCCTGCTGGAATGGGCGCGAGCCAATCTCCGGCACGACCTGTCCATCGCAACGCTGGCCAAGCGAGCCCGGATGTCCAAGCGCAGTTTTGCGCGGCATTTTCTCGCCGAAGCCGGCACGACTCCCCACCGGTGGCTCAGTCGTCAGAGGCTGTTTGCCGCCCAGCAGTGGCTGGAAACCACGGGTGAGTCGATCGACTACATTGCCGGCGAAGTAGGAATGGGAACGGCCGCGACACTGAGACATCACTTCCGGAAAGCCTTCCGTACGTCACCAACCGCATACCGCAAGCGGTTCACAACCGTTCCGATCTCCCAGGGACATCGAGAAGCCCAGCGGCTTCAGTGAACTCACGGACCTGCCGGCCGGCGTGGCCGCCACGTGGAAGCGGAGAAGACCTCGTATTCCGCGTGCCAGCTTGCGAATCACGAGTATACCCGTCACGACAAGCGCCGCCACGATGATGAGTGTGGCCAACGGATGAAACGCAGCCAGCAGCGATAGCCCAACGCTGCCTGCATCTTCCAGAGCGCTAAGTGGTATCGCCCCAGACTTTCTAGGTCAGACATTTCCTATTCGGGCAGCACGCGAGCAAGGTACTGGCGGGCAGCGTCTCCCAACAGGTCGCGGTGCATGCGCATGTAGTCGCCAAAGAAGGCCTCGCCCACACTGCCGTCGAGCAGGTGGGTGCCGAGGAGGTCGAGAGCCTTCGGTTCTTCCCAGAGAGATTCGGCATAGACCACGCGCCGGCCCTCTCGCGGCTCGTGCAACAGGCGGAGGAAGTACTGCGTGACCACCAGATCTTCGCGCGGCATGTGCGGACCGATGATCAGAACGTGCAGCCGGTTCCATTCCCCCACGCTCAGGTCGCGACGCCACATCGAGACGCGGGCGTGGACGGCGTCCAACTGCGCGCGCGTGGCCTCGGCTACGTTTTCCATGACGAGCGGAGCCATGCCGCGCGTGAACGCGAGCAAACGGGAGCGCTCGAGTTTCCCTCCGCCGATCACGCTGTCGAGAAAAGCCAGCGAGGCGGCCACGATCTGCTCCTGCCGCGCGAGCGAGGCGGCGGAGAGTCCGATGGCGTCGAGACTGGCCTCGGCGGGCGGGATCAGCTCACGCAGGCCCGCAAGAGTTTTCAGGCGATCCGCATCGACGGCTCCGTCACCGGGCGTGAGGGTCACATAGATCGCCAGCGGGATGTGGGCGATCGTCTTGACGGGGTCGTAGATCGGGGTCTGGACATTGGCGTCGACACGCCGTCCGCTGCGAAGCAGAGCGAAGTTGTCGCCGTTGACGATCAGAGTGGGACCGGAGGAGGCCAGCACGCGGATCTTGGCATCGGCATAGCTCGCGCGAAACGCATTGTTGAGAGCGGTGAGCGCCGGCGGCTGCGTCGGAACGGCGAGCGCCCCCATGGATTGGGCGGAAGCGCCGGCGGCGGATCCGAAACAGACGAGGACAGCCACGAACGGCTTTTGGAGGGCCATGATTGATTATCGGGCGTGGAAGCCTACCCCACGGGGACATCCAGGACGAGGGTGGCGTCAACCGGCTGGCCGTTGCGGAGCGCCGGACGAAAGGTCCAGTGGAGGACAATATCGATTCCAGTCTGGACGAAGGCGGGAGAATCGGCGAGGGGCTGGACGGAATCGACGCGGCCTTCCTTATTCACGGTTGCCACCACGCGGACCGACTTCGCGCCGGGGCGTCCGGGGGCGGGGCGATCGCGGAGCTCGGGCGGCGAATAGGCGAGGGTGGGATCGGCGAGTGAAAAGGGGATCTCGATATCGGCCTCGCCCGCCTTGGGCTCGAGCTGGTATTGGCGCACGGCCGCGAGAGCAGCGGCGACCAGCGGCGCGGGGCCGCTCAAGAATTCGGCCTGGGCAATGCCGCCATCGGCGGCGATGGTGCATTTGAACGTCACGCCGCCCTCGACCCGGTCGTGCAGGGCCTGCGGGGGATAGATCGGCAATGGGGCGTGATAGACCGCGAAGCTCGCTTTTTCGGAGGTCACGACCGTGGTGCGCCTGGTGAATTTGTATTCGGGTTTCGGGCGGCGGGCGATCACGTACGCACTGCCCGCAAACAGGAGCGGCAGGAGGATGGAAACCGCGATCCACCGGATTTTGCGCAGCATTGTCATACCGGCAGCCTGCCATGGCTGGAGTATTTGCATTGGAGCATGGCTCGCAGACTGGCGCAAATGCCCGAATCGAACTACCAGCCGGCCGGGGGGTTCACTACGAGACGTAAAGGTCTGGGGGGATCAAAAGGGGGAGGGAAAGGACAAACAAAAACAGCAGGAAGCTGCGCAGCGTCTGAAACGCTGCGCAGCTTCCCAAGCGAAACCAACCTGGAAGCCGCCTAGCGGCTGCCGCCCTTCTTCTCGGTATCTTCCTTCTTCTTGCCGCCCTTCTTCCCGCCCTTCTTCTTGGTGCTCTCTTCCTTCTTGGTGTCCTGGGCGAAGCTCGTGGCGACCGTGCAGAATGCCAGACCGAAGCCCAGCATGATGACCATCAGTTTCTTCATTGCGTCTCTCTCCTTGAAAATTGTCGGACGATTTTGCTGCCTGCACTCATGATTGTCAGCAGCACATGAATTCCCGCTTAAATCATTATTAAAATCACTTCATCTGGAGCCGATTTTTCTGGCAGGAATGTGCGGGCAGTCCTGGAAAAACCCTACGGCTGTTACATTGAAACCGGATGCACAAGCCGGATGTTGTAACAGGCCGGATGCTCGCGGCGTGCCTGGTGTTGGTGGCGGCCGGCCTGCTGGTCGCATCGCAAACGCTGGCGTTTACGGCGGACGAAGGCTACCACCTGGTGGCCGCTCAATCGATTCTTCATGGCAAGCGGCCGTACCTCGATTTTTGCTTTCCGCAGTCGCCGTTGAACGCATATTGGAACGCCGCGTGGATGCGCATTTTGGGAGACACGTGGCGCACGGCACACGGGGCCGCGGCGCTGCTTACCGCATGGTCGGTGGTGCTGACCGCGGGGTATGTGCGGCGGCGTTTTCCCGCTCCCGAATGGCGAATGCAGCTTGCCATCGCGGCAGCGATACTGTTCGGATTGAATGGCCGGGTCTTCGTTTGCGGTCCGGTAGGGCAGGCGTACGGGATTTGCCTTTTCTCGATTGTGGCGGCGTTTCGCGCCGCGGTGCGGGCGGTGGAAAGCGACCGGATCATTTTCGCGGGCGCGGCGGGATTCCTGGCTTCAGCAGCCGCGAATTCATCGTTGTTGACAGTTCCCGTGCCGGTGGTGCTGTTGATCTGGATTTTCGCGTGTAACCGGGCCGGATCGAGGGGTGGAAAGGCGGCGGCATTTCTGGCGGGAGGCGCGCTGCCGTGCATTCCCCTGGCGTGGCTGTTTCTGCACGGTCCGCGGCAGACGATTTTCAGCGTCCTCGAATATCAAGGGCGGTACCGGCAGGTGGATTGGCCGGGCGCGATGGCTCACGATCTCGGCGTGCTGCTTTCGCCGCTCGATTCGTCGCAGGCGCTGGTGCTGGGGGTGTTGGCTGTGGGCGGGCTGATGTTCGCCCGGAAGGCACCGTGGGACCTGGCCGCCCGCCGCGAGTTTTATCTGTGCGCCTGGCTCGGCGGGGCGGAGATCGGCTTCATCGCCAACGGGCATCCGAATTTTTCGCAATATTACATGTTCGTGGCGCCGTTTCTGGCGATTCTGGCCTGCGCGGCGATCTATGCCGTGGGAACGAAACTCGCGGCGTCGGAACGGGCGCGCTGGCCGGTTGTCGTTCCGTGCCTGATCGTATTTCTGGCGTTCGCCAAGACACTCTACGAACGGCGCGACTACGACTCGTGGCGGGACGCCGAGACTATCGCGCGGAAGATCCGTGAAATTCATCCGGCGGGCCCGATTCTCGCGGACGACGCAATTTACTTCCTGCTGCGCTATCCGATTCCGCCGGGATTCGAGTTGAGCGATTCGCACAAGCTCGATCTCGCCCCGGCGACCATGGCCGAGATGCTCCTGGTGTCGAAGGCCGAGGTCGAGCGGCAAATCGGCGCCGGCTACTATGACCTGGTCGAGACCTGGGCGAACGAAGCCTGGAAACAGGACACCTGGATCGACGACGTGGGGCTGCCGAAACTGTACGCGCACCACGTAGCGGTCGGCGAGGCCGACATTTACTGGGGAAAGACGCGATAGCGACGAACTATGACAAAATAGACGTTTCCCTATGAAACTTCGGCTTTTTACGGTGCTGTTCTGCGTATTCCTGCTGCACGGGCAGACGCCCCTGGGCACGGTCACGGGCCTGGCAACGGACGCGTCGGGCGGCGCGATCGGCGGCGTGGCAGTGACGCTGACCAACAACGACACGGGCGTCAAGCTGAGCGCAGACACGAACGAGAGCGGCGCCTACGTGTTTCCCAATCTGCCGCCGGGGACGTACCGGCTCGGGGCGGCGGCCAAAGGATTCCGCGCCGTGGAGACGCGCGCGTTCAGCGTGGAGGCCTACCGCACGGTGCGGCAGGACCTGCACTTCGAAGTAGCCGCCGCGTCCACCGAGGTGGTGGTGGAAGAGACCGCGTCGGCCGTGGTGCAGATGGACACGCCCGCGGTGGGAACCAACCTGCTCGCGCGGCAGATCATCGAGGTGCCGACGAACCTGCGGAGCGTGTCGAAGAACTCGGGCGATTCTGGACTGATCTCGGGCATCATGCCGCTCACTGTACCGGGCACGTTGCAGGTGGGCAATGGCGCGAAGTGGCTGACGCCGGGCGCGGGAGCGACCAGCGTGAAGGTCAAGGTGGACGGGATCGAAACCACGTTCGGCAATTTCGGAAGCCCGGACAATGTATCGCAGCCCTCGGTGGAAGCGGTGGAAGAGTTCACGGCGAACGTGCTCACCACGCGCGCCGAGTTCGGCGGCATGGGGACCGTGACCACGGCGACGCGTTCGGGGAACAACCAGATTCACGGCGGCGTGTTCTGGTACCTGCGCAACTCGGCGACCGACGCGCGCAACGCGTTCGCGACCACCAAGCCGTTTCAGAACCTGCACAACTACGGAGGGACCTTCGGAGCGCCGATCAAGAAAGACAAGACATTCGTGTTTTTCGATTTCGACGGGCTGAAGGGCGTGGCCGCCACGCTGTTCACGTCGACCAACGTGCCGACGCTGCTGATGCGGCAGGGCGATTTTTCGCAGGCGGGGGCGGTCAAAAATCCGATCACCGGGGTTCCCTTCCCCGGTAACGTGATCCCGGCGTCGCTGATCAGCCAGCAGGGGATCAATGCGCAGAACTTTCTGTTTCCGCTGCCCAACTTCGGACCGGCCAACGTGACCGCGGGTAATTACCGGGCGTCGTTTTCCGCGCCGGAGACGCACCGCACGGAAGAGATCCGGCTGGACCACAATTTCAGCGAGCGGCACCGGGCATTCCTGCGGTACGAGAACCGCAAGGACGATTACAACATTCCGGGCGCGCGCTCGGCGCTGCCGCCGACAACGATCGGCACGTCGTTCAATGAGCGCCGCGTCAACTTCTGGACCGCCGGGGACGTGTACGCGCTCCGTCCGAACCTGCTGAACGAATTCCGCGCGGGCGTGGTGATTCTGGTTTCGGCCAGCAGCAGCGACTTTCTGGGCCAGAGCGTGATGCAGCAGATCGGAATCCAGGGGCTGCCCGACCGCGGACCCATTCACAACCTGCCGATCTTCAGCATCTCCGGCTTTTCGAGCGACAACATCAACCTGCTGAACCCGGTGAACGACGGCCACGCGCAGCTTGCCGACAACCTGAGCTGGGTGCGCGGCCGCCACACCATGAAGTTCGGGCTGGAGTTCGTTCCGTTTTTCGTGAACCGGTACATGCCGAATACGTCGGGTACGCCGGTGTTCGGCAGTTACAGCTTTACCAACAAGTTCTCCGGGCAGGCGTATGCCGATTTTCTGCTCGGACTGCCGGCGACGGTAACGCGGCTGGATCCCTACCCGGCACAGTACAACCGTTTCCGCGACTGGTCGACGTATGCCCAGGACGATTTCAAACTCACGCCGCGGCTGACCCTGATGTACGGGCTGCGCTGGGAGTACAACGGTCCGGCGTACGCGCTGAACGACAACCAATACTCGTTCGACCTGGCGACCGGCAAAATCATCGTGCCGAGCCAGCAGGCATTCAAAAGCTTCAGCGCGTATTTCCCGTCGAACCTGCCGGTGGAGACGGCCGACCAGGCGGGGCTGGGGCGGTCGCTGCGTACCGCCGACAGGAACAACTTCGCGCCGCGGTTCGGCTTCAGCTACCAGTTGGACCATGCTGGGAAGACTGTGCTGCGGGGCGGTTGGGGCATGTACTATTCGCACTACTCGGGCAACATCCCGGGCGACCTCTCGAAGGGGCCCTACTCGGCGACCACCGTAACCACCAACAACATCGTGAACGGAGCGCCGCTGGTGACGCTGACTTACCCGTTTGCTATTTCGGGCACGCCCGGCACGGTAAGCCTCATGGCGGTGACGCCGCACCTGCTGAACAGCTACACGCAGCAGTACAGCCTCTCGCTGGAGCGGGAGTTGACGCGCGACATCGGGCTGCGGGTGAGCTATATCGGGTCGAAGGGGACGCAGCTTGCATACCGGCGCGACGTCAACGAGCCGGTGGCTTCGACGGTGGCATTCAGCAACGCGCGGCGGCCGTATCCCCTCTTCAGCAGCATCAACTACGCCGACAATGGCGCCAACATGCTCTACAGCGGCATGCAGACGCAGGTGCAGAAGCGGTTCACCAGGGGCCTGATGTTCCAATCGACCTGGACGTGGGCCAAGGAGCTAAGCGACACGGACGATACCGACGATTTCGAGCTGAACAACACGGTCGAGGACACGTACAACCGGCGGCGCGACCGGGGGAACGTCTACACCGTGCCGCGGCATCAGTGGATGAACCAGGCGCTGTACGAGCTTCCGCTGGGGCGCGGACCCTGGCTCTCCGGGTGGCAGATCAACACGCTGTTAAACCTGAGCACTGGCAACTGGTTCACACCGGTGATCTCCGGACCCGATCCAACCAACACCAACACGACCACGCTGCGCCCGGATGTGACCGGGCCGATCCCGTTGCCGCACACGATCAATCAGTGGTTCGATCCGTCGGTGTTCACCACGCCGGCTTCGGGAAGCTGGGGCAGCGCGGGACGCGGAATCATTCAAGGGCCCGGTTACGTACTGTGGAACCTGGGATTGCAAAAGAGCGTGCGGCTGGAGAAATTCGGGCTGGTGCAGGTGACAGCATCGTTTCTGAACGTTCTCAACCACACGAACCTGGGGGAGCCATCGGCCGGCGGCGGCGGAGCGACGGGCCTGGTGGTGAACAACTCCAGCGCCGGACGAATCACGTCCACCGCGATTTTCCCGCCCGCCGGATCGGCGCGGACGGGGCAGTTGGGTGTGCGGTGGAATTTCTAGACCGCAGATCCGCAGCCCATAATGTGTTGCGAATTCTCAGCTTGCTGCGCGCAAGGTCGCCTGGCGCCTTCGCTCGCAGGCGTGAACAAAGGAGTGGACCAGCGGGTTCGCCTCCTGCATCTCCGGTTGGAAAAGCGTGGCCACGAAGAAAGGGTGGCCATCGAGTTCCACGGCGCGGACGTCGTGCTGGTCGTCGACGGCGGCGATGGTCATGGCCCCTCCTTCGATCAGCCGGCGGTAGCGGTTGTTGAGCCCGAAGCTGCAGTGGTACTCCTCGATGGATTCCGGCGCGCGGTAGGCGCGGCGAATCAGCGCGCCGTCCGTGAAGCGGACGCGCGCCTTCACCCCGAGGAGGGCACAGCCCAATTGCGAGATCAGGGGCATGGAAGCCGAAGGGCTGCTCTTTTGGTGGTCGGCTTCCACGAATCCCAGAACGTTGCGCGCGTACTCGATGAGCGCGTACTGAAATCCCGCGGAGGTGCCGAGAAAAGGAATGCGATGAGACCGCGCGATACGAATCGCGGTAAGTGCGCCGTCAGCGCTGCGATACGGCATGCCGGGAACACACCAGAGACCGTCGAACTCGTGCAGCGATTTTCCGTCGCCGACCGAATCCGTTGAAACCCACTTGGTTTCGACCTTCCCATCCGAAGCCGCGGCGAGCGCGGTTCCGATGGCATGGTGGGCCTTGTTCTGCCCGTTGAACTCTCCGATGAGCCCCATGCGTATGACTGAGTGCATGGCGGCATATTATTTCACAGTCGGAGGCCGGAGGATAGGGGGGAGTGCTGTTTTGGCCATTTCGGGCAGTTTGGCGGCGGCAACCGCAACTGACCGTCTTCCGCCGTGTTTCTCAAACTGAGCGCCGGCCCTTGGCGCCGGAGGCCCATATCTATGGATTACCGTGTTAAAGGCCCTGTACTCCTCTGCGTCTTCGCGGCTGCGGCAGCGGCGCAGAGCTCCTCGTTTCGGCACGTGGTCGTGATCTTCCAGGAGAACCGCACTCCCGACAACCTGTTTCAGGGGTTGTGCGCTCCGCCGTTCGGCTCGGCGGTATCCTGCAGCGTCACACCCGATTCGACGCAATACAACATTCAGACCCAGGCGTGGCGCGACAAGTCCTCTTCCACCGGAGTGACCCAACCCGCGGCTGTTCCGCTGGCCAATCAGTACGACTTGAGCCATGCGCATTCGGCCTTCGTGAAGCAATGCGACAAGGATCCTGCCACGGGCGTCTGCCGGATGGACGGCTCTGCCGGGGTCTCGTGCTCCGGGACGTGCCTTACCAAGCCTCAGTTCCGCTACGTGGACAATTCCGCCGGGGTGGTCACGCCATACCTCCAGCTCGCCGCTCAGTATGGCTGGGGCAACTACATGTTTCAGACCAACCAGGGTCCGAGCTTTCCGGCGCACCAGTTCATTTTTGGCGGAACATCGGCGCCGTCGGCGGCCGAGGATGCGGCCGGCGTCTTCGCCTCGGAAAACATGTCCGGTACCAGTTCTGTCGCCGGATGCACCGCGCCGGCGGGGACCACGGTGCAACTCATCACACCCGCCGGCGAGACCCGGAAGATCTACCCGTGCTTCGAGCACTCCACCATGCCCGACGTGCTTCCGAGGCCGGTGACCTGGCGCTACTACACGCCCGGCGCGGGCTCGATCTGGACGGCACCGAACGCCATCCAGCACCTTTGCCAGTCAACCGGACCGGGCGGCAAGTGCGCGGGAACCGAGTGGTCGGCGAACGTCGATCTCAAGCCCGCCGACGTGCTGACGGACATCGCGCAATGCAATCTGCGCTCGATCAGTTGGGTGATTCCTTCCGGCGTCAACTCCGATCATGCGCGCTCCAATGACGGCGGCGGGCCGTCCTGGGTGGCCTCCATCGTGAACGCCATCGGCAACAGCACCACTTGCGACAACAATGCCGGCTACTGGCAGAACACTGCGATCGTGATCACGTGGGACGATTGGGGCGGATGGTACGATCACGAGCCGCCCGTCATCCTGGGCGATCCGCAAGGCGATTACCAGTACGGTTTCCGGGTCCCGCTGGTGTTCGTTTCCGCCTACACGCCGGCGGGCTACATCAACAACGAGCGTCACGATTTCGGCAGCATCCTGCGGTTCCTCGAGCACAACTTCGGCATCACCGAGGGCACGCTCAACTTCGCCGATGCGCGCGCCAGGAACGACCTTACCGGCTTCTACGACCTGAGCCGGCAGCCGCGCGCTTTCCAGGCCATCCCCGCCCCAAAAACGGCGGCATTCTTCCTGAACGACAAGCGCAAGCTCACCGCGCCGGATAACGACGGCGACGACCGGTAGCTTGGGGCTTTCAGCTTTCAGCCGTCAGCTTTTCAGCCGTATCTAAGCGGGTGTGTGCGTTGCCAGCGCGAGCATCGGGAAGTAGTCGCGGTACATGGCGTAGGTGAGGTAGAAGACGTTGGGGAAGCCGGTGCCGGTGGATGCCGTCTCCGGCCACTTTCCTTCGGCGGTCTGGAGATCGAGCAGGAAGCGTAGACCGCGTGTGACCTGCGGCGATTCGCGGTCGCCGGCGGCCAGCAGGCCGAGCACTGCCCACGCGGTCTGCGACGCGCTGCTGGGGGCGGGAACAAAGCCGTCGCGGGCATAGCTGGCGCAGGATTCGCCCCAGCCGCCATCGGGATTCTGGATGGTGCGCAGCCACTTGGCGGCGCGGGCGACAGCCTCGTGCGAGCCGGGCGCACCGCTCGCGGCCAGGCCGCGCATGGCCAGGAACGATCCGTAGACATAGTTCACGCCCCAGCGGCCGTACCAGCTTCCGTCCTTTTCCTGCGCGGCGTAAAGGTAGCCGACGCCGCGGCGGACCGCGTCATGATCGCGCATCCCGCGGCGGCAGAGGCACTCGAGCACGCGGCCGGTGATGTCCGGGCACGTGGGATCGAGCATGGCGTTGTGATCGGCGAAAGGGACCTCGTTCAGCACGGCCCAGTTGTTATCCACGTCGAAGGCCGCCCAGCCGCCGTCGCCGGATTGCATAGCCAGCAGCCAACTGATCGCGCGCTGTTCGCAAGCCGCCTGCGCCGCCGGCTCGGAGCCCTTGGCATGCATGAGCGCGAGCAGCACCATGGCGGTGTCGTCGATATCGGGGTAGAACTCGTTGGCGAACTCGAAAGCCCAGCCGGAGGGCTCGGTATCCGGACGCTTCACGCTCCAATCCCCCTTGCGGCGGACTTCCTTGCTGATCAGCCAGTCGGCGGCGCGCACCAGGCGCGGATCGTCCGCGGGCACGCCGGCTTCGCCCATGGCGAAGCCGCAGATCGCAGTGTCCCAGATGGGGGAGACGCAGGGCTGGAAAATGAAACGGTCGCCAGTTTCGATGAGCAGCGATTCGAAGTGGCGGATAGCCTCGATGCGGTCGGGATGGTCCTTGGCGTAATCAAGAGCATCCAGCGCCATGATGGTGTACATCATGGCGGGATAGATGGCGCCAAGGCCCTCGGTGTAACGGGTGCGAGCGAGGATCCAGCGCTCGGCTTCGCGGATGGCGGCGGCGCGGATGCGCTCGCTGCCGCGCTTCTCCCAGACCTTGAAAGCGCGGTCGAGATTATGGAAGAGCACGCTGAGACCGTTGCGCTTCGGGAGCGCCAGGCTCACACCCGGCAGGATGAGCTCTTCGAGGTTGAATCCCGCAGGCGCGCGCCGGTTGCTGCCGCGCGCCTGCACGATGGAGAGCGGCACCAGGATGGAGCGCGTCCACGAAGACATTTCGTAGAGCACGTTGCCGGGCAGCATGACGATTTCCGGCGGCACCGAAGGCACGTGGCGGCGCGGGTAGAGGCCGAAGAGGCTGAGGTTGATCTTGACGTAGCTGTTGGCGGCCTGGAGTCCGCCGAGCGCCAGGATGCAAGCGCCGGCGTGGCGGAGCGGCTCGCCGTCGGCGGGCACTCCGGCAAGCTTGAGCGCGCAGTAGGCCTTGATTGTGGCGCTGATCTCAGATGGCCCGCCGGCATAGATGTTGAAGCCGCCATCGGGCAACTGGCGTTCGAGGATGGAGCGCGCGGCCTTGTCGATGCGGTCGCGGCTGGGCGGGTTCCATTCGGCGCCCGCCGGCTGGTGCAGCCAAAGCTGCAGCAGGACGTAGTCGCTCTCCAGCGTGGTATCGGCGGTGAGCTCGCCGCACCAGAAGCCGTCCGGCGATTGCTGCCTGGACAGCGCACCGAGGGCGCGCTCGATGGCGGGAGCGGCGTGCTCGCGCGAGACCATGGCGGCCTGGTCGAGCCGGCGGCGGCTGGTGCGCGCGGGCTGCATCGATTCGGAAAACATCGCGGACGCTCTGAGCTAAAGATTCAGCATAACAACGTACACTCGTATTATGGATTGGCAACTGGACGCGGCCGAGGTCCGCGTGCTCGGCGCACTGATGGAGAAAGAGGCTGCCACGCCGGAGTATTATCCGCTCTCGCTGAACGGGCTGGTCAACGCGTGCAACCAGAAATCCAACCGCGAGCCGGTGACGGCATACGACGAGGCCACGGTGGAGGCAGCGCTCGAAGGCCTGCGGGCCGAGGGACTGGCGATGCGCGTTACCGGGCGCGACAGCCGTGTGGCCAAGCACGAACAGCGGTTCAGCGAGCGGTTCAACCTGGGCCGCCGCGAGGGAGCGATCTTGTGCGTGCTGATGCTGCGCGGTCCGCAGACGGTGGGCGAGCTGCGCGGCAGGACCGAGCGTCTGTACACCTTTGACGACCTGGAGGGCGTGGAAAGCACGCTGCACAAATTGGCCGAGGCCGGATTCGTAAAGCAGTTGCCGCGGCAGGCGGGTTACAAGGAGCCGCGGTGGGCCCAACTGCTGGCCGGAGAAGTGGAATCCGCGGAGGAAGCGCCGGCGGCACAGGCGCCCGAGCGCGGGCCATCGGACCGCGAGCGGATCGCGAGGCTCGAGCACGAGCTTGCCGAGCTGCGCCGCGAATTCGAGGAGTTCCGGGCTACTTTACGATGACCGTCTTATCGGCTTCGATCTTGACGTGCTGCTTGATCGGCGGGCCGGAGCTGGGCTCGATGCGCACATCGTATTCGCCCACGGGCAGCATGAGTCCCTGGGCGAAGTTGTTGAACTCGTCGGCGTGGCCCATGTAGTGGTCGTTGACGTAGACCGCGGCGTACTTTTCCGGACTGATGGTCCGCAGGACACCGAAGGGACCCTTGGCTGGCGGCAAGGCTTTCATGCTTTGGCGCAATTCGGTGGTCTTGCCGGCGGTGAGGGTGACAGTGGTCTCGTAGTCTTCGTAACGCGGCTCGACGAGCTTGACTTTGTGTTCGCCGGGAGGGAGCGCGTACTTCCGCCCGGAGCCGAAGTTGGATGCCGGACCGAGATATTTGCCGTCGACGAAGACGCCGGCGCGTCCCGGATCGACTTTCAACTTCAGCCATCCCGAACCGGACGATTGGCCCATGAGGGTGGATGCGGCCGCGAGCAGAGAGAGAACCAGCAGGTGTTGACGAGTGTGTTGGATCACGGTTGGTGCCTCCAGTTCAGACTATCCGATCCGGATTGCTGGTGCAATCAGTCTGAAAGGGATGCCGAAGCTTTCAGCCATCAGCCCAATAGCCGTCAGCCAAGCCGGTTTGGCTGAAAGCTGAAGGCCGAAAGCTCAGTTCACCCACGGCCCATCCTGGCGACCGTGCTTTTTCATGTACACCTGGAACTTCCGTTTGGCGCGCTCCAGCTTCCACTGGCGATAGGCGCCCTGCCAGTCGGGGAGCTTGAGCTGCCGGCGCGGCAGGTTCGACTTCAGGTAGATGAACCCCACCGCCATGCCTCCCAGGTGGGCGATGTTGCTGACGCCGCTGTTCACGCTCATCGAGCCGTAAAGCGCGATGGCGGCGTAGATCATCACCATGTACTTGGCTTTGATCGGGAACAAGAAGTTCATCAGCACGGTCTGTTCGGGATAGCACACACCGAAGGCCACCAGCACGCCGTAGATCGCGCCGGACGCACCGATCGTCGGCGCGCGCCCGCCGACCGCGAGATTGAGCAGCAGATCGCAGATGCCGGCACCCACGCCGCAAATGAAGTAGTAGCGAAGGAAACGGCGCGTGCCCCAATCGGTTTCCAGCGGGGCCCCGAACATCCACAAGGCGAGCATATTGAAGACCAGGTGGAATACGCCGCCGTGGAGAAACAAGTAAGTGAAGAGCTGCCACACCAGGCGGATGGAGAGGACCTTGTTCAGCGCGAAGTAGCTCAGCACGTCCTGCTGGAAGCCGACCGGTCCCAGGGTCCAGACCAGGAATACGGCGGTGTTGCTGATCAGCAGCCACTTGATGCCGCGCGGGAAGTAACTATAGAACGAGGACCGATACCTATAACGGGCTTGAGGCATGGCGGGTCTCTAAAAATTAGATTAACAGATGAGTCCGTTTCACGACGCCGCGGTATCGCCGCTTTTGCCGTAGCGGTTGAGAGCGCGCGCGCACAATTGCAAGAGCACCGCCGCACCCAGCCAGACCTGCCAATGCGAGAAGATTCCGTTGGAAATGGCAAAGCTGCCGGTCCAGTTGAGGTCGCTGGCGATGCGCCACAAGGCCAGGACTCCGGCGCAGAACGCGGCGGGAGGCAAAAGCGCCGCCACGGCGAGCGCAATCCGCTTGTTCTTTCGGCCTTTTCTGCTGACTTTCGGCCCAATGCGAAAACGGATACGTACTACCATGGCAAACGGGATCCGCGCCCGCGCGGCCACGGGCTCGAAGATACCAATCTACCAGCTTTTGCGATAGATTATACGTTCGAAACCAAAGAGGCTCTCATGCGAAAATTCAAAACCGCTCTGTTCGGAACCGGCTTCGTCGGCCGGGTCCATCTGGAAGGCATCCGCCGCCTGGGCTATGTGCAGCTCTACGCCATCGGCGAGCCGCAAATCGAGAAGGCCAAGGCGCTAGCGGACGAATTCGGCGCCGAGAAAGTGGAGGCCGACTACCGCCGCGTGCTGGAAGACCCCGCGGTCGACGCGGTTCACGTATGCACGCCGAACGCGCTGCACTTCCCGATCGCGCGGGACGCCATGCAGGCCGGCAAGCACGTGATCTGCGAGAAGCCGCTGGCCACCAGCGTGGCCGAGGCCAAGGACCTGGTGAAGATCGCCGCCGGCGCCAAACGCCGCAACTGCACCTTCCACAACCTGCGGTTCTACCCCATGGTGCAGCACATGCGCCGCATGCGCGAAGCCGGCGACCTGGGCGATATCCTGGTAGTGCAGGGCACATACTCGCAGGACTGGCTGCTCTACGACACGGATTGGAACTGGCGGCTCGACAGCAAGTTCAACGGGCCGTCGCGGTGCCTGGCCGACATCGGCTCGCACTGGTGCGATATGGCGGAGCACGTGACCGGACAGCGCATCGCGTCGGTGTGCGCGGACCTCAACACGGTACACAAAACGCGCAAACAGCCGAAGGGGCCCATCGAGACCTTCGCCGGCAAGACGCTCAAGCCCGAGGACTACATCGAGACGCCGATCGACACCGAGGATTTCGGCGCGGTCGTGTTCCGCATGAACGGCGGGGCGCGCGGGGCGTTCACGGCCAGCCAGGTATCGGCCGGGTGCAAGAACCGCCTGAGCATCGAGATCTACGGCACCAAGAGCGGCGTCGCCTGGAGCCAGGAGCGGCCGGACGAGCTATGGATCGGGAATCGCAATAGCAATAATCAGATCATCATCAAGGATCCGTCGCTGCTCAAGCCGGAGGCCCGGACATACGCGGACCTGCCGGGCGGGCACAGCGAAGGCTACGACGACACGTTCAAGCAGGTGTTCCGGAGGTTCTACAAGTCGATCGAGGACCCGGACGCAACACCGGAGTATCCGCAATTCGCCGACGGGCTGCGGCAGCTCACCATTCTGGAGGCGGAGATGGCGAGCCACGCCAAGCGTTCGTGGATCGACGTCCCGCCGATGGCATAGCCGTGGGGCAGGTTTCCGACCTGCCCCGTCATTGGGTCTAACCCACCCAACATGCGTGAAAAAACCCGCCGCTAACTGCGGCTGGCTATCAATCTCCGCAAATTCTTCCACAAGTTGTGGAATTTTAAGACATTCGGATGTGGAAATCGGCGTGCATGTGTGTCGCCGAGTTCCAGGAGGTTGGCAACGCATGGATAATGAGACTCTTACGATAACTGACAATCGGACGAAACAAAGCTACACGGTCCCGATTTATCGCGGTACCATCCGCGCGATGGACCTGCGGCAGATCAAAACCGGCCCGGAGGATTTCGGGCTGATGACCTACGACCCGGCATTCATGAACACCGCTTCGTGCCAGAGCGCCATCACGTACCTGGACGGCGACAACGGCGTTCTGCGGTATCGCGGCTATCCCATCGAACAGTTGGCCGAAAAATGCAGCTTCCTGGAAGTTGCCTACCTCCTGCTGAATGGCGAACTGCCGACGGCCGATGAGCTGGCCCGCTGGGAATGCGAAGTGATGGCGCACTCCATGACCCACGAAAATGTGAAGAAGTTCATGGACGGCTTCCACTACGACGCGCACCCGATGGGGATTCTGATCAGCACGGTGGCGGCGCTCTCCACGTTCTACCCGGACGCCAGGAACATCGCCGACGCCAAGTGCCGGCGGAAGCAGATCATCCGTCTGATCGGCAAGATGCCGACCCTGGCGGCTTATGCCTACCGGCACCGCCTGGGATTGCCGTACATCGCACCCGATCCCGAACTGGGTTACACCAAGAACTACATGCACATGCTGTGGAAGCGGACGGAGCCCAAGTACGTCGCCAACCCGGTGCTGGCGCGCGCGCTGGAAGTCCTCTTCATTCTGCACGCGGACCACGAGCAGAACTGCTCGACCAGCGCCATGCGCGCGGTGGGCAGTTCCAATGCCGACCCCTATATGACCACCGCCGCGGCCATCGCCGCCCTGTCCGGGCCGCTGCACGGCGGCGCGAACGAGGAAGTGCTGCGCATGCTGGACCAGATCGGCAGCAAGGAAAACGTCCCCGGGTTCGTCAACCAGGTGAAGGAAGGCAAGTGCAAGCTGATGGGATTCGGACATCGTGTGTACAAGAACTACGATCCGCGCGCCCGCATCATCAAGCAGGTGGCCGAAGAGGTGTTCGAGGTCACCGGCCGCAATCCGAAGCTGGATATCGCCATCGAGTTGGAACGGATCGCCCTCTCCGACGACTACTTCATCAAGCGCAAGCTGTACCCGAACGTGGATTTCTACAGCGGCATCATCTATCAGGCCATGGGCTTCAAACCGGACCAGTTCACCGTGCTGTTCGGCATTCCGCGCACGGTCGGCTGGCTGGCACAGTGGCAGGAGATGCTGCTCGACGGCGACAAGAAGATCGCACGCCCGCGCCAGATCTACATCGGCGAGGACAAGCGCGACTTCGTGCCGATCACGCTGCGGGGGCAGCAGGCGCTGGCCAAGGTGTAGCATCGCGGGGGCCGGCCTTCGGCCGCTTTTGCCTCGCTCGGCGCGGTGGAAGCTCGTGCAGCTCGCCGTCTCCACCGCGCTGATCGGCCTGTTCGCCGGAGGGCTGGCGGTGGTTTACGAGCGCAAAGAGCTCAAGTGAGCCGGCTACGAACAAAATGGCGAAACTGACCTGGCATCCTGCTGCATGTGACGCGGCAGCCTGGGACCGATCCTGGAAACGGCCCAACGCATCGCGCGCCATGTCCAGGACGGCTTGTCCAGGTGCACCTCGATGGCCCGAACCGAGACGGCATACCGGGATAACGGGGGCGATACGCCCGCCCAAAACCAGAGCTCGCTGGTCCGCTGGCGAATCAGGTCTTCGATGAGAAATGCGCGCAGCACCAGGGACAGCGATTCGTTCGGGAAGTCCAGGTCGTCATTGAGCTGGAGATACATCACCGCGGAACCCGGGCGGTGGCATCCGGCCGCTATGCTCAGCCATCGGCCGTCTCGATCGCGCAACCCGGCAGCGAACGGCCGGTGCGCCGCTGACAGCATGTTGAGAACGCGCCGCAAGTCGCACGGAGAAGTGGGCCGGCTGGATTTGGTCCTGATCTGCCACGCGGCAGACTCCAGTTCGCTGGCCGTCAGCGGGCTCACGTACTGGTTGCGTGCCGCTTCAAAGCGCTCGCGATAACGCCGGAAATTGTGCCTGCTGGAACCCCCCAGCGCGCGCAGGAAGTTCTCGTACGAGTCAGGCAGGGTAAGGCGGGCGTGGTCCCTGATGCGCACGTAGTGGGTATCCACTTTCCTGGATCGAATCAGGCCATGGACTGCGCGCAATTCGGGACTGCCGGGCAGGACTCTCAAGCGGATTCCGCGCACTCCCCGTACGGCGAAGATCTTTTCCAGCGCGGCGCGGAAGACATCCTCCTGGCGCTCGCCGACCGACATGGCGGTGAGGGTAGCATCTCCGAAGATCAATCCGGATGGGACCCCGCCGATCATGCGCTCCTTGGCGTAGACCACGCTGACGATTTCGCCCTGGCGCTCGACGCTGACCACGCGCGGCTTCCACTGCTCCGAAATCGAAGCCAGATAAAATGCCGGCCGCAGCATGGGATCGGGCGCGCCGCCTCCGAGCCGGCAAACTGCCTGATCTAAAGCCAGAACCTCCTCAGGAGAGGACCACACTACAGCCGCACAAACGTCTGCGGACGACGCGCACACTGACTTGGTTGCTAACATCCCGGTTGACCCTGGTTCACGCCGTCGGGTAACGCACACGCCCGACGTGGTCGTAGTGTAATCGAAGCCGGCTTCTCGTGAACGCTATCTTTCCGCCACAATGTCACTGAGCCGTAATGAACTATCGGGTTGACACGTACGCAATCGGACTAGTACGTTCAGAACATCAGTTTGAGAACGCGGGCGGAGTGGGCCCTGGCGTTCCGATCCGGTGCCAGTGGCAATTGCCCCGCCCGCCACATTTACGTCATATGTGCTGCCTGGCACAAGTCCGGAAACCGGCGTGCGACGCTATCGGCTCTCTACAACATGCCGAGAGGCGTATCGTGATCGGGCGCCGGGAAGGCGCGATCGATGGCGAAGATATCATCCGCCTTCAGTTCCCAGCCGGTTCCACCGGCGTTCTCCCGGACCCGGTCGGGATGGGTGGTCTTTGGAATCGTAAAGACATTGGGATAGCGGGTCAGGAAATTGAGCGCGACCTGGCGGGGCGTGCAGTAGTGGCGGGCGGCTATCTCGACCAGCACGCGGCCGCCCGAAGTGCGCGGCGCGGGAAAGCGATGCTGTGCAAACGGAGAGTACGCCACGACGGCGATTTCTCGCGAGGCGCAGTAGGGAATCAAACGCCTTTCGATGCCGCGTTCGCCGAGATGATACAGCACTTGGTTGCACGCCAGCCGGTTGTTCCTCAGCGCCGCTTCGGCCGCCTGCAGCTCGTGCACGTCGAAATTGCTCACCCCGATGAACCGGATCAGGCCATCGGAGACCAGTTTTTCCATGGCGCGCATGGTCTCGCCGATGGGATGGTTCCCGGCCCAATGCAGCATGTAGAGATCGAGCCGGGCCACCCCGAGCCGCTGCAGGCTATGCTCGCACGCCGCGAGTGTGCCCGCGTACGACGCATTCTGCGGCAGCACCTTGCTCGCTAGAAAGACCTTTTCCCGGCGGCCCGCGATGGCCTGCGCCACGAGGTCTTCCGCGCGGCCGTTGCCGTACATCTCGGCCGTATCGATGTGGGTCATTCCCAAATCGAGCCCCAGCCGTAGCGTTTCGATGGCGCGGCGCTCCTGTTCCCGCGAGCCCTCGATTTGCCAGGTGCCCTGCCCGATGACCGGAACCTCGACGCCGGTCCAGCCGAATTTGCGTGTTTGCATCGGCCTACCCTTTTATCACGCCCATCGGCCGAAGGCGAGCGACTTCCCGGGGGAGCCCCGCATGGCGCACCATCTCGATCACCTCGTCGACGTTCCTATAGGCCTCGGGCGGTTCTTCGAGGATGCCGTCGCGCGGACGCCTGCTCAGCCGCACCACCGGCATCGCCGGCCAACAGGCTTGCCCCGCCCGCCATGCGCCGGTGCTTGCCAAGCCTCACGACATGTGCGAGATTCGGAACAAATCCAATGACCAGACTGGATCGTTTCTTGGCTTACGGCGAGTCTCACAGGATGCCGCTGGTAGCGGCGTCCGCGATGCTGGTGGCGATGATCGCGTGGTGGGACTGGGTGACCCCGGATGTTTCCGTCGGCTTTCTCTACCTGATCCCTGTGTTGCTCGCCGCGGCGGCGCTGAACGGATTTCAGATCCTGCTATTGGCGGCGATTTGCGGTTTTCTGCGCGAGGCATTCGACCCGCTGCAATGGGTGCCTGGTGTGGCTGGCGGAGTCGATCTGACGAAGTGGGCGCCGGGCGCCATGGGACGCATGTTTGTGGCTACGGTTGGATTCGCGATGACCGGTTTCTTTGTGTCGGAGCTGAACCAGCGCCGCCGGCTCCTGACCGAGCACCTGGCGGAGCGGGAAGAGCAGATGCGCCTCCGCCGCCACGCCGAGATGCAGGTGCGTGTGCTGATCGAGACGACTCCGCTGGCCATCCTGATGCTGGACAGTGCGGGCCGGGTGGAACTGGCCAACGAGTCGGCCCGCCAGTTGCTTGGTTTCGAGGATGGAGAATTGACCGGGCAGCAGGTGGATTCGCATCTGCCGATTCTGTACCGCATCCTGCGGACGCATCGGCCGGGTTCGAACCTGCGTACGAACGTGGAGTGCAAAGGCGTGCGCCGGAGCGGCGAGGTGTTCCTGGCGCACGTGTGGCTATCGACATACTCGTTCGCGGGAGGGGAGGGGCTGGCGGCCGTGGTCTGGGACTCGAGCGAGAACCTGCGCGACCGCGAGGGGGCCGGCTTCGATTCGATGATGGCCACGTCGCGCGTGCTGATCGGCGCGATCTCGCACGAGATCCGCAACCTGGCTTCGGCGGCCGCCGCCGCGCATGCCGCGCTGGCGCCGGTTGCCGAGAGCGAACAATACCGCGTGCTGGGAACGCTGATCCAGGGGCTGGAAAAGATCGCCACGTCCGGATTGCACGCGGCATCGGGGCGCGAGGCCAGCGCGGTGGATCTGGGTACGGTACTCGACGAGGCGCGCATCGTGATCGAGCCCAGCCTGCGCGAGGCGGACATCTCGGTGACCTGGAGCATTGGTGAGAACCTTCCGCTGGTGCAGGCGGATCATCACAGCCTGCTGCAGGTGTTCGTCAACCTGGCGCGTAACAGCACCCAGGCACTACAGGGAGCCGCGGTCCGGGAACTGCGCATCAGCACCGCCGTCGAGAGCGACCTGGTGCTGGTCCGGTTCTACGATTCGGGTCCCGGCGTGGCGCGCCCGGACGAATTGTTCCAGCCCTTCCAATCCGGTTCTCACTCGTTCGGGTTGGGGCTGTACATCTCGCGCGCGATTCTCCGGTCGCATGGAGGTGGCTTGCGTTACGAACCGCAACCGGTTGGAAGCTGCTTTACAGTGGAACTGTGGCCGGTGGAAAATGCAGTAGAGGGGTGAATTGAAGCCGGTGCAGGAATCCTCGATCGTCCGAGTCCAGGCCCTGTTGGTAGATGATCACGCGTTGTTCCGCCAGGCGGTGGCCGGCGTGTTGGGAGCCGACCCCTCGATGGCGATGGACCAGTGCGGCAGCATTCGGGAAGCACTGCAAATGCTGTCCGAAAGGAAGTACGATATCGTGCTGCTCGATCACGATCTGGGCTCGGAACGGGCTTCGCAATTCCTGCCGGCAGCGCGGCAAATCGGGTTCGAAGGCCGGGTGCTGGTGGTAACCGCGTGGGTCAGCGAGATGGAGGCGCGGCGGCTGCTCCGGCAGGGCGTGAGCGGTATTTTTCTGAAGCACGGAGAACTGAGCGAGCTTGCCTTGAGCATTCGCACGGTAGTGGCAGGGGGCACCTGGCTCGACCGGTCGCTTTCGAGTGTCGAAGAGGAAGCTTCGTCCGGGCCTCAACCGGCGCCGACCTTTAACGAGCGGCAGCGCAGAGTGCTGCGGTACGTGCTGGAGGGCCTTTCCAACAAAGAGATCGCCTGGCGGCTTCAAATCTCCGAGAGCTACGTGAAGGCGATCTTGCAGAGCCTGTTCCAGAAGACTGGCGTGCGGACGCGCGGGCAGCTTGTCCGGGTGGCGGTAGAACAATACGCCGATCAACTCTGACTAAGAGGACTGGATTTCTCCGCACAGCATTGTACGAAAGATACCCTTCACCGAAGCTGCGCGAGGCGTTACTGTAAACCCATGCTCTAGCCGGATCTCAGACCCGGCAACCGAGGCAAATAGGGGTGAGTGTCGCTGTCGACGACGCTACTTTTGTGCACGGGGATCGAGACAAGGGTGACACGGTTAGTCACTAAGCCGTTGTGTGTCTGGGAAACGCCCGTTTCCGCTTCTATCCACCATCCGCATGGGACGGTGGTGTCGGATTAGAGGCGCGGCAGCGCGCCGGGCGGCTGCCGTCTCACTAAAATAAAGACGTGGCCACCGCGAACTCCGTCGTTCCCGACATCCTTCAAAATCTGAGCATTCGAGACGTGAATCCGGGCGCGTGTCACGGCGAGTGGATGGCCGCGGCGAAAGGCAGCTCGCTGGCATCGGTGTGTCCGGCAACCGGAGAGACGCTCGCGTCGGTGCGCATGGCAGGTCCCGAGGAATACGAGGCGGTGATGACCCGCGCCGCGGCCACGTTCGAAAAGTGGCGCATGCTGCCGGCGCCGAAGCGCGGCGAGATCGTGCGCGAAATCGGAAACGAGCTTCGCGCGCACAAGCGCGACCTGGGCGCGCTGGTCTCGCTCGAGATGGGCAAGATCCTGCCCGAGGGCTTGGGCGAAGTGCAGGAGATGATCGACATCGCCGATTTCGCCGTGGGGCTGTCGCGGCAACTCTACGGCCTCACCATGCACAGCGAGCGTTCGGGCCACCGTATGTACGAGCAATGGCATCCGCTGGGGATCGTGGGAGTGATCAGCGCGTTCAACTTTCCGGTGGCGGTGTGGTCTTGGAACGCGATGATCGCCGCGGTGTGCGGTGATTGCGCGGTGTGGCGGCCGTCGTCGGAGACGCCGTTGACCGCGATCGCGGTGCAGCACATCGCCAACCGCGTGTTCGAGCGGCACGGCTGGAAGGGCGTGTTCAACCTGGTCATCGGGCCGAGCCGGATCGTGGGCGAGTCGCTGATCGCGGACCAGCGTGTCCCGCTGGTGAGCTTCACGGGGTCGACGGAGGTGGGGCGGCACGTGTCGGAGGTGGTGGCGCGGCGGCTGGGGCGGACCATTCTGGAGCTGGGCGGGAACAACGGCATCATCGTGATGGACGACGCGGACGCCGGGATGGTGCTGCGCGCCGTCCTGTTCGGCGCGGTGGGAACCGCGGGACAGAGGTGCACCACGACGCGGCGGCTGTTCTTGCAGCGCGGAATCGCCCCGCGGATGACGGAAGCGCTGCTCGCCGCGTACCGGCAGGTGCGCATCGGGCACCCGCTGGAAGACAGCACGATCATGGGGCCGCTGGTCAACCGGCGCGCGGTGGACGACATGATGGTCGGCCTGCGCCGCGTGCGCGAACAAGGCGGGGAGTTGATCTTCGGCGGCGAGGCATTGGAGGGTTGTTACGTGCGGCCGGCGCTGGTGCGGGCTCGCGCCGACATGCCCATCGTGCGCGAAGAGATCTTTGCGCCGATCCTGTACCTGATCGAGTTCGGCGAGCTGGACGAGGCGATCCGCTGGCACAACGACGTGCCACAGGGGCTGTCGTCGGCGATGTTCACGACCAGCCTGGTTTCGGCGGAGACGTTTCTGAGCGCGCGCGGAAGCGACTGTGGGATCGCCAACGTGAACATCGGGACCAGCGGCGCGGAGATCGGCGGTGCGTTCGGCGGAGAGAAGGACACGGGCGGCGGGCGGGAATCGGGTAGTGACGCGTGGAAGGCTTATATGCGGCGGCAGACAAATACCATCAACTGGTCGAAAGAATTGCCACTGGCGCAGGGAATCGAGTTTGAAGTGTAGCCGCCTCGCCTACTTCACCGCGATCGTCACATTCAACTGGCTGGATTGGCCGCCGACATTGAGCGACAGCGGGACCGAATTGCCGAAATCGATCGTGGTTGGTACTTCTACGTTCACCTGCAGCGCGCCGGAGATCAGGCCGGGAGCGGCGCCGGCATAGGTCACCCTGGCATCCACGCCGCGAATCTGCACCGAGACCGGCAGTTGCGGAACCGGCAGCGGGAGCATGAGAGGCTGTATTGCGCCATCGGTTTCTTGCGGGATCATCAAGCCGGCGCCGGCAGCATAAAAGGTGATGATGGAGCCCCGAGGCGCGGGATGGGACACGCTGTTCAAGGTGCCGTCCTGGTTGAGGACAGCCGCTTGGCCTTGGCCGCTTCCGGTGGCGGTGAAGATGCCGGGAACCGCTGGCGCAACGGGCAGAGCGATCGGGCCATAGGTGATGCCGGCGCGCTGTACGGCAGCCTGGGTCCGGGAGTTTTTGATTCCGTACGGTACAACGGCGTTGATCTGCGTGGGGCCGGAATAGAAGATCGGCGCCGCAATGCCGTCGAAGGAGACTTGTGCGCCATCCAGAACGGTTCCGAAGATGCTCACGATCTCTCCTGGCGCGACTTCTCCCGAGGGAAACGCTGCGAAGTTGCCAGGCTGGAAACTGGCGGCGTTGAGCAGGCAGGCGAGGTAGAGGCGCGTCGATGCGCCGAGGTCTAGCTTCGAGGCGAAGCCGCTGGAATATCCGGTGAACGTCGTCTGCGCGACGCCGGGGGTGGTGAAGAAAACCTGCGAGGTGGCAACGCCGGTGAGATAGACAGCCCCGGTGGAGTCCAACCACATGCCGTAGACGAAGTCGAGTCCGCCGCCGCCGATGCTGCTGGAGGCGAGCAGGCGTGCGCCGGCGGAATCGAGTTCGACGATCCACGGGCCGAAGCTGCGGCAGCCCTTCACGGCGTCCGGGGTAAGCGGGAAATCGACGGAATGGGAGTTTCCCGCGATGAAGATGTTTCCGCGGCCGTCTACCGCGATCGCCTCGCCCTCATCCAGATCGCTGCCGCCTAGAAACGTCGACCAGAGAAGAGCGCCGCCGGCAGAGAACCTGGTCACAAACGCCGCGGTCGCGGCGTCGGTGTTCTTAGTCTGAAACACACCGGAGGTAACCGGAAAATCGGTGGAATCGGTCAGGCCGGTCACATGCGCGTTGCTGTTGGAGTCGAGTGCGATGGCGCGGGCGAGGGCACCCTTCGTCCCGCCCAGGTACGTGGAGTAGACCAGGTGTGCTCCGGCCGAGTCCAGCCTGGAAACGAAGGCGGCAGCGATTCCCTTGAGGGTGTTCTGCGCGGCGCCGGGTGTAACCGGGAAATTCGTCGACAAGGTCTGGCCGGCGACGTAAGCCTGTCCGGCCGCATCGACCGCGATCGCGTAGCCATCGTCCTCAGCAGAGCCGCCGAGAAATGTGGCGTAAACGAGCTTGCCGGCATCGCCGCTCAGTTTCAGAATGAATGCGTCGTTGCCGTCGCCGGGCGCGGTTTGAAACGCGCCGGGGGTGGCCTGAAACCCGGATCCGGCGGTGCCCGTGATGTAAGGACTGCCACTGGAATCCGCCGCGAGGGCTCGGGGCGTGGCGGCAACCGCGGCGATCCAAATCGTCTTGCCCGTCGCGCCGCTGAGCTTGGCGGCGAAGCCGGCGGACCCATTGACACCGGCAATTAGGATGTCGCCGGCCTGGTCCACAGCAAGAGCGGCGACCGATGTTCCGATCGGGACACTAAACAAAACCGCGGCGCCATCGGCGGAAATCTTGGTTACGAAACCAGATGTCGCCGAGGCGCCGCCGATAAAGGCATTGCCTGAGGAGTCTGACGCGATCGCGTTGCCCGCATCGGAGCCGGAGTTCCCGACGTAGGCCGACCAGTTGAGCGCCGCGCCGGAGAGGCGCGCGGCGGA